>WNFL01328403.1_pt1 | contig 11545 bp, 9 predicted proteins | sample 5400361 | NCBI WGS metagenome assembly WNFL01 (sample SAMN13153351, study PRJNA577476) | soil metagenome | isolation source: 40 cm soil on Douglas fir-dominated hillslope | place: USA:California | collected 2013-09-17
CACTACCCCCTCCGGAGCCTTCGACCAATACCTGCAAGACATCCAAAAGCTTCCTCTCATCAAAGATCCCGCTGAAGAACGTCGCCTGGCACGTCGAGTCCAACGAGGCGACGAAAAAGCGGCCGAGCGTTTGGTCACAGCCAATCTCCGATTTGTCATCTCCTACGTAAAAAAATATCAGGGTCACGGTCTCGATCTCTCCGAGCTCGTCGCCATCGGCAATGAAGGACTGCTCAAGGCGGTCAAGAAGTTCGATCCTGATCAGGGCGTCAAATTCATCTCGTACGCGGTGTGGTGGGTTCGCCAGGCGGTGCTGAAGGCGCTGGCGGAGCAGACGCGGAGCGTGCGCATTCCGCTCAATCAGAATTCCCAGCTGATCCGCATGAGCCGGACCGAGACGTACCTGTCACAAGAGCTCGGCCGCGAACCCACCGACAACGAAATCGCCCAGGCACTCGAAGACTCCGTCGAGAACGTCCGCACCGCGCGCCGCATGACGGCCGCGGAGCTGTCGCTCGACGCGCCCGTCGACCGCACCGACAAGGATGCCGCGACGCTCGGCGAGCGCTTCGCGGGTCAGGAAGGCGGCGAGATCGAGGAGCGCACCGACGGCAAGTTGATGCGCGAGTTCATCGATCGGATCTTCCAGAAGTACCTCACGCCGCGCGAACGCAAGATTCTCTATCTCTACTACGGACTCGAAGAGGGCAGCGAAGCGATGACGCTCGAGAAGATCGGCGCGCTCATGGGGGTCACCCGTGAACGCATCCGGCAGATTAGAGAACGGGCATTCGAGAAGCTGCGCGAGTCGCCCGACGGGAAAGCGCTCAAAGGATTCTGGCGAGCGGCTTAAGCGCGCCAACTTCACGAGATCGAGGGGGTCAGGACAGTCTGTCCTGACCCCTTTTGACTACTATATAGCATGGCCTCCGCCCTGGCTCGTGATCTCGCCGCCATTGTTGGCGAGAAACACGTGCGTGAAGCGCGCGCGGAGCGCGTGACGTACTCGATGGACGGACTGCCCACTCACCGTCGCGTCCCTGATCTCGTCGTTCTCCCCGGCACTCGCGAAGAGTTGATCGCCGTCGTACGGCTGCTCGCGGCACTCGACGTGCCGTTCGTGCCGCGCGGCGCGGGGACGGGCCTGTCGGGCGGCGCGCTGGCGGACGAAGGTTCGGTGCTCGTGGTCCTGACGCGGCTGAATCGGATCCTGCGAATCGACAAGGACAACCGGTACGCGGTCGTCGAGCCCGGCGTCGTGAACGCGAAACTCGGCGCCGCCGCGCGGCCCCACGGCCTGCAGTACGCTCCCGATCCGTCGAGCCAGAGCGCGTGCACGATCGGCGGGAACGTGGCCGAGAATGCCGGCGGACCACACTGCCTCAAGTACGGCGTCACGGCGAACCACATCCTCGCTCTCGAAGTGCTGCTCGCCGACGGCTCGCTCGTGGAAATCGGCAGCTCCGGCGGCGAGCCGTGGCGAGGGCAACTTCGGCATCGCGACCAAAATCACCGTGCGTCTTACCGCCTTGCCGAGCGCGGTGCGAACACTCCTCGCTGACTTCAACGCACTCAGGACCGCGGGAGAAGCGGTCTCCGCCATCATAGCTTCCGGCATCGTGCCCGCGGCACTCGAGATGATGGACCAGTCCTGCATCCGTGCGGTGGAAGATTCGGTCTACGCGGCCGGGTACCCGCGCGACGCGGCGGCAGTGCTCCTCGTCGAAATCGACGGCCGCAACACCGACGCCGTGGTCGCGGAGACAGACGTGGTCACCGAGCTGCTGCGGAAATCGGGGGCGCGATCGGTGCGATCAGCGGCCAGCGAGGCAGAACGCGAGCGACTGTGGCAGGGGCGTAAGAAGGCGTTCGGAGCGATGGGCCGGTTGTCGCGCGATCTCGTCGTCCAGGACGCCGTCGTCCCCCGCTCCGCGCTCCCTGACGTGCTGGAAACGATCTCCACGATCGCTGATCACTACGGCCTCGTCGTCAGCAACGTCTTCCATGCCGGCGACGGCAATCTGCATCCCAACATCTCGTTCGACGCGACCAATCCGGAGCTCAAGCGGCGGGTCGAGGCGGCCAGCGCCGAGATCATGCTGGCGTGCATTGCGGCCGGCGGCACGATTACTGGCGAACACGGCGTCGGCATCGACAAGTTGCGGTATATGCCCCTCATCTTCGACGCGGAGTCGCTGGGAGCGATGCACGCCGTGCGGCTCGTGTTTGATCCTGATGAACGCGTGAATCCCGGCAAAGTGGTGCCCGTGCACGCGTGTCGTGAATGGACGTCGGGTCAGCCCATGGCACGGGCGTCATGACGATTCTCGAAAAAGTCACCGCCCTGCTCGGCGAAGGCGCGGTCCTCGAACCCAGCCCCGACCGCGTCCCGCGCATCGCCCCCGGCTCGCCCGACGCCGTCGCGCTGTTGCTCGGCACCGCCCATCAGGAGGGCTGGCGCGTGCGCATCGAGGGCGCCGGCACCTGGCTGCCGAGCGACGCTCCGGCCGACCTCGCGCTCACGACGCGGCGGCTCGACCGCATTCCCGCGATCGAGCCATCCGACCTCACGGCGACCGCCGAAGCCGGAATCGGACTCGATCAGCTGCGCCAGCAGCTCGCCGATCGCGGGGCCTGGCTCGCCATCGATCCGCCCGGTCTCGCGGGCCGCACCCTCGGCTCCGTCGTCTCGACCGCGTCGGCCGGCCCGTTGCGGCACGGCTTCACGGCCGCATGGTGCAGAGCGGCGGGCGCGTCATGAAGAACGTGGCGGGCTACGATCTCACCCGGCTGCAGGCGGGCGGATTCGGCGCGTTTGGGGTGATCGTGCTCGTCCATCTGCGGCTGCGCACGCTGCCGCGCGCCGACGTGACCTATCTGCTCGAAGGCGCGCGCGAAGACCTGACGCAGGTCGGCGAAGACATCGCGGCCGCGGGACTGACCCCCGCCGCACTGGAGCTCGTCTCACCGGCGCTTGCGCGGCGTGAGCGCTGGGTCTTGGGCGTGCGGCTCGCGGGATCGCCGGCGCTCGTGGCGGCCGACGAGGCGGGACTCGGCGCCGCAAGCGGCGGCGGCCGCTTCACGGCGCTCCGCGCCGAAGAGGCACACGCGTTTTGGATGCGGCTGGCGGAAGGGTTCGCGGTGCGGCCCGTGACATTCCGGATCGCCGGCGTCCCGACCGCGAGCGACGAGCTGCTCGATCTGTTGCAGCATCAACTGGGAGACGAGTGGATCTCCGCATCTCCGGCAGCCGGCGCGATCCGCTGGACTGGTGAGGCGAGCATCGATCGGCTTCAGCGGCTCCGCCGCACGCTCGCCGGACTCGAGGTCCCGCTCACGCTCGAGCGTGCCCCCTGGTCTTTGCGTGGCGCCGTCGGTCACTTCGGAGCGTACCGTGAGGGGGTCGGCCCGCTCGTCGCCGGCCTGCGCCGCACGTTCGATCCCGGAGGTGCTCTCGTCGTCGCCACAGAAGGCTCATGACGCAAGGACGAGGGGGATTCGAAGGCCTCGACGCATGTGTCCATTGTGGGTTCTGCCTTCAAGCGTGTCCGACGTTTCTTGCTACCGGCGACGAAGCCGACTCACCACGCGGCCGCATCGAGCTGATGCGGGGGCTCGAGCGCGGCGACATCGCCGCAACCGACCCTGCCCTCTTCTATCATCTCGACCGCTGCCTGGGCTGCCGGGGCTGCGAACCGGTCTGCCCATCGGGCGTGCAGTACGGCCACGGCCTCGAAGCGGCGCGCGCGCGAATCACCGCGGCACGGGGCGTCTCCCGCCTCGCCCGCCTGGCGCTTTGGACCCTAACGACGCCGGGGGTGAGCGAGGTGGTCTACTGGTTTGCGCGGGCGCTGCGGGCGACTGGACTCCCGCGACTGCTCGCTGGTTGGGGACGGCTGGGGTTTGCGATGGGAATGCTGGCCGCCACAAAGGCGGTCGAAGGCGGACGAGGGCGGGCGAAGGCGGTCCCCGCCCTTGATCGCCCTCGACCGCCCTCGACCGCCCTGTTGTTTCGCGGCTGCGTCATGGAGGGCCTCTTCTCCCATGTTCACGACGCCACGATCCGCACGCTGGCCGTGAATGGGCATGCTGTCCAGGAAGTCAGCGGCCAAGTGTGCTGCGGTGCGTTGCATGCTCATGCCGGCCTGCATGAAGACGCACTCAACCTGGCTCGCGTAAACGTCGCGGCGTTCGGTGACGGCACGGAGCCGATCGTCGTCAACAGCGCCGGCTGTGGGGCCTTGATGAAGGACTACGGGCGCCTCCTCGGAGATGAACGCAGCGAACGGTTCGCCGCTCGTGTGAAGGACGTGACGGAGGTGTTCGCGCCCGCGCCCGCACCCGGCGCGCCGCTCGATCTGCACGTCGCGTACGATCCGCCGTGCCATCTGCTGCACGCCCAGGGCATCGCCGCCGCGCCGCTCAAGCTGTTCGCCGCGATTCCGCTGCTCGAGCTCGTCCCCGTCCCCGGCGCCGCCGAGTGCTGTGGCTCCGCCGGACTGTTCACGCTGCTCGAGCCCGAAATGTCGCGCGCCGTTCTCGCCACGAAGATCGAGCGCCTGCGTGAAGCGGCGCCGCAGGTCGTCGCGACCGGAAACCCGGGCTGCCTCATGCAGCTCGGCGCGGGACTCGCGGCCGCCGGCATTCGCGCGCAGGTACGTCATCCCGTGGAGCTGCTCGACGACGCCTACCGCGCCGCCGGGCGTTACGAATGACCGGGGGTGCGCGGCGGGTCACGACCCCGGACGGCGTCGAGCTGGCACTGCATCGGCTGCGGGCCTTTCGCGACGGCCGTCCGGCGGTGCTGCTCGTCCATGGCGCCTTCACGAACCATCGGTTCTGGCTCCGTTCTTCAGACGGCACGGCGGCCGGGGGCATGGCGCACTTCCTGGGCGCCGCGGGGCTCGACGTCTGGCTCGCCGACCTGCGCCACCACGGGGAAAGCGCGCGCGAACCGCGCCGGGGGGCGTGGACGTTCGAGGACTGGGTGCTCCACGACACGCCCACGTTCGTCGCGCGCGTGCGTGAGGAAACGGACGGCGCGCCGCTCGCCTGGATCGGACATTCCGCCGGCGGGGCCGCGGGGCTGTGCTGGCTCGCGCGCGTGGCGGCGGCGGCGCCGATTCGCGGCATCGTGACGCTGGGCACGCCGGGACCGCGGCGACTCGGGCCCGTGCGGCGCTCCCTCGCCGCCGCGACGATGGCGGTGTCGCGGCTGCTCGGGCGATTCCCCGCGCGCTACCTGCGCTTCGGGAACGAAGACGAGGCCGCGGAGATCATCGCCGAATGGATGGAGTGGAACGTGCGAGGCAGATGGCTCGGGACCGATGGCTTCGACTACTTTGCGGGCCTCGCGGCGCTGAACACGCCGTACCTCGGCGTGGCCGGCGGGTCCGACTGGATATTCGCGCCGCCCAAGGCGTGCCAGCAGGTCGTCGACCGAGTGGGTGCCGCGCGCAAGACCCTTACAATCGCGCCCGGGTTATCACACCGGGACCTGGTGCTGGGCGAACAGGCGCGGACGACGTGCTGGCCGGCCGTCGTAGCATGGCTCAAGGAAACGTTGTGACCGAGGCGGTGTTGTTCGACTTCAACGGCGTACTGGTCGATGATGAGTCGCAGCACTGCGAGGCGCTCCAGCGCGTGCTCGCGGATGAAGGCATCACGCTGACGCGCGAACAGTACTACGCCGATTATCTGGGCTTGGACGATCGCAGCGGCTTTGTCGAGGCATACCGGCGTGCCCAGCGCACGGTGACGTCCGAGCTGCTGAAGTACCTCGTCGCGAAGAAGTCGCAACTTTATCTGGAGCTCGTCGCCACGTCATTGCGGCTGGTCGAAGGCGCCCCCGAATTCGTCCGCGATGCGGGACAACGATTCCGTCTGGGCATCGTGTCCGGTGCATTGCGCCGGGAAATCGATCACGTGCTCGGCAAGACGGGACTCCGCCCGAGCTTCGAGATCATCATCGCAGCGGACGACGTCGCGCGCTGCAAGCCCGATCCCGCCGCCTACCTCGCGGCCCACAAGGCCTTCGATGCCAAGCGCCGCATTGCCGTGGACGCCTGTGTCGTCATCGAGGATTCGTTGCCGGGACTCCAGGCGGCGCGCGCCGCGGGAATGGCGTGCGTGATGCTCACGACGAACCACCCGGCGCGCACGCTCGAAGGCCGGGGTGCCGCGCTCGTCTGGGATTCCTTCGCCGGGCACAGCGCCGGGGAGCTGGCCCGCCTGTGAGCGATGTCTTTCCCAGCGCGCCGGCCGCCATGGTAACGCGGCTCGAGCGGGACGCGGTGCCCGCGGAAATCGTCGATCAGCTGCGCGCCGGCGCAATCGTGGCGCCCGCCGAGGTCGGCACGATTGAGCTCGTGGGAGCGGGACAGGGCGCGATCACCTGCTTTCAGGGCCTGCTCACCAGCGATATCGAGAACCCTGGCGATGGCGCATTCGTCTACGGCGCGCTGCTCACTCCCAAAGGAATGATCGTGGTCGACGGCTGGGCGGCGCGCGCGGGGTCGCGGGTGCGGTTCACCGTGCCGGCGGAGGGTCGTGAGCGCGCGATGCTGATCTTGCAGCGCTCGGTCCCGCCGCGGCTCGCGCGCGCCACCGATCGCACGGACGAAACCGCGGTGCTGCGTGTCGGGGGGGCGCACGCCGTTGCGGTGATGGGCGCGGCAGGCATCCCGATCCCGCAGGGGCCGAACCACGCCATCGAAGGATCGGTGGGTGGTGTGACGATCGAGGTCGCGCGGACGAGCGATGCGACCGAGCCGCCCTTCGTCTTTCAGCTCACACTCGCAACGGACCAGCGCGACGCGATGCGGGCACGGCTGCGTGCGGCCGGCGCGCACGACGCCACGTCGCAAGCGCTGGAGCTGGCGCGCATCCTTGCGGGGTGGCCGCGGCTCAGCTCGGAGGTCGACGAGAAAACTATTCCGCAGGAAGTGCGCTTCGACGAAATCGGCGGCGTGTCGTATACCAAGGGCTGCTATACCGGCCAGGAGACGGTGAGCCGCCTGCATTTCCGGGGTCATGCCAACCGCCAGCTGCGCGGCCTGCTGTTCGAGGCCGATCCCCCCGCGGCGCCGGCGACGGGGTGGAGCGCGGTAACGTACGAGGAGAACGAGGTAGGGCGCGTTACCAGCATCGCCTGGCTGCCTGACGGCGGCGGATCGGTGCTCGGGCGCTGGGTCGGCCTCGCCATCGTGCGGCGCGAGGTGCCGGTTGGCGCGTCGGTGCGGGCGGCTGGGCGCGAGGCCCGGGTGGTGGCCCTGCCCTTCGACGCGCCGCACGTCGGCCCCGCGTGAAGGTTCTCGTCACCGGTGCGGCCGGGCTCGTCGGCACCCATGTGCTCGACGCGCTGCGGTCACGGCGTGCGCAGCCTCCCGCGCGGGCGCTGGTGCGGGAACGCTCCCGGGCAGTCGTCGAAGCCTTCGGCGCCGAAGCGATCGTAGGCGACGTCACCGACTCGAATACATGGCAGCGTGCGGCGCAGGGCGTGGACGCGATCATCCACGCCGCGGCACTCGTGGCCTCGCACGACTCGTTCGACGAATTCGCGCGTGTGAACGTCGGTGGCACGCGCCTCGCGATAGAGGCCGCCCGGCGGACGGGGGCGCGCCTCATTCACATCTCGACCGTCGCGGTGTACGGCCGCGCGCAGGTCTACGAGGCGGGAGCACGAGGCGTCACCGAGGACTATCCGTTTCAGCCCCTTCCCAGCTCCGACTTCTACGCGCGCACCAAGCGCGCCGCCGAACAGCTGGTGCAAGCGGAAGCCGCACAGGGCGGACTGTCCGTCATTGCGATCCGGCCCAACGTCATCTATGGCGAGCGCGACGTGCTTTTCACCCGCCGCCTGATTGGGAATCTGCGGCGCGGATTCCTGCCGCAGATCGGGCCCGGAACGAATCACTTGTCGTGCGTGTATGCGGGCAACGTGGCCTCCGCCATTCTCGCCGCGCTCGACCGGCCCGCCGCACCGGGATTCCGCGCTTACAACGTCACGCGCGACGCCGCGCCACTGCTCACGCAACGTGAATTCTTCGCGGCGTTCGCCGAGGCGTTGGGGCTCAGACCGCTCAAGATTCCCGTGCCCGTAGCGGTGATCCGGATCGGCGTGAAAGTCTGGAGCATGGTGATGCGGCTGGTGCTGCCAGGTCGTTACACGGCGCTCGGGAATTCGGCGATGTCATTCATTCTCGGCGAGAACCCGTACTCCGTCGAACGCATCGGCAGCGAGCTGGGTTGGATGCCGCCGCTCGACACGCGCACCGCGATCGTGCGGTCGGTGCGGGAGACAAAAAGCCCGGGCGGCGCCCGGGCTTGAGTCCTTCTACAATCTTCGTGACGCTACGGACGACGCCGCGTCGCGGGCTTCGCCGCGGGCTTCGCCGGAGCCGCAGCCGGGGGCGGAGTCGGCGCCGCCATGTGTGCCTTCGACGTGTCCGCCATCATGTGCGTCGTATCAGCGGGTGCCATCTTCATCGAATCCGCCATTTTCATCGACGAGCTATCGGCGGCGGCATTGCTGTTCTGCGCCTTCTTGCACGCTCCTGCAGCCATGACGACGACCGCCACAGCCAAAGCGATGCGCTTCATGCGAGCTCCTGTTTAGGTACGGGGGTCTTGAACGACGGCGAAACGTACATAGGGGACCTGTGCAGTCAAGCTGCGCTAAGTTATAGGAATTATGCTGCCTTCTGATCGTCGCACATTCCTCGGCCACCTGTCCACGCTCGCCGGATGGCTGACACTCGGGGGGCGCAGGGACCAGCAGCCGGTCGTCGAGGCGCGGCCGACGGCACTGTTCCAGCAGCCGGAGGGCCGCAAGAACCTGGTCCGCATCACCGTGTCGGGACTCAGCGCGCCCGCCGCGCGCGCGCGCGTGACGGACCGGCGCGGCGCGCTCGTCGGCACGGCGGGGTTGCTGCCGACGCCGCAGGGCGTCGCGTTGAGCGGCGAAGTCTGGGTCCCGCTCTCGGAGCCATCCGATTTTCAAATCGACGTCGAGGTGGGACGGGATCGCGCGGCGCGGCGCAAGCTGCGCCTTACACCGGCGAAGCGCTGGACGCTGTACTGGCTCCCGTCGATCCACACCGACGTCGGCTACACCGACCTGCAGGAGCGCGCGCTCGAAATCCATCGCAAGAATCTCGACGCGGCACTCGCGTGGACCTCCACGCATCGGGATTTTCACTTCACCGCCGAGTGCGCGCTGCAGGTGCTGTCGTACCTCGAGGACCGCTCGCCGGAAGCGGGCGACGCGCTGGTGCAGGCGATCCGTGACGGCAAGATCGGATGGCAGGCGCTGTTCGCGAACATGCTCAGCGGCATTCTCGATCATGAGACCTTCGCCCGGCTCGTGTGGCCCGCGGGCAAGCTCGCGCGCGAACGCGGTCTGAACTTTGCCTCCGCGCAAATCACCGACGTGCCCGGGCAAACGCTGACGTTCCCGATGCTGCTCGCCGCGAGCGGCGTAAAGTACCTGGCCAGTGGTCCAAACCCCGAGCGCGCCGTGCCCCTGCTGCCCGCTTCCGGGACTGAAGGCACGCCGTACCCGCAGCTCTACTACTGGGAAGGACCCGACGGCAGCCGCGTCCTCCACTGGCGCGCGCACCACTACGGCGACGGCACGCGCTTCGGCTTCGATGTCGGGCCCGACGAAATGGGCCACCGCCTGTCGGACTGGCTCCTCAATCAGCCTGCATTTCTGGCCCAGAATTGGCCGTATGATACCGCGCTGCTATACGGCGCCGACTGGCAGGACAACGCTCCTATGAAGGAGGCCATCGTCGCCAACGTGCAGGAGTTTGCCCGCCGGTTCACGTGGCCACGCATCGTCACCGGCCGCCCGGACGACTTCTTCCGCGACATCGAGCGGCGGTACGGCAGCAAGATTCCCGTGCGGCGCGGCGACACCGGTCTCTACTGGGAGGACGGCGCAGCCTCAACCGCGGCGGAGCTGGCGGAATTCCGATCGGCGCAGCTCGCGGCCCGCGCATCGGAGATCGTCGCGCTGTGGGACGACCGGATCGAGCCGCGCGACGATGATGCACCGACGCGCCGCCGTAGCCGCGCCGATGCCCGCGCCGCGATGTGGCGGGACCTCCTGCTGTTCGGCGAGCACACCTGGGGCGCGGACGAAAGCGTCAGCGCCCCGACATCGCGCCAGACCGTGGCGCAGTGGGCGTACAAGAAGCGTTTCATCGACTCGAGCGCCGCCGCGGCGCGTGATTACCTCAGCGATGGTCTGCTGCGGCTCGGTCGCGCGTCGCGCACCGGCCGGGGCCGCCTGGTCTTCAATGCGGGCCCATGGGATCGCACCGACGTCACGCGCGTAGCGGGCGGCGCCGGCAAATCGCTCAGCTTCGATGGCAAGGAGCTCGCGTCCGTGGATCTCGACGACGGCGATGCGCTCGTGCTGTTCCGCGAAGTCCCCCCGCTCGGCTACCTCGCGCTCACCGAGTCGGACCGTGGCTCCGCTCGCCCGCCCGCGGCCGACGGCGAGGCGCTCGATGCCAAGGCGGGAGGGTTCACGGTCCAACTCGATCCCGCGACTGGAGCGATTCACTCGCTCACCGGTCCCGACGGCAAAGAGCGCGTGAAACCGTCGGATTGGTCCGGTCTGAACCAGCTCGTCTACGCGCGCGGCGGTGAGCACAGCGCGCTCTGGACCTCCGGCAATCGCGACGAGCTGAAGAATCCCCCGCAACTCCAGCTGACGCAGGCCAAGTTCGTGCGATGCCGCCGAGAGCGTCTGCCCGGCATCGGCGTGCGGCTCGTGATCGAGCGCGCGCTCGACGGCTTCCCCGCCATCACCTCGATTGTGACGCTGTACGATGAGCTGCCCTGGGTCGACATCGAGAATCGCATCGTCAAGACCGCGACGCTCACGAAAGAAGCGCTGTACGTCGCGTTTCCTTTCGCGTTCCTCAAGCCCGCCGTCGACGTCGAAGTCCCGCTCGGCAGGATGACGGTCGACAAGGATCAGCAACCGGGGAGCTGCCGCGACTGGTACTGTCACGCGCACTGGGTCTGGCTGCACGAGGCAACCGACGGCGTGCTCTGGAGCGGCCCCGATACGCCGCTGTTCACGCTGAACGATCTGTTCCGCGGCGCATGGCGACGCGCCATCGTGCCCGACGGCACGTTGTTCGCCTACGCGATGAACAATTACTGGCATACGAACTACGCGGCGTCCCAGGGCGGCGCCTGTACCTTCCGGTTCAGGATCTCGCTGCTCGCGCCCGGAGACGCGGCGGAACCGGTCCGCCGCGGCTGGGCCGCCTGTGAGCCGCTGTACGTCAGCCCATCGTACACGAACGACACGCCCGGCCCGTTGATCGCAAAGGACCGCGCGGTGTTCTACGCCGACAAGGGTGTGATGGTGGTCGGCGCAAAACCTGCAGACGACGGTGAGGGCGTGATCGTAAAGCTGCTCGATGTCACGGGACAGCCGCACACCGTCGGCATGTGGCCCGCAGGGTACGCGTTCAAGCTCGCGCGTCACACGACGCTCGTTGAGCAGAACGGCGATCCGATT
>WNFL01066839.1_pt1 | contig 11542 bp, 10 predicted proteins | sample 5400361 | NCBI WGS metagenome assembly WNFL01 (sample SAMN13153351, study PRJNA577476) | soil metagenome | isolation source: 40 cm soil on Douglas fir-dominated hillslope | place: USA:California | collected 2013-09-17
CATCGCGGCGCGAGATGGGCGTGGAGCTGCCCTCGGCGAACTGGTTGTCGAGCACCACCACGCGCGCGCCCGGCTCCAGGCGGCCGGCGAGGTTGGAGACGAACCGCTCGATGCCGCTCTTCTTCACGTGCGACCACCAGAATCCCGCGAACGCCGCGTCGCACCCCGAGGGCGCGCCCTCCAGCGAGATGGCGTCGGCCTTGAAGAAATGCACGCGGTCCTTCGGGATCGGCTTGTCCGCGGCGATCTCCAGCACGGACTGGTTGATGTCGCAGGCGTAGACGCGCCGCGCCTTGCGCGCGATGAACTGCGTCCAGTAGCCCGTGCCGCAAGCGACTTCGAGCACGGTGCGATTGGCGAGGAGATCCGGGATGCGCCCGCGCATCCACTCGAGCTCGTGCTGGCGCTCCGGCTTCTGGTAGATCTGCTCGTATTCCGCGGCCCGCTTCGAGTAGTAGTGCTCCATGTGCGGCGTCGTGCTGCGCGGGTCGGCGGCCATGTCAGCTCCGGTAGTCGGCGTTGATCTTCACGTAGTCGTAGGAGAAGTCGCAGGTCCACACGGTCGCCGTCTCGACGCCGCGGCCCAGCGTCACCGTCATCGCGATCTCCGCGGGCTTCATCACGCGCTTGCCCTGCTCTTCCGTGTAGCCGCTCGAGCGGCCGCCGCGCTCGACGACCGTCACGTCGCCGATCTGCAGCCCGACGCTCGAGGGATCCAGGTCCGCGATGCCGGCGTTGCCCACCGCGGCGAGGATCCGGCCCAGGTTCGGGTCGCAGGCGAAGAATGCGGTCTTCACCAGCGGCGAGTTGGCGATCGCCTTTCCCACGCGCAGGCATTCGTCGCGTGTCGCGCCTTCATCCACGGTGATCGTGATGAACTTGGTGGCGCCCTCGCCATCGCGCACGATCGCCTGCGCGAGGAGCTTCGCCACCTGCATCACGCACTCGAAGAGCTGGCCGAATTCCGCGGTGCCCTCGCCAACGATCTCCGGGTTCTGCGCCTGGCCCGTCGCGACGACGAGCAGCGTGTCGTTGGTGGATGTGTCGCCGTCCACGGTGACGGCGTTGAACGAATGGTCGGAAACGATCCGTGCGAGGTAGCGAAGCGCGTCCTTCCCCACGGCGGCGTCGGTCGCGATGAGTCCCAGCATGGTAGCCATGTTGGGCTCGATCATGCCGGCGCCCTTCGAGATGCCGGTCACGGTGACGGTGCGCCCGTCGATCACCGCCTGGCGCGACACGGCCTTCGGCACTGTGTCCGTGGTCATGATCGCCTCGGCCGCGGAAGCCCAGTTGCCGGCGGACAGATCCGCGTGCGCCTGTGGAAGGCCCGCCTTGATGCGATCGACGGGCAGCGGCTCCATGATGACGCCCGTGGAGAGCGGCAGGACCTGCGAGTTCTCGACATCGATCAGGCTCGCCACGGCCGCGCAGGTCTCCCTCGCGCGCGCGAGCCCATCCTGTCCGGTGCCGGCATTGGCCACGCCCGTGTTCACGACGATCGCGCGGATCGGGTCGCGATCGGCGAGGTGCTGCTTGCAGACGATGACCGGAGCCGCGGCGAAGCGGTTGCGGGTGAAAACGCCCGCCACGCGGCTTCCCTCGTCGAGCACGACGAGCAGCAGGTCCTTCCGGTTGGGCTTGCGAATGCCCGCCTTGGCGATGCCGAGGCGCACGCCCGCGATGGTCAGCAGGTGCTCGGGGCGCGGTGGCTCCAGGTTGACTGCCATGCTTTGTTCGACGCGGTCGGGAGAGCCGCAATTCTACACGGCGTCAAACGCCCTTCGCCCGCATCCGGGCCATGGCATGCGTGTCCACATACTTCCCGTCGCGCAGCGCGTAGGCGCGGTGAGTGCCCTCGATCTCGAAGCCGAATCGCTTGTAGAGCCCGATGGCGCGCTCGTTGTCCGTGAATACAGTGAGCTCGATGCGCGTCACCGGCAGCCACTTGTCGGCGAGGTCGACGAGCGCCTCCATGAGCGCGGTGCCCACGCCCTTCCCCTGGTAACGCTTCTGCACGGCCATCCCCAGCATGCGTGCATGCGCGCGGCGCGGCGACTTGCCCACGGGATGGATGCCGGCGTGCCCCGCCACTTCCCCGTCGACGAAAGCGAGCAACAGGTAGTCGCCGTCCAAAGATTCGGCCATGAACTTGCGCCAGCGCTCCTTCGAGGGGAACGGCGCCTGCAGGGTGCCGGAATACGCCGACTCGTCGGAGAAGACTTCGCAGACGAGCTCGTAATCCTCTGGTTCGGCGCGGCGGATGGTGATCGCCATCCGCGGATTCTAGCGTCCTACGCAAGCTTCCCGTGGCACTGCTTGAATTTCTTGCCCGATCCGCAGGGGCACGGATCGTTGCGTCCCACCTTCTGCGTGGAGCGCATGAAGGGCTGCGGCGCCGGCGATGCTGCCGCGGCGGTCGCGGCGGAAGCAGCGGCCGCGACTTCGGGAGGAATCTGCTCCGCGGCATCGTCGCCCACGCCGGGCGAGAAGTCCGCGTGCTGGTACTGCACGTTCTTCAGCGAGCGCGCTGCTTCCTCGGCGCGGCGCTCCGCTTCCTCGACCTCGGCCTGCGAGCGCACCTGCACCGCCATCAGATGGCGCGTCACCTCGCGCTTGATGGAATCGAGCATCGCACCGAAGAGCTCGAAGGCCTCGCGCTTGTACTCCTGCTTGGGCTGCTTCTGCGCGTAGCCGCGCAGGTGGATGCCCTGGCGCAGGTAATCGAGCGCGGCCAGGTGCTCGCGCCAGTGCGTGTCGATGGACTGCAGCATCACCGCGCGCTCGTAGTTGTGCAGCACCTCGGCATCGATGGGCGCGAACTTCGCCTGGTAGTCCTTCGCCGCGAGCTCGTTCACCTTGTGCGCGATCTTCTCGCCGTCGAGCGTGCTGTCGGCGTCGGCCCACTCCTTCACCGGCGCCTTCACGAAGAAATCCGCCTCGAGCTTCTTCTCGAGCGACGGCAGGTCCCATTGCTCCTCGACGCTGTCGCCACGTCGGTGCGGATCGAGGCGATGGTCTCGGAGATTTCCTTCGACTCGAGCAGCTCGTTCCTCTGCGCGTAGATCACCTTGCGTTGGTCGTTGGCGACGTCGTCGAACTCGAGCAGGTTCTTGCGGATGTCGAAGTTGCGTGCCTCGACCTTGCGCTGCGCGTTCTCGATGGAGCGCGTCACCATTCGCGCCTCGATCGCCTCGCCCTCGGGGATCTTGAGCGAGCGCATGATCGACTGCAGCCGCTCGCCGGCGAAGATCTTGAGCAGCGGGTCCTCGAACGAGAGGAAGAAGCGCGAGCTGCCCGGATCGCCCTGCCGCCCGGATCGCCCGCGCAGCTGGTTGTCGATGCGCCGCGATTCGTGGCGCTCGGAACCGATGATGTGCAGGCCGCCGGATGCGACCACGTCGTTGTGCAGCTTCTGCCAGTTCTCCTTCACCTCGGCCGTACGCCGCTCCTTCGTGGAATCGTCCTGCGCCTCGTCGGCCTTGATGGCCTGGATCTCCGGATCCGGATTTCCGCCCAGCACGATGTCCGTGCCGCGGCCGGCCATGTTGGTGGCGATGGTGACCTGCGCCGGACGCCCCGCCTGCGCGACGATCTCGGCCTCGCGCGCGTGGTGCTTGGCGTTCAGGACGTTGTGCGGGATCTTCTCGCGCTGGAGCATGCCGGAGAGGACCTCGGAGGCCTCGACCGAAGTCGTGCCGACGAGGATCGGCTGGCCTTTCGCGGTGCGCTCCTTCACGTCGCCCAGGATCGCCTGCTGCTTTTCCTTCGCGGTGATGAAGACCTGGTCGTTCAGGTCCTTGCGGACCATCGGCCGGTGCGTGGGAATCAGCACCGTCTCGAGGTTGTAGATGGTCGAGAACTCGAACGCCTCGGTGTCCGCCGTTCCCGTCATGCCCGCGAGCTTCTTGTAGAGGCGGAAGTAGTTCTGGAACGTGATCGAGGCGAGCGTCTGGCTCTCGTTCTTGATCGTGACGTTCTCCTTCGCCTCCACCGCCTGGTGCAGGCCGTCCGACCAGCGCCGGCCCTGCATCATGCGCCCCGTGAACTCGTCCACGATCACGATTTCGTCGTTCATCACGACATAGTGCTGGTCGCGGTGGTACAGCGAATGCGCCCGGACGCCGGCGTACAGGTGGTGCATCAGGATGATGTTCGACGGGTCGTAGAGGCTGGCTCCCGCCGGCAGCAAGCCCGCCTGGGTCATCAGCTCCTCGGCGCGCTCGTGGCCCGCCTCCGAGAGCGTGACGTTGTGCATCTTGAGGTCGACCCAGTAGTCGCCCTCGCCCTTCTCGTCGGCCTGCGGCACGAGCGTCGGGATCAGGGCATTGATGCGGCGGTAGAGCTCCGTCGAGTCCTCCGCCTGCCCCGAGATGATGAGCGGCGTGCGCGCCTCGTCGATGAGGATCGAGTCCACCTCGTCCACGATCGCGAAGTTGAGCGGGCGCTGGAACCGCTCGGCGACGCTGGTCGCCATGTTGTCGCGCAGGTAGTCGAAGCCGAATTCGTTGTTGGTGCCGTACGTGATGTCGGACTGGTAGGAGGCCTGCTTGTCCGCGTGCTCCATCTGCGGCACGACCACGCCCACGCTCATGCCGAGGAAGCGATGGATGCGTCCCATCCACTCCGCGTCGCGGCGCGCGAGGTAGTCGTTGACCGTCACGACGTGCACCCCCTTGCCGCCGAGCGCATTGAGGTACGAGGGCAGCGTGGCCACCAGCGTCTTGCCCTCGCCGGTGCGCATCTCCGCGATCTTGCCCTGGTGCAACGCGATGCCGCCCACCAGCTGCACGTCGAAGTGGCGCATGCCCAGGATGCGCTGCGAGGCCTCGCGCACGACCGCGAACGCCTCGGGAAGCACCCCGTCGAGCGGCGCGCCGTTGGCGACCTTCTGCCTGAGCTGCGGCGTCTTCGCGGCGAGCTCGGCGTCCGTGAGCTTCTGCATCGCCGGCTCGAGGGCGTTCACGCTCTCCACGGTGCGGCGGTATTGCTTGAGGAGGCGGTCGTTACGACTGCCGAAGATGGCCTTGAGAGCGGTATTGAGCACGAGGGAAACCGGCGAATGCAAAAACGGCCCGTAAAAGGGCCGGAGAGACCGTAATTATATCGTTAAGTAGGGGTGACTTCGGCCGACTGCAAGGCCTCGTTGGAACGCAGGCGCGCCCGCTCCGTTCAACGAGGAATACGGCCTCTCACTTCGCCGCGGCGGGCTGCGCGGCCTGCGACGCCCTGATCAGGAAGTCGTTCTTGCCGAGCGACAGGAATTTGTTCGGGTTCAACGGGATGCCCTTCTCGCGGACCTCGAAGTGCAGGTGCGGGCCGGTTGTGCGTCCGGTGTTGCCGACGAGGGCCACCTTCTGGCCCTTCATCACCACGTCGCCAACGCGCACAAGGCTACGCGACAGGTGTGCGTAGCGCGAGGTGAGGCCGTTGTCATGGTCGATGTCGACGATGTTTCCGTATTCGGGAACGTAAGCGACCGTCGATACCACGCCGCCCGCGGCGGCGACCACCGGCGTGCCCGGCGGGGCGATCAAGTCCACGCCTGTGTGGAAGCTCGACTTGCCGGTGATGGGATCCACGCGATAGCCGTAGTTCGAGGAGTAGTAGCCCATTTCCACGGGCATCGTCGTGGGAATCGTCTTGTTCGCGAGGCGGCCTTCCATCAGCACGGAATCCAGCACGCCCAGCTTGTCGCTGCGGTCATCCATCACGCGCGATATCTCGGCGAGCATCTGGTTGAATTCGGTGACCGAAAGCTCGCGCCCGCCCAGCACCGGCGCGGGTCCGCCCTGGCCCGGCTTCTCGTCGAAGCGGAACTCCTCGCGCTTGATGCCGGCCGCCTTCGCGAGGCGCTCGCCGAACGCATCCAGGCGCAGGATGCGCGCCTGCAGCTCGCCCACCTTCACCGCGAGCGAGCTCACGTTCTCCTTCATCTCCGCCTCGTTGCGCTTCTGGTCGTCCGCGTGCAGCGAGGCGAGCAGCGTGCGCAGATAGGGATTGCGCAGGTCGACGGCGAATTTCATCGTGACCACGTACGTGGCCATCGCCAGCGCGAACCCGCAGAATAGGATGCCCAGCGCGACGAACGCCACCTGGGACTGCGACAGCGTGACCGACCGGCTCTTCGCGAGGCTGTCGGAAACGAGAATAATGTTCACTACTTGTCTCCCTTCGTTCCCATGGCCTCCGAATCCATCTCGAGACTCCTCGACGAAAACGCAGACCTCAGGCCGCTCACCACACGGCTTGCGCACATCAAGCGCCTGCAGCGGCGCTATCGCTCTCTCGTACCCGAGCGGCTCGCCGAAACAAGCCGTGTATGCGCCATTGACGGAACGACTGTTGTGATTTGCGCAGATAGCGGAGCGGTTGCGGCCGCCCTGCGTCACCTTGCGCCCCGGATCCTCGAGGACCTGCGCCGTGCAGCCAGCGCGAACTCTTCAAAACATCCAAGGGATCAGGAGCTTACTTCAATACGAATCGAAGTACAAGTGAAAGTGCCCACGCCAAAGGTGCGCGTCCATGCGCGGGCGGAGATTCCCGCCGAGAAGCTCTCCGGGGTGGCGGGGAAACTCTCCGATTCCCCTCTCAAGCGCGAGCTCGAACGCATGGCGCGCGATGCTCAGAGCAGGAGGACGCGCTCGAAGACGTAGAGGAGCCCGAAGGCGATCCCGAGCAGCAGGATCACCTGCACCGCGAGCCAGGCGATGGTGAGATAGCGGCGGTTCCTCGTGACGAGGAACGCCACCACGAGCCCGGCGAGCAGCAGCCCGCCGACGATCGCGACAATCCGCAGGATGAACAACTACTGGGGCTGCAATTGCAGCCGCGCGAACGCGCGCGGCAGCGACTCGACCTTGTCGAAGGTGACCTCTTCCCAGGCCGAGGCGTCGGCGATGAGCTTGCGCACCAGCAGGTTGTTCAGCGCGTGCCCCGACTTGCGGCCGTAGAAGGCGCCGATGATGGGACGCCCGAGGAGATAGAGGTCGCCCACGGCGTCGAGCGCCTTGTGCTTCACGAACTCGTCGTCCATGCGCAAGCCGTCGGCGTTGAGCACGCGGAAGTCGTCGATCACGATCGCATTGTCGAGCGAGCCGCCGCGCGCAAGGCCCTTCGTGCGCAGCATCTCCACTTCCTGCGTGAAGCCGAAGGTGCGCGCGCGCGATATCTCGCGCACGAACGACACCTCGCCGAAATCCACCTCGACATCGGAGCCTGTGGCGTCGAACACGGGATGGTTGAAGTCGATGGAGAAGCCGATCTTGAATCCGTCGAAAGGCTCGAGCCGGACATTCTTGTCGCCTTCTTCGATCTCGACGCGCTTCAACACGCGCACGTAGCGTTTCGCCGCCGCCTGCTCCTCGATGCCCGCGGACTGGATGAGGAACACGAACGTGCCGGCGCTGCCGTCCATGATCGGTACTTCTTCGCCGGACACGTCCACGAACGCGTTGTCGATGCCCATCCCGTAGAACGCGCTCATCAGGTGCTCGACGGTCGAGACGCGCGCGCCGTTCTTCTCGATCACGGTCGCCATCAACGTGTTGCTCACGTTGAGCGCGTGCGCCGGGACCGCCGGATTGCCGGGCAAGTCCGAGCGGCAGAAGACGATGCCGGTATCGATGGGCGCGGGACGCAGGACCATCGTCACCTTGTGGCCGGTATGCAGGCCGACTCCGGTGGCGCGAACCGACGTTTTCAGGGTGCGCTGCTTGATCATTTCCGCAATTATATCAGGCCTTTACGACGCAGGCCAGAGCGGAAAGCCTACGGCGTTCCCACGAAGAAGTAGAAACGGGTGCCCTTGCCGTTGGGTGACCTGGCGAAGCCCAGGTAGAACGGGCCGAAGGCCGTGTTGCTCGCGAGATAGGCGCCATACGACTGCTGCCATCCGGTGAGCGTCGGCTCGGTGACCGGCTTGCGCATCTTTCCCGCCTCCGCCTGCAAGCCGCCGATCAGCTGCAGCCCCAGCAACGGGATCGCGCGCGTGAGCTTGTACTGCACTTCGAGCGACCCGTAGCTGTAGTCGTCGCCGGCGATCTGCCCGGGTGCGAATCCGGCGAGGTGGCGCGGTCCGCCGAGGGTGTAGAGATCCGTGACCGGCAGCGTCCCGTGCGTGCTCTGGCCGTGCTCGGCAGCGCCCACGAGGATGAAGTCGCCCAACGTATACGCCGCGCCGAGGGTCGCCTGCGCCGTCCCGTACTTGGACATTCCGTCGGAAACGTGTGCCGCCTCGAAACCGGTCAGGTCGAGCCTCATGCCGCGCGTAGGGAAGAACGCGAAGTCCTGCGTATCGATGTTGACCGACGCGTACGGGCCGCCGATCAGCTGGCGCACGCTGGGAAGGAGCGGCGTGCCGGTCTCGACGGAAGCTCTCGTGTTCGACTCCTTCCAGCCCGCGAGCGCGAGGCCGTAGGCGCCGAAATTCATGCCTGCGTTGGCACCTCCCTCGGACACGTACGTCCGGTATTCGGCAACACGGTTGCCTTTGTCGAAGAGGCCGGAGTTTCGTGCTTGCGCGCCGGCGAACGGGCGCACGAACCAGCGCTGGCCGGGCTCCAGGGGCTGGTACAGCTCGGTGTAGATCACCTGATTGGTGCCGATCTGTGCCGCGGTGAGCCACTCGCCGCCCAGCGGGTTGAGCCATGTGCGGCGCGTGAGCGCGCGGATGTTGTAGCTCGAGTCGCCGCGATAGTCGGAATAGAGGTTGAGGCCGAAGCGCAGGTAGTCGGGGCCCAGCGTCTTCTCGACCGGAGTGACGCGAAGGATCGTCTTCTCGCGCTCGCGCACCACGGCATAGTCGATGGTCTGCAGGTCGCCGGCGCCCTTGATGACGACGAGATCGCGATCGAGCTGCTTCGTGTCGAGGGGCTTGCCCTCCTCCTGGGTGACCGCGCGGCGCACCGTCTCCCGATTCACGAACCGCGTCTCGCCGATCTCGACCGCATCGACCACGCGCTGCAGCGGCGCGGCGCCGCGCAGGCGCTTGCGCCAGGCCTCGTACTCGGCCGGCGGCAGCGAGAGCCGGCGCAGCTTCTCGGCCTGCGCGAGCGCCGCCTGGCGCCCGATGTCCGCCGCTTCCATCTGGCGGTCGAAGCTCGCCGCGGTGATGGTCCCAAGCTCCGGGCGCATGTAGATGTCGGTCGGCCTGAGCAGCGCGAGCGAGCGCGAGACGTTCTGCTCCGTGAGGAGGTTCACCATCTGCCCCACCACAGAAAGAATGCCGATCACATCCTCGGGCCTGGTGAGCGCAGAGCCCACGTTCACCGCGATCACGACCTCGGCGCCGCAAAGGTCGCGCACCTCCTGGATCGGGACGTTGTCCACCAGTCCGCCGTCCACGAGCTTGCGGCCCTCGCGCAGCACCGGCGCGACCGCCCCGGGCACCGACATGCTCGCGCGCATCGCCGTCGTGAGGTCTCCCGAGCGCATCGCGACGCGCTCGCCGCTGCCGATGTCGGTGGCCATCAACGTGAGCGGCAGCGGCAGGTCCTCGATGTTGCGCGCGCCCAGGTCCGCGCGCACCAGCTCGTTGAAGAAGAGCTTGATCTTGGTGCCGGACACCGCGCCCTCGCGGTATCGAAGCCCATCCCTCGACATGCCGAACTCGAGGGCGGAGAAGAAACGGTCGTCGATCTGCTTGGCGCGCACGCCGATCGATTCGCGCCCGGCGCTGTCGTCGAACATGCCGGCCCAGTCGGTGGCCTTCACCTTCGCCTTCATCTCCTCGGGCGAGACGCCCGCGAGATAGGCGCCGCTCACCAGCGCGCCCATGCTGGTGCCCGCGACGCAGTCGAACGGGATGCGCATCTCCTCGAGGGCCTCGAGGACGCCCATGTGCGCGCCGCCGCGCGCGCCGCCGCCGCCCAGCACGAGGCCGATTTTCGGGCGCGGCCCGGGAGCCTGCGCGAGCGCCGCGGCGGCGCAAGCGCCCGCGAGCGCTGCGACGAACGCGCGCTTGAGGAGATGCTTCACCGGTGGAAGGACGGGGGCGCGCGCCTCGCCCTAGAAAGCCCAGCCCACGTAGAGTGCCGGCCCGTCGAAGCGGAAGTCGAACTTGCCCTTCGCGTTTTCCTTCTCGGCGGTCAGCTTGTACTTGTAGTAGTTGTAGCCCAGGCCGGCATATGCCTGCCGCATGAACGCCCACTCCATGGCGATCGAGCCGTTGAGCAGCGACCCGTCGTAGTCGCCGATCTTTAGCTTGAGCGCCTGGCCGTAACCCGTGATTCGCCAGTTGTTCGCGAACGCCGCCGAGGCGCGGATGCCGATCGTCGGCAGCGGGAAATCGACCGAAGCGTCATCGGAGACCGTGCCGGTTGCCGAATGCATCTTGGCCTTGAGTGTCGTCACGTGCGCGCCCAGCAGCACGGCGAGCTCGTTGCCGTTCTCGTTGATCGGCGACCATCGATACGCGATCCGGTACACATCGGAGTCGAAGGTCGTGTCGACCTTCGTATTCACCGGGAACGTGACCTCACCCCAGTTGATCGAGCCGTTGATCGTCCGCTCACCCGAGCGATGCAGGGAAACGTATGAAAACTCCATCGCATGGTGCGGATTGAAGCGCCAGAAGAACTCGATGTCGGGCGAGACCTTCTTGTCCGAGACGTTGAGGTCGCTTTCCAGGTTCACTTCGGTGCCCAGGCGCCCGCCGTTCGAGTCCAGGCGCACCGAGGTCTTCGCCTGGGCCCAAAATGCGCCGCCCTGGATGGTGAACGGCGAGTCCCAGGGGTCGGCGGCCAGCGCCGTGGTGGACAGGCCGGCGCAAGCGACGAGGGAAGAGACGATCTTGATTTTCATTGGTTGGATCCTTTCGCGGGTTCTCGGGGGCAGCATAGGGTGCGAATATCGTGCGGCATATCGGCCCTTGGTGCCATATAAAAATGGAAAAGGGCCCGCGCGAGCGCGGGCCCTCAAGGACGAGCGATCCGGCCGCCGGGAGACGTTCGGCGGCCGGGTACTGCAGCGCCCGGCTAGTCTGCCTGCTTGCGCAGGAAGGCCGGGATGTCGAGCATGTCGACGCCCGAGTGACGCATTGCCTCGATCGTCGTGTCGCGCCGGCGGCGCAGCGCCGTCGGCTGGTCGAGCTCCTCATAGTTCACGCCGGGGGCCACCGCGTCGTCCGTTCCCGTGCGCGCCACCACCTGCATGACCGGCTGGCGCGCGGCCCCGGCGCCACCCAGGCCCGTGGCCACGATCGTCACGCGCAGCGCGTCGCCGATCGCCTCGTCGATCACGCTGCCGTAGATCACGGTCGCGTCCTCGGCGGTGAACGAGCGGATGGTGTTCATCACCTCGTGCACCTCCTTCAGCTTCATCGTGTGGCTCGCGGTGCTCGAGCAGCGGCGAGTGGACGGCTTGTTCGGCCGCCATCTGCGCGCGTTCCGGTCCCGACGCGGTGGCCGATCCCATCATCGCCACGCCGTTCTCGCTCATCACCGTGCGCACGTCGGCGAAGTCCACGTTCACCATGCCCGGGCAGTTGATCACTTCCGCGATCCCGGCCACGGCGCCGTTCAGCACGTCGTTGGAGGCGCGG
>WNFL01337780.1_pt4 | contig 11542 bp, 11 predicted proteins | sample 5400361 | NCBI WGS metagenome assembly WNFL01 (sample SAMN13153351, study PRJNA577476) | soil metagenome | isolation source: 40 cm soil on Douglas fir-dominated hillslope | place: USA:California | collected 2013-09-17
AAGGAAACGCTCACCGAAAAACAGATCTACCGCATCGACCACTATCTCGGCAAAGAGACTGTGCAAAATCTCATGGTCTTCCGCTTTGCCAATTCCATCCTCGAGCCGCTCTGGAATCGCAACTACATTGACCACGTACAAATCACAGCCGCCGAAACCGTCGGCGTCGAACATCGCGGCGGCTTTTACGAAACCGCCGGCGCTCTTCGAGACATGGTTCCAAACCATCTCTTCCAGCTCCTCACGCTCACCGCAATGGAGCCGCCCATTTCCTTCGAAGCCGACGCCGTCCGCGACAAACAAGCCGAGATTCTCCACGCCGTCACGCCGCCCCCGCCCGAAACCATCCTGCAGGCCATGGTTCGCGGCCAGTACGGCGAAGGCAACGTCAACGGCGAAAAACTGGCCGCGTATCGTGACGAACCGCAAGTCGCTCCGGACTCCCACACCGAAACTTTTGTGGCTCTAAAACTCTGCATCGACAACTGGCGCTGGGCCGACGTTCCCTTCTACCTCCGCACGGGGAAACGCCTCGCCAAACGCGTCACCGAAATCGCCATCCAATTCCGCAAACCGCCCTTCCAGCTTTTCAGCAAGACGCCGATAAAAGATCCCCGCGCCAATCGTCTCGTCGTTCACATTCAACCCGACGAAGGCATCTCCCTCCGCCTCGGCGCAAAAGTCCCCGGCTCCGTCATGAAGCTCGGCCTCGTTCACATGGACTTCGATTACGCGCGCGATTTCGGCACGTCACACAGCACCGGTTACGAACGCCTTCTCTACGATTGCATGATCGGCGACGCCACTCTTTTCCAGCGCGCGGACATGGTCGAAGCCGGCTGGAGCGTCATTCAACCCGTACTCGACGTCTGGAAAGCTCTCCCCGCTCGCGATTTTCCAAACTATCCCGCCGGTTGCTGGGGTCCTCAGGTCGCTGACGAGATGATGGCTCGCGACGGTCGCGCCTGGCGCGACATCGAATCCGACGAGCCGCTCACCGCCAACTGCCCCGCGCGCGCCACAGATAAGGCCCACGCCTAGGAGAATCTTCTTTGGACCGCGCCATCAAAATTTATCCCGACGTCGCCGCCATCGCCCAACAAGCCGCCGGCATTTTCGTCAACGCCGCGCAACAAGCCGTAAAAGATCGCGGCGTCTTCCGGGTCGCCATGGCCGGTGGCTCCACTCCCAAAGCGCTTCATGCTCTTCTCGTCGCCGAGCCGTTCCGTTCCCAGCTCTCGTTCGACAAGATGCAACTCTTCTTCGGCGACGAACGCCACGTACCTCCCGATCACCCCGACAGCAACTACCGCATGGTTAACGAAACATTCGTCTCAAAAACGCCCATCAAGCCCGACCAAGTCTTCCGCATCAAAACCGAACTTCAAGACGCCGAAAAAGCTGCGCTCGATTACGAGCAGATCCTCAGAACTCAATTCGCCCTCAGGCCCGGCGAACTTCCCCGCTTCGACCTCATGATGCTGGGCATGGGCAACGAAGGCCACACGCTTTCGCTCTTTCCGGGAACTACCGCGCTGCGCGATAATGGCCGGCTGGTGGTACGCACTTGGGTTGGCAAGCTGTATACCGAGCGCATCACCTGCACCGCACCGGTCGCCAACAATTCCGCGGCGGTTTTGTTCATGATCGCCGGTGCGGACAAAGCCTGTGCCCTCAAGGCGGTTCTCGAAGGCCCGTACGAGCCCGGGCAGCTGCCTTCGCAACTCATCAAGCCGGTGAACGGCAAGTTGTTTTTTCTCGTCGACTCCGCCGCAGGCGGAATGCTTTCCAAGGAATTGGCAACAACTGGTAGCGGGTGAGTTTGAATTTTTAAACTCGTGACACAATAAGTCAAACAATTCAAACTGACCCGCTACACAGCCACTTAAGGAGACACGCAAGCAATGGCAACAACCACCGCAGCAAGTTCTATTCAACAATATCTCGGCGCGAAAACGGATTCGCTCCTCGGCTTCCGCGCGCCGAAAATCGCGAAAGAGCGCCTGCACCTTCCCGGCCCGGATTTCATCGATCGCATCTTCGCTCCATCCGACCGCAATCCGCGCGTCCTCGCGAACCTTCATCGCATGTTTAACACGGGCCGCCTCAGCGGCACCGGCTATCTTTCGATTCTCCCCGTCGATCAGGGCATCGAGCATTCCGCCGGCGCCAGTTTCGCCAAGAATCCCGACTACTTCGACGGCGAAAATATCGTCAAGCTCGCCGTCGAAGGTGGCTGCAACGCCGTCGCTTCCACTTTCGGCGTTCTCGGCTCCGTCGCCCGTAAGTACGCACACAAAATTCCCTTCCTCGTGAAATTTAATCACAACGAACTCCTCACTTATCCCAACAAAGCCGACCAGATTTTCTTCGGCTCCGTGAAGCAAGCCTACGACATGGGCGCAGCCGCTGTCGGCGCGACAATCTATTTCGGTTCCGACCAGAGCGGCCGCCAGATCGTCGAAGTCAGCCAGGCCTTCGCTCACGCCCACGAACTCGGCATGGCCACCGTTCTGTGGTGCTATCTCCGCAATAACGCCTTCAAAAAAGACAAGGACTATCACCTTTCCGCCGACCTCACCGGCCAGGCCAATCATCTCGGCGTCACCATCGAAGCCGACATCATCAAGCAAAAGCTCCCCGAAAATAATGGCGGCTACCAGGCCCTTAACATAGGCGATTCCAGCTACGGCAAATTTGATAAGCGCATCTACACCGATCTCTCCAGCGATCATCCCATCGACCTGACTCGCTATCAGGTCGCCAACTGCTACATGGGCCGTGCTGGCCTCATCAACAGCGGCGGCGCTTCCGGCGCCAATGACTTCGAGGAAGCCGTAGCATCTCCGGCCGCAAAGCCTTCCAGCGCCCGATGAACGAAGGCGTAAAACTCCTCAACACCATTCAGGACGTCTACCTCAGCCCCGAAGTCACCGTGGCCTAGCCGCACTGGCAACGCCTGACGGCCTTGGATTCAATAGTCTGTAAAGAATGGTGGCCCGCCCGGCGACCATTCTTTTTTTTCCCCGATTGCACTCTGCGGAATTCCCGAAAGAGTTTTTCTCGGGAGCGTACACTCTGTCCAAATCTAGAAAAATGGAACTTCTGCACGGAGAAAACTGCCCCATGAAAAAAACTTTCGCGATCCTCGCAGCGCTTTTCGTTGTTGCGGCGATTTCGGCATCCGGTCAAGGCAATACGAGTGACGAAGGTGGCCGCATCCTTGCCCTGGAAACTGCTTGGGGCCACGCCATCGAAGCAAAAGACACCAAAGCACTCGACATGCTTCTAGCCAGCACCTTCGTCGGCGTGGAAATCGACGGCAGCATGTCCAACAAAAGTGAATTTCTTGCCGGCAGCAAGGCTCCGGATTATCAGCCCTCACAAGCCGTCAACGAACAAACAAATGTTCAGGTCTACGGCAACGCCGCCGTCGTCGTCGGGATCTTCCGCGTGAAAGGCATGGAGAAAGGCAAACCCTATGTCCATCGCGAACGCTTCACCGACACATGGATCAAGCAAAATCAAACCTGGCAGTGCGTGGCCAGCCAGGCAACCCTGATCACCACGAAATAGCTTCTCTCGCCTCCGCTCCGCGAAGAAACTTGTTTGTAACCATTTCTTGTCCGAAGTATCGGATGATTGGTTGTCAGTGCTATTCAAGACATTCTTTAGCCGGATTGATGGGAGAGAGTATCGTGGGAAATCGTCTCGTAGAAAAAGTCGTCGCCATCACTGGCGGCAGCCAGGGCATTGGCCTCGCTATCGCGCAGCGCTTCGCAGAAGAGGGCGCGGACATCGCCTTTTGCTATCGTTCGAATAAAGTCGGCGCCGATGAAGTCGCGGCCAGCATCCAGAAGCTCGGACGCAAAGCCGCAGGCTTTCAATACGACGTCGGAGTCGTCTCTGACGGCCAGAAATTCATCGCCGACACGGTCGCCCAGTTCGGCCGCATCGATGTCCTCGTCAACAACGCCGGCCTCGAACGCAACGCCGATTTCTGGAACGTCACCGAAGCCGACTACGACGCCGTCCTGAACGTCAACCTGAAAGGTCTCTTCTTCATCACACAAGCCTTTGTCAGGCACCGCATGGCCGCCAAATCAAGCGGAAAGGTCATCAACATCAGCAGCGTCCACGAAGAACTTCCCTTCCCGCACTTCGCTTCCTATTGCGCCAGCAAAGGCGGCGTCAAAATGCTCACGCGCAATCTCAGCATCGAACTCGCCCCGCTCGGCATCACCATCAATTCCATCGCGCCCGGCGCCATCGAAACGCCCATCAACACCAAACTTCTCAACGATCCCGTCAAACTCGGCGCTCTATTGGAAAACATCCCGCTCAAGCGCCTTGGCAAACCCGAAGACGTCGCCTCCATGGCCGTCTTCCTCGCCTCCGATGAATCCAACTACGCTACCGGCACTACCTTCTTCGTCGACGGCGGCCTCACCTGGAACTACCAGGAACAATAATCTCGGGCCGCTGTTGTAGGGGCCGCTTCTTGCCCCGAGCGAAGCCGAACGAATCTGGAGCGGCCCTCCTCGATCTAACCCCTGCACCGGTCACAATATTTTCAGCTCGTCCCATCTTCGGTGTTGTAGGGCCGGCTTTCCGAAGCCGGCCGCTTCTTCGCCGGCACTGCCATCTTGAATCAAAATTCCCGTTCCTTCGCATCGAAACTTTCCGGAGTATTCATCACAACACTCGCATCATCATTGATCCGTGAGGGCCCGCGTCTCCTCACTCTAAAATGACATTAGGCACAGAAGGAGTGCTTCATGCCGAAAGCAAAAGCTTCATCCCCCGCCAAGACAAAAGCACCTCGCGCTACAAAAGTGAAACCCTCACAGGAAGACATCGCACTGCACGCGTATCACATCTACCTGGAACGCAATGGCGCTCCCGGCGATCCCCATGCGGACTGGCTTCGCGCCGAGGCCGAGCTGATCGCTAAGCCCGAAAAGTCCACGCGCAAATCCAAAGTCGTCTCCATCGCCGCCTAACCACGCCGCGGAACCTCGCCAATTGTCATTCCGAGGGCCGCCTTTGCCCGAGGAATCTGTTTTTTCTTTTGAGAACCTGCGCCACATTCAGCCTTTTGCTTGTTTTACATGCAACCATTTGGTTGCCTATAATGAGCTCAGCATGGAACCGGTGTTCAAGGCCCTCGCCGACAAAAGCCGCAGACGTCTCCTCGACGCCTTGTTCGCGAAAAACGGCCAGACGCTGAGCGACCTTTGCGGTCACCTGTCCGTGTCGCGCCAGGCCGTCACCAAACATCTCCTCCTGCTCGAAAAGGCGCGCCTGGTCGTGGTCGTCTGGCGCGGGCGGGAGAAATTCCATTATCTGAATCCGGTCCCGATTCACCAGATTTACGATCGCTGGATCAGCAAGTACGACCGTCACCGCGTCGAAGCGCTCGGTGAGTTAAAGAAGCGCCTCGAAGCAAAGAAGGAAGGCACGCATCATGGATAGTCCAAAATTCGTTTACGTCGTCTACATTCGTACGACGCCCGAAAAACTTTGGCGGGCGCTCACCGAGCCGGAATTCACCCAACAATATTGGTCGGGAATTACTTTCAAATCAGACTGGAAAGTTGGCTCGCGAGTGCAAATGCTCGACTTCGAGGGGACCCCCGCCGACGAAGGAGAAGTTCTCAGCTGTGAACCGCCGCGTGTCCTCTCTTATTCTTGGCACGTTCCCTGGCATCCCGACTTTAAGGACGAACGCCCCTGCCGCGTCACCTTCCAAATCGATCCCCAGCCGCAAATGGAGATCGTCCGACTCACCATTACCCACGACGACTTCGATCCCGGTTCCAAGGTTCTCCAAGCCGTCGGCAACGGCTGGCCGCCCATTCTCTCCAGCCTCAAATCGCTCCTCGAAACCGGACAACCGTTGCCCGGGGAAAAATTCAGTATCCGCGAACATATGAGCAAATTGGCAAGTTGATGAGGCACCATTCGCTCACGCGAACCATTTCTTCACAATTTGGGTAGTGGGTCAGTTTGAATTCTCTTAATCGTGACGCAATAAGTGAAAATTCAAACTGACCCACTGCACGGAGTTGGCATCCTTTCGTAGGATGCACATTCCTTCTCCCGAGAACTGATACACTGCCGTCAAATATGCGCAGGACTCCCCATCTCAACTACCGTATCAGCTTCTTCGCAATTCTCCTGTTATGCCTCTCGTCCTTCCAAACCGCGCGCCCTTTCCCCGATTGGCAAACCGTCGCTCCCGGCCTCGACTACAAGTACGTCGCCGCTAAGACTCCATCTTTCGTCGGCGACTCCCGAATCTTTGTCCTCCGCATCGACCCAAATCTTTGGCAGTTGGAAGCTGTTGGCATCAGCCAAACCGGCGAATCCAGCGGCCACACCGCCCGCGATTGGTCGCAACGCCACAAATTCTCCGCCGCCATCAACGCAGGCATGTTCGCGACGGACCTCAAGACTCATCTTGGCTACATGGGCTCGGTCGCGCACGTCAACAACAGGCACGTGAACTCGTATCAATCCGTCGCCGCCTTTGACCCGCGCGATTCGCATTCGCCACCGTTTCGCATCTTCGATCTCGACGCGCCCGACGCACACTTCGCGGACATCCAGAAAGACTACGCATCCGCTCTGCAAAATTTGCGCCTGATTAAAAAGCCCGGCACGAATCAATGGACCCAGCGGGATCGCCAATGGAGCGAAGCCGCTCTCGGCGAAGACGACTCCGGCCGCATCCTCTTTATCTACTCCCGCTCGCCCTTTTCCATGCACGACCTCAACAACGAACTGCTCGCCGCCGGGATCGGCATCGTCGCCGCCCAGCATCTCGAAGGCGGCCCCGAAGCCCAGCTCTACCTACACGTCGGCTCCCTCGAAATGGAAATGTACGGCAGCCACGAAACCTCTTTCCGCGAAAACGACTCCAACTCCCCGGCCTGGCCCGTCCCCAACATCCTCGGCCTCCGCCCCGCACATTAATCCGCCCACTAGGCCACTCACGGAACTGGCAGACATTGGGTTGGTCCCGAAAATCTACGGCGCACAGTTTTAAAATATATCATTATGTAATAAATAGTCAACTAATAATATAAGACGGTGACTCATACATGCGCTAACCGATCGGAGTGACGATGGCCGAATACCAAAAGCCGAGCTACGGCAGCGAACTGTCCCTGGAAGGGTCCTTATTGAGAGGCGTTTTAGGCGTGCGCGGCGGTAGCGGAGCGGGCCGCTTGGAGAAGTTTGCGGGCGTTTTCTCGAATGTCGCCCTTGCCAAACACGGCATTTCCGGCAACCAGCAGATCCGCGCCGGCGCGCACCACGTCGCCAATCGTATCCAGGGCGACGCCGCCGTCCACTTCAATCCGGAAATCCAGCCTGCGCATTTCACGTTCATTCGCCAGTTCGGAAATTTTGTTCAGCGAATTGCGAATAAATTTTTGCCCGCCAAATCCCGGATTCACGCTCATCACCAAAACGTGATGCACCAGATCCAGCACTTCATCCAGCGCGTGCACCGAAGTCGCAGGATTGATCACCACACCCGGCTTGCATCCGTGATCCGCGATCAAGTGCAGCGTGCGATCCAAGTGCCTGCACGCTTCCTGATGCACCAGAATCCACGTCGCGCCCGCTTCCGCGAACGCCGGAATATATTGATCCGGATTTTCAATCATCAGGTGGACATCAAAAATCGCGTCGGGAATTGCCTTGCGCAGCGACGCCACCACGGGCGGCCCAATCGTGATATTCGGCACGAAGTGTCCGTCCATGACGTCCACGTGCAGCAGCGTCCCTCCGCCTTCGAGCGCCAGCTTGGCGTCGGCGGCCAGGTTCGCGAAATTCGCGGAAAGTATGGACGGCGCAAGTTCTACAGTGCGAGCCACGTTGCCTCTCTATCCTTTAGCATAGCCGATTCGAGCCGCGCACGTGTTCCGGTTGCGCAAGCCGGAAACCTACAATTTCCAAGGCAGCACATTGCGCTTCGCGCTGCTCTCCACTGAAAGTTCCAGCGCGTACATCACCCACAAAGCCTGCTCCAGCGTGACGAGCGGCTTGGCCTTTCCGAGAATTACATCGCGCACATTCGCGTAAAAATCCCGGTAGTCTCCACGCAGCGTCGGGACTTTTCGAAACCTCACGCTTGCCGCGTCGAACTCCGCCAGCGTTCCCCACTCTTCCTCTTTTTCCACGCCCCAGTCTTCGCCGACCGCCGGCTTCCCTGCGCGCAACAGCGCTTCTTGCGGATCGAGATTCTGATGCACGTACATCCCTTTCGCGCCCAGCACGCGAAGATGCGGCCGCGGAATAGGTATCAACGTCCCCGAAGAAAGATGCGCGCGCAATCCGCCCGGATAATAAAGCGTCACGTCGAACGCATCGTCATTCCGTGCGCCGTCGCGCTCCGCGCGAATATCCGCCCAAATCGCTTCCGGAGTTCCAAGCAGCGTCAGCGCGTGATCAAGCAGGTGCGGCCCAAGGTCGTAAAAAACTCCCGTGCCCGGTCCCGTCCGCTCTTTCCACGAATCGCGAACCGCCGGACGGCACCGGTCGAACGTTTCTTCAAGATTCAAAAGCCGCCCCAACTCGCCGGAAGCGGCGAGCTGCTGCACGGTACGAAAATCGCCATCCAGCCGCCGCTCCTGGTACACGGTCAGCAATCGCCCCGTCTTCTGCGCGACCGCGACCAATTCACGCGCCTCGCCAACTGTCGTCGCGAACGGTTTATCTACGACTACGTCCTTGCCCGCTTCCATGCACGCCTTCGCCAACGGCGCATGCGTGTGGTTCGGCGTCGAAATCGCCATCAAACGAATTTCCGCAATCGCCAGCAACTCTTCCAAACTCCGGACAATCTTCGTCCCCGGGTAAATCTTCGCCGCTTCGTCACCCGTACGTTGCAGCACGGCGGCAAGCCGCAGCCCCGGCACCGCAGCGAGAAACGGCGCGTGGAAGGCGCGCCCGCCCAATCCAAATCCAATCAATCCGCAATCAATCATTCGCGAAGCTTCCTCGACTCTCCCGCTCATGCCCGCAGCATTGCAGGAATACTTTGGCGCAGGCAAAATGCCATGATGTCTTCGAAAACGCAAATCCCGCAGGGCGAAGGTGTCGCTCCATCGCCGGTCATTTTTTGTCTCCTCAGCGCCGGATTCATCGTCAACGGCATCGTCATTTCTTTCATTGGTCCGCTGCTCCCTGTCTTCAGCGCGAAATGGGGCCTCGATGATGCGCGCGCCGGATATTTTCTCCTCGTGCAGTTCTTGGCATCGTTTATCGGCGTCCTGCTCTCCAGTCGCTTGATCGCGGCGAAAGGTTTCAAACCCGCGATCACGCTCGGCCTCGCGTTGCTCGGAATTGGATTCGCTCTTCTCAGCACCCCGACGTTTCACTTGGCTCTCGCCGCCAGCGGCATCTACGGCCTCGGCTACGGCTTCAACACACCCGGAACGAATCTCTGGGTCAGCGAATCCTACGGCGAACGCCGCGCTTCTGCTCTGAACGTCGTCAATCTCGCCTGGGGTGTTGGAGCGATCGTCTCATCTCCGCTCGCCAAGTTCACCATTCGCACTTTTACCGTGAATTTGCTTCTTTTGGTGATTGGCGCACTTTGTATCGTCCTGGCGGCGGTTCTGCTAAGAATGAAATTCGGGCAGCCGCATCACCAAGCCGACGCTTCAGAGACTTTTCCGGCGTCGGGCAGGAACGGTCTTGGCGTCGCCGCTCTGCTCGGAACTCTATTCTTCGTTTATGTGGGAACCGAAGTCGGAACATCTTCGTGGTCGCCGATGCACGCACAAAGGGCGGCCGAGTGGGCCACGAACAATTGGGCGCTCACGCCAATGTTTTTCTTCGCAGGCTTGCTCGGCGGGCGCGGCGCCGCCGCTGCAATTTTATTGCGCTTGAAAGAAGTAACCGTCGCAGTCAGCGGCTTGCTAATCGCGGCAGCCGGAGAACTTATTTTCATCACTGCTCATTCGCCTGCAGCATTATTCGGGGGAGCATTTTGCGCCGGGCTTGGTCTTTCAAGCCTCTATCCCATCTGGGTCGCATGGCTCTCGAAATGGTTCGGCGAGCGTGCCAGAAAAGTCGGCGGCGTGATGTTCGCGCTCGCCGCGCTCGGAAGTGCGTCAATGCCCTGGCTCGTAGGAGTCGTCTCGAAGTATTGCCAGAGCCTTCGCGTCGGACTGCTGGTGCCGCTCGTCGGCTGCGTGATTATGCTCGCGACGATTACGTTACTTCGGCCCAGCACTCGCGGTTGAAGTCGTTGCCCCGGAGGTTTGCGCGGCGGATTTTGGCGGTGCCGTCATTTCCATGGCCCAGATCGCTGCGGGGTGCATGTACATCGAAGCGCGGTAATTTCCCGTGATGTCCCACGCTTCGGGGTTCTAAACCAGTAACCTTTAGTTTCATAGTTAACATGGTAGATGCCCCACGCAGTGCGGAAGGCTTCATCTTTCATGCCTTCGCCGAGCATGAAGCCCGCAAGGCCGAGCGTCGTGCCCGTCCACACTTCCTGGACCTGCTCGTTCGTGGTGATGATGGTGCCGTCGGCGGCGATGCCGTTCACGGCGCCCATTTCGCCCTTCGCGAATTTCATCACGTTGAAGTCGTAAATATTTTTCAAAGACTTCGCCGTCATTTCTTTTGGAACGATATCGCCGAGTCCGGTCATATCCGCATACCACTGACCGGCGAGTTGATCGGATTGAATGTTGTCTTTGTATTCGCTTTCCGTGTCGTACCGGAAATATTTTCCGTTCCAGAGTTTGCCGATGTAGCTGCTCTGCCCTTTCACAAACCATTCGTGATAGTGCGTGGCTGCTTTTTCGTCGCCAAGTTTTTTTGCGATCTCTTCCGCGGCGCGCAGCGACGCGAGCCACAAACTTCCGGAGTAAGCGCTGTCGCCGCGCACGAGCCACGTATCGTACGTCTGATCGGGATAGCCGTCGTTGTCTGGAATGCCGTCGTTGTCGCGATCGTATTTTCCGAGATAGGCAAGCGCTTCCTGAACGGCGGGCCAGCTGTATTTCAGAAATTCCGTGTCGTGTGAACCGGCCAAAACATAATCGCGATAAACCATCAACGCGAACTTTGAATTCAAATCCTTCCAGCCGTTGGTGTCCTGCCAGCTGAATTGATTGATCTGAAAGAATGGATCCTCATTCGGCACTCCCATGTCGTGCGGTACGGCGCCTTTTGTTTTGCGCTCGCGAAATTCCGCTTTTCCCGTTTCCAGAGATTTCCAGATCCATACCATGCGATCGTCGAGATGTTTCGGAACGGTGTCCGCGAAATCACGCATCACTTGTTTGTCGATTTCCGGCCAGAATTTGACGAGCGGCAGCGAACCATAAAAGCGTACGTCGAGCGTTTCGTAAAACGGATAGTCGAAACATTCCATGAAGGAATACGTTGAAGGAGTTTTCGCATCGGCGCCGACGGGGCGTCCCCAGAACGAGCCGCCGTCCGCGAGAACGTAAAGTTCGTTGAAGAGCATGCCGCGATACCATTCCGGTTTCGATTCGTCGTTGATGTAAGG
>WNFL01400158.1_pt1 | contig 11542 bp, 13 predicted proteins | sample 5400361 | NCBI WGS metagenome assembly WNFL01 (sample SAMN13153351, study PRJNA577476) | soil metagenome | isolation source: 40 cm soil on Douglas fir-dominated hillslope | place: USA:California | collected 2013-09-17
GCAAGCGCATGGCGGAAGTACCCGAGGGCAATTCCCACCTGTGGCACGGCGATCGCATCATCGGGCAGACGGAGATGCGGCTTTCCGACGAGCCGGGCATGGGGTACGTGAACCTCTTCTATCTCCTGCCCGAGTGGCGCGGCAAGGGGCTGGGGCGCCTGCTGCACGAGCACGCGGTGGCGGTATTCGCCGCGCGGGGACTGCGCGGGATACGGCTGAGCGTCTCGCACACCAACGAAGGCGCGATCCGCTTCTACCGGCGCCTGGGCTGGAAGCGCGTGGGGTTCCGTCCCAACAAGGAGACGATGGAGATCCTGGAGCTCACGCTGTGAGCGCGATCCGGATCGCGCTTGTCGATGACGCCGCGCAGGTGCTCGAGATCTACTCGCCGAACGTCACGGACGAGTTCATTTCCTTCGAGCTCGAGCCGCCGACCCTCGAGGAGATGCGCGCGCGAATCGCCAAGACGCTGCCCACGCATCCCTGGCTCGTCCACGACGAGGGCGGACGCGTCGCGGGCTACGCCTATGCGAGCAAGCACCGCGAGCGTGCGGCGTACCAGTGGGCAACGGATGTCTCGTGCTACGTGCGCCCCGAGGCCCGCGGCCGCGGCATCGGCAAAGCCCTCTACACCGAATTGCTGCGGCTTCTCGAAGACCAGGGATTCCGCAACGCTTATGCGGGCATCGCGCTTCCCAACGACGCGAGCGTGAGGCTGCACGAGTCCGTGGGCTTCGCTCCCATCGGCGTCTATCGCAACGTGGGATTCAAGCTGGGCGCGTGGCGCGACGTCGGCTGGTGGGGCCGTGCGATCGGCATGCCCGGACGCGACCCGGTGCCACCGCGGCCATTGCGTGGCTAGGCGGGCAATTTCGGGCGAGGGTACTCGACCAGCTTCGCGGCCTTGCGCTCGAACCTGTCGCGCTTGCTGAGGAGCTTTTCCTGCCGCTTCGATATGAGCGGGTAGTGGCGCAGCTCCGTGATGCGGTCGTGCGCCTCCCAGCAGGATTTCTCCGACGTAATCCATGCTTGCGTGTCGATGCGGCGCATGTCGAAGGTCGTCGAGTAGCTGCGCAGCGTCTTGTGGCCGCGGCGGTTGAAGTATTCATGGAAGTACGACAGCGCCAGCTCGCGCAGCGTGCGGTAGATCGGATCGCGGTAGCGCAGCGGCGTGCCGTTGGTCTTCGAGATGGCGCCCCACGCCCCATGGCGGCGGAAGAGCGTGAGCACGTGCGGGAAGTCGCTCTCGTGGCAATCGAGGTGCATCACGAGCGGCGGCTCGCCATGCACCCACAGCGCGGCGGCCGCCAGCATCGCGCCCTCGATGCAATGCGCGCGCCGCTGCTTGAGCACCTCGCGCACCGAAAGCACCGTCTCGCCCCCGATCTCGTGGTTGATGGGAGTCGCGTTCAGGAAGGCCTGGATCTTCTGCGGCGTATCGAGGCGTTCGAGCGTCGCGAACTGGCTCTTCGACAGGCCCAAATCCTCGCGGCGCGCGAAGCGCCGGCGCGCGGCAACGCTGCCGTTCGTCCTTCCGTTGCCGTTCGCCTTGCCGTTGCCTGCCGCCATTGCCGCTCCTAGATACGCACGCAAACCCGCCGCACTCCGCCGGCAGTCTCGACCTCGGCCACCTGCACCGGCACATCGTAGAGCCGGGTGAGGTTCTCGGCGGTGAGCGCTTCCTCGGTTCGGGCCAGCGTAATGGCGAAACCGCCGCGCAGCAAGAGGACGCGGTCGGCCACCTGGAATGCGTGGTCCGGATCGTGAGTGCAGAGCAGGATCGACACGCCCGCATCGCGAAGCTGCGCCACCTGGGAGAGCACCCGCGCCTGGTTGCCGAAATCCAGGTTGGCGGTAGGCTCGTCCATGACCAGGGCCGGCGCCTCGCTCGCGAGCGCGCGCGCGATGAGCGCCAGCTGGCGCTCGCCACCGCTCACGCCGCTCACGGGCCGCGTGGCGAGCGCGGCGATGCCCATGCGCTCGAGCGACGTGCGCGCGGCGGCGTGGTCGCGCTCGCCGGGCGCGGCGAAGGCACCCAGGTGCGCGGTGCGCCCCATGAGGACCATCTCCTCGAGGCTGAAGTCGAAGTAGCTGGACGACGCCTGCGGCACATAAGCCACCGCTCGAGCGATCTCGCCGCGCTCCATTCGTCCGATGGGCCTGCCATCGAGGGTGACTTCTCCGCCGAGCGCCGGCAGCAGCCCCAGCATCGTCCGGAAGAGCGTGCTCTTGCCCGAGCCGTTGGGACCGAGCACGCAGAGCACTTCGCCCTTCTGCAGAGACAGGTCGAGTCCGCGCCCGACGACGTGCCCCGGATATCCGAAATCGAGCGCTTTGGCAGCGATGGTCATCCAGCCCGCCGATAGGTTGCCGCGAGCAGCCAGATGAACACCGGCGTGCCGATGAGCGCGGTGAGCACGCCGGGCGGAAGCTCGGTGCGCGCGATGGTGCGGCAAAGCGTATCCACCAGAAGCAGGAACGCCCCGCCCAGCACTGCCGACATCGGCAGCACGCGCGAGAAATCGGCGCCCACCATCAGACGCGCCGCGTGGGGCACCACCAGCCCCACCCACCCCACGATGCCCGCGATCGCCACGCCGGCCGAGGTCGCGAGCGTCGCGGCCGCGATCACGAACATGCGGATGCGCGCGACGTCCACGCCCAGCGCCCGCGCTTCGTCGTCCGGCAGCGAGAGCAGGTTCACGCGCCAGCGCAGGAGCACCAGCGGCACGAGCGCCGCCGCGATGAGCGGCAGCGCGAGCACGAGATCGCGCGGCAGCACGCCGGAAAAACTTCCGAGGAGCCAGAACGTGATCGCGGGAAGCTGGTTGTAGGGATCGGCCACGTACTTCGCGAACGCGATGCCGGCGCCGAAGAGCGAGCCGACCACCACGCCCGTGAGCACCAGCGTGAGCACGCGATCATGGCCGCGCACCCACGCGCCGATGGCGAGCACCAGCGAAACCGCGGCGATGCCGCCCGCGAACGCGAGTCCCTGGATCGCCGCGATGGGAAGTCCCATGAAGATTCCCGCGACGGCGCCGAGCGCGCATCCGGCGGAGACACCGAGGATGTCGGGCGCGACCAGCGGATTGCGGAAGAGGTTCTGGTAGGCGGCGCCGGCGCAGGCGAGCGCCGCGCCGACGGCGAGCGCGGCGGCGACGCGCGGGCCGCGCACCTGCAGCACGATGGCGCGCACGTTGTCGGGCACGCCCGCGTCGCCGGCCGTGATCGCCGCCCACAGCACGCCGACCACATCGCGCACCGGCACCGGGAAGCTGCCGACCGCCATGCTGATCGCGGCCACAGCAACGAGGGCCGCAAGTGCAATGGTGAAGACGAGCGCGAAGCGCCCGCGGGGCGATGTCATGGCACGAGCGCGCGCTTTGCTAGAATTTCCGGCCCGATTGTACCGGCCGCACCGTGAAGCACGCCCTTCATCGCCTCGCCCTCATCCTGTTGGCCGCCAGCGCGTTGGCGTACGCCGACGAGGGCGTCCTGCGGCTTGCGACCACCACCAGCACCGTCGATTCGGGACTGCTCTCCGTGATCGTGCCGCGCTTCGAGGCTTTCAGCGGCCTGAAGGTGGGGGTCACCTCCGCGGGCAGCGGCGCCGCCATGAAGCTCGCCGAGGACGGCAAGGCCGACGTGGTGCTCGTGCACAGCCGCGCGGAGGAGGATCGCTTCGTGCATGCGGGCTTCGGCGTCGACCGGCGCGACGTGATGTACAACGACTTCATCATCGTGGGCCCGCCGCGCGACCCGGCGCAGGTGAAGAAGGCGCGCGGGCTGAAGGACGCGCTGCGACGCATCGTCGAGTCCGGCGCCACTTTCGTCTCGCGCGGGGACGAATCCGGAACCCACGAGAAGGAGAAGGCGTGCTGGCGCGAGGCGGGCCGTGAGCCTGCGCCGCGCCAGTACATCTCGACCGGGCAGGGCATGGGCGAGGTGCTCGTCACGGCGAGCAACCTGCGGGGCTACACGCTGAGCGATCGCGCAACCTACAGCGCCTATCGCACGCGCCTCGAGCTCGACCCCCTCGTGGAGGGCGATCCGATTCTCTTCAACCCCTACGGCGTCATCGCCGTGAATCCCGCGCGGAACCCGCAGGTGAACTACCGCGGCGCGACGCGATTCATCGACTGGATCACCGGTCCCGAGGGCCGGCGCGCCATCGCCGATTTCCGCGTGAACGGCGAGCAGCTTTTCTATCCCGCGCCGCAATGAGCTAGCGCGGGGCGACACCCGGCTCCGAGAGCAACGCATCGACCTGCGCGGCCGTGGGCTCGCGATGGTAGAAGAGCCTGTAGAACGTCGCGACTTCCTTCCCGAGGTCGGGACGGAAGAGATCGGGATAGAGGATCAACGTTCGCGGTGTTGCCGCGACCGGTGAGGCGCCCGAGCTCCGGAAGCCTCGCGTACTTCTCCGGTATCCACTGGGCCTCGTCCTCGCGGAAGCCCCGTGTCCAGCCGATCAGCTTGTCCGGGGCGATGGCGAACACGAGCACCGAGGCGGGGGGTCCCGCCGCATACACGCGCTCGACGCGGTCGGGAAGCATGACCTTGCGCCCCGCGTCGTCCGTGAATTCGCGCGCGGCGAACGCCGAGCCCGAAAACGCGATGAGTAGGGCGGCGAGGCCCGCGTGGACGGCGGCGTGGCGCACGGAACTAGGAACGCACCGAAGCGCCGGCGTCCAGCTCCGAATGGATATCGCCCGCGTGCCGCGCAGAGTATCCGGGCAGCGTGGCGACGTACTCGCGGAATTTCTCCGAGCGCAGGAGCGCGATCACCTCGCGCAAGGCCGGCGATTCGATCTGCCCCGCGCGGCAGGCGAGGTAATAGCGCTCGCGGCACACCGGGACGAATCCCAGGCGATAGTCTTCCGCGGCCGCCTGGACACCGAAACCGACGTCCGCCTGGTTGCCGGCGATGAGCGCGGCGACCGCGGCGTGCGTGAGCTCCTCGTCGTCGTAGCCGCGCATGCGGGCACGGTCCAGCGCATCGGCCGAGATCAGGAACTCGAGCAGCGCGCGCGTGCCCGAGCCCCGCTGGCGATTCACCATGCGCACGTCATCGCGCGCGAGGTCGGCCACGCTTCGGATCTCCTTCGGATTGCCGGCGCGCACGATGAGTCCCTGCGTGCGCGTGACGAACGAGATCAGCCGGTGCTGGGCCGGCGGCAGGCACTCGGCGTAGCGGCGCGCCATCAGCTCGCCCATGCGCCCTTCCGGGAGGTGGAAGCCCGCGAGGTCGCATTCGCCGCGGCGCAGCGCCGCGAGCGCGTCGAAGCTGCCGCGGTACTGGAGCTCGAGCGCGGGTTGCGACGCGTCGTGCATGTCGCGCAGCGCACCGATCGCGTAATCGTGGCTCGCGTGCACGATGAGGCCGGCCGCGGCGTCGGACAACGAAGCGTTCAGCGTGCGCGCGAATTCCGCGCCGAGGTTGTCGAGCTCGGGTGCCAGCCGCGCCTGCGCGCGCCCCGCGGCCCAGAGGAGCCTGCGCCCGAGCGGCGTGAGCGTCGTTCCCTTGCCTTTCGCCTTGTCCACCAGCGGCGCGCCGAAGAACTGCTCCCACTCGGCGATCATGTTCCAGGCGTGGCGATACGAGATGCCGGCGCTTTCGGCGGCGTGCGTGAGCTTGGACGTCGCGTCGAGGCGCTCCAGGATCGTGATGAGCTGGAAATCGAATTCGCGCTCGGCCCCGGAGGACCGGATGCGCCAGACCGGGCGGATGTCGATGCGGATCATGGCGACATTATCTCCCCGCGGGAAGTTCGAAGCCCGCGTCGGCGAGGACTCGCCGCCCACCCGTCGCGAGGAGGAACTGCGCGAAGCCGCGCCCGGTGGCGCTCGCCTCGTTCAGCACGGCGAGCCCGTATTCCGCGCCGACGGCGAATTCCTCCGGCACATCGATGCTCGTGAGCGATGGATCCTCGCGCGCCGCGGCCTTCGTGTTCGTGCAGTACGTGAGGAAGATGTCGGCCTTTCCTTCGGCGATGAGCATCGCGTAGAGGCTGCGCCCTTGCGGCGGTTCCGGCGTCTCAGGGCCGCCCACCAGGGCAGTGGCCTTGCCCGAGAGCGTTTCGTACGAGCCGGGCCGAACGCGATCGGCGCGCTTGAAGATTTCCCAGGCATAGTCGCCCGACGGATCGGCGCGCGGCGTCGAGGTTCCAAGCTTCACGGCGGGATGCAGCATGCGCTCCAGCAGGTTCTTCGTCGTCACGCCGGTGCGCTCGCGCGCCAGGGCGCACATGCGATTGCGCGCGAAGGGTCGGGCCTCCTTCGCCATGCCGAGCTGCACCAACGAGCGTGGATGCTCCATGTTGGCCGAAGCGAAGACGTCCGCGTGCCCGCCGTGCGCGAGCTGGTCGCGCAGCAAACCCGAGGGGCCGAACTCGAAGGCCACATCGCCGCCGCCCTCGGCCTTGAAGGCGGCCGCGGCGGCCGTGAGCGCCGCGCGCAAGCTTCCGGCGGCGTAGACCTTGGCGGGGGCTTGGGCCATCGAGGGCATTGCGATCGCGAAGAGGAGCGCGGCGCGCAGGATCACGGTTTGTAGTCGGGGAAGAAGAGCTGTTCCCCGTCGATCCTGTAGGCCGCGATCGCCTGCTGTCCGGCCGGCGAGACCAGCCAGTCGATGAACTTCTGGCCCATCTCCTTCTTCACGTGCGGATGCTTCGCGGGATTCACGAGCATCACGCCGTACTGGTTGAAGAGCTTCTCGTCGCCTTCGACGAGGATCGCGAGGTCGGCGCGGTTCTTGAAGGAGAGCCACGTGCCGCGATCGGTGAGCGCATAGGCGTTCATGCCCGCCGCGGCGTTGAGCGTGGGCCCCATTCCCGAACCCGTCTCGCGATACCAGCCGCCCTTGGGCGGCTCGATGCTCGCCATCTTCCAGTAGCGCTTCTCGGCGGCATCGGTGCCGCTCTTGTCCCCGCGCGAGGCGAAGGGGGACTGCTTCTCGGCGATCTTCTTCAATGCGGAAATGACGTCCCTGCCTTTCGCGCCGACGGGATCATCCTTCGGCCCCACGATCATGAAGTCGTTGTACATCACTTCGTAGCGCTTCACGCCGAAGCCCTCGGCGAGGAATTTCTCCTCGGCGACCTTGTCGTGGACGAATTCGACATCCGCGTCGCCGCGGCGCCCCATGTCGAGCGCCTGGCCGGTGCCGACGGCGACCACGCGGACGTCGAAGCCAAGCGCTTTCCTGGCCTCGGGCAGGAGGTGCCTGAACAGGCCCGACTGTTCGGTCGACGTGGTCGATGCGACCGTGATGAAGTCCTGCGCCTGCGCGCCCGTCGAGGCGAGGAGCGCGGCCACGATGAAAGCCGCTACGATCCAGGCGATGCTTACGCGCGCGTAGAGCCGTGCGAGATACCGTTCCATGGAAGCTCCCCTTTGAGGAATCTTTCGCCCTCCGGCGTTTCGGGATCGGTGAAGAAGCGCGCGGACGGCGTGCGCTCCGCGACCTCGCCGTCGGCGAGCAGCACAACCTCGTCGGACATGCGCCGCGCGAAGCCGAGCGCATGCGTGGCCACGACGATCGCGGTGCCGGACGCGTGGATCTCGCCGATTACGCGCTCCACTTCCGTCGCGGAGCGCGGATCGAGGCTCGCGGTCGGCTCGTCGAGGAAGAGCACGCGCGGGGAAAGGGCCCATGCGCGCGCGAGCGCGAGGCGCTGCTGCTCGCCGCCGGAGAGCACGCGCGCGGGACGTTCAGCGGTGTAGCCGAGGGCCACGCGCTCCAACGCCTCGCGCGCGCGTTGCCTTCGCTTCGGCCCGGACACGCCATTCACGGCGAGCGCGTATTCGATGTTGGCGAGCGCGGAACGGCGCAGGACCACGGGCCGCTGGAAGACCATCGCCTGCTCGCGTGGACGCCACGCGGAGCCGCCCCAGGTGATCTCGCCGGCGGTGGGCTCGATGAGGCCGTGGAGCGTGCGAAGCAGCACGCTCTTTCCAGCGCCGTTGGACCCGAGCACGGCGATGCGCGCGCCGTCGGCCAGCTCGAACGCGACGCGATGCAGCACCGTGCTGTCGCCGAACCGCACCGTGAGAGAGCGCGCGCGCAGCGGGAAGATGTCAGCCATGGCCGTGCGCGCTCCACTCGCGGATCGCGAACGCGAGGGCGTTCAATGCGAGGACGATCGTGAGGAGGATGACCCCGAGGCCCAACGCGAGCGGGAGATCGCCCTTGCTCGTCTCGAGGGCGATCGACGTGGTCATCACGCGCGTCACGCCGTCGATGTTGCCGCCCACGATCATCACGGCGCCCACCTCGGAGGCTCCACGGCCGAATCCCGCCAGCACCACCGTGAAGAGCGTTATGCGCAGGTCCCACAGCAGCGTGGGCACCGCGCGCGCGGGCGAAACGCCCAGCGACGTGAGCTGCTCGCGATATTCGCGCCACGCGTCCTCGGCGAACTGGCGCGAAAGCGCGGCCACGAGCGGCAACACGAGCAGCGTCTGCGCGATCACGATCGCGCTCGGCGTGAAGAGGATGCCCATCGAGCCCAGGGGTCCCGCGCGCGAGAGCAGGAGGTAGACCACGAGGCCCACCACGACCGAGGGCAACCCGAGCAGCGCGTTCAGCATCACCACCACTGCATGCCGTCCCGGGAAGTCGCGCACGGCGATGAAGGTGCCGAGCGGCAAGCCGATCGCGCATGCGAAGAACGCGGATGCGAGAGAGACTTCGAGGGAAAGAATGACGATGCGCCACAGTTCCGGATCCCCGCCCGCGATGAGGCGTACCGCGAGCGCGAAGCTCGCGAGGATGTCATGCATCGGACGATTCTCTCAGAGGGCTGGCGGGCGGGACATATGAACCCGTCTTCCTAGGCGAAGCCGACGCTGCGCCGGTCGATGGAGACAGCCTTGACCATTGCAAAAACGCGCGAGCCGGGCGCGAGCGCCAGGTCCGACGCGGCCTTGCGGGTGATGCGCGCGGTGAGTCCCGTGTCGCCGATGCGAACGGTGACATCCACGATCGCGCCGAACTCGTGGCCGATCGATACCACGTTTCCCTCGAGCACGTTCTGGATCGTGATGCCCGAAGGGCGGGCAAGTGCCAGCGAGACGTCGCGCGCTCGCACGCGCACGCGCACAGGTTCGCCGGGAAGCGCGTCGAGGTTCGGCACGACGAGCTCCCCGCCCGCGAAGGCGAGCGTGGTGAGCTCGAAGCCCGCATCGTGCGTGGCCACGCGCGCCTCGATCACGGCGCCCTCGTCGAAGCGGCCCGTGAGCGCGCCCATGTCGGCGCGCGAGAGCGCCTGCGCGGCGGGACCCTCGGCGATCACGCGGCCCTCGGCGATCACGACCACGCGATCGGCAAGGCGGGTCACCTCCTCGAGCGCATGGCTCACGTACACCATCGGCAATCGCAGCTCGTCGCGCAGCAGCTCGATGTAGGCGAGGATCTCGGCCTTGCGCGCGCCGTCGAGTGAGGCGAGCGGCTCGTCGAGGAGCAGGATGCGCGGGCTCGCCATCAACGCGCGGCCGATGGCCACGCGCTGCTTCTCGCCGCCGGAAAGGCTCGCGGGATTGCGATCGAGGAGTTCGCGGATGCCCAGCAGGGCGAGCACGCGCTCGCCATCGACGAAGCGCTCGGCCGGCGGCGTGAGGCCCTCGCCATAGGCGAGATTCGCGCGCACCGACAGGTGCGGAAAGAGGAGTGCATCCTGGAACACGTAGCCTACGCGCCGCTTCTCGGGTACCAGGTCGATGCCGCGGGCCGAATCGAAGAGCACGCGCTCGCCGATCACGATGCGCCCGCGCTGCGGCCGCACGATGCCCGCGATCGCATTCACGAGCGTGGTCTTTCCGGAGCCCGAGCGCCCGAAGAGCGCGACGATGGGTGCGTCGCTCGAGAATGCCGCCTCGAGACGGAAGGTGCCGCGAGGAACCACGACGTCGACTTCAAGCATGATGCCCGCTCGCGGGGCTGCGACGCACCAGCCACTCGGAGAATGCGAGCGCCGCGAGCGACAGCGCGACGGAGAAGAGTGCCAGGCGCATCGCCTGCGCATCGCCGCCCGGAACCTGGGTGAACGAGTAGATCGCAAGCGGCAGCGTGCGCGTCTCGCCCGGAATGTTGGAGACGAAGGTGATGGTCGCGCCGAATTCTCCCAACGCGCGCGCGAACGAAAGGAGTCCCCCCGTCGCGATGCCGGAAATGGAAAGCGGGAGCGTCACGGTGAAGAACACGCGGGTGCGGCTCGCGCCCAACGTGCGCGCCGCGAGCTCGATGCGCGGATCGACCGCCTCGATGGAGAGCCGGATCGCGCGCACGAGCAGCGGGAAGCCCATGATCGCGGCGGCAAGCGCGGCTCCCGTCCATCGGAACGCGAACACGATGCCGAGCGGCTCGAGCAGCCGCCCGATCGGGCCTTGCGTGCCGAACAACACGAGCAGGACGTACCCCACGACGACCGGCGGAAGCACGAGCGGAAGGTGCACGAACGCATCGAAGAGCGTCTTGCCGGGAAAGCGCTTGCGCGCGAGCACGAACGCGATCGCGATCCCGGGCGGCAGGCTCGCGGCGAGACCCGCGAACGCGACCTTGAGGCTTAGGAGCAGGATGCCGGTTTCGTCGCCGCTCACGGCATGCGGAATCCGTGGCGTTCGAAAATCGCGCGCGCGTCGGGCGAGGCGAGATAGCCTTCGAAGGCCCGCGCCACGGGCGAGGAGGAGCGCTTCAGCAGGACCACCGGATACACGATGGGCGGATGAGACGCGGCGGGAAACGCATCGACGATGCGCACCCCCTTCTCGGCGAGCGCGTCGGTGCGATAGACGACGCCCAGAGGCGCCTCGCCGCGCGCGACGAGCGCGAGTGCCGCGCGCACGGTCTCCGAAGGTGCCACGCGCCCCTCGACGCCCTTCCATGCGCCCAGCGACGTCAGTGCGGCACGCCCGTACTTTCCGGCCGGCACCGACTCGGGATCGGCCATGGCCAGGCGCCCCTTGCCGAGCGCGGCTGCGAGATCGACGCCGGGCGCGAGCTTCACTCTCACCTGCGACGCGGCGGGCGCGATGAGCACGAGGTCGTTGGCGAGCAGGTTGCGCCGCGTGCCGGGGGCGGCAAGCCCGCGCTGCTCGACGTAGTCGATCCAGTCCGTGTCCGCCGAGATGAAGATGTCGGCCGGGGCGCCGCGCTCGATCTGGCGCGCGAGCGCGCTGCTCGCCGCGTACGAGACATCCACGCGGCCGGCACGTCCCATCGCAAAGGTGCTCGCCACCTCATCGAGCGCTTCCTTGAGGCTTGCCGCGGCGAAGACGAGAGCGCTCTGCGCGTGCGCGGCGGGCGCGAGGGTGAGGCAGAGCAAGGCGGCGAGGAGGTGGCGCATGTCGGGGCTTGATGGCGACGCAGCCCGTAATATACCGCCGGATATAGCGCCTCGCGCGGCGCGGGACCTATTTCAGCAGGCCGGAGAAACGCGCTAGCTCGGGGTCGATGGCGCGGTCGATGCGCGACTGCATCGCCCGGTAGCGCCGCAGCACGCCGTGGCCGAAGGGCGTGACGACCGCGCCGCCGCCGCCC
>WNFL01148213.1_pt1 | contig 11541 bp, 14 predicted proteins | sample 5400361 | NCBI WGS metagenome assembly WNFL01 (sample SAMN13153351, study PRJNA577476) | soil metagenome | isolation source: 40 cm soil on Douglas fir-dominated hillslope | place: USA:California | collected 2013-09-17
AATATTCAGCGTGGATTCGCGCCGCAAGGGTGTTTGGCAAAATTGACAGTTATCCAAAAAATCAGGATTGTCTTTTCCACAATTGGGACAAGTGACGCCGCCCATCATGAATTAATTCCCTCCGTATGGGCGATCAATACCAAACAACACACGCAAACTAGTAAGCAGAGTTCCCAATGCAATGCCAATCAATAATCCGCGAGCACCGCCGCGCGAGAACATACCTAAAATTTGAAGAATGTAATCGTTGAGGCCACCTAGAAGCGGACCAATGGGTGTAGGCATCACTGCAAACAAGAAAAGAACGGCAATGAACAAGAAGATCACGGTCATTACATCAGCACGACGGCGGAAAAGACGGATGCTGGCATACACCAAAGTCACTGCCAGGATCGCCATCAGCGAACCTTCCACTGGGACAATGACTGCATTGACAGCCAACTGAACAATTTGATTTTCAGGTCCGAACACCAAGCCCAAGCCAAACGTAGCGATCAACGATAAAACTAGCAATGCACCATAGATGCTATTCTTTTCGCGCTTGCGAATCTTATCCATTTGAACAAAAATTAAATTTGCAATACCAACTAAAACCGCCATCGCCGCAATGATGATAGCCCAATCAGTTAACATGATTCGTAATTGGGTTAATATATCTAATGGATAGAAGTATCCCAACAAGACGATCAAACCAGAAGCCATGGCAACTGCCGCAGTTAATATGCGCATTAGAAGTTAATTCCCATGAGTTTCAAAAAAGCCCCGCCCAATATTGCCAGGATAACCAACCAGCGCAAAATATCCTGCACTTGCAAGCTGGCATCATGTGAAACACCCGCGCCGACGTATGCGCCTGATGCAAAAAGTTCTTCACCAATCAATGGGTCTTGTGCCGATGCATACAAAATAGACTGTGCCGAAAGATTATCGCTGGCAGCGATCAAACTGGTGTCTTCGCGGTCTGCGGCTTCAGCCAGCAAAGCGGCTTCAGCACCTAGATCACCGATGACCACATTTGCAGAGACCATTTCATCGCGAGTGACGGGCATCGTCCCGGCCGCATAGGAAAAGGGGGTCAGACCAGCTAAACGTCCAGTGCTGGAGCGGTATTGGTCTTCTGCGCCAGCCGCGCGATAGCCAGCTTGTAATGTATCCTGAGATAAGATGCTTAGCGAGGCATCTCCTGAAGTCACGATTGGCGGACGATCACTCATCGAAGTCCGCTCAGCCAAACGTCGCAACATGGCAAGCCCAGCCAACGCGGAGCCGCCGCGTGATGTAAATAAATTTCCACGCCCAAGCGAAATATGCAGGCGCGTGCCGTTTTCAACTGACAATCCAACCATGCGATTGAGGCGTTCATAAGCTTCAATACGGCGCAACACTGCCGGCGATTTGCGGCGCAAATATGTGAATACCAATAATAGAATTGCGGTAAGAATAACGAGACCCAAGGCAAGCATTAAACTTCCTCCCCGCGCAGGTAACGAGCGAAAGCTTGTGTTTCTGTCTCTTCTTCAAGCATGTGAGCAAGCGCCGTGATTTTCTCCCCCGCTACAAACGGTTGACTGACAAACAACGCTTGTGCACCCAACAACGTAAGAGGGGCTCCCGCTTCCAACAACCATGAAGCAAGTCCATCCAATTTGAAGCGGCGTAATGATTCAGCCCAGTGTGACCAATCTGCACGCGATTGCATAGGCAAAGTATAGCATATTTTTATGAGTGACTTAGCGCACCAAAAGTAATGGAAATGGCAGAGTCGTTGCGATTGATAGCGAGTAAATTGGACTCAACCGTCATAGTATAATGAAATAAGAATTCATTCGCGGAGGAAAAATGACAGATAAAAAGATCCGTGTACTGGTTGCGAAACCCGGACTGGATGGGCATGATCGTGGCGCAAAAGTAGTCGCACGCGCGTTGCGTGATGCTGGTATGGAAGTGATTTATACCGGCTTGCGCCAGACCCCTGAAATGATCGCTGAAGCCGCCTTGCAAGAGGATGTAGATGTGGTGGGTCTATCCATTCTATCAGGCGCGCATATGGCATTAGCTCCGCGCATTTTGGAATTGCTGAAAGCCAATGGACAGGATGATGTCAAAGTCTTTATTGGAGGAATCGTCCCCGATGAAGATGCGCCCCGTCTCAAAGAGATGGGCATCACTGGTATTTATGGTCCCGGCGCCTCAACCGAAGATATCGTCAAAGATATCCGCGAGGCGATCAAGTAAATTGCGTAATACGCGTTGCGTATTACGCAATTTCATTAAGCACCCAGCATGATTTTCACCCAATCCGTTCTCGAAGGCCAGCGCCTTTCCATAGCACGTCTATTGACTCAGGTTGAAAACGATTCACCTGAGGGTCGCAGTACGCTTGTTGAACTCTTCCCCCACACAGGCAAAGCACATCTCATTGGTGTCACGGGCGCACCGGGTACGGGCAAGTCTTCACTCGTCAATCAACTCACATTGTTTTATCGAAAACAAAATAAAAAAGTTGCCATCATCGCAGTTGATCCCTCAAGTCCGTTTACGGGCGGCGCTGTATTGGGCGACCGTGTGCGCATGCGCGATCTTTCAGGCGATGACGGAGTCTTCATCCGTTCGATGGCATCACGCGGGTCAGTCGGCGGGCTTGCGCAAACCACCGCGTCATTCACCCAAGTATTTGATGCTGCGGGCTTTGACATCATTATTATTGAAACCGTTGGTGCGGGGCAAAGCGAAGTGGATATCGCACGGCTCGCGCATACCACCATCGTGGTCGAAGCTCCCGGACTCGGCGATGATATCCAAGCCATCAAAGCCGGGATTTTGGAAATCGCGGATATCCTCGTCGTCAACAAAGCGGATCGCCCCGGCGTGGAAAATACGGAACGCGCGCTTCGCTCTACGCTCGAACTTGCCCATCCAACGAAACGCATCTTCCGTCATCATGGGCAGACAACGTCCATCGATGCGCCTGAGATTGATGCAAAGATTTGGATTCCGCCCATCAACAAAACCATTTCCACTGATGGCAAAGGGATTCCAGAACTCGCCGACTCGATCGCCAAACACATTGCCCACCTACGTCAAAGCGGAGATTGGGCACTTCGTGACCGTGCCAGGTTGGGGTCCGAGTTGGAGGCTGTGCTGGAGGAAGAGTTGGTCAAGCGTTTCTTTGAAAATATCCAGCAAGAGAAATATGATGAAGTTGTCGAAAAAGTCCTTCAGAGGAATATATCTCCTTATGAAGCAATTAAATTATTACTTAATGGAAGATCGGAGCAGGACAAATAATGGCACAGAATGAACAACATCATCATGACATTAAAATGTATGGTGAGATCAAGTTGTACGCGGGTTCGGGCTCACCTGGTCTCGCCCAGAAGATCGCTGATTACCTCGAACAAAAATTAAGCCCCCGCGAAGTGGTTGTGTTTCCTAATGAAAATATTTTTATCAAATTAAACAGCAGCACCCGCGGACAGGATGTCTATGTTATTCAAACTACATCCTCACCTGTCCACTACAACTTGATGGAATTGTTGATCATGGTCCAAACCATTCGCCTGGATTCTGCGGCTCGTATTACCGCGGTCGTACCCTATCTATGTTATGGCAGGTCGGATAAAAAAGATCAACCACGTGTTCCCATTACAGCTCGCCTGGTGGCAGATATGCTCGAAAGTGCCGGCGCAGATCGATATATGACTTTTGATCCACATGCCGGACAAATTCAGGGCTTCTTTTCCATCCCTGGTGATGTACTGACAGCTTCGCATATGATCAGCGATTACATTGAAGCCAATATGTTAAATGATATGAAAGATCCAGTTGTGGTTGCCACTGACCTGGGCTTTGCCAAAAAAGGACGCAACTACGCGCTTAATCTTGACTTGCCGATTGCTTTTATTGAAAAACGCCGTATAGGTAATACTGCCAATAATGCTGAAGCATTGACCTTGATCGGCGAAGTGGCAGGTCGCGATGTGATTATTGTAGATGATGAAGTGGATACAGGCGGGTCTATTGCGCAGGCTGTCAAGGTTGTCAAAGATAACGGCGCGCAAAACGTGTATCTCGCCTTCATTCACCCGCTCTTTTCAAGGAATGCTGCGCAATTGCTGGCAGAGTTGCCCATCAAGCATATCATCACAACTGACACCGTCGCCATTCCACCTGAGAAGATGAAATTGCTTGAAAGCAAAGTTACCATTCTATCCGTCGCGCCCATGCTCGGAGAAGTCATCCGCCGCGCACATGAGGGTCGCAGTGTTGGAGAAATGTTCAACGAATAAACATGTGGACTCAGTCAGCTTGCTGGCGTGTTGCGAGAGCATATCCTAATAGGGCACACGAGCTTCCTAGATTCCAAAATAATAAACCTATGCCTGAACTTCCTGAAGTCGAAACATTCGCACGACAACTGAAACCAGCCCTGGTCGGTAAAACGATACTCGCTGCTGACCTGCGTTGGAACCGCACTCTTGCCATTCCTTCACCTAAAAAGTTCAAGGACCAAATTGTGGGACAAAAGATTCTTGATGTGGGTCGTCGCGCAAAATATTTGAACATCCAACTCAAAGATTTCAATCTCATTATCCATCTGCGCATGAGTGGTGACTTGGTTGTCAGAAATAGTACAATCAATCCAGCAAAACATGACCGGCTTATATTAAAATTGTCTGGAAATAAATCGCTGGTATTCAACGATACCCGCAAATTTGGGCGCGTTTGGTTTACGGATAATCAGGAAGAAGTGCTTAGCAGGCTCGGACCGGAACCCTTCAGCAAGGAATTTACGCCGCAATGGTTACACACCGCCCTACATAATAAGAAGCGCCAGCTCAAGCCCTTGCTCCTCGACCAAACCTTTATCGCCGGGCTGGGCAACATCTATACAGATGAAGCCTTACACATGGCGAAACTGCATCCAGTCACCACATCAGATTCAGTATCTGCGAAACAGGCTGAGGCGTTGCATGAGGCGATCCGCAAAGTATTGAAGGCAGGCATCAAGCGCAACGGCGCATCGATTGATTGGGCATATCGCGGCGGTCAATTCCAAAATTATTTTCGAGTATATGATCGGGAAGGCACAGCGTGCCCGGTTTGCGGCACGGAGATTCAAAAAATCATTGTTGGTCAACGGGGCACACATGTTTGCCCGAATTGTCAAACGGTAAGGTGAATTATGAACTGGTCATTTCTTATTTGGATCGCTATCGTTATTTTCGTTTATATATTTGGTTTGTTTGAAGGGCGCACACAGGGCAAAAAAATGCGCAAAGCCGAAGAACTGCAGGAGCGCAAAGAAAATCCTCCTGTACCCATCGCGCCAGCAAATCCCGTCACTATTGAAATTGATGATCCGGGACTCATGCGCATTAAAAACGAAAATGGATTCTTGACTCTTGATCTTGATGGCACACGTGTGGACACATCTGCACTTTCCGCTGATCAACGCAAAGGCCTGATCGAAATGTTGACTTTGATCCGCCCGTGGCTGGAAGGCAAGCCTGCACCAGCACCAATGACAACTCCGCCTTCTCCCCAGCCGAAGCCTGTTGCCCCAACCCCAACAAGCTCTACACCAAAAACTCTTTCACAAGTCACCGCTCAAAAACCAGCGGCGATCAACCCCATTACTGCACCAAAGACGTCATCAATGATCGCCAAAGAAGACCGCCCCTCTGCACCAGCAACTAGCATAGTTGGGCAAATCGACTCGGTGCTACAAGAACGCCTGGCTGGAACTCCTCTCGAAGAACGCGGAATCTTTTTATCACAATCACCAGATGGCGGTGTGATGGTCTATGTAGGACTCACAAAATACATGGCAATTGATGATGTCCCCGACGCCGATATCAAAGCTGCTATCCGCGCTGCGATCACCGAATGGGAAAATAAATATACGCCTGGGTTAAAATAACAGTTACCCGCGTGTAAAGCGCGCGGTCAATACCGGGCAATGTGCAGCTTCTGCGATCTCTGCGGTCACATTTGGCGCATATAACTGACGCAAGGCATTACCGCCGTAGGGTGAACCCATACACAACAAATCATAATTCCCCGCCTTCAAAACAGCAGCAATCTCTTCCACTATGTGCCCACGCCGCACTTCCACGTGCGCGGTCAAACCTGCGGCTTGCACAGTCTCCACTGCCTTGCGCAGATTGCGCCCCAGCACTGTATCCGTGTTGATCAAATCACGCCAATGTTCATTGGCAACGCGTGACGTGGGATAATTCAATTCCACAGGCGGGATGATATGCAATAAGTTCACTTCAGCATGACTCTGCATCGCGATCTGTAAAGCCAGATTTTCCGCATCCACCTCAAAACCCAACCCGCCGACACAGATCAACAATTTATTGAGAGGCACACGCACTTCAGGCACATACAATATTGGACTCGAAATCGTCTCCATAAAATGACGGATCGAACGTCCCAACAGCCACCGGCGGATCTGCGGTCTGCCAAGCGGACTCAACACAGTAATAAAGTTTCCGTTTTTGGCTTTCCGCGCTATGACCTCTTCCGCGTCGCCAGTCTGGGTCTCGAGGCTGTATGCCACGCCCTTTTCCTTGAACAAGCTGACAGCGCGTTCGAACATATCCTCCAAAGAGTGGTTGTCATCCAACTTAGCAGGATTCAGTTTATCGGCCACGCCCAGAAGCGTTACTTTTGTCTGCGTGGAGGCTGCGAACCATGCGCCGTATTCGACCGCGTTCCATGTAGCTTTATATCCATTAGTTGTGATTAATAATTCAGGTTTCACAAACACCTACCTAAACAGGATGACTCCCAGAATACCCGCTCCAATCAAAACATATTGAGGCGGGATGCCATAATACAAGGCAACAAAGCTTAACGAGGCAAGTAATATTGAGCGCCATTTAATGGATTTGGGGTTGCTTGCCCGAAACAACTGCCACGCGATCAAAGCCATAAGAACACCCACCGCCGGTGTGATACCCTGGATCAAATGTTTCATCCAATCCTGTGCTTGGAAACGAATGAGGATCGAAGCAACGGTTAACATAATTACGGTAGGCGGAATGATTGCGCCCAACAGGGCGGCGAACATGCCAGCGATTCCGCCGGATGCATACCCAATAAACATGGCTAATTTAAGAGCTTCACTGCCCGGCACCAAATTCGAGAATCCTACCGCCTCTACGAATTGTGCTTCAGTAAGGATCGGACCCACTGTTTCTTTATACAAAAGCCCAACGGAGGTTGGTCCCGCCGTGGTGAGCAGGTTCACTTTCAGGAAAACCCAAAACAAACGCAGCCAGACAGTGAGCGTGATATTTGAGGGCTGTTTCATTTGAACAGAAAGGTCCCGATCAACCCAGAAATTAAAACAACCAGTGGCGCGGGTACTTCAAATAAATATGCAACCAGGCTGGCAACGCCCAAGCCAACAAATCTCCAATCTAATCCATCACCCACACCGCTCTTAATGATCTTCCATGCTACCGTGAAAATCAACACCGCTACAGCGGGGGTCAATCCTTCTACAAAACGACTCACCCAAGCCTGACGCTGGATGCGATGAAGAATGGAAACAAGCCCAAACATAATGATGGTTGGTGGCAAAATCGCTGCAAATAGAGAGATAAGCCCGCCTGGAATTCCTCCCACCGTATAACCAACAAACATCGCCAGTTGCAGAGCGTCACTACCTGGTAATAGCGTTGCAAGAGCAACCGCCTGGACAAATTGTGTCTCGGTCAAAAAACGACCCAAGCCAACTGTCTCTTTATAGAGCAGCCCGGTTGACGCCGCGCCAGACGTGCTCAATAAATTAACTTTGAGGAACATCCAAAAGAGTTGAAGGAGTTGATCCACGGTTTATCCTGTATATAGTCCGCAATTGTAATAGCAAAACGTCTTAAACAATTATGATCAACGGCGCAGTTACAAGGGTGTAAAATAAACAACAACAAACGATATTTGGCGGAGGAATATATATGATACACGATAATTTTCGCAAAGAAAAAGATTCGTTGGGGGAGTTACAAGTCCCGGCTGCGGCTTATTACGGCGTGCAAACCCAACGTGCAGTGGATAACTTCTCCATCAGCGGACTGCATCCCTGGCGCGCGTTCGTGTGGTCGATTGCGGCGGTCAAGCGTGCGGCGGCGCTGGTGAACTTTGAATTGGGATTGTTCAACGACCGCGAAGTAGATGGCAACCCCGCTCGTAACATCGGAGAAATTCAAGGAAACGAGCGAAGCAAGCACTTTACCGCGAAACAACTTTCAGACTCAATCGCCCAAGCCGCTGCAGAAATCATGGACGGCAAACTCAATGATCAATTTGTTGTCGATCCGTTTCAAGCGGGCGCGGGGACAAGTCACAACATGAACGCGAATGAAGTCATTGCCAATCGCGCCACAGAAATATTAGGCGGTGAACTCGGCAAGTATTATGTTCACCCTAATGACCATGTCAACATGGCGCAATCCACGAACGATGTGATTCCAACCTCCATTCGTCTTGGTGCGTTGTGGCGCGTGGATGAATTGTTGACTGCTTTGAAGAATTTGCAATCCGCGTTTGAAGCCAAATCAAAAGAGTTTGATGATGTCATCAAATCGGGTCGTACGCATTTACAGGATGCGGTGCCTGTAACGTTGGGTCAGGAATTTAGCGCGTATGCCAAAGCCGTAGAGCGCGATACGGAACGTGTTCGCAGATCAGCCGAGGGGTTGCGCAGGCTTGGGATCGGCGGAACAGCTGTCGGGTCAGGTTTGAACGCGCATCCTGAATATCATGCGCGTATGGTGAAAAAATTATCTGAGCTTACAGGGCTGGAGTTGCACACATCCGATAACTTGTTTGAGTCAATGCAATCGATGGCAGACACCGCGGACTTTTCCGCTTCAATGCGCACTCTGGCTTTGACTCTCATTCGTATTGCCAATGACTTTCGCCTCCTGTCTTCTGGACCTTCAACGGGACTCGACGAAATTAGATTGCCTGCCGTTCAGCCGGGATCTTCGATCATGCCAGGGAAAGTGAATCCCGTTTTGGCAGAGATGCTCGATCAAGCGATGTTCCATGTGATCGGATGCGATACAACAGTGGCGATGGCTGTGCAGGCGGGACAATTGGAATTGAATGTGATGATGCCGATTATCGCGCACAACCTGTTCGAGATGATGCAGGTGCTGATCGGGTCGGTGAATGCGTTTACCGAGCGCGCCGTGAAAGGCGTGACTGCCAACCGCGAAAAAGCGGAAGGCTGGCTCGCAAAGAACGCCATCATCGTGACTGCACTGAACCCCGTGATCGGATATTCGCAAGGAGCGGCATTGGTGAAAGAAGCACTGGCAAAGAATGCTTCGATCAAAGAATTGGCAATCGAGAAAGCCAAAGCGGGTATATTGAAACACCGGGATGAAGATCGGCTTGTTAACACAGATGAGATTGAATCTGCTTTGAATGATTTACGCAAGTTGACAGAGGGTGGGATTGCAGGAGGAGTCAGCGGTGGTGGATAATAAATACAACAATAGGAACGAATATCCAATTAAGTGTTCTATCTTCAAAACAATTATATATTGGAGATAAGTTATGGACTTTGGCAAACTATTTCAATCCATCGAAGACGCGGTATACGAGGTGATGGTTTGGGTTCTGTTGCTCCCCAAAACCTTTTTTCGCTCCATGTTCAGACCGAGGTGGACGATTGAATATGTCAATGAGGAATGGGAGAAGAAACCGGAAGACCGTTTCGACGAGTTCCTTTCGCCGGTGTTGTTGTGGTTGATCGTGGCAGTTTTTCCCCTTACCCTGTCCACCATTTTGCAGAATGGAAGCATCAAATCGGTTCAAGATTTAGTCGGCGCTTTGCATGATGGCTTATTGTCGCAGGCGCTGTATGCGATGATCATCCCTTTTACGTATATTGCCTGGATGGAATGGATGGGAAGCCGCCCCGTTAAAAAGTCCACACTCAAGCGTTCCTTCTATATCCATTGTTACGCGCTTGCTCCCGCCCAGTTCGTTTATGCCGTGTTCGCAATACTTACCATCTGGAATGATTTTTTTATCCTCTTCCAGTTTCTCAGTTCTATCCTGCTCGTAATGTATGAAATTTTAGTCTTCCAAGCCGAATTGAAAATCACTTTCGGAAAGGCTTTGCTATATGCCATTATTCCGCAATTTGTTTTGGGCATCCTGCTAGTTCTATTGATACGATTTTATATGTCCCCGATGTAATTGGGATGGAGTGAAGTTTACGGTTTTATCGCTCTCGCCCGCATCACAAATCGATTGACCCCACCAAAGCGATATTTGTAATCTTCATCGCCGCGCATGAAATCGAATTCGTAGCGTCCGTTTTCGCAGCACCATTGAATGACATGACTAAGCAAGACCCAGCCGGGGGAAAGTTCCATGTGGGCGCGGCTCACGCCAGAGTTGTAACCCCAGAGTTTATTTTTGTAATCAAAATTTAAAGATGCAGCAACTTTGACTCCATCTACTTCAAGGAAGGACAGCCAGAGATAGCCTTGTGCATGCGCGGCACGAATGGTGACTGTCATTTGCTCGCGCATAGCAGGATGCAAAAAGTTTGCCTTATTTGAATCTTGTTCCATGAGATGAAAGAAGGTCACCATCTCGGGCTCAATATCTGTATCTTTACTAACAATCTGAAAGCAGACATTTAAATCCGATTCGGCGGCGCGGCGCATTTTGCGTTTGATCTCGTGCCGTTGTTTCTTGTCAATGCGCGAGAGATATTCTTCAAAACTGCCGTTCAAGGCAATGCGCGGTGTGGGACGATAAATCTCTTCGTGATAATTCCAGCCGCGCTTTTCAGATTCCGCTTTGAGGGCGGCGAGGGTGAGAGAATCATCGGGGAGGTTATACCAATCGATGGCAGACCAATTACCGGCTAAGGATGAAGCGAGAAAGTCAATGAGTTCAGAGAGGAAGCGTGACAAGTCCGCTTCGCGTACGATCAAATCCAAATAGTCAGAAACTTCAATACTGCCAATGAGCAACAACGCCTGGCGACCATCGTATTCAGCGATGAAGAGCGGCGCAATTCCGACGACCTGATCATTCTCACTGGCAGAAACCAAAATGAGTTCAGCGTTCTGCCATTCGCCGCCACCGAGGGTCTGCCACCATTCAGCGAGATATTCGTAACGTGAGAACGGTGTATCCGCGATGCTTTGTTGAACGAGGGTATTCCAGATGGTTGGGTCTATTTCAGAGAAATCTTTATGCAGTGTAAAGTTCATTTTCAAAAATTTGCCACAGAGCACACAGAGATTCTGAGATAAGAAATTAAACTCAGTTTGCTCTGTAAACTCCGTGGCTATTCCTTTTATGTAATGTTCAAATTTTACCAGTATAATGATAGAAACTTTCCTGATAATCTTACGCCGTGCCTACATTCGACTTAAATATCCTCCCCATTCACCGAAATAATGGCCAAGATTTACCGGACCTGCCGGGCTTGCTGGCTGTCACTGCGCCTCGCAAAACCGCGCGCGGACGCGAAAAAGACAACCTGGTCATTTA
>WNFL01311516.1_pt2 | contig 11541 bp, 8 predicted proteins | sample 5400361 | NCBI WGS metagenome assembly WNFL01 (sample SAMN13153351, study PRJNA577476) | soil metagenome | isolation source: 40 cm soil on Douglas fir-dominated hillslope | place: USA:California | collected 2013-09-17
CGCGGCCCTGCAGGAGGCCGACCTGCTGGTCGCCCTCGGGGCCCGCTTCGACGACCGGGTGACCGGGCGGCTGGCCGACTTCGCGCCGCGGGCCAAGGTGGTGCACGCCGACATCGACCCGGCCGAGATCGGCAAGAACCGGCGCCCCGACGTGCCGATCGTCGGCGACGTCCGGGCCACGCTGGCCGGGCTCACCGAGAGCCTCGCCGCGCTGATCGCCGAGGACGGCCCGCCGGACACCGGCGCCTGGCTCCGGTGCGTCGACGACTGGAAGCGGCGGTTCCCGCTGCGCTACACCCAGGAGGCCGACGGCCCGCTCAAGCCGCAGCACGTGGTGGAGCGGCTGTCCGCGCTCACCGGCGGCGAGGCGGTCGTCGTGGCCGGCGTCGGGCAGCACCAGATGCACGCGGCGCAGCACTTCTCGTTCACCAGGCCGCGCAGCTGGATCAACTCCGGCGGCCTCGGCACGATGGGCTTCGCGGTCCCCGCCGCGATGGGCGCGCAGGTCGGCAGGCCCGGCGAGACCGTGGTCGCGATCGACGGCGACGGCTGCTTCCAGATGACCGCGCAGGAACTGGCCACGTGCGCGATCGAGCACCTGCCGATCAAGGTGCTGATCTTTAACAACGGCTTCCTCGGCATGGTCCGGCAGTGGCAGGAGCTGTTCTACGAGGAGCGGTACTCCGAGGTCGAGCTGGGCACCGCGATCCCGGACTACGTGAAGCTGGCCGAGGCCTACGGCTGCCTTGGCCTGCGCTGCGAGCGCGCCGACGACGTCGACGCCGTGCTCGACAAGGCACTGGCCACGTCGGACGTCCCCACGGTCGTGGACTTCCGGGTGCACGACCGCGAGGGCGTGTTCCCCATGGTGCCCGCGGGCCGGCCCAATGACGAGATCACGCTCGGGCCCGAGTTCAGCGCCGAGGAGCAGCGGGCCGCGACGCTCCGCGAGCGAGCGGGAGGCACAGCTCGATGAGTACTCACACCCTGTCGGTCCTGGTTGAGAACAAGCCCGGGGTGCTGGCTCACGTCGCGGGCATGTTCTCGCGGCGCGCGTTCAACATCTCCTCCCTGGCCGTGGGCCCGACGGAGGATGAGCGGGTCAGCCGGATGACGATCGTCGTGGACGGCGCCTCGACGCCCGTGGAACAGGTGGCCAAGCAGCTGGACAAGCTGGTCCGGGTGCTGAAGGTGGTCGAGCTGGACGACGGCGCCGCGGTAGAGCGGGAGCTAGCGCTGATCAAGGTCCGCATCGACCCGGCGCTGCGCGGCGAGTTGCTTGAGGTGGCCACCGTGTTCCACACAAAGGTCGTCGACATGAGCCCGGAGACGATCATCCTCGAGGCCACCAGCAGCCCGGGCAAGCTCGACTCGCTGCTGGCCAACCTGGAGCGTTACGGAACCTGCGAGCTGGTGCGCACCGGCCGGATCGCGATGTCGCGTGGCAGCGCCACGATCACCGATCACGGCCTGACCGCCGTCGAAGCCCCGGCCGATTCCGTCGCCGAGGCCGTCTGAGAGAGGACGCATGACCACCGAAGATCATGTAACCGAGGCGGGCGACCCGCTCGCGGACCGCGGTCGGCCTCGCGCTTATACTATCGCCCACCTGCCCGGCGACGGGATCGGCCCGGAGGTGACGGCTGTCGCCCGCGAGTGCGTCGACGCGGTCGCGGTCCGGCACGGGTTCGTCGTCGAGTGGCGCACCTATACCCTCGGCGCGCAGCACTACCTGGGCACCGGCGAGGTGCTCCCCGACACGGTCCTGGACGAGCTGCGCAAGGCCGACGCGATCCTGCTCGGCGCGGTCGGCAGCCCCGAGGTCCCGCCCGGGGTGCTCGAGCGCGGGCTGCTGCTCCGGCTGCGGGCCGAGCTCGACCTGTACGTGAACCTTCGCCCGTCGAAGCTGCGCCCCGGCGTGGCCGGCGCCGTGGCCCGCCACCACGCGGCCGACCTCGACTTCGTGATCGTGCGCGAGAATACCGAGGGGCTCTACGCCGGTGCCGGGGGGACCGTGCATCGCGGCACGGCGTTCGAGAGCGCGACCGAGGAGTCCCTGAACACCCGGGCCGGGGTGGAGCGCTGCGTGCGGTACGCCGCCGGGCTCGCCTCGCGGCGGCGCGGGCGGCTGACGCTGGTGCACAAGACCAACGTGCTCGCCCACGCCGGCGACCTGTGGCGGCGGACGGCTGAGGAGGTCGCGGCCGGCGCGGGCATTCCCCTGGACTACGCGCACGTCGACGCGGCCTGCCTGTATCTCGTCGACGACCCGGCGCGCTTCGACGTGATCGTCACCGACAACCTGTTCGGCGACATCCTCAGCGACCTGGGCGCCGCCCTGACCGGCGGCCTCGGCGTGGCGCCGAGCGGCAACCTCAACCCGGACCGCACCGGCCCGTCGGTCTTCGAGCCGGTGCACGGCTCGGCGCCGGACATCGCGGGCACCGGGCGGGCCAACCCTGCCGGCGCGGTGCTGTCCGCGGCGCTGATGCTCGATCACCTGGGCGAGCCGGAGGCCAGCGCCGACCTCGACGCCGCGGTCTCCGCGGTGCTCGGCTCCGGCGCGCCGGCCGCCACCTCCGACTGGGACGACGCGCTGCAACAGGCTCTCACCGAGGAGGCGGGCGTCTGATGACCGAGCGAACGACCACGGGGGGCGGGCTGGGCGGGCATGAACAGCCCAAGGTAGAGATCTACGACACCACCCTGCGCGACGGCTCGCAGCAGGTCGGCCTGGACCTCACCGTGGCCGACAAGCTGCGGGTCGCGGCGGCGCTGGACGCGCTGGGCGTCGACGTCGTGGAAGGCGGGTGGCCCGGGTCCAACCCCAAGGACGCCGAGTTCTTCGACCGGGCCGGCGAGCTGGACCTGAAGCACGCCCAGCTCGCGGCGTTCGGCGCCACCCGGCTGCCGCGGCGCAGCGCCGACGGCGACGCCAACCTGACCGCCCTGCTCGCGGCGGGCACGCCGATCGTCACCCTGGTCGGCAAGGCCTGGACGCTGCACGTCGACGAGGCGCTGCGCACCACACGCGAGGAGAACCTGGCGATGGTGGCCGACTCGGTGGCCTTCATGGCGGCCGCCGGGCGGCGCGTGGTGTTCGACGCCGAGCACTTCTTCGACGGCTACCGGGCCGACCGCGGCTACGCGCTGGCGGTGCTCGACGCCGCGGTCGACGCGGGCGCCGACACGCTGGTGCTCTGCGACACCAACGGCGGCACGCTGCCCGACGACGTGACCCGGGTGGTCGGCGAGGTCGAGGCGGCCGCCAGGACGCGCATCGGGGTCCATTTCCATAACGACGCGGGGTGCGCCGTGGCCAACTCGGTCGTGGCCGTGTCCGGCGGCGCGGTGCACGTGCAGGGCGCGGCCAACGGCTACGGCGAGCGCTGCGGCAACGCCGACCTGTTCGCGGTCATCGCCGGCCTGGAGCTGAAGCGGGGGCACGAGCTGCTGCCGCCCGGGCGCCTGGCGGCGCTGGCGTCCACCGCCCGGACCATCGCCGAGTACGCCAACCTGCCGTTCGAGGCGCGCCAGCCCTACGTCGGGTCCTCGGCCTTCGCCACGAAGGCGGGGCTGCACGCGTCGGCGATCGCGCGCCGGCCCGACGCCTACGCCCACGTGGATCCCCGCGCGGTCGGCAACCGGCAGCACGTCCTGGTCAGTGAGCTGGCCGGGCGCAGCAACGTGCTGGCCAAGGCGGCCGAGCTCGGCCTGGACCTCACGCCCGAGCTGGCCACCGAGGTGCTCGACCAGGTCAAGGCCGCCGAGCACCGCGGCTACGCCTACGAGGCCGCCGACGCGTCGTTCGAGCTGCTGGTGCGCAAGATCGCCGGCGCGCTGCCCGAGTGGTTCTCGCTGGACAGCTACCGCCTGATGATCGAGCGCTCCCAGGCCGAAGACCGCAGCGAGGCGATCGTGCGGCTGCGGCTCGGCGGGGAGCGGGTGGTCGCGGTCGGCGAGGGGGTCGGCCCGGTGCACGCGCTCGACCAGGCGCTGCGCCGCGCGCTGAGCGACTTCTACCCCGCCCTGTCCGGCATTCACCTGGTCGACTACAAGGTGCGGATCCTCGACGGCCGCGCGGCGACCAGCGCGGTCACCCGGGTGATGCTCACCTCCGCGGACCAGATCGGGGAATGGACCACGGTCGGGGTTTCCGACGACATCGTCACCGCCTCGTGGGAGGCTCTTGCTGACGGTGTCGCCTACGGCCTGCTGCGCGCTGGCGCCGAGACCCCGCCCACTTCCCCTGCCCCCCTCACCGCCCCGCTTCAGCTCGAGACAATCCCGGAGAAGGTATGACTGCCCAGCTGCCCAGGCCGCGTTCCGGCCCGCTCACCACCGGCCCCTCCCGCGCCCCGGCCCGCGCGATGCTGCGCGCCGTCGGGCTCAGCGAGGAGGATCTCGGCCGCCCGCAGGTGGCAGTGGCCTCGTCCTGGAACGAGGTGACGCCTTGCAACGTGCACCTGAACGGGCTGGCCACCGCGGCGAAGGAGGGCGTCAGGCAGGCCGGCGCCGTGCCGCTGGAGTTCGGCACGATCGCGGTGTCGGACGGGATCTCGATGGGCACCGAGGGCATGAAGTCCTCGCTGGTGAGCCGCGAGGTGATCGCCGACTCGGTCGAGCTGATGGTGAACGCCGAGCGGTTCGACGCGCTGGTCGCGATCGCCGGCTGCGACAAGTCGCTGCCCGGGATGCTGATGGCCTGCGCCCGGCTGGACGTGCCGGCCGCGTTCCTCTACGGCGGCACCATCCTGCCGGGCCACGCGCTCGGCAGGTCCCTGACCATCCAGGACGTGTTCGAGGCGGTCGGCGGTCATGCGGCAGGCGAGGTCTCCGACGCCGACCTGCTTGCGATAGAGCGCGCCGCCTGCCCGGGCGCGGGCTCCTGCGCGGGCATGTACACGGCCAACACGATGTCGATGTGCGCGGAGGCGCTGGGCATGACGCTGCCGGGCGAGGCGTCGGCGCCGGCGGTCTCGGCCGGGCGGACCGACCTGGCCAGGCGGACCGGGACTGTGGTGGTCGAGGCGCTGGCGGCCGGCCTGCGCCCGCGGCAGATCATGACCAGAACGGCGTTCCTGAACGCGGCCACCGTGGTCATGGCGACCGCCGGCTCAACGAACGCGGTGCTGCACCTGCTGGCCATCGCCTATGAGGCCGGCGTCGAGCTGACCCTGGACGACTTTGACGCGGTGAGCCGACGCACGCCGGTGATCGCGTCGGTGCGGCCGTCCGGCCTTTACGTCATGAGCGAGCTCGACCAGATCGGCGGCGTGCCCGTGATCCTGCGCGAGCTGCTGTCGGCCGGCCTGATCGAAGGCGACGCGATGACGGTGAACGGCCGGACGCTCGGCCAGAACGTCGCCGAGGCGTTCGAGCCCGACGGCAAGATCGTCCGGGCGGCGAAGGATCCGTTCCAGCCCGACGGCGGACTGGCGGTGCTGCGCGGTTCCCTCGCCCCGAACGGCGCCGTGGTCAAGACGCCGGGCATCGAGACGCTCCGGTTCGATGGGCGGGCGCGGGTCTTCGAATGCGAGGAGGACTGCTTCGCCGCCGTCACGGCACGGCAGGTCGACAAGGGCGACGTGCTGGTCATCAGGAACGAGGGGCCCAGGGGAGGGCCGGGCATGCGCGAGATGCTCGCCGTTACCGCCGCCATCAAGGGCGCGGGGCTCGGCCGCGATGTGGTCCTGGTGACCGACGGGCGGTTCTCTGGTGCCACGTTCGGGGCTTGCGTGGCGCACGCGGCGCCCGAGGCCTGGGACGGCGGGCCGATCGCGCTGGTGCGCAACGGCGACGGCATCCTTCTGGACGTGCCGGAGCGGCGGCTGGAGCTGGCCGTAGACGACGCGGAGCTGGAGCGACGGCGCGCGGAGTGGAAGCGCCCTGCGCCCAACTACACCCGCGGGGCGCTGGCCAAGTACGCGGCGCTGGTGTCCGGCGCGGACCGCGGCGCGGTCTGCACGGTCCCGGCCGGCTGACCTGGTACCGGGCAGGTGGCCGGCCGGGGCGGAACCCATGCGCCGCTAAGGGCGCGTCAAGACCGGGGCAGGCGGCGTTAAGATCGTGTCAAGATCACCGGGAACCGCCCGGACCGGCGGTGAACTGGTCATGAGATGGCCACACCACCTGCCCGTGCCAGGCGACGCGGGATCGCGGCGCCGCTGGCGCTGCCCGCCGGCTTCACCGCGCTGCTCGCGGTCGGTGCGATAGCCGCGGGCTCGGGCGGCGGGGTCGACGCCACCTGGGTGCTGATCCTCGCCGCGGGCGTCGTGCTGGCCGGCTCTGCCGTGGGCGAGCCAGCGGTCGCGCCGCTGCTCGGGGCGATCGGCTGGCTCACCGTCGTCGGCTTTTCTCGCCCGCCCTACGCGCAGCTGCACCCGACCGGCCTCCTCGCGGTGCGCGGGGCCATCGTGATGGGCGCGTGCGTGCTGGCCGGGACCGCGGCGGGAGCGATGATGCGCCGGACCGCCGCAAGGTTCACACTATGGATTGTGGACGTGTCCGACGAACGCTGGCCGCCTGACGTGCAGCAGGACGCTGCCGACGCGCGGCCGGAGCAGCCTGCGGCGGTCCCGCCCCTGCCCCCCCGGGCGGGGCTGCCGCGGCGCTGGGCGCGCGGCCTGTCCGGCCTGTCCAGCGGCATCGGCTGGCGGCGGCTGCTGGCCGGCGTCATCCTGGTTGCCGGTCTGCCGCTGCTGACCGCCGCGCTGGTCGCCGCCGGGCCGCGGCACCTCGGCCTGGCCGATGACCTGCTGATCTACCTGGTGGCCGTGGTCGCGGTCGCGGTGGTGGGCGGGTTCTGGCCCGCGGTGCTCGCGGCCGTCACCTCCAGCCTGCTGCTCAACTGGTACTTCACCGAGCCGCTGCACACGCTCACGATCGCGGACCCGCAGAACCTGCTGGCCCTGCTGCTGTTCGTCACGGTCGCGGTCACGGTCAGCAGCGTCGTCCACCTGGCCGCGCACCGGGCGCAGCAGGCGGCGCGCAGCTCCGAGGAGGCGGCCGAGTTGCTGGCGCTGGCGCAGACGGTGCTGGGCGGTGACGACACACCGGCCGCGGTCCTCGAGCACCTCACGGCCACCCGGGGCGGCAGGGCCGAGCTGCTCGAGCAGGTCGGCCAGCACTGGGTCAGGGTCGCGGTGAGCGGGACAGCACCGCCGGGCGCCGCCACGGTCCGGGTCGAGGCGCGACCCAGCCTGAAGCTGGTCATCAGCGCTCAGTCGCGGCAGGTCACCGCGCGGCTGCTGGACGGCTTCGCCGCGCAGACCGCCGCGGCGCTGGACCGCGACCGGCTGCGGACCCAGGCCGCGCAGGCCGAGGCGCTGGCGGAAGGCAACCGGATGCGCACCGCGCTGCTCGCCGCGGTCAGCCACGACCTGCGGACCCCGCTGGCATCGATCAAGGCGAGCGTCAGCACCCTGCGGCAGACCGACGTGCAGTGGACCGCGGCGGACGAGGCCGCTCTCCTCGCGGCCATCGAGCAGGGCGCCGACCGGCTGGACGCGCTGATCGGCAACCTGCTGGACATGAGCCGGCTGTCCACCGGCTCGCTGCAGCCGTTCCTGCGTCCCACCGCGATCGACGAGGTGGCGCCGGTCGCGCTGCGCGGACTGGACGGCGGGGCGACGGTACAGCTTGTCGTGCCGGACCGGCTGCCGCTGGTCAAGACCGATCCCGGCCTGCTCGAGCGGGTGCTGGCGAACCTGTTCGCCAACGCGCTCGCCTACTCGCCCGCCGGCCGTCCGCCCGCGCTGCACGCCCGACAGGCGGGCGGCAGCGTGGTCTTGGAGATCACCGACCACGGGCCAGGGGTTGCGGACCAGCTCAAGCCGCGGATGTTCGAGCCGTTCGAGCGGCTGCAGGCGCGCAACACGGGGACCGGGGTCGGCCTGGGCCTGGCCGTGGTCAAGGGGTTCCTGGACACCATGGGCGGCGAGGTCGCCGCGGCGGATACGCCCGGAGGCGGCCTCACCATCAGGGTGACGCTGCCGGCCGCGGGCCGCACCGCCGTCGCCGACTGTGCTAGCCCGGGGGGGCGACCCCCCGGAGCCCGCCGCCTGGCAGCCGACCCGTGACCCGGGTCCTGGTCATCGACGACGAGGCGCCGATCCTGCGGGCTCTGCGGATCAACCTGACCGCGCGCAAGTACGAGGTCAGCACGGCCGACGACGGCGCGTCGGGCCTGGCGGCGATGGCCCGTGACCGGCCCGACGTGCTGATCCTCGACCTGGGCCTGCCGGACATGGACGGGACCGAGGTCATCAGGGGCGTCCGCGGCTGGACGTCCACGCCGATCATCGTGCTGTCCGCATGGGGCCAGGAGAGCCAGAAGGTCGCGGCGCTGGACGCGGGCGCGGACGACTACGTCACCAAGCCGTTCGGGATGGACGAGCTGCTGGCCAGGCTGCGCGCCGCCGTGCGCCGGGCCTCCCCGGCGCCCGACGAGCCCGTCGTCGTCACCGGCGACTTCACCGTTGACCTGGCGGCCAAGCGGGTGACCCGCGATGGGAACGACGTCCGGCTCACGCCTACGGAATGGCAGCTGCTCGAGGTGCTGGTCCGCAGCGGCGACCGGCTGGTGACGCAGCGCCAGCTGCTGCACGAGGTGTGGGGCCCTGAGTACCAGACCGAGGGCAACTACCTGCGGGTCTACGTGGCCAACCTGCGCCGGAAGCTGGAACCCGACCCGTCGCGGCCGCGGCACCTGCTGACCGAGCCGGGCATGGGCTACCGGTTCCGGCCCTGAGCGGCCACCGGCGGCACGGCCGCGGGCGCGCTCAGCCGGGGCTCGGCAGGTCCGCGATCGACGTGTCAGCGGCTGTCGGCTGCAGCTCGTACGTGGGGTTGTAGATGGTGCGCTCGCCCTTGATCCGCGCCACCCGGCCGCGGACGACGATCCGGCGGCCGGGCCGGATGCCGGGAATGTCCCGTCGCCCCAGCCAGACCAGGGTGACGTTGCCCGTTCCGTCCCACAGGTCGGCCTCCATCGTGAGGCTGGGGCCGCGCGGGCGCAGGGTCACGGTCCGCAGGGTGCCCGCGACGTCGGCCACCTCCCGGTCGGCGCAGTCGCCGATCGGCTTCGCGCTGAACTCGTCGATCTCGGCCTGCAGCTCCGCGGCGTGCAGGTCCTCGCGGCCCGCGGTCAGTCTTCGGCTGCCTGCGGCCGCCCGCCGGGCCCGCCTGCGCCAGTCCAGCCTGCGCCAGCCCCGGCCGCGGCACGCCGGCCTGTGCCGGAAGGCCGCCCGGCATCCTCTCCACGGCGGACTTCAGCTGGTAGGGCACGCTGGCCACGACCACGCCGCGCTGCTGCAGCAGCCGGGCCTTGAGCCGCAGCGCCGACTGATTGTGCAGCACCTGCTCCCACCAGTGGCCGAGCACGTACTCCGGGATGAACACGGTCACGATGTCGCGCGGGCTCTCCCGGCGTAGGTGCTTCACGTACAGCACCACCGGCCGGGTGATCTCGCGGTACGGGGAGGCCACCACCCTCAGCGGCACGGGGATGTCGGCACGGTCCCACTCTTCCTTCAGCCGCGACGTCTCCGCCTCGTCGACGTCGACGATCAGGGCCTCGAGGCGGCTCGGCCTGGTCGCCCGCGCGTATGCGAGCGCGCGCAGCGTGGGCAGGTGCAGCTTGGACACCAGGACGATCGCGTGGTTGCTGGCCGGCAGCGTCACCGGCGCGTCCTGGGGTGTAGTGCCGGCTGATGCCGCGCATGGTGAGCCAGATCACCGGCATCGCCACCACCACGATCCAGGCACCCTCGGCGAACTTGCTGACCAGCACGATGACCAGGACCACGGCGGTGAAGCAGGCTCCGATCGTGTTGATGGTCCGGGACCGCAGCATGCGCCGCCGCGTGCTGCGGTCCGTGACGCCGGGCAGCAGCCGGTTCCAGTGCCGGATCATCCCGGTCTGGCTGCAGACGAACGAGACGAACACGCCGATGATGTAGAGCTGGATCAGCCGCGTGGGTGACGCCTGGAAGACCACGATCAGCAGGATCGCGAACCCGGACAGCAGCAGGATCCCGTTGCTGTACGCCAGGCGGTCACCCCGGTTGCGCAGCTGGCGCGGCAGGAACCCGTCCCGGGACAGGATCGAGGCCAGCACCGGGAAGCCGTTGAACGCCGTGTTGGCCGCCAGCACCAGGATCAGCGCGGTGACCAGCTGCAGCAGGTAGAACAGCGGCGACGTATCGCCGAACACCGCGCGCCCGACCTGGGCGATCACGGTGCGCTGGGTCGTGACGTGGGGCAGGCAGTCCGTCGCGCTGGGGCACAGGTGCACGTGGCTGACCAGCGCCAGCGCCGTGACGCCGGCGAACATCGAGACCGCGATGATGCCGAGCAGCGCCAGCGTCGTCGCCGCGTTCTTGCTCTTCGGCTTGCGGAACGCGGGCACGCCGTTGCTGATCGCCTCCACCCCGGTGAGCGCCGTGCAGCCGGAGGAGAACGCGCGCAGCAGCAGGAACACCAGCAGCAGGCCGGTGTACTGGTGCGCGGACGGGATCTGGTATCCGGCGCTGGCCGCGCGCAGATGATGGCCGAGCCCGAGCTGGGTGAGGCCCCAGAGGATCATCAGCACGACCACGCCGATGAAGCAGTAGGTCGGGATCGCGAACACCGTCCCGGACTCCCGGACCCCGCGCAGGTTCAGCAGCGCGATCACGGCCACGACAAGCACCGCGATCAGCGTCACGTGTGGGTATAGCGCGGGGAACGCCGACGCCAGGTTCGCGACGCCCGCGGACACCGAGACCGCGACGGTCAGCGTGTAGTCGACCATCAGCGCGCTGGCGACCGCGAGGCCCACGCGCTGCCCGAGGTTGGTGCTGGACACCTCGTAGTCTCCGCCGCCGGACGGGTAGGCATGCACGTTCTGCCGGTAGGAGGCCACCACGACCAGCATCAGCACGCCGACGGCGAGCGCGATCCACGGAGTGTAGGAGAAGAACGCGATCCCGCCAACGGACAGCACGATCAGGATCTCCTCGGTGGCGTAGGCCACGGAGGACAGCGCGTCGCTGGCGAACACCGGCAGCGCGATCCGCTTCGGCAGCAGCGTGTGCCCCAGCCGGTCGCTTTGCACTGGGCGTCCGACCAGCAGCCGCTTGGCCACCCCGAGCACCATCGCCACGATCGCATGCTAGGCCGGCGCACGTCGTTTCGTATACCCGAACGGCCCGCGGCGGGGCAAAGGCCCTGAAGAATGCCGGGCCGCGGCCATTGCCCCGGCCCGCTCACCCGGCCCGAGGCGGCCTCAGCGGCGCGGCAGCCGTTGTCCTCCGGACCTGCTGCGGGGCTCGACCGCGTTCGAAAAAATCCCATGATCCCGCAATATTCGTGGCTCAACCGCTTGTGCGAATGGCCGGAAGTGCGCGATGCTGCTCACGGGCGGTAAGAGGCTAACAACGGCTAGCAACACAGGTCAGCGGGAGCACTACGGCTCATGTCTGTGATCGGTGCCGCGAGTAGTCCGTTACGCGCCGCGCCCGGCCAGCCCCGGCGAGTGGCGAACCGATGCGCTGCGCG
>WNFL01350404.1_pt1 | contig 11540 bp, 7 predicted proteins | sample 5400361 | NCBI WGS metagenome assembly WNFL01 (sample SAMN13153351, study PRJNA577476) | soil metagenome | isolation source: 40 cm soil on Douglas fir-dominated hillslope | place: USA:California | collected 2013-09-17
ATCGCGGCTGGCGGCAGCCACAGCACATTCTTCGAGATTTGCGTGGGCATCATGACTTCGACAATGGTATCAGTGCGAAGATTATCCAGCGAAGCCGCCACACGCGTGGTCTGGTCTGGCTCCTGCGCATTGAGCGGAATACGGCGCACGACACACTGCACGGCAGTCTCTGGCTGATTGGCGACCTGACACACGCCGACCAGACCGATCTGTAGCTTCTGCGCGTCGCCAATCGCAATACTTGCAACCACCTCTAGCGGCTTTGAGCGGCCCATCGTAATCACCGTGGCGAATGCCGTTGCCTGGTCGCCGGGCTTAATCGTGACATTTAATATCTCGCCATCTGTTGGCGCATAGAGCGACGACTTTGCAATTTGGGCTTTGGTCTGATCAACTGCTAACTGCGCCGAAGTCACCGCCTGCTGTTTGGTCGGATCGCTGCCGCCGCGCTGAGCCTGTTCCAGATTCAACTGTGCCTGAATGACCGCGTTTTGCGCCTGCTGAATGCCAAACTGATAGTTGGCGTAGCTCTGGGCAGCCGAATCGTAACTGATCTGTGCGCTTCTAAGCTGGTTCTGTGCGCTGACCAGTCCGTTGTATGCGCTGTCAATAGCCGACGACGGATTATTGGGACGGCTGATCGCGTCATTGTACGCCCGCTGAGCGCTTAGCAGACCCGCTTCCGCGCTTTGAACGCTCACTTTGGCGGAGGCTACCGACGTCCACGGATTGCCTTGCTGAGTCTTTTGCAGCGAAATATTGGCGTTCGCCAGCGCCACCTGCGCGTCGGCCACGGTGTTAACGCTGCCGGACGAGTTGGTATTCAGGTTAGCTAACGCCGTTTGAAGCGAAAGTTCCTGCGTAGCCAGTGTGTTTTCCAGGCTGGTGATCTCAAAATCCGCCAGGAGTTGGTCCGCTTTCACGCTGTCGCCACGCTTGACCGTCACGCGCCGTATCTGCCCGGCAATAGAAAACGAGAGCGCGTTCTGGTCGCGGGGCTGCCAGCGCCCCGTGAAATCAAGGATGCTCTGGACATCGCCTCGCTGAACCAGGTACGTGGGCTTGGCAACGGCGGGAATGGTTGGGATCGGCGTTGAGGTTGGGACGGCCTGACCAGCATTACCGCCGCCTCCGCCGGGGAGCGCTCCATTACAACTTGCCGCCGCCAATCCGATAAAGGTCACGATAATCGCACGAGAAACCGAACGTATCATTAAATGATTGCTCCACGGAACAGGGCCAAGCTAGGCAGCCTCACCCAGCTTGACGAGAGTAAACAGCCGCTCACGGCTCATCATGAAGGTCGTCACCAGCGTGACGCTGATCAGCACCCCGGCAAAGATGCCATACACAGTAAAAATGTCGTTCCAGGCGACTCGCACCAGATAAGGTGGCAATCCGCTGCTGAAGTCCAGCAGTGGCAGATACAGCAGCGTCGACCCTGCGCCGATCACTGTGCCGCCCAACACACCGCCGAGAACCGCCAATCCCTGCGACACGATCAGGTAGATGGCGACGGCGAAACTGCCCAGACCCATCGCCCGCAGCGAACCAAGCTGGACCGCCTGCACGCGGAATGAGGCGGTACTCTGCACGATTGAGCCGACCAGCGTTAGCAGAATCGAGGCGACAAAGCCCACCGAGAGGAAACCTAGAACGCCGCGCCGGGATGGAGCAGTTTGCGCGGCGTGTAGTGCAGAACTGGGGTCTTGCCACTCTACTACCGGGAAGCCTTTTTCTTTTACCGCTGCCTGCACCTGATTTTCGTCAGTCCCAGGCTTGAGGCTCATCCAGATATCGTTGGGCAGTTCGGTCCCGACAGATTCCCAGATCGGATCGATGTTGCCGATCAGGAAGAAGTTTTTTGTCGGGTCAAGGGTGGGGAAGAAATTGACCAGTCCGACAATCGGAACTTTCGAGTCGTACCACTGGTTTAGGGCATTAACCGAATAAGTGATTTGCTGTCCGATCTTCAAATTGTATTTTGTTGCCGTTTTAGCATCTAACAGCACTCCCGTCCGGTCAAATGCCAACCGGTTGAACAGGTCAGCCACAGGCATCGACGCGTAATCATCACGCCATTTGACGATTGACGGCATCGCGGCGCGATCTACGCCGATAATCGTACCGTCGAGGCGCTGGTTCGGCAGCTTAATCTGCGCCGGATATCGACCCACACGTGACACCTGCTGGACACCGGAAATGGACAGCAGATCAGTCGCGGGCAGCGTATTGAAGCCTGTCACGGTGGACGTGTTGCCTGTCGAATCCTGCGACGTTTGCGCCTCGGCAGCCGTCACCAGCACCGAATCTGCTCCAACCTTATAGTTGACCGAATCTTCGAGGCTGCGGTCTATCGTGCTCGCCATCGACGCCGTGTATCCGGTCAGGCTCAGCGTGAAGCACATCATGAGCAGTCCGCCGCGATAGCGTCCCATCGAGCGCGTCAACTCGCGGAGTGCCATCAGGATCGCAATTCCCCGCCCGAACGAAACGATCCTTGCGCCAACACGCAGCACCAGCGGGAACAGCCGCAGGAACAACAGTGTGTTACCCAGCGCAAATAGCGTTGGACCGAGAAAGGACAGCGGGTTGCTAAACGGGTCTTCGGCACTTGCCACCAATCCGCCCTGCCGAGACAGCGTGTAGTACACGTAATAGGCCGGGATCAGCAGCAGCACGTCGAGATACGCGCGCTGCCACCAGGCCGTCGACGCGCGGGCGGATTGCTGCATGAAGCTGGTGATCGTTTCTCGCGTGGTGCGCCATGCCAGCAGGAGACCACTGCTTGCCGCCAGCAGTGCGGTAACAATGCCTGCTTCGATGGCCTGCTGTGTGAATGTGACTGTCAGCGGTACGTCGGTGTTGTCAAAGCGCAGAAAGGAGGTCGTTTTTCCCACCAGTTGGACCACGCCGGGTGAAAAAGCCAATCCCGCGCCGAAGGCAACCGTTGCCAGGATGAGCCACATCAAAAAGTGGATGCTGAGAATACCGCGACGACTCATGCCACGGCTGCGCAGGGTGACATCTTCCGTCTGCTGGCGGCTGACCAGCAAGCCCGCGATCATCGACACAAAATAAAGGACTAACCCACCCACAGGCAAGATCATGATCACTAATTGCTGCGTTAGTTGGTTGACCTGTTTGCTGAATGCGGTCAGGGCATCAACCGGGGAGCTATCCATGCGGATGCCGGGCAGGACCGCGCCCATGTTGCGCTGTCCGTCCACAATCCGTCCGAGAAGCGTGTCCACATCAGAAGTGCGCAACTGGCTGCCGTCAAAAATGAGATACCAGTCACTCTCCTCGACGGGCTTGGCGATGCCGTTGAGCACAGTTGCCAGATCGCTCGGCTGGACCAGCAGCACTTCATCAAAGGCTTTGGGCGGAAATATCCAGGCCGGATCGTCTATGTTTTTGGGCTGCCAGATCGCCGCGACCTTGAGTTGCAGCGGTTTGCCAGCAGGCGAGGCGCTGCTCAAACTGTCGCCGACCTGGATGCCCATCGTGTCCATCATCTTCTGGGGAATGAGCACCGGGATGGGATCGCCTGATTTGGTCGGCGCAACGGGCGGCCATTTGCCAGCGCGAATGTTCATCTGCGAGTCTGCCCCCTGAAGCGAACCGAGGCTTAACGGGCCAAGCGTACTTTTGGTGCCTAGCCGCGTTGTCCAGGCTCCGCCGCGCATGAAATTTACTTTTTGCAGCGTGGGCAGACCGATGGTTCGCATGAAATCGTTGTCGACGGCTGACGTCGTTGTTTGAACGTCGTCCAGTTTGATGTTGCCCTGCCACGAGCCAAGATAGCGGAAGCGGAACGCATAGGGGGGATTGGGAAGCTGCGCACTCAGGAGGCGTGTGTCAACCGAGTCAACGTAGATTGGCAGGCTGAGCGCCAGCGTCGTCGCAGCCGTCAGGCCGACCAGTGCCCACAGTACCAATACACGGTTGTTCCAGAGGCGTTCGAAGGCGAGCTGCAACGAGTCGAATATTCTAAACATAAGCCAGCCCAACGCTCCTCAACTGCGCATTCTCAGCAAGTGTAACAAATTTTGCACTTAGGATCGATATTGAGGTTTTTGGTGAATGGTTCGGCATTGATAGGCACAATAAATGATACGTTAAGGCTGCTCTCTGGTTGCAGGCTTGTTCCACCCGTCGAGCAATTGTGGACAGTTTCCTATCCACTTGTGGAGATTTCGTGAACAACACGTAAAGCTCTGGTTATTCGCTCAGAAAACTAGATACCGAGTAGCTAATTTATTTTGAAACTATATACCCGGTATCTAGTTTTGTCAACATGCGAAGATAGCGGCTGGCCCCCTGTAAAGACGGGAAGGGTGAAAACGCAGTCTGTAAGCCCCTTCCTCTTCACGGCGGAGTCTCCCGGTTTGGGGTGGGGGAGTACGGGTCACTCCCGAGGAATTGCCGTCTGTTCGCCCACAACAGTCACGGAATTGAGCAGTTCGCCAATCGGCTCCATGCGGCAAATCACCTCGTCATCGGCTTGCAGCGTGAAATCCTCGGGCGGCAGAACGCCCGGCCCAACCCCGGAGAACAACATCACGCCATTGTGGAATGGCTTGCAGCGCCCCAGGTAATCGATCAATTCGGGCAAAGGGCGTTGAATAGCGGAAGTTTTGGCTGATCCAGAAAACACGATTGTGCCACGCCGGTTAATCGTGAGCCTAATCGTCAGATCAGGCCACTCGGTCACGCCCGGCTGCAACCAGATGCGCGGACCGATGGCGCAGGACCGTGCGTAGATTTTGGCCTGTGGCAGAGCAAGTGGGTCTTGAGCGATGTCGCGGGCGGTCATGTCGTTGCCGATGGTGAAGCCAACCACTTCCATATACGAGTTGAGGACAACCACCAATTCTGGCTCCGCCACGGAGTTCCGGGAGTCATAACGAATGCCAACCGGATGTCGGTCCCCGATCACGTCCGGGCCGTTAGCTTTGAAAAACAGATGGGGACGGATAGCAGCGTTTCCATCAGCGGAGCGGTATGTGCGCCCTGCTGCCCACACCTCTTGCACATCGATTGGCGGATGCGCTACATACTTTTCCTGATCGATGCGTTCGTCTTTCGCATCGCGCAGCCGGCCAATCACTTCAGCCGCTGGAAGGGCGCGTAACAGCCAGTGCAGCGCTGGCACAATATATTGATCGACGACGTGAATCTCGCCATTGTCTTCCAGACCAAGCCGCATATCATCCCCAAGCATGTAGGCTATCAGGAATAGATCGTCCGCCATTGGTTATTCCCTTTCGAGTAAGTGCTCTCTGCCACACAGGTGAGTATATCAGAGAGGTTGCGGCAAAAGGCTTGCCACGTTAGAAGCGTACAAGAAATTTGTCGGATATCTTCCGTGCAGCAGCCCAAAGTGCTAAAATGCTGAGCATGTTATTGTTACCAGATTACCGCGTCAGACAGCGCGACTACCTGCTCGAAATATCACGCGCACTCACCTCCCAGCTAAATCTGGACGAGGTTCTAAAACTGATCCTCGAATCCTCTGTCTCGATGCTGGCAGGCAGCGTTGGACTCATTGCGTTGCGGGACGATGATCACATCTTCCGGGCGCGGGCGGCATTTGGCGTTGAACTGGATATGCTTCCGCTGTTTGAGCCGCTGCTGGAACACATCGCCCAGGAGGGTGATGAAACTCTGGATAGCGACGACCTCAACCGCAAAATGCGGGTAGTAGCCCGCACGCTGGATATACACCTGCGGCAGGTCGTGGCATTACCGTTGGTCATGCGCGGCGAAACCGTGGGCGTGATCTTCGTGTTCCGGGCCTACAGCGGGCAAACGACGACCAATGATCGCGTCGTGCTGCAAAGTTTTGCCGATCAGGCCGCGATTGCCGTTCACAATGCGCAATTGTACGAGTTTGTGAGCCAGGAACGCCAGCGTCTCGCCGCCATCCTCGATCACAGTGCAGACGGCGTGATGATCCTTGATGCAGCGCTGCGAGTGATGCGCTTCAACAAGGCACTCGGACGAATGCTTGGGTGGTCGCCGCGTGATGCAATCCATGAGCCACACAATGCCGTTCTAAAATGGGAGCACATCGATCAGGGTCAGCCGTTGGATGCGGCAATTGCGGCGGGATGGCCTCACCAGCGCGATGGTGAAGAGCCACCCGATACACTGTATGTAGAGGGGGATGTGGAGCGCCCCGACGGATCGAAGATCAGCCTGGGTGTAACGTATGCGCCGCTGCTTGATGAGCGTGGCGAACTTCGCAATGTTATCGCCAATGTTCACGATATCACGCATTTCCGAGAAGCCGAGAAGATGAAATCGACGTTTGTATCTGTCATCTCGCACGAATTGAAAACCCCCGTGGCGCTGATCAAAGGCTACGCGGGGACACTTCGCCGCGAGGATGCCCGCTGGGATACTAAAACGGTCCAGCAAAGTCTGGCGGTGATCGAGGAAGAGGCAGATCGATTGACCGGCCTCATCGAGAATCTGCTGGCGGCATCGAAATTGCAGGCGGACGGTATGCGCCTGACGAACATCGGGGATGTGAATCTGGCCGCTATCGCTACTCGCTCCGCCGAACGGTTCCAGACGCAGACGAAAATCCATAAGATCATTGTCGATTTTCCGGACGACTTCCCAATTATCCAGGGTGATGAAACACGATTGCGGCAGGTCATAGATAATCTGATCAATAACGCGATCAAGTATTCGCCCAAAGGTGGTGAGGTGCGCATCACCGGCACATTCGACGATGACAATGTCACGCTCGCGGTCCAGGATCAGGGAGTCGGGCTGGCGGCGGATGAACAGGAACGCATCTTCGAGCGGTTTTACCGCGTGGATGATGCGCTCAGCCGTAAAACGCAGGGCACCGGGCTTGGCCTGTACCTTGCCCGCGCCGTTGTCGAGGCCCACGGCGGTCATATTGCTGTCGAAAGCCAGCCGGGCAAAGGCTCCGCGTTCCGCATCACGCTCCCCAGAGAATAGCCTGCTATGTGTAAGATTTGACCTGGGTTGCGAAAACCTGAAGGTCAGTAATAAGGAGTTTACGAATGCAACCCAGAGGAACCCAGATTACCTGTCCAAACTGCGGCCAACCTTTTTCGGCCATCCTTGAACAGATCATTGATGTCAGTCACGATCCGCAGGCGAAGGCGCGGCTGCTGGCTGGACGCACGAATGTCGTCACCTGTCCGCATTGCGGCTACCAATTGATGGTCACAACGCCGCTGCTCTATCACGATTCCGATAAGGAACTGCTGCTCGTCTATGTACCGATGGAACTCAACCTGCCGCGTCAGGAGCAGGACCGCCTCATCGGCAGCATGACCACTGCGGTTACGAACAGCTTGCCGCAGGAAAAACGCAAAGGCTACCTGTTCACGCCGAAAACGATGTTATCGCTGCAAGGCATGATCGAGACCATCCTTGAGGCAGACGGCATCACCAAAGAAGTGATCGAAGCGCAGCGTGAAAAAATGCGGTTGGTCGAAACCTTCCTGCAAACCGATCCCGACACGCTGCCGGAACTGGTCCGCCAGAACGACGACAAGATTGACGAGGAGTTCTTCGCCATCATGGCGGCGACTGCCGAGGCGGCGCTGGCGAATGGTCGCCGTGATGTAGCCGAGCAAACGCTGATGCTGCGCGAACGGCTGCTCGAACTCTCAACCGTCGGTCAGGACTTGCTGCGCCGTGCCAATGCCCAGGAAGCCAGCATTCAGGAAGTCTCCGAGGCGCTTAACTCGCTAGGCGAAAAGGCGTCGTATGATGACCTCGTGAACCTTGTCTTGCAGTTCGCCGATGACGACGAGAAGCTGCAAGTGCTGGTCGGCTTGGCGCGTCCTACACTGGATTATGAATTCTTCCAGAGACTCACCAAACGCGTCGATCAGGCAAAGGGTGACGAGCGAGCAGCGCTGGGAGCGATCCGTGACCGCCTGTTGGAATTGACCAGCATGGTCGATCAGCAGAATGAGCAGGTGATCAAGCAGGCGGCAGATACGCTACGGGCGATTGCCAACAGCCCCGATCTCGACGCCGCCATCATGGAGCGGCTCGAACTGCTGGACGACACGTTCCTGGCGGTGCTATCAGCCAATATTCAAGCGGCAGAGCAGGCAAAGGACATAGACACCGCCGCCCGGCTCAAGATGATCTTCGACAAAGTGGTCGCCATTCTCCAGGAGTCCGCACCACCCGCCATCAAGTTCATCAACGAACTGATGCAGCAGCCGGATGTCAACGCGGCCCGCGCCAGCCTTCAGGCCCACGCCCAGGAATACGGTCCGGAACTTGTCCAATGGATGGATATGCTGGGCCAGGACCTGGCGCAAAGGGGCAATGAGGCGGCCTGGAATAAATTGCAGTTGCTGCGCGAAGAAGCGACGCATGTGCTGGCTGTTGAAGGCATGAATCAGGATGGCGGCAGACCACCCGCGCCTGCCCGCGATCAAGCGCCTGCGGCAAACCGTCCGCAGTTGATCATCCCGCCATCGCACAAAAGCTCGCGCCGCTCGTAGCGCTCGTAGCGTCTACTATAAACCCTGGTCACTCAATCCCCCACCCCAAACCCCTCCCCCGTAAAGAGGGAGGGGCTTCCAGATAGCCTTTTTCCCCTGCCCCTCTTTACGGGGGGAAGGGGATAGGGGGACAGTACCCCTACAACCCGCTCATCACGCGTCTATTGCGAATTTATAAACTGTCGTGGACCGATACGTCTCGCCGGGTCTGAGCACCGTAGACGGAAATTCCGGCTTGTTTGGCGAATCAGGGAAGTGTTGCGTTTCCAGACATAGCGCATCACTCTGGCGAACTGTTCGTCCCCCTCTGCCGACGAGCGTGCCATCCAGAAAATTGCCGGAGTAGAACTGTACGCCGATTTCTGAGGTGAGCACCTCCATGATGCGGCCCGAAACCGGGTCATACACCCTCGCGGCAAACGCCACTAAACCATCATCAGGACGCTTCAGTACAAAGTTGTGATCATAACCGTGCGCAAGGACCATCTGTGGATGTCCGGAGCGGATACCCGCGCCGATTCGCTTTGGCTGACGAAAATCTAACGGTGTTCCCTCGACCAGGGCAAGCTCGCCGGTTGGAATGAGCGTGCCGTCTATCGCCGTAAATTTGTGGGCATTAATGGTCATGATGTGATCGTAAATCGGACCTGACCCGCTACCAGACAAATTAAAGTATGAATGATTGGTCAGGTTGACGATTGTGGGTTTGTCAGTCGTTGCGGTGTACTCAATGCGCAATTCGTTGTCAGCAGTCAACGTATAGACTACTCTCACCGAAAGGTTGCCGGGATAGCCTTCCTCGCCATCTTTGCTTAAGTAAGTGAGCGCTACCTGTGTATTGGTCGCTGATTCAACCGTCCACGTTTGCTTGTCAAAGCCTTTTACGCCACCGTGCAGCGAATTAGGCCCATTATTGACTGGCAGCGCATATTGCACCCCGTCGAGCGTAAACCGGGCGTTGCCAATTCGGTTGCCGTAGCGGCCTATGAGCGCGCCGAAATATGGATGCGGTTTCGTCTGATAATCGGCAAGGTTGTCAAAGCCGAGGACGACATTTGCCAGTTGACCGTTGCGATCCGGCACGCGGAGCGAGGCAATGATGCCGCCGTAGTCAAGGATTCGGGCTTCCATTCCGCTGGCATTGGATAAGACATTTTCGTTCAAAATAACACCACTCTGTAGGGTAAAACAAGCGCGAGTAACAGTTCCATTCGACTTTACCTATCGGCTCGGATTTGTCAATACAATTAGTTATTAGCATCAAATGAAAGAGTGACATGATGACAACCGCGACTCAAATAAGAAGGTGGGGAGAGATTGGGATAGCCATTGTAAGTTTGCTATCGGCTATCATCATGTTTTTAATTGGCGGATTCCTCTTTTTCATATTTTTTGCGTTGCAGACCAATCCTACACTGCATAGCGGACTTCCAAATGACCCCGTTGTACTAGCAGCAAACATGCAATCAGCAGCAGTAACAGGTATAGCATATATTGCCATCGGCATACTATTTCTGGTCGTAGCAGGTTTAGTGGTGTCGCGTAAGCGAATTGGATTAGTTCTAGCCGTTATCGCCTATAGCATCGGTTTGATTTGGAGCATCAACAACTTCGTGGCGTACCAGAGCGACTTATTCATAAACTTGAGCATTCCAGTAGAACTGGCAATGATTGTTGCATCCATATCTATCCTTCTCACGAGTCGCAGAAAAGCTTCCTCACAAAAATTCGTGAGCAGCTAATCATTTTGATGCAAACTCCAATCCGACGTTCCCGCAAACGCATTTTGATTTTTATGGCAGCACTCATTGGGATCGCAATTTTGATTTTATATGCAGTCGTCGCGCGAATTGGCTATGAGGCGGTGTCAGCAGCCAGTTCAAGCGGCCTTTCCGGGACTCCAACAGGCGCTTATCAGGATGTGACATTCCCATCGCGCGGGCAGAATTATGTTGTCCATGCCTTCTTTTTGCCCGGAAATATTAGTGCGCCTGCCTTAATCAGCGTGCATGGCTACCGGAATACACGCCACTCTGAATATCAACTCAACCGCGCCGCCGATCTGCGGACTCTCGGCTACAACATCCTCTCGATTGATTTGAGTGACAACGGTGGTGATACCATCGGCAACAACCGCATCAGTATGGGCTACTCGGAACGTTGGGATGTACTCGGCGCTTACGATTACCTGATCATGAAAGGCTTCTCGCCAGACCGGATCGGTTTGGTTGGGGAGTCAATGGGTGCTTCGACTATCCTCCTGGCGGCAGCGCTTGAGCCGCATATTCGTGCGATCTGGGCAGACAGCGGCTATACACGAGCGGGTATTATCCTCGGTGAGCAGGCTCAAAAGAATAGAGTTCCCGCAATGATTGTTCCTGGCGCTTTGCTCTGGGGTGTTGTCCTTTCCGGGGATCGCATCTGGGAAGCAGCACCGATTGACGCTGCTTCAACATTGGCAGCACATAAACAGGCTGTCTACCTGATCCACGATGAAAAGGACAAGACTGTACCCTTCCATCATGGCGTCGAGATGAACGCAGCGTTTAAAGCGGCAGGCGTCAATGTCACGTTCTGGGAAGTACCCGACCTTGATCATGCTGAAGCCATTCTCTACCGTCATGAGGAATACCTGCAACGCCTGGATACATTTTTTAAAGCCAATTTGGGCAAAGCATTTTGAGCTAAAATGGGGCTTATGAAACGATGGACTATTTTCACGCTGCTGCTATGGATCGCCACCATCATATTGGTCGTCGCCAGTATCGGCGTGGGACGCTCACGATCCGCACCTGACGCATTCAGCACGCCTCATATTGGACTATGCAACAATATACCCTGTGTGCAGGACGTGGTTCCGGGCATGACCACATGGGACGATGCCACGGCACGATTCGCTTCGATAACAGGAAGTATTTTGACCAGCGGCAGGCTGGCGCTTGGAACCAGCGGCCTCATCCAGACAATCTTTAACTCGGATGCCAGGGGCGACAAGGTTGACACAATTAATGTCTCCTTCGCGGT
>WNFL01169894.1_pt4 | contig 11538 bp, 10 predicted proteins | sample 5400361 | NCBI WGS metagenome assembly WNFL01 (sample SAMN13153351, study PRJNA577476) | soil metagenome | isolation source: 40 cm soil on Douglas fir-dominated hillslope | place: USA:California | collected 2013-09-17
GGGGCGTTCACGGAGCGGTCCAAGCGCCTGGTTTCGCATGAGCCGCTCCTGGAATTCATGCAAGGGACCAAGACGGCCGACGAGAGACTCGAGCGGCTGTTGACGGTCGAGGAAAACATCATCGGAGCCGAAAACAAGCGAACGCTCTCGAGCGTCATCGTGCCCATGATTGGGGCGAGCAGTTTCGAAGAACAGCTTTGCGCCGGCGCGCAGGTGATGCAGCGCCTCAAGCGCGCGGCTGAGCTGCAAGAGCGCGTGCTGCGCTCGGGCTTTCAGGACGTACAAAAGAATCAGATTGCGATTGCGCTCGACGCGGTGGCGCAGCGCATCGAGGAACGCGCGAAATTTCTCGCCTCCATCGAAATGCGCTTTGTCAATCCCGTCGAGCGCGCGCAAACCTTGTTGAAACTGTTCGGAGCGCGCGTGTTCACGCAAGGCGACTTGACGGTGAAGGCTCGTCGCCTCCTGATGGCATCGCTGGCGAAACCCGGATTCCTGTCCGCCTATATCGCGCAGCAGGCGGCGCAAAAGAACGCCGCAATCGATCGCGACGCCGTATTGGCGGAGTTGGCGGGCCAGCTCGAATCCATCGGCATCGCGCCCGAAGACGCGCTCAGGGCGTTGGCGGCGTAGCAGTCCACAACCTAATGCGCTTCGTCCCAATTCCTAATGCGCTTCGTCCCAATTCTTGCCGGCGCGAGCATCGACCACGAGCGGCACTTTGAGCTGTATCGCCGGCAGGGTCGCCTTTCCCATCACTGCGCGCGCGACCTCGCAAACCTCGTTTGCCTGCGAGTCTTTGGCTTCGATGACCAGCTCGTCATGAACCTGTAGCAGCAGTTGCGCGTCGAGATCGTTCTCCGCGAGCGCCGCGGGAAGCCGCAACATGGCGCGGCGGATGATGTCGGCTGCCGAGCCCTGGATCGGCGCGTTTATCGCCTGACGCTCGCCGAAGGCGCGCTGCGCCGCACCCTGCGCTTTGACGTCGCGGACATGAATGCGCCGGCCGAAAATCGTTTCGACATAGCCGTGCTCGCGAACGAACGCCTTGGTCGATTCCATATAGTCGCGGATGCCGGGAAAGCGCTCGAAATATTTCTTGATGTAAGCATCGGCTTCGCCGCGTGCGATGCCCAGTTGATTGGCAAGTCCGAACGCGGAAATCCCATAGATGATGCCGAAATTGATCGCTTTCGCGCGGCGACGGATTTCGCCGGCCATGCCGGCTATCGGAACGCCGAACATTTCGGAAGCGGTCATGGCATGGATATCGAGCCCGTCGGCAAAAGCCTGACTGAGAGCGGGTACGTCCGCGATATGCGCCAGCAAGCGAAGCTCGATCTGCGAATAATCGGCGGAGACGAGGCAGCGCCCCTCGGGCGCCACGAAGGCACGCCGAATCCGCCGGCCTTCCTCGGTCCGGATGGGGATGTTCTGCAGATTGGGTTCGATCGAGGAAAGGCGCCCCGTCGTGGTCGCGGCGAGTGCGTAGGACGTGTGTACCCGTCCCGTCGCCGGATTGACGTAGGTGGGCAGAGCGTCCGTGTAGGTGGATTTCAATTTCGAGAGCTGGCGCCATTCGAGGATGCGCGACGGCAGCTCATGGCCTTGCGCCGCCAACTCTTCGAGAATGTCGGCGTCGGTCGACCAGGCTCCCGTCTTGGTGCGCCGGCCCCCCGGAAGCGAGAATTTGCCGAACAAGATGTCGCCCAATTGCTTGGGCGAACCAAGATTGAAATTTTCGCCCGCGAGCTTGAAGCACTCCTGTTCCAACTGAGCCATGCTCTTGGCGAAGTCATTGGAAAGCTTGGCGAGGAACGGCGGCGCAATCATGATTCCCGCGCGTTCCATATTGGCGAGCACGGAAATAAGCGGCCGCTCAAGCGTCTCATAGACCGTCATGCGACGCTCGGCGACCAGTCGCGGCTTCAAGAGACAAGCCAGCCTGAAGGCAATATCCGCTTTCTCGGCCGCATAGCGCGTCGCTTCGGGAATCGGCACGCGATCGAGCGTGACCTTGTCGCGCCCCTTGCCGATCAGATCGGACAGGGCAATCGGCTTGTGCTTGAGCTGAATTTCAGAAAGCTCGCCGAGCCCGTGTCCGTTGACTCCCGCGTCGAGCACGTAAGACATCAGCATGAGATCATCATGGGCTTTGAGATGTATTCCACGCTGAAGCAGAACCACAGCGGCAAATTTCACATCGTGCCCGACCTTCAGAACCGAATTGTCTTCGAAGAGCGGGGCAAGCCGCGTCATGATGTCCTTTTCCGCCAATTGCCGCGGAGCGGCACCTTGAAGATCCAGTCCCTCTTCGCGATGGAATAGCGGGATGTAAAGGGCGTTGCCGGGCGCCAAGCTAAGCGCGATGCCGATCAAGCGGGCTCGCATGGCATCGGCGGAATCGGTCTCGATGGAGAGACCCACCATTCCCGCCTCGTGCGCCATGGCCAAAAGTCGCTCTAGCGCATCCATATCGGTGACGGCTTGGTAGCGTCCGTAATCGATGGGGCCCAGCAGAATTCCGCGATCCATCACGGCGCCTGGACATCCCTTGGAGGAAGGCGGCGCGGCGGCAGGAACGAGAGGCTGGTTCGGAGCAAGGGCTGCATCCGCTCTTACCGAAGCTGCGCCGGGCATTTCAGGCGCCATGAAGAGTTCGGCGTCCTCAACGCCCAGCTTCGTCGCCGCGCGCTTCAGCAACATGGCAAATTCCATCGTCTTCAAAAACGGAAGCAACTGCCGCGGGTCAGGCTCGCAGACGCCGAATTCGGCGATTTCCCTATCCACCGGGACTCGATCGTCGAGCTTGACCAGCCTTGCAGAGAGCCGCGCGTTCTCAGCATTCGCCAGCAGTGCTTCGCGGCGTTTGGGCTGCTTGATCTCGGGGGCTCTTGCCAGAAGGGTTTCGAGATCGCCGTATAGGCCGATCAAATCGGCTGCGGTTTTGACTCCGATGCCGGGGACGCCGGGTACATTGTCCGAGGAATCGCCGGCCAGCGCCTGCACTTCCACCACCTTGTCCGGAGTCACTCCGAATTTCTCGATGACTTCCGCGGTCGCGATGCGCTTGTTCTTCATGGTGTCGAAGAGCTCGACCTCTCCGTCCTTGACGAGCTGCATCAGATCCTTGTCGGAGGAAACGATCGTGACTTTCACACCGGCTTCTCGTGCCTGCCGCGCGTAGGTTGCGATCAAATCATCGGCTTCATAGCCGCTCTTCTCGATGCAGGGCACGCCGAAGGCCCGCGTCGCCTCACGGGTAAGCGGGAATTGCGGAATCAAATCGTCCGGCGGTTCATCGCGGTTGGCTTTGTAGCCGGCGTAAATGTCGTTGCGGAAGGTCTTGCGACCCGCGTCGAAAATGACCGCAAGATGGGTTGGTTTGTCGCCCGCCTTCGTGTCCTCGAGCAACTTCCACAGCATGTTGCTGAAGCCCGCCACTGCGCCGGTGGGGAGGCCATCGGATTTGCGGGAAAGCGGCGGCAGTGCATGATAGGCACGAAAGATGTAGCCCGAACCGTCGACGAGATAGAGATGATCGCCCGGGCCGATCGCGCGCTGGGAAGCGTTCGCCGTCAATGCGCTCCTGCCTCATGCCGCGCCTGTGGATCGAGCACGAAGCGGCGATCGCAATAGGGGCAATCGACGAAACCTTCCTCGCCGATCTGCAGGTAGACCTTAGGATGACCGAGCGCGCCCCCACTGCCGTCGCACGCGACGCGGGTTTGTTTCACGATGACGGTTTCGGGCGCTTCGGTGGACATCGTTCGTTTCTCACGGTCACTTTCGCGCGCGGATCATACTCAGCAGAGCCCCAGCCGCAACCCGGCTTTGTTGCCTTGTTCGGGTGACTTTCGTCAGCGCGTGATCGGCGGCGGCGACGGCAGTGGACGCGTCGGTCTTCGCGGAGCCGGCGCGATCAGCGCCAAAATCACGCCCAATACGCCGAACGTAGCCCAGCCTGGCCAGCCAATGACCGTGATGCAGACATTGGCGAGCTGGGGAGGGAAATTCGACTGCACCGCAAGCTTCGCGTCAATTCCGAAAAGCATGAGGATCTGTTCCAGTGTGCGGATGACAAGTTCACCGTGCTTTTCCAGCGTGCTGACGACATCGGCGCCGAGCAGCATCAAGGCGACCACCATCAGAACGAGGCTGAGCCAACGAATGATGAACATTTAGGATTTCTCTAACTGTTATCTCAACCGCAACGACTCGATATTATAGGCAAATCCATCACTCGCGCGAGCGAAACACCGCGGCGAGAACCGCGCCGGCAACCGCGAATAGCGCCCAGCCTGGAAAAGCGAGCAGCCAGGCTGAGGCATTCGCAAGCCACAGCGGCAGCGCCGTCACGAAAGGATTTGGGTCGGCGCCGTATAAAGTCAGTATCCGCTCCAGCGATCGAATCGTGCGGACCCCGCCATTCTCGATCGTGCTGATTTCGTCGGCGCCAATCAGCATCAGCGCATGGGCGAGAAAGAGCATGCCCACGACGCGGGGAATGACGATTAGTCTTTGCATCGCTGAACACCGGAAGGACCATCCGAGATTATCCGCGACCGCGAACAAGCAAAAGGCCGGTCACGGGCGGCCTTTTGCCGATGCTCGATCGCTCTATTGCGCCGGCTGGTGTTCCTTGGCGGCGCCTTCTTCCCTCTTTTCAGGCGCGATCTCCTTGCCGGTCGCCTGATCGACGACCTTCATGGAGAGCCGAACCTTGCCGCGATCGTCGATGCCGATCAGCTTGACCTTCACATGGTCGCCCTCCTTGACGACGTCGCCGACCTTGGCGACGCGTTTGGGAGCGAGCTCGGAGATATGCACCAAGCCATCGCGCGGCCCGAAGAAATTCACGAAGGCGCCGAAATCCATGACCTTGACGACCTTGCCTTCGTAAATTTCGCCGACTTCGGGTTCGGCCACGATCGACTTGATCCACTTCAGCGCCGCCCTGATGGATTCGCCATCCGCGCTTGCCACTTTGATGGTGCCGTCGTCGGAAATGTCGATCTTGGCGCCGGTCTTTTCTACGATTTCACGGATCACCTTGCCGCCTGAACCAATGACTTCACGAATCTTGTCCGTTGGAATTTTGATGGTCTCGATGCGCGGAGCATGTTCGCCGAGCTCGGCGCGTGCCGTCCCGATAGCCTTGGCCATTTCGTCCAGTATGTGCATGCGGCCGTCGCGCGCCTGATTGAGCGCCACATGCATGATCTCTTCGGTGATGCCGGTGATCTTGATGTCCATCTGCAGCGAGGTGACGCCGGTTTCGGTGCCGGCGACCTTGAAGTCCATGTCGCCCAGATGATCTTCATCGCCCAGGATATCGGAGAGCACTGCAAAACGCTTTCCTTCGAGAATCAGGCCCATGGCGATGCCAGCCACCGCGTGCTTGATGGGAACGCCCGCGTCCATGAGAGCCAGCGAAGAACCGCACACCGTTGCCATCGAGGACGAGCCGTTTGATTCCGTGATCTCGGAGACGACACGTATCGTGTAGGGAAACACCGTCTTGTCGGGGAGAAGCGGATTGATCGCACGCCACGCCAGCTTGCCATGGCCGATTTCGCGTCGGCCGGCTCCCGTCATGCGGCCGACTTCACCAACCGAATAGGGCGGAAAATTGTAATGCAGCATGAAATGCTGCTTGTAGGTCCCTTCCAGGGAATCGATGAACTGCTCGTCCTCGCCGGTGCCGAGCGTCGTGACCACGAGGGCCTGGGTTTCCCCGCGCGTGAAGAGCGCGCTGCCATGTGCTCTCGGCAGCACACCGACCTCGCACTTGATCGGACGAACGGTCTTGAGATCGCGACCATCGATGCGGCGGCCGGTCTCGATCACCGAGCCCCGCATTACGTTGCTTTCCAATTCCTTGAACAATTTTGCGAAGACATTTTCGGACAGCTTGCCGTCTTCGTCACCAAGGAGGGCAAGCTCCGCAGCTGTTCGGATCGTCTCGATGCGTTGGTGGCGCGCCGCTTTTTCGGCGATCTGGTAAGCGTTCTTAAGGCCGGCTTCGGCTATTTCCGCGAGCGTCTTGGCCTCGTCCTCGTAGGAATCGACCTTCACGTCGCGCGGCTCTTTCGCGGCCTTCTCGGCCAAGCGAATGATGCCGTTGATGACCTTCTGCATTTCACGATGACCGAACATCACCGCGCCAAGCATCACATCCTCGGTGAGCTCCTTGGCTTCGGATTCCACCATGAGGACCGCGTCCGCAGTGCCGGCGACGACCAGGTCGAGCGCGGAATTGGTCATCTCGTCGATCTGGGGGTTGAGCTTGTATTCGCCCGCGATGAAGCCCACGCGCGCGGCACCGATCGGCCCCATGAAGGGAATTCCCGAAAGTGTCAGCGCGGCCGAAGCAGCGACCATCGCAACGACGTCGGGCTCATTTTCGAGATCGTGGCTTAGGACCGTGACGATAACCTGCGTCTCGTTGCGGTAGCCCGGCACGAAGAGCGGCCGGATGGGGCGGTCGATCAAGCGCGAGATCAGCGTCTCGCGCTCCGTCGGTCGGCCTTCTCGCTTGAAGTAGCCGCCCGGTATTTTGCCGGCGGCGTAGAATTTCTCCTGGTAATTGACGGTGAGCGGGAAAAAGTCGATGCCCGCTTTGGGCTCCGTCTCGCCGACGGCAGTGGCCAGAACCACCGTTTCGCCGTAGGTCGCCAAGACCGCGCCATCAGCCTGGCGGGCCATTCTTCCGGTTTCAAGAACGAGCTTGCGCCCGCCCCATTCGATCTCCTCGCGGTGAACGTTGAACATTGGTGTATTCCTTCTTTCCCGACGCCGGATTGCGGCGGGCCTTTCCCTTGAACGATGTCAAGATATGAGTTGTGAATACGGCCCCGATCAAGCGCGGCCGTTTGGATAAAGCCGGGCCGCCTTGGCGCCGGCCGATGAAAGCGGCCACGCCCTGGGCGTAACCGGTCTGTGAGAGAGAATTCAGCGGCGCAAGCCCAAGCGTTGAATCAGCCCTTCATACCGCTTCTCGTCGGTTGCCTTGACATAGTCGAGAAGCCGACGGCGCTGCGATACCATTTTGATCAGACCGCGGCGCGAATGATTGTCCTTCACGTGAGTCTTGAAGTGCTCGGTCAAATTGGCGATGCGCTCGGAGAGCACAGCCACCTGGACCTCGGGCGAGCCGGTATCGTTCGCGCCGGTCGCATATTGCGCGATTACTTCCTTTTTGCGTTCCAAAGTCACCGACATCGGTTCTGTTCCTGTCATAATGGCCACGCCGTCATGGGCTTGGGCCATAGTTGAAAACCCGAAACGGCCTCAATTCTCCTTGCGCCACGAGGGCAAGCGCCACCGGCTCACCCTGGGCCGTGGAGAGCAAGACCGTAAGGCCCTGAAGGTCTGTCCCCGGTTCCGGCTGCCCCTGCATCAGGTGCGCGAAATGCGGCGCGCGGATGAGGATGGGGCTGCCGGTGCGAAGGCGGACCGAATCCGGCCCCGTCACGGCCAGCGCCGGGATGCCGTCCAGCGCGGTCGCGATGGGCCGCAAGTGCTCCAAAGCGGCCGGACTATGGCCCAAGGCCTCCAGCTTTTCCAGCGAAATTGCCGATTCAATTGAGAAAGGTCCAACGCGCAAGCGCCTCAACTCGCTGACATGACCAAGCGTTCCCAGCGCGAGCGCGAGATCGCGAACCCATGAACGCACGTAAGACCCCTTGCCGCAGGAGAGCTCGAAGATAGCGTGGTCGGGATCGGGAGTTTCGATCAGGCGCGCTTCGCGGACGAAGATAGGTCGGGGACCAAGGCTGAACTCTTCTCCCTCGCGGGCCAGATCGTAAGCCCGCTCTCCCGCCACTTTGATGGCCGAGTAGGACGGCGGCACTTGCAGGATTTCCCCAATGAACTGAGGGAGTTGGGCACGGATTTGGGCTTCCGACGGACGCTCGGGTGAAAGCGCCACCAGCCTTCCTTCCGCATCGTCGGTGTCGCGCGCTTCCCCCCAGCATGCGGTAAAGCGGTAGAGCTTTTCGCCGTCCATGGCGTAGGGGACGGTCTTGGTGGCCTCGCCGAGCGCAATCGCCAAAACACCGGTCGCCAAGGGATCCAGGGTTCCGGCATGACCCGCCTTTTGGGCGTCGAAAAGCCGGCGGACCTTGGTGACCGCAAGCGTCGAGGCGAGACCTTTAGGCTTGTCCAGCACCACCCAGCCGTGAACCGGCGCGCCTTTGCGTTTACGCGCCATCGTCGTCCTTCGGCGCTTCGCTTTGCGCTTGGAGATCGCGCGCGACTTTTTCGGACTGCAGAATCTTTTCGATGCGCTCGGCTTCCGCAAACGAAGTGTCCTCGACGAAGCGCAGCTCGGGCGTGAATTTCAGCTCGATCGTTCGACCGAGCTCGCCGCGCAAGAAGCCGCGATGACGGTTGAGCGCATTCACGATGGTGTCGGCATTCTTGCCGCCCAGGGGCTCGACGAAGACCGTTGCGTGCCGCATGTCGGGCGACGGTTTGACTTGCGTCACTGTGACGGAGACGCCTTCCAGCTCCGGATCCCGAATCTCGCTCTGAAGAAGAATATCCGACAGCGCGTGGCGCAACAGCTCACCCACCCGTAACTGTCGTTGCGATGGACCGCGTTGCGATGAAGGTGCGTTATGGCGAGACATGAGGTCATTCCCAAGCTCGACATAAATGTCGTCGATGGCCTCATCCCGAGCTTGCTGAAGATGAGGCGCCGATTTGCGAAACTTCTACAGCGTTCGCTTGATCGTCTCGACTTCGTAGCACTCGATGACGTCGCCTTTTTGGATGTCCTGATAATTGGCAAACGCCATGCCGCATTCCTGGCCGGCCTGCACCTCGCGCACCTCGTCCTTGAAGCGCTTGAGCGTCGAGAGATCGCCTTCGTGGATCACCACGTCGTCGCGGATGAGGCGAACCTTGGCGCCGCGGCGAACGTAGCCCTCGGTGACACGGCAGCCCGCGACTTTGCCGACCTTGGAGATGTTGAACACTTCCAGGATCTCGGCGTTGCCGAGGAATTTCTCGCGCGTTTCCGGCGCCAGCATGCCCGACAAAGCGGCTTTCACGTCGTCGATGACGTTGTAGATGATGTTGTAATAGCGGATGTCGACGCCGTCGCGGCGCGAGCGCTCGCGCGCCTGGGTGTTGGCGCGCACATTGAAGCCGATGATCGCCGCGCCCGAGGCATGAGCGAGAATCACGTCGGATTCGGTGATGCCGCCGACGCCGCCATGAAGAATTTGCGCGCCGACCTCGTCCGAGCCGAGCTTTGAAAGCGCGCCGTCGATGGCTTCGAGGGAACCTTGCACGTCCGCTTTGATGACGAGGGGCAGCAGGCGCTTCTCGCCTTCTTTCTGGCTTTTCAAGAGCTGATCGAGGGACTGGCGTGAAATCGTCGCCTGGCGGGATTCACGGCGCTTGCGGCTGCGATATTCGGTGACTTCGCGGGCGCGGGCCTCCGAATCGACGACCACCAATTCGTCGCCGGGTTCGGGCGCCGCCGAAAGGCCGAGCAGCTCAACAGGTTCGCCCGGCAGAGCCTGCTCCACTGTTTCGCCGCGTTCATTGACAAGCGCACGCACCCGGCCCCACTCGGCGCCCGCCACAACGAGGTCGCCGTGCTTCAGCGTGCCGCGCTGAACGAGCACTGTTGCAACCGGGCCGCGGCCCTTGTCGAGCTTTGCTTCGATCACGGCGCCTTCGGCGGGACGCTTGGGATTGGCTTTCAAGTCGAGCACTTCGGATTGCAGAAGGATCGCTTCCTCGAGCTTCTCCAAGCCGATGCCTTTGACCGCCGAGACTTCGACCGCAAGCACGTCGCCGCCCAATTCTTCGACCTGAATTTCGTGCTGCAAGAGCTCCGTCTTCACTCGCGCCGGATTGGCGTCGCCCTTGTCGACTTTGTTGATCGCGACAATGATCGGCACTTTCGCGGCACGCGCATGCACGATCGCCTCAACCGTCTGCGGCATCACGCCATCATCGGCCGCGACCACCAGAATGACGATGTCCGTCACCTTGGCGCCGCGGGCGCGCATGGCGGTAAAGGCAGCATGACCGGGCGTATCGAGGAACGTGATCTTTGCGCCCGAGGCGAGGGTGACCTGATAGGCGCCGATATGTTGCGTGATGCCGCCGGCCTCGCCGGCCACGACGTCGGTTTTGCGCAACGCGTCCAAAAGCGAGGTCTTGCCGTGATCGACATGACCCATCACGGTGACGATCGGCGCGCGCGCCACCAAATCTTCCGGATTGTCGGCGACACCGCGCAGGCCCTCTAAAACGTCGGACTCGGCCACGCGCTTTACCGAATGGCCGAGTTCCGTGGCGACAAGTTCGGCCGTGTCGGCGTCGATGACGTCGTTCACCGTCGCCATCATGCCACTCTTCATCAGAACTTTGATGACATCGACGCCGCGCCGCGCCATTCGGTTGGCGAGCTCGGCGACCGTTATGGTTTCGGGGATAACGACTTCGCGGGGCCCTGCCGGAGCCGGGGCCTGCTGCTGGCGATGAGCGCGGTTCAGTTGGCGGCGGAACGAGGCCAGAGAACGCATGCGTTCTTCGTCGTCCGACAGCGCACGCGCGATGGTCAGTTTGCCCGCGCGCCGTCCGCCTGGGGTCGCTTTGCGGGTTGCCGGCGCCTTCGCCGCGGGTTTGCCCTTTTTCGCGCTGACCTCATCGTCTTCTTCGGCAAGCTCGCGTCCGCGTTTGCCCGCCGGTGGCGGCTGCACTGCAGTCGTCGTCGTATCGGCGTTTGCTTCCTTCTTTTCGAGGCGGCGCGCAGCTTCCTGCTCGGCGCGACGGCGGGCCTCTTCTTCGGCGTGTTTGCGCGCTTCCTCTTCGGCTTTGCGCTTTTCCGCGGCGTCCCGTTCGCGGCGGATGCGATCTTCTTCAAGGGCGCGGCGGCGGGCTTCTTCCTCTGCGTGCTTGCGCGCTTCCTCTTCGGCGAATTTGGCGTCGGTCAGCGCGCGCAGCCGCGCTTCTTTTTCATCCTCGGTAAGTTCGCGCAGCACGACCCCGCCGCGGGCGCTCGCGCTCCGCCGCGCCTCGCTGTCGCGTGCTTCGACGGTGGGCGCATGATCCTCGACGGGGAGGTGCCTGATCGGCTTCTCGGGCTCGAGCGCCTTTCCCGGGGCGACGCGGACGCGCTTCTTCTCCACCACGACCGCTTTGCTGCGGCCATGGCTGAAGCTCTGCCGGACTGTCGAGGTCTCGGTCCGCTTCAACGACAGCGTCTTGCTGCTGCCCGAAGCACCGCCCTTCGATCGCGTGCCGCCTTCATCCGTCTCGCTCATGCAATCCTTTCGTCACCCAACAAAACAACAAGAGGCGCGCGGGCTTCAGCCCGGTTTGCTCTCCCCGCCTCCTGAAAAACCAGCCCAAATCCAAGGCTTAGGCGGCCGGAAGCCATTGAGCCGCCCGGCGTCGAACACCAACCGCTCCGCAATCCGCCCGGATTTAAGGGCTGCGTGTACCACATTTGCCCTTGCCAGAGCCAAGCTCAATTCGGCGGATGTCAGCCTCCCCAGGCCAAATGGCACA
>WNFL01169151.1_pt2 | contig 11537 bp, 6 predicted proteins | sample 5400361 | NCBI WGS metagenome assembly WNFL01 (sample SAMN13153351, study PRJNA577476) | soil metagenome | isolation source: 40 cm soil on Douglas fir-dominated hillslope | place: USA:California | collected 2013-09-17
CGACGGCGCCCTCCAGCCCGACGGCAGTGACGCCGCCGTCGGACCCGAGCGCCAGGTCCGTGATCGAGGCGGTGACGCCGCTGTTCAGTTCTCTCCAGGTTTTGCCCTCGTCGCTGCTGCGCCAGATCTTGCCGTTCAGTCCGGCAACAACGACTGAATCGTCCGGCAGCGCGAGCCCGGCCCAGAACGAGCCACGGTTCCCCGTCTTGATCAGGGTCCAGGTCGCGCCGCCATCGGAGGAGCGGTAGACCAGGCCCTGCTCGGCGGCGGCGTACAGGACGCTGCCCTTGGCCGGAAACACTTGGTAGATGTTCGGCCCAGCCTTTTCCTTTGCGGACAGCGCGGGGAATTTGACCGGCATCCAGCTGACACCCCCGTCGGTCGTTCGCACCGCAAGCGACCAAAGACCCACGGCGATTCCATTCGAGGCGTCCGAGAAATGCACCGAGAACAGCGGCTGATCGACCGTGGTGTCCGAGCGCTGGATCTTCCAGGTTTCGCCGCCGTCCTCGGTGTGCAGGATCAGGCCCCAATGGCCCGCGGCCCAGCCCAGCTTGTCGCCGACGAAGCTCACGCCACGACTTGCCCTGATCGTCCGACAGCAGCACCGTTCCGTGATCGCCGACGACGACCACGCGCGACCCGGCCTGCGCCACCGCCAGCATCTGGGCACGCGTCGGATGAGCCAGGTGCTCGGCCGGCAGATGGCGCAACTCCTGCAGAAAGCGGGTCATGTCGCCGAAGACGACGTATCCGCCGCCGGGAATTTCCTGCGCGTCGGCCAGGCCGAACCAGGCGGCGGTTGCCAACATGGCCGAGGCCGCTACAGCGCGGCCGATCAGGTATCGCAAGCGGGAAGCTGCTTTCATGTGGGGTCCGCGCTCAATGGCTCAACACGCCGGGAATGTGCACCGGCTTGCGCCTCGGGAAGATCCGCTCCAGCACCACCGCAAGGGCCGGCAGAGCGGTCATCGCCATCACCAGGTTCATGATAAACATGAACGCCAGCAGCTTGCCCATGTCCGCCTGGAACTTCAGGGCCGAGAACGACCAGGTCACTACGCCCGCCGCCAGCGTGATGGCGGTGAAGATCGTGGCAACACCGACCTCCATGATCGAGTGTTCGAGCGCCGCCACGATCGGCTCTCCCTGCGTCAGGTGGGACTGCAGGCGGGACCCGGCCTGCGCCACCGCCAGCACCATCACCGGCAGGGTGGCGACCGTCAGGCCGATCTCCAGCTCCTTCATGAACCAGTAGCCGATGAAGGTGGCGACCGTCAGCGGCAGGCAGCAGGCGACCACCGCCCGCAGGTCCCGGTACGCGATCAACACCAGCAACGCAATCGCCGCGTACACCCACAGCATCATCGGCAGCTCGCTGTGCGAGACCTCCTCGTTGATGGCGGCCAGCACCCCGGCATTTCCCGACGCCAGCCGTACGGTCGCGCCCTTCAACTTGTGGTCGGCACGAAACTGTTTGACGATATCGATCACCTTCTGGATCGTCGTGGCTTTGTGATCGGTCAGGTAGGCGTGCACCGCCGTCATGTTGCAGTCGTTGCTGTTGATGTAGCCGCGTACGCGGCCGATCTCGATCGTCAGGCCAGCGTAGTTGACCGGGTCGATCGGAACCACGCTCATCTTCGGGTTGTTCTCGTTGTAACCCTCGCTGTAGGTGCGCGTCATCGTGGTGAACGAAGCAACACCGATCACGCCGGGGGCGTTCTGCAGCGTCCACACCAGGTCCTCCTCGAACGGCGCGAGGGCGACTCTATTGCAGTTGTCCGGCGCCGGCGCCAGTTCCATAACCACCGTCAGCCAGTCCAGCCCGGCGTCGTAGTTGCTGGCGATGTCGACCGCGTCGCGGTTGTAGCGGCTGTCGGCGCGCAGCTCCGGAGCGCCGGCCTGCAGCGTGCCGACCACGCGGTCGCGGCTCTGCCAGACCGCCATTGCCAGCACTGCGGCGGTGATGCAGACGATGAAGATCGCATTGCCCGGCTCGGAGACGCGCGAGAGCTGCTTGAGCCAGCGCGCGCGCCGCTCGCGCTCGAGCATCGCGTTCTCGGCGTAGGTTTTGTCGAAGTGGAAGAACGAGGCGGCCACCGGCAGCATCACCAGGTTCGTGACGATCTTGTAGCCGACGCCGATCGCCGCCGTGATCGCCAGCTCCCGCACCATCGGGATCGGGATCAGGATCAGCGTGACGAACGAGACGAAGGCGGTCACCAGTGCCAGCGTGCCCGGCACCAGCAGGCCGGAGAAGCTGGCCCGCGCCGCATCGAAGGTGCTCTTGCCGTGCGCGAGCTCGCGCACGATGTAGTTGATCTGCTGCACCCCGTGCGACACCCCGATCGAGAACACCAGGAAGGGCACCAGGATCGCCAGCGGGTCCAGCCCGAATCCGAGCACATGCAGCGTTCCGAACTGCCACACCAGCGAGGGCAGCGAGCAGGCGATGGGCAGCAACGTGAAGCGCAGCGAGCGGCAGTACCAGTACACCGCCGCCGCCACCAGCAGCAGCGCGACGCCGCAGAACAGCAGCACCGCCCGCGCTCCGTCGGCGATCTCGCCCACCTGCTTGGCGAAGCCGATGATCTCGATGCGGAAGTGGGGGTCCTCGAACTTGTCCCGGATCCGCTCGTTCAGCAGACGGTTGTAGGCGATGTAATCGATTTTGACGCCGTTGCGGTCGTACTCGTTCAGCTCCGCCGTGATCAGCGCGCTGCCCTGATCGCGGGCGACCAGCAGGCCGTCGAAGCCACCGCGCGTGGTGGTGCGCTTGATCTGCTGGATCAGCTCCGGCGTCAGCGCCGAAGGGTCCACCGTGTTGGGGATCAGCTGCTCGTTGCGGAAGCCTTCCGGCGTGATCTCCATCAGCCAGGCGTTCGACGTCCACAGCGACTGCACGCCCAGGCGGTCCACGTTCGGCATCGAGGAGATGGCCTGCGTGACCTCGTAAAGCTTCGTCAGCCCTGCCTTGGTCCAGATCTTGCCGTCGATCGCCCGCACCGCGATGGTCAACCGGTTGGCGCCGAACAGCTGATTGCGGTACTGGTTGAAGGTCTTGATGTACTCGTGCCCGATCGGCATCTGCTTCTCGAAGCCGGCCTCCATCCGAAGCTTCAGCGCGAAGAAGCCCATCACCAGCGTGAAGGCGCCCAGCACGCCGAGCACCAGCACGCGGCGGCCGAAGGCGAACTTCTCGAGGGCCGCGAGGGCGCGGGCCAGTCTAGTGGGAGGCGGATGCGAGTCCATCGGATCGGGTTTTCTTTTCCAGCGCCGTCGATCAGCGCGCGCCGCCGGCTGCGCAGGGCGCCGCCGGCGGCGGAGCGCAGAACGTCAGAACGTATAGGTCACTGAAGCACCCCACCAGTCGCGGTCGGCGTAGAAATTGCGAAGAATCGACGGATCGCCGCCGCGGTAAGTCACGTACAGCAGCGAACCGGACCAGTGCTGCTTGTTCTGGATCACGGTCAGCGCATAGGTCGTCGACAGCACGCCCTGCATCCAGGTGTAGTTCTCGTTCGGCGTGTCGCCGGCGATCGCCAGCGACCACGTGATGTTCGGGATGATCTGGAAGCCCGGAACGATCGTGCCGTCGAAGGTCATGTCCACGTACTGCACGATGCCGAAGGAGTCGGCGGTGCCGAAGTGGCGCGCGTTGTGGTCGGTGCCCTGCCCGCCGGCACCCAGGATGTCGTAGCTCAGGTCCGTCAGCAGGCCCAGGCCCTGGTAGGCGTGGTTCGACACGCCGGGGTAGTGGATCAGCGCGAACTCGCCCTGGATGTTGGACGCCTGCGCGCCGGCGTGACGTACCAGCCAGCCGGCGATGTCGGTGTCGCTCGGGTTGACCGCACGCCACCAGGTCGTGTTCCACTGCCACTTGTGCGCGTCGCGCCAGGTCGACCAATTGCCGTTGCAGTTCGCGCCCTGGCCGCCCAGGTCGAAGCACGAGAACGGATCGACCAGGATCGGATCCTTCGGACGGTACGAGATCTCGGTGCCCAGGGCCCACTGTCCGACCAGCGCGCTCATGCTGGCGCCGTACAGGTTGTGGTCGTGCGGATAGACGACCCTCTGGCCGTAGCCCAATCCGGTGGCCGCCGGCACATACTGCACGTACGGCTGCTTTTCGTGGAAATGCTCGTAGTACAGGCCAAAGTCCATCGAGCTGCCTTCGGGCTTGTAGTGCGCCGAGATGCCAAACTGCCGTCCGACCGACGGCGTCTGGTCAGGCGCGACGTACGGCGAGCCGAAGTTGGTGAAGCAGTTTGTTCCCATCATCACGTCCACCGCGGCGCAGAAGGTGTAGCCATTGTTGGCGGCCACCTGCACCGCCTGGTTCGGATCCGTGATCGCAGGACCGGTGAACGGCCCGCCGGGCGGGTAGACGCCGCCATGTTTTGCCGCGTAGCGCGGGTCGTAATAGAAGAACCAGTTCGTCCCCTTGCCTTCGCCCAGGTAGTCGCTGGTGCTGAAGAACGTGCCCACCGGCACCAGGTGGTTCTGGTTCCAGCGGAACTGGTAGTAGCCCTCGACATTGACGCCCCTCATCGGAGAGAGGGCCAGGCTGATCATTTCAGCCGGCAGCACCACTTCCTTCAGCGGCACGCCGGGGTACGTGTACCGGTACTGGTCGATCGCCGCCGTGGCGTTGACGCCGCCGGCAATGAAAAGGCTCTCGCCCCAGTTGATCACCTGCCGGCCCAGCCGCACCCGTGCGGCGTTTCCGAAGAGCTCGAAGTCCTTGCTCCCCCACAGGTCGTACAGTCGCAGGTCGTGCGCGGCCTGGGTGTAGGCCGGGTTCGCCAGCGGGACGAATTGCGTGTCGCCTGCCTTGGCGTCCAGCAGCCAGGAGCCGCGCACGAAGAACTTGTACTTGTCCGGAAATTTCAGCAGCATTTCCTCGCTGCCCTTCAGGTACAAGGCGAACAGGTCACCCTTCTTGTAGTTCAGGTCGCCGGTATGGGCGTCCTGGAAGCCCGTCGCGAAGCCCGGCGCCTCGTTGGGGTTCGCCGTGGAGTTGGGCCCCGGCGCCGCGATCAGGTTGTTGTTCTGGTCCCGCAGCCGCTGGCTGAAGCCGCCGGTGATCAGCGAGATCAGGCTGCCGTCGATGTACTCGCCGACCTTGAAATCGAACCCCCACGCCGGTCCGATCAACGCAACCGTCGCACCCACCGCGATGAAGCCTCGCGCCCTGCCGCCCCTTTTCACCATGATGCCCCCCTCTCATTCGCTGGTGTCGGCCCTGCGGGCCGCCACCAGCGCCTAACGGTTCAATCGTTCTGGTCGCCCGTCGCCGAGCGAAGCTTCTTGATAGATGTTCTAACGTTCCGACAGAGATCGAAGCGTCTCCGCCGTGTAGAAGTCGGGCTTCATCCATGGCTGCTTGAAGTCCGGGTCGCCGGGCTTGACCCACTCGATGTCCTTGCCGCCGCCGATCGACATCCAGTCGGTCACGTAGCGCCCGCCCTGAAGGTCCCACATCGTGAACGGACTCATGTGGCACATCCCGCCGACCTCCCACATCGGTGCCGAATAGGTGCTGACCATCTTCCAGACCTTGTCGTCCTTGTCGTAGTCGGTCAGGTCGACCAGGTCCCAGCTGTCCTCGTCGACGTAGTAGGTGCGGTGCGGCGCCAGGTGCCGGAAGCCGGGCTTCAGGTGCGCATCGACCACCCAGACCCGGCGCAGTTCGTAGCGGCGATACGCGGGGTTGATGTACGTTTTTTGGAACACCACCTTCGGATCGGCCTTGTAGTCCCACATGCCGAACACGTTGGCCCCGACGTACATCTCCTTCTTGCCGACCAGCTTGTAGTCGTACCGGTCGAGCGTCATGAACATGCCGATCTGCTCGTCAACCAGGTACTGGTTCTCGAATCCGATCAGCGGCGTGTCGAACACATAAGTCGGCAGACGCCGCACCCGGCGCTGCCCCGGGAAGTAGTAGTACTGCTCCGGATCCTTGTTCTGCCAGATGGTGCCGACGAACCCCTGGCCGGCCAGCGCGGCCGGCTTGGAATACGCGTAATACAGGAAGAAGTCGACATTGCCTTCGTCCTCGACATTCTGCCGGTCGGCCCTCTTGGTCGGCCAATACGTCGTCAGGTACCACTGGTACCAGGTGAACTCGTCGCTGCCGGGCCGCGGGCTGATGACGCTGGTGCCGTCGTGGTAGAGGCTGCCCTGCGCTCCAGGCCGCAACTTGATGTTGTACATCACCTCGATGCCCGACTTCGGGATCGGGAACGGCACGCCGGAAGTCTTGGCATGCTCGAGCGACCAGCCGTCCGCGGCGATCTTCGCCTCGGTCGCGTTCGCCTTGGTGCGCTCGGCATAGACCGGCGTGATGCCGCAGTTGCGGTGGGTCGGATAGACGTCCATCCGGTAGCCCTTTACGGTCTTCAGGGCCGTGATCTGGCCGTCGTCCAGGTGGTCCTTGTACTTGTCGACGTTGGAGGCGTCGATCGAGAACAAGGGCTTTTCGTCCTTGTACTTCCAGTACTCCTTGCGGACCTTGCCGAATTCCCAGCCCGGCAGCGCCGGTTCGTTGCCCTCGTAGGCGGGAATCGTGCCGTCCGCGTTGGCGGCCTTCTCGGCGCCGAACGGCGTCAACTCCTTGCCCAGCTTGTCCGCCTCCGCCGCCGTGACGGCCGCCGATGCGCGCGCCGAAATCAGCGCGGCTGCTACACACCAAGTCAAAATCGCTAGCCTTTTCATAGTCCATCCTCCATTCCAGAACCCCGCGAAACAAAATTGCCGACGAACCGCATCCACCTCACTCCAAGGCCCCTCTCCTCCGAGATCGGCATATCGGCTCCGGCGCATCGCGCGCCTTTGCATCGATTCCGCTCAATTCACCGCCATGCTGTGTGAAAGCCAGACGACCCCGGCTCCGGCCGCCAGCACCAGGTACGGCAGGATCCCCGCCCGCTTGACCAGCGCCTGGTCGTCGTTCAAAGCCAGGTCCTCGCTCATCGTCTTCGGAAACACGCCCTTGTCCTGGATGTAGTGTCGGAACAGGAACACCGGAACGATCAGCGACGCGCAGATCAGGCCCGCCTTCAGCGTGCCGGCGCCGTACACGTCCGCTCCCAGGCCCATCAGGGCCAGGTTCACGAAGCCCAGCATCGTTCCGGCCGCCATGATCCAGGTCGGCGCACGGAACGGACGCTTCCATTGCGCCCGGTCCATCCGATGGATCCAGCCGGCGTTCAGGTTCAGGAAGTTGAACAGCACGTAGCCGACGTTGGAGGCGGCCAGCACGAACACGTAATCGGACAACATCAGGGTGATCATGTTGAAGCCTAGATCCGTCCACATCGCGCGCGTCGGCGCACCGTGCGAGTTCACGTGCGCCAGGTAACGCGGCAGCCAGCCGTCGACCGACGCCTGGTACAGCGTCCGGGAGGAGCCCGCCATCGCGGTCATGATCGAAAGCACCACGGCCAGGATCAGCATCACGACGATGATTCGATCCACCAGAGCGCCGCCTCCCACCATCCGCGCCATCACGTCGCCGACCCCCATCCCGCTGTAGATCGATGGCGACAGCATCCCATCGTAGACCGGCGCGGTCAGCACCTTGCCGTCCGCACCGAGCACGGCCGGCGTCACCAGCTGGCCCAGCCCCAGATGGCCCTGAAACGCCATCGGCACCAGCGTGAAGATCGCGATGCACAGCAGGCCGGAGTAGAAGATCGCCTTGAACGTATCGCGATGCGGATCCTTGAATTCGCGCGTGTAGCACACCGAGGTCTCGAACGCATACGTGGACCAGGCCGCGATGAACAGGCCCCCCGCCATCAGCGTCCAGCCCGCCGCGTTCCACTGTCCGTCGATCACGCGCGCCTGCGCGTCGTGCGTCAGCGGAACGATCGGGAAAAAGTGCGATCGCGTCATGTCGCCGGTCAGGATCGGAACGATCGCGATCAATCCGAGCGGGATCAGCGACGCCACGCCCAGGATCAGCGTCACCCGCGCCGACCGCAGGATGCCGCCATGCTGGATCGAGAAAGCCGACAGCATCAGGATGGCGCCGATCACGAAGGTCGCGTCGATCCGCAGGAACAGGCCCGGCTTGACCGCGCCCAGATCGAGCAGCCTGATGTGCCAGGTGTTGATCGCCGCGTCCGGCGCGAAACATGCGCTCAACACGTAGCCGGCCGCCAGTCCCGACCCGATCGCCAATACCGGAGACCAGGCCAGCCAGTTGCACCAGACCGAAACGGGCGCGATGAACTTGCCGTACCGCACCCACGCAATCGCACCGTACACCGACGCACCGCCGGACTTGTGCGGGAACAGCCCTGCGATCTCCGCGTACGTGAACGCCTGGATGAAGCCGAAGCCGATCGAAATCATCCACACCAGCCAGGACGGGCGGCCGACCGTAGCGGCCACCGCGCCCACCGAGAACAGGACCAGAGCCGGCACGCCGCTGGCAACCCAGAAAGCGCCGGTCCAATCGATCTTCCTGTGCAGCGTCGCGGGCTGCGCCGCAGCCGCGACCGAGCTCTTGAGTATTCCGGTGTCCGGCATCGTGAAACCCGCTCAACTCCTGATCCGGGCACGCCGACCGGGAGGGACCGATCGGGTTGCCCGCGAAGTGTGCGCGACCCGAAATGGATGCAAGTTCCGGGCCACTCACTCGAATTGCTTCCCCAACTCTTCTGCGATCTCGAACATGTCGCCGACGATCCCGTACTTGGCCACACTGAAGATCGAGGCATTCGAATCCGTATTGACGGCAACCACGGTGTCCACGTGTTTCATCCCGGCCAGGTGCTGGATCGCCCCCGAAATGCCCATCGCGATGTACAGCTTGCAGTTGACCGCCGTCTTGCCGGATTGACCGACCTGGCGCGACTTGGGAAGCCATCCGGAATCCGCGATCGGCCTGGAGCATCCGAGCGTCGCGCCCAGCGTTGCCGCCAGCTCGCGGAAGCGCTCAACGTTGCCCTCCTCGCCCACTCCGCGCCCGACCGACAGGATGAAATCGACCGAGGACACGTCGACATCGTCGGTCGCAGGCGGCGGGATCAAGGCGCCGAAGCGCGCGCCCGGTGCGGGCCAGGCCGGCGCGAGCCTTCGCACCGGCGGGCTGGCCGGCTTCAGATCGGGCTTGAAGGTGCCCGTGCGCAGGCACAACACCACCGTCCGTTTGCCGGGAAAATCCAGCTCGACATTGACTTTTTGACCGGTCGCGACCAGCTGTCCGTCGTCGAAGCCCAGCTTGAACACGTCGGTCGCGAAGCCCGTGCCGTGCCGGGTCGCGAACGCGGCCGCATAGTCCATCGAATCGACGCCGTGGCCCAGCAGTATCAGCGCCGGTTGGGAATCGGATATCGCCGCCGACAGCGCGGCCTCCGTGATGTCGGCGTCGAATTCCGCCTGCGGCGAGGCGAATACCAGGATCTGGTCGACGCCGTCGACACTCAGCGCCGGCACGAAACGGTCGGCCTGCGATCCGACGATCGCCACCGTCACCCGATCGCCGATCTCGGCCCGCACATCCTGGGCGGCCGAGATCAGTTCGTGGGTGACCGGGCGCAACTCGCCGTCGCGGTGCTCGGCCAGGATCAGGATTCCGCTCACCGTCATGCCGGACGCTTTTCCGACCTGAACTCGCGAACGATCTGGGCCAGGCGCTGCGCCTTCTGCTGGGCCGTGCCCTCGATCATTTGAGCGCTTCCCTTCTCCGGAATCAGCATCCGGCGCACGCGCGATGCGGATCCCGCCTCGCCCACGTCAGCGCTCGCAAGTCCCAGCTCGTCCGGTCCGAGCACTTCGATCGGCTTGGCCGCCGCCTGCTTGATCGCGCGCAGCGACGCGTAGCGGGGCTTGTTGATTCCAAGTTGTATCGTCAGCACGGCCGGACAGGCGAGATCGACCTCCTGCGTCATGCCGCCTTCCAGCTCGCGCGTCGCGGTGGCTCGCGCGTCGCCGGCGCCGTACTTCAGACCCACCACCACCGCCACGTGCGGCCAGTTCAGCAGCGCGGACAGCGCAATCCCCGTCGTCGCGTGCCCATGATCGGCCGACTGCGCCCCGGCCAGAATCAGGTCGGGCTCCTCCCGGCGTACCACCGACGCCAGGACCCGGGCGATCGCGATCGGGTCCGAGCCGGCGAGCGCATCGCCCCAGACGCGCAGCGCCCGGTCGGCGCCTTTGGCCAGACAGGCGCGCAAGACCTCGTCGCACACCTCGGGGCCGACGGTGGCCGCGATCACCTGCACCTCGCCGGCCGCCGCCTCCTTGATCAGCACCGCCTGCTCCAGCGAAAAGTTGTCCCACTCGTTCAAATCGTGGTTCAGATCCTCCGGATCGACGTCCCGACCATCGTCGCGGATCCGGAAGTCGTCTTCCAGCGCTGCGACGCGCTTGACAGGAACCAGAATCTTCATCAACTCAACTTCCCCCTCACCCCGGCCCCTCTCCCCAAGGGGGAGAGGGGAAGTTCACGCGACCGCAGGCTCCGCCTGCCCGGCCTCGCTCGTCGCGCATTGCTCGACCAGCTCAAGCAATTCCCGCACAACGATGCGCCCCTCGTTGCCGGTCGTCTTGACCGCATCCTCGAACATCGTCAGGTCCTTCGGGCAGGCCACGACGAAAACCTCCAGTCCCTCGATCCGGGCCGCCTCGCGCATGCGGATCTGCGCGGGTTTTTCCTTGCCCACCGGATCCGGCATCCAGATGCGCCCGCCGCCGGCTCCGCAACAGAACGAGTTGTCCCGGCTGCGCGGCATCTCGATCAGCTCGCAGCCGGTGGCGCGCAGCAATTCGCGCGGTGCATCGTATTCCTTGTTGAAGCGCCCCAGATGGCAGGGATCGTGATACGTGGTCCGCAAGGCAAGCCGAGGCTCGATTCGAAGGCGCCCCTGGCGCTGCAGCTCGAGCAACAGCGTTGTGTAATGGATGATCTGCCAGCTCCCGCCGAACTGCGGGTACTCGTTGCGGATCGTGTTCAGAGAGTGCGGATCGGTGGTAACGATCCGCTGGAAGCGGGCCGCCCCGAGGGCGGCGATATTGGACTCGGCCAGATGCTCGTAAAGGCCCTCCTCGCCGACCCGCCGCACATCGTTGCCGGCGTTCTCCGCGTCGTACAGGATGCCGAAGTCGACGCCGGCCGCATGCAGCAGGCGTGCAAAGACCTGCGACACCTTCTGGTTGCGCGGGTCGAACGACGCGTAGTCGCCAACGAACCACAGCAGGTCGACCGGCTCCTTGCGCGCATCCTTGATCGGGAACGGTAGCGCCTTGGTCCACGCTCCGCGTTTGCGCTTGGACTCCCCGAAGGAGTTGCCGGATTTGTGGATGGTCTGCAGCGTCTTCTGCAACAGGGGATCCATCTGGCCGCTCTCGACGAGCTTGCGCCTCATCTGAACGATGATCGGCACGTGTTCGATAGCGACCGGGCAGATCTCCACACAGGCCATGCAGGTCCGACACGACCACAGCGTCTCCTGCGAAACCTGGCCGGTCTTGCCACCGTGAATATCCAGGTCCGCATCCCCAGTAACGAGATTGCGCTC
>WNFL01169983.1_pt1 | contig 11537 bp, 13 predicted proteins | sample 5400361 | NCBI WGS metagenome assembly WNFL01 (sample SAMN13153351, study PRJNA577476) | soil metagenome | isolation source: 40 cm soil on Douglas fir-dominated hillslope | place: USA:California | collected 2013-09-17
GACAAGGTCGGGCTCAAGCAGCAGCTCCTCGCCGTCGAGGGCATCCATGCGATGGGCAAGCGCGGCGATTCGCGAGTCGCGCGGAACACGCTCTATCACTACGAGCGCAACGATCAGCACGAGTACTGCCTGCCGACGTGCGGTGACATCGCGCGCCGTCCGATCGGGCCCGTCACCTTGCTGGCGTCGCGCGAGCTCGCCGGCTCGCTCGGCCTCGTGCCCTGTACGAGCTGCCGGCCGGATCTCCACCCGCTCGCCGCCTAGCACGTCTCTCGCCGTTTCACGCCGCCCTCCCCGCGGTGTCATAGGGAGCAGAAGGGGAGGTCGACATGCAATCCGTAACGCTTGGCACGCTGTCGCTGTTGGTGGCCCTGTTCCCATTCGGACTGCTGGTCGCGGCCCTGAAGATCTCGAACTGGCGGCAGCACGTGCGGCTCGCCGAGATCGCGCGCCAGATCACGGTGACCGACGCGATCCACGCGGAGCTCGGCGCCGCTCTCGATCCCGGTGCCGCTCGATCGGCCCGACACGGTCATGCGGGTGCTGAGCGCGGCGTACAGCGCCTTCAGCACCGCGGAGCGGACGAGCCCGCGGCACTTCGAGATCCTGCTGACGCCGCAGGAGCAACCCGTACCGCGACGAGTCCCCATGACGGTTCCGGCGGCGACATCCAGAGGGAGATCGGTGTCATGGACATGAACGTGTATCTGGTCGAGTGGTGGGCCAAGGAGCGTCTGGACGAGATCCGCGCCGCGGTAGTGCGCGAGCAGCTGGCGGGCTCGGTGCGGCAGCGGCCGCCGTTTCGGGTGGCGCTCGGTCTTGCGCTGATCAACGTCGGACGGAAGCTGCAGGGCAGCCACGCGGCGGTCGGAGCTCCAGCGACCGGCGCCTCGGCCGCCTCGTAGCGGCGTCGCACGATCGGGGGAGCTTCGGCTCCCCCGATTATTTCTTCACGAATCCATTCTCGCGGTCGGTCGCCCGCGCTTGCCGGGCACGCTTGGACGGCGGCCCATAGCCGCCTCCCCCCGAAGACTCGATCAGGAACACGTCGCCCTTCCGAACGGGCACGCCGACTTCCTTGGTCTTCAAGACGCGGCTCGCCCGCCCGCGCGACTCGAGCCGGTAGCGATGAGGCAAGCCGTCCTTGCCGCCGAGGAGGCCGTACGGGGCGTGGCGCACACCGTCGCCGGCCGTATTGGCGACCGCCGGATCCTCGATGTCGACCCGCAGGCGCAGCACCGCGCCGACGCCGCCCCGATGCATGCCGTCACCGGCGGAGTCGGGTCTGAACTCGTGGCGCTCGAACGTCAGCGGGAACCGTGCTTCGGCGACCTCGACGCTGCCGAACTTGATCCCGCCGGCCGCCTGTCCCTCGCCGGCGGTCTCCCACCCGTCGCCCGCGACGCTGGCGCCGCCGCCCGGCCGCGCGTGGAACATGTGCCAGATGAACGGTTTGCGTGTCCGGGGATTCACACCCTTGATCGCGATGCGGAATCGCCGGCCCCATCCCGAGAGCACCCGATCGGGGCACGCCGGCGCCAGCGCCCGGATCATCGCCTCGGCGATCTCCTGGGCGCAGTGGTTCGTCGCGAGCGTGACGGGCGCCGGCGGAAACGGCCAGACGATCGTGCCCTGCTTGGCGATCACCTTGACCGGCCGAAACGTGCCGGAGTTCTTCGGCGTCCGCGGATCGATGAGATACGCGAAGGCCATATGCACCGCCGACATCGTGTTCGGGAACGACGAGTTCACGAATCCCGAGACCTGAGGATGCGAGTCGCTGAGGTCGACCGTCAGCCCATCGCCCCGCTTGGTCACCGTGGCGCGGATCCAGATGTCGGTGAACTCGTGGCCGTCATCGTCGAGGATCGTCTCGCCGCGATAGACGCCGTCCTTCCACGTGGCGACGCACGCGCGCGCCTGGCGCTCGGCGCCGTCCAATATCTCGTCGATCGCCTCGAGCACCGTCGAGGCGCCGTACTCCGCGATGAGCGCGAGCAGCCGCCGCTCGCCGACGCGCGCCGAGCCGATCATCGCCCGCAGGTCGCCCATGAAGTCGTGCGGGTGGCGGACGTTCGTGGTGATCATGCGCAGCACGTCGTCGCGCAGCTCTCCGGCGTCGTAGAGCTTCAGCGGGGTGATCCGCAGCCCCTCCTGCCAGATCTCGGTAGCGGCCGGATTGTAGGCGCCGTGGGTCGAGCCGCCGATGTCGCTCTGGTGGGCCCGATTGATGGACCAGAAGGCGACCTCGTCGCCGACGAATACCGGCACGAACGCCGTCAGGTCGGGAAGGTGGTTGTTGCCGTGATACGGATCGTTGAGGAGGTAAACGTCGCCCGGTCTCACCCGTCCCTTGAAGGAATCGCGCACGGACTCCACCGCCCACGGGATCGCGCCCACGTGGATCGGCACGTGCTCGGCTTGAGCGATCAGCCGAGCGCCTGCGTCGCAGAGGGCCGTCGAGAAATCCCGGCTCGAGTTCAGGATCTGGGAATACGCCGTGCGCAGCATCGCTTCGCCCATCTCCTGCACGATGGCCTCGAGGCGATGCGTCAGGACCGACACGGTGACTGGATCGCTCATAGCCATCAGGTCTACGCGATCGGATCGCCGGGGTCAACTCGCTTGGCGAGCGGTCGCGGAACCGCGCGACATCGGGCCCGATCGGGTTTGGGTATCATCGGCGGGTGCGTGACGCCGGACCGTCTCACGCGGGATCGCTGAGCGAGGTCGCCGCGCTGTTCTTGAAATCGCGCTCATGCGCGACGAGGTCGTGACGCGGCGGCGCTGGGTGACCGAGCAGCAATTCCTCGATCTGCTCGGCGCCAGTAACCTGATCCCCGGCCCCACCTCGACCGAGCTGGCGATCTACCTCGGCTACGCGCGGGCCGGCTGGCGCGGTCTCGTCCTGGCCGGCACGCTGTTCATCTTGCCGGCGGCGCTCATCTCGCTGGCGCTCGCCTGGGTCTACGTGCGATACGGATCGACGCCGCAGGCGGTATGGCTCCTGTACGGGATCAAGCCGGTGATCATCGCCGTCGTCGTGCAGGCGATCTGGGCCCTGGCGAGAACCGCGGTCAAAGGGTGGCTCCTGGCCGCGATCGGCGCGCTCGTCCTCGGGCTGTATGCCGCCGGGGTCAACGAGATCGTGCTGCTGCTCGGCGCCGGTGTGCTGGTCATGGCCGCGCGGAACGCGGGGCGCCTCCGCCAGCGGCCGCGCGCGCTCGTTCTGCTGCCCATGCTCGGCGCACCGGCGCTCTCGACGGCGGGCGCCGCCTCGGTCGATCCGGTCAGCCTGTTCTTCGTGTTCCTGAAGATCGGCGCGGTGCTCTACGGAAGCGGCTACGTGCTGCTCGCGTTCCTGCGCAACGACTTCGTGGTGCGGCTGGGATGGCTCACCGACCAGCAGCTCATCGATGCGGTCGCCGTCGGCCAGCTCACCCCCGGGCCGGTCTTCACGACCGCGACCTTCATCGGCTACATCGTGGCGGGAACCAGCGGCGCGGCGCTCGCCACGCTCGCGATCTTTCTGCCGTCGTTCGTGTTCGTCGCGATCGTCTACCCGATGGTGCCTCGCCTGCGCGGCTCGGCGTGGATGAGCGCCTTCCTCGACGGCGTGAACGTTGCGGCGATCGGGCTCATGCTGGCGGTCACCTGGCAGCTTGGGCGCAGCGCCGTGATCGACGGGCCGAGCGCCGCTCTGGCGCTGGTGGCGACGATTCTGCTGCTGCGGTGGCGGATCAATTCCGTGTGGCTCATCGCCGGCGCCGGCGTGATCGGGACCGTGGTCCACTGGCTCGGACGCTGAGGCGCGCGGCCGTCGCGCGGGGGGACCCGCTCGCGGAATCTCGGCTCAGGCGACCGCTGGGCGCGATGAGGCGGCGAGCGAGATCAGCATCTCGAGGTGCTGCAGATCGAACGGCTTGGGCACGTAGGCAAAGATGCCCCCCGCGAGCGCATTGGCCGCGGATCGGTTGTCCTCGTTGCCCGTTAGCATCAAGACCGGCGTCCGCAGGCCGCGCTGCCGCATCTGCGCGAGCAGCTCGAGACCGGTCATGCGCGGCATGTACATGTCGAGCAGGACCAGGTCGAACTCGGCGCGCTCGAGCGCCGCAAAGCCTTCGGCGCCGTCGCGCGCGATCTCGACCGAGTAGGCGTGGTCGTGACGGAACAGGCCGAGCGCGTCGTGCAGCACCTGCACCACCGCCGCGTCGTCATCGACAATCAGCACGCGCTTGGTCGCGCGCGCGGTGCCGGCGAGCGTGCTCATCTCAGAGACCTCCCACGAGGTTGCGTCCCTGTCGCTTGGCGTCGTAGAGGGCATGGTCCGCGCGCTTGATCAAGTCGGTGACATTCCCCGGATCGTCGGGATAGCCGGCGACGCCGAAGCTCGCCGTCAGCGGTCCGTGCTGGAACGGATAGCGCTCGATGATCGCGCGCATGCGCTCCGCGTACACCAGGGCCGCCGCCTTGGGGGTGCTCGGCAGCAGCGCGATGAACTCGTCCCCACCGTAGCGTCGCCGGCGCCGTGGCCGTGGCGATCGTTGACGGCCTTGAACCCGTCGAGGTCGAGCAGGATCAGCGAGAGCGGCTGCTGATAGCGGGCCGCGCGGCTCACCTCTTCGTAGAGCCGCAGCATCAGATAGCGCCGGTTGTAGCCGTCGGTGAGCGGATCCTTGAACGACAGCTCCTCCAGCCGCGCGCTGCGGACGGCGATCGCCGCGTAGGCGGCGAAGGCCCTGGCCACGTCCTCGAGGCGCGGATGAAACGGAACCGCCCGACCGTCGGTCCCGATCGCGTTGATCAGCTGCAGGACGCCGAGGTTTCGCTGTGAGGCGTCTCGCAGCGGGACCGCCAGCACCGAATGGGTGCGATAGCCCGTCGTCAGATCCACGCGCCAGTTGAAGGTATAGGGCGCGTCACTGGGGATGTCGTAGGCTTCCGGCACATTGACCACCTCGCCGGAGTTCGCGACGTAGCCCGCGAGGCTCGGCACGTCGAGCGGCAGCCGCTCGATATCGAGTCGCTGTTGCAGCTCGTAGCCGCCGAGCCGCCGGTTGGTGATCTCGTTCTGGACCACGGCGAAGCGCAGATGCGCGCCTTCCCGCAGGAAGAGGGTCGCCGCCTCGGCGCCGGTGAAGCGGCGCGCCTGGGTCACGATGCGCTCGAGCACGGGGGCGAGCTCGCCCTCGCTGCTGATTGCGATCCCGAGCTGCAGGAGGTCTTCGACCAGCTGGGCGCCGTGTTCCTTGGTGGTCGCACCCATGACCCCGGTCAAGCTCAGATTCCCCATCTTCGCGCCCGGGATGTCCATGACACGTTAGAGAAAGCACGCGGGGTGCCAGACCTGGATGCATCGGAAATGGCTGAAATTCCGGTAAGACTACGTCAGGGCAGGCGCTCGGATCGGTTCGAGCCGGTCAGTTCCTGATCAGGTCGGCGACTTTCGTCTCAGCGCACGCCGACTTCGTTGGCGCCGAGAGCCGCGTCTCCGGGGAAACCCGTCCCCGGCTTCCCCCCGAACCAGGGTCTTCGAAGCCCTCCGTCCGAGGTCGACGGATCCGGGTCCTTTGGTCACCCTGAAGGCTGACGTATTCGAAACCCATACCTCGCGGGAGAACGAGCCAATGGTGAACGTGAGTGAGCGAGCGAAAGAACGGCTACTCGAGCAGAAGCAGGCCGCGAATCTGGACGACTCCGATGTCGGACTGCGCGTCGCCGCGGGTCCGACCGGGCAGTGGACGCTCGTGGCCGACCACGTGCGTGAAGACGATCAGGTCGTCGAGCACCGCGGGTCGACCGTGCTCCTGCTCGATCCGGTCGCCCAGAGCGTCCTCGACGGTGCCCAGGTGGACTGCGTGGAAACGACCGACGGAGACATCGAGCTGGTCCTGGTCGCGGTAGGCGAGGCCGATGACGAGAACGACGACGAGAACGACGACGAAAGCGAGCGTTGATTCAGGCCCGATGATTTGATCGTGACCCGCCGGCCGCGAAACGCCGCTGGGCGCTTCGCGGCCGGCTCAACCGTATGGATCGGTGTATCCGGCTGGATCTACGACAGCTGGAACGGGTCGTTTTATCCGCCGCGACTGGCCGCAGCAAGAAGCTCAAGGACGTCGAAGCCCCGCCCCGATCGTGTGGCAGCTGAGCCCTCACCTGACGTTCGAGCCTGAACGCCTCGAACACTCGGGAATCGTCGGTCCCGCGTTGACAGTCTTTCGGCGTGCTGCCTAGACTCGAACAGGGCGTCGCGAATCAACTCGATGATGTCCGGCACCGCTATCCGCCAGATGACCGCATCATCACGCGCGATCGAAGAGGAGCTGGCCGAGCTCTTGCGACTCGTGTCGCGCCCGCTCGACGAGATCCAGCTCGCCCGGCACCTCGACGAGGTCGCTCAGTGGGTCGTGGATGGCCTGCGTCGAGCTCTGGGAGTGGTCAGCTGCCGCCTTCTCGTCGTCGACACCGCCGCGGGCCTCACGCTGGAGCCGCTCGCCGAAAGTCCGATCGGGGGAAACCCCGAGCGATCAGGCGAAGAAGTCGCGACCCGCGCGCTCCGTGAGCGCCGCATCGTGAGCGCGCTCGACCGCGAGCTCGCCCTGGCGGTACCGCTCCCGGGTGGCGATCGGCTCCCGGGAGTGCTGGAGGTTCGTCGGGCTCACGGTCTGTGGACATGCGAGGAGCGCCGGCTCGTGCACATCTTCGCCGCCCAGGCCGCGGTCGCGCTCGAAACCGTGCGGCTGGTGACCGAGAGTCGCCAGCGGCGGCGCACGGCCGAGGCGCTGGCGCTCATGGCGCACGCGACGTCACGCTCGTTCGACGTGTCGACGCTCGGCCGCGAGATCGTCGACACCCTTATCCTTTTGCTCGGTTGCGCTCGCGCCACGTTGTACGAGCTGACGGGCAGCGGCGCGAGGCTCGTCGCCGTCGCGAGCGCGGATCGGACTGGGATCGACGACGACCTCACCGCGCCGAAGCTCGGTCCGGTCGAGGCTCGGGCGCTGCGAGAGCGGCGCCTGGTCGCAACCCCGGACTTTCCTGCGAACTCCGCGCTGCCGGCCGCCAAGCGCGACCCTGGCGAGGCCTCGATCCGCTCCATGCTCGCAATCCCGCTCTTGCACGACGACGTTCCGATTGGAATCCTGTCGATCGGCGACCGCGCCCGCCGTGTATTCGAGCCCGAGGAGCTCGAGGTGTTTCGCGCGGCGGCCGACCACGCGGCCCTCGCGCTCGAGCACGCGCGCCTGCACGCTCAGGCGGCCGAGGCGGTACGTGTGCGCGAGCGCGTTCGGATCGCGAACGAATTGCACGACACACTCGGTCAGCTGGCGTTTTCGGTCGGGCTCAAGCTTGACTGGTGTTTGCATCGAACGGCGGGCACCTCGCCGGTCTACCCGAAGCTTCATTGGCCACCTCTCGCCCGAAGGCCTGGCCGAGACCAGCGTCACGAGCCGTCTCGAGCGGCTCGCCCTCGATTTCCAGGAGCTCACGGGAACATCCGTCGACCTCACCCTCCACGGCGACCCCGAGAGTCTGCCGGCGGTGGCCGGCGACGTCCTCCAGAAGACCCTGCAGGAAGCGCTCGTCAACATCGCGAAACACGCGCGCGCCGAGCATGTCGGCGTCCGGATCGAGATCGGCGACGGTCTCGTGTCGATCGAGGTCACCGACGATGGCGTCGGGCTGTCGATCGGCGGCACTGAGGTCGTCGGCGCCGTACCGGGCCATTTCGGGTTGCGGCAGATGCGAGAGCGCATCGAGGGTGTCGGCGGTCGCCTCGACATCGTAGGGCACCCGGGCGCCGGAGTTCGTGTCCGAGGGACGTTTCCGTTGCGCCCCGAGGGAACGTGACGAAGTGGCCAAGATTCGGATCGCCGTCGTCGATGACCACGAGGTCGTACGTCACGGCCTTCGCCTCTCGCTCGAGCTCGAGCCGGACATGATGGTCGTCGGCGAAGCGCGAACCGGCGAGGACGCCGTGCACATGGTCACCACCACCCGGCCCGACGTGCTGCTCCTCGATGTACGGCTCGAGGGGGCGGACGGGCCGGAGGTATGCCGCCGCGTTCTCGAGGTCGCGCCCGGCACGGCGGTGGTCATGCTCACCAACTACATCCAAGACGGCTTCGTCCTGCGCAGCCTGATGGCCGGGGCCAAAGGCTACGTGATCAAGGACGTGCAGCTCTCCGAGCTGAAGAAAATGGTGCGCTCGGTGTACCGCGGCGGCTCGGTCCTCGATCCGAAGGTCACCGGCCAGGTGATCCTTACCGCGAAATCCGCGGCGGAAGCACCGGCGGTGCGGGCGGCCGGCCCGCGGAAGATGACCACCCTGTCGGACACCGACCTCGCGATCCTTCGACACCTCTCGGACGGGCTGACGGACAAGCAGATCGCCGGCCGGATCCATCTGAGCCCTCACACGGTGAAGGATCATCTCGAGAAGATCCGCGCACTGCTCGACGTCGGGTCGCGTACGGAGATCGTCGCGACCGCGCTCCGGCGCGGTCTGGTGTAGTCACCCGACAGACAAGGAGACCATCCACCACCCGGAAAGGAGATTGACCATGCCTGAGCGAGGGACGCGAGAGCGCGCACAGCGCGCGCGCCGAGAGGGCAAGGCGCCGACGACCCAGGCCGGCGAGTTCGTTCGCGAGGAGATCGAGCACATTCGTGAGGGTAAGCACGGGGCGCGTTCGACCAAGCAGGCGATCGCGATCGGTCTCTCGAAGGCTCGGCGGGCCGGCGTCAGACTGAAATCGCCGAAGGGCGTGAGCGCCCAGACACGGCGGCAGGCCGTCCGTGATTCCCGCAAGGGACGGAGCGGCCGATCGGCCAAACCGTCAGCCCGGCGCTCACGGGCGACGCTCCGGGCGCTCGAACGCGAAGGCCACCGCGCCGCGTCACGCGAAGCGCTGTCCGGGCAGGCGCGCGGGAGCGCACGCCGACGGCGCCGACGGTAGCGTGCGCCGACGCTAATCGACGGCGTCGAGGTGGGTGATCCGCGACTCGGCGCTTGAAGCGCCGGGCTCGCTCGCGGCCGCGAGGAGCCGGCACACCAATACCGGGTCGCGGACACCTTTGAACCGCTCGAGCCGACCTGGCGCGACCTCGATCCTGGACGTCAACAGGCTACGGATCGCGTCGGACATGAGCACTTCGCCCCCGAGTGTCAGCGCCTGGATGCGCGCGACCAGGTTCACGGCGGGTCCGACCACCCCGTACTTCACGCGCTCGGTACTCCCGATGTTGCCGGCGACGACCGACCCGACGTGAAGCCCGATGCCCATGCTCAGCTCGGGCAAGCCGCGCTGCCGGCTGTCGGTGTTGAACGCGCGCAGGGCCTGCTGCATCGCGTGGGCGCAACGTACGGCGCGCTCGGCGTCGTCCGGACGGCCGAACGGCGCGCCGAAGAGCACGAAGATCGCGTCGCCGATGAACTCGTTGATCGTGCCGCCGTGCTGGATGATCACCGGCGTCATCTTGGCCAGGTACTCGTTGAGCAGGCCGATCATCGCCCGCGCGCCGAGACGCTCCGAGAGCTCGGAGAAGCCGCGGAGATCGGACATGAGCATCGCGACCTCTCGCACCTCGCCGCCGAGCTGCAACGCGTCGCGGTCGCGCAGGCATTGCTCGGCGAGCCCTGGGCTGACGTAGCGTCCGAACGTCTCGCGGATGAAATCGCGGTCACGCAGAGCCTGCACCATGTCGCCCATCGCCCGGGCCAGGACGCCGATCTCGTCCCGGCTCCTGGGCACGACGGTCACCGTCAAATCGCCGTGCCGGATCCGGCGCGCGTGTCGCGCCAGCTCCTGCAACGGCCGCGCGATCCACCGCGCCAGCATCACCCCGCCGGCCACGGCGAGCAGGAGCGCCGCCAGGCCGAGCGCGAGCGCGACGCGGGCCTCGGCATCGACGTGCTCGGTGTAGTCGGTCGCGGGGACGACGACCTCCACCACCCACTGCAGATCACCGACCGAGATGGGCACCGCGCGGGCGAGATACGTCTCGCCCTGGTGCTCGAATTCGTACGTGGCGTCGCTCACCGGGGTCTGTCGCATCGCCGCGGCGGCGAGCTCGGCGTCGATGACGTCACGACGCGAGGCGCCGGAGCCCCCGCGCCCGACCAGCAGCGCGCCCTGCGCCGTCGCGACGAACACGCGCCCGCGCGAAGACACCTGCAGGTCTTTGAACGCGCTCGCCAGCCGGTCCAGCGAGAAATCCACGGTGAAGACGCCCTTCACACCGCCCAGCACGTCGCGGACGGGCGCGGCGCAGGTGATGCCGAGTCCGCCGCCGGCGTAGAACTCGTACGGCTCGGTCCACACCGGCACTCGTCGAGCTTCTGCAGCGCGGAAGTACGGCCGCTCCGTCGGGCGGTACCGATGGTCATCGGCGCGGCGCACCGGCTCTCGGCGGCCGTCCGGGAGAATGCGGTCTTCCTCGAGCCGGATGCGTCCTCGATACGGGAAGCTCTTGTTGATGTAGACGTTGTCGCGAGGATCGCGCCACGCGCCGAGAAACCGGTTGAGCCGGTCGCCGTAGCTCACCCAGCTCAGGTGCGGGTGGGCACGCAGCACCGCCAACGTGAACCGCTCGAGCGCGCGATCGTCTCCGAGCTCGAGCTGCCCGTGCTGCACCATCTCGGCGCCCAGACGCGCAGTCGCCGAGGCGTCCTCGAGCACGCGGTCGGCGTGGGCCGCGGTCAACCGGGCGGCCTGGGACATCACCGCGTCGAGGAGGGCGCGCGACCGCGCTCGCTGATCGCGCCAGGCCACGCCGCCGATGATGGCGCCGGTGAGACCGGTGAGCAGCACCACGAGCCCCACGAGGGCCAGGGTGAACGGAGGACGGTGCCGGAATACTCGAGCGAGTGACGAGAAGGTGGTCAGGGAGATCACGGTACCGTCCCGACCGGAGCCGGTCAAACTATATGAGCTGCTCCGGGCGACCGCTCATGTCGCCGGCCGTGACCCGCCGTATGCCTCGCTCGGGCCGTAGCGGCTGTCCTCGAAGAGGAGCCTGGCACGCGCCCCGACGACACGGCTCCAGTTCCCGAGCGCGGACTCGGACCATTCCGCGTCGGGCCTGGGCTCGTCGTCGAAGTTGTCGTACGTATCGACGCCGCGCATGAGCATCGCGGGCTGGCGCACCTTCGCGGGCTTCGCCCACGTCGGCAGCATCTCGACGAGCAGGAGGAATCGCCGGTCGGGCCCGAAATTTCCTGACGAGCCGTGGACGAGCGAGTTGTCGAACATGGCCATCTCGCCCGGATGAAGCTCGAAGTCGACCGCTTTCGACTCGTCGAACGGCTCACTGATGTACTGGCCGCGCGCCAGGATGCTCTTCGGGTCGTTCGTCTCCTCGTGGCGCAGGATGCCCCACGTGTGCGAGCCGGGAATGCCGCGCAAGCAGCCCTGCCGGCTGCCGCACTCGGAAAGCGCGAGCGCACCCAGCACCACCGGGACGGCCGAGCCGTAGAACGAATCCTGATGCCAGCCCGCGAAGGTCTCGCCGTCGGCCTTCTTCACCCGCCA
>WNFL01170116.1_pt1 | contig 11536 bp, 7 predicted proteins | sample 5400361 | NCBI WGS metagenome assembly WNFL01 (sample SAMN13153351, study PRJNA577476) | soil metagenome | isolation source: 40 cm soil on Douglas fir-dominated hillslope | place: USA:California | collected 2013-09-17
AGGCCGCCCTTCCAGCCCTTGATCTGGTTCGTGTGGACGATCAGGGAATCCCCGTTCCAGAAACCGATCGATTCCCCGTGCCATTTGGAATACTGGAATTGCTCCGGCGTGTGTCCGCTGCCGTCGGTATAAATCCAGCGGATGGTGTTCGAGCCGTTGCCCGCGGCATGCGTCCACACCCGGTTCGGCGTGGCGATGAATTCCTCCGCACCGAGCGCGGAGAAAAAGCCGCCTGGAAGGCAGAACGAGCCCGCACCCCAAATGCGCCCCTCGGTCTCGGCCTTCAATTCCTGCACCAGATATTCCTGATATTTCGGGGTCAGCATCTTGACGACGTCGCTCGCCGGACCGGCTCCGCCGCCGAAACCGCCGCCGCCTTCCCAGCGCCCGCTCCAATCGGGGATCGTGTCCTTGCTGTGCTTGGTGCCGCCATTGGCGTCCTTGAGCCACGCCTGATAATGCTCCATCGCGGTCTTGAACGAATACGGGCTCGCGAGATTCACCGCCCCCACGCGCCCCGTTCCTGCCGAGCCGTACAATCTTGCCGCGCCGACCTGACCGTTGTTCTCGTAGGGGACAATGTTCAACGCCATGCCCCTGAGCTGGCCCATGGTGTTGTTCCGGTAATAAGCCGGATCGGTCCAAAGCATCTTGTCCTGGTGAAAATCCTTGGTGTTGAAGATGGTGGTTTGCGCGGTTGCCGGGCCCGACAGCAGCAGGCCCACGAGCAGCGCCGCTATCGACGCCGTCTTCGCCAAGTGTGCGCTCACGATCTTCTCCCCCGTAAGTGGGCTACCGGCACATCGGTCTGAAACTTCGCGATGAAACTAGTCGTAGGTCTTTCCGTCGGCGGTGGAGATCGTGACGTAGCTGCCGCCCGGACGGCCGTCCTTCAGCGGATGCATGACGACGGTCACCTTGTCGCCCGGTTTGAAGGTCGCGACCCCGATGCCGCGGCGGACCATGTTCGGGAGGTTCGACATCTCGAACCAATAGTTCACCTTCTTGCCGTCCTTTTGGACGTCGACAAAGAGCGCCGCGTGCGGATTGCGGAAATCGAAATTCGTCACCGTTCCGTTGATGGAAATTTGCTGACTATGATCGAACATCGCATGCGAATGGTGCGCCAACGCCGGAGACACGGCCGCCAGCGCCATCGCACCCGCCAGCAAACCGGCTCCCTTCAAATTCGTCATCGCGTTTTCCTCCGTATTCCTCACTCCGTTGTTCTCGTCGTTCTTCGCGCGCGATGGGTTCCCGCCGACTTGGCGATCGCCGTAATATCGCGGCAACATATAGCACAAAATCCGCCGCCGCCACGGACCTTCCTCGAACTGGAAACGGCTGAAACCATGGGATAGTGACGGCTCAAGCCCTGGAGAATCACGTGAGGCGATCGCCCCGGTTCATGTTGTCCGCCCTGGCCGCATTGGCGATCGGCGCCTGCAATCAAACGGCAAACACCGCTTCGTCGCAGCCGCCGGCTGCCGCGAAATCCGCCGCGGCGGAACTCGCCGTGGAGTATGGCGAGTTTCTCGCCAAGCCCGAGGAGCTCATATCCGCCGCGATCAACGACATCGCCAAATCCATCCGTCTCAATGCAGCCGCGATGGTGTTGGGCAAGACCGTGTACGACAAGAACTGCGCCGCCTGTCACGGCGCCGATCTCAAAGGACTTGCCGCTCAGCACGCGCCCGATCTGACCGACGCCGCGTGGCAGTTTTCCAGTGACGATATCGCGTCGGGCGGCGCGACGAATTTTCCCTCCGACGTCGAATGGACGATTCGCTACGGCGTGCGCTCGGGTCATCCGAACGCGCGCGGAGCCGAAGCCGACATGGTGGCTTACGATCCGCGCTATCGTAACCGGCGGGATATCAGCGATTTCGGCAGCGATCGCTGGCTGACTCCGGAAGAGACCGAAGACGTGGTCGAGTATGTCCTCAAGCTCGGCGGTCAACAGGCCGACGCGGCCAGGACGGCACGCGGCGCGGTGCTGTTTCAAGACAACGCCACCGGCAACTGCTTCGACTGCCACGGCGAGGACGGCACCGGCATCGTCGCCTTCGGATCGACCAATCTGACCCAGACAAAATTGTATCTGTACGGCTCCGATCGCGCCTCGATTCTTGAGTCCATCAACAAAGGACGTGTCGGCGTGATGCCGGCATTCGACGGCAGGCTTAAACCTGAGGAGATCAAGGCCGTGGCGGTCTACGTGTTCTCTCGCGCCAGAAATTGACGCCTGCGAGCCAAGCGCCGCGGCGCAATTGTCTTGGCCGGTCGGGTAGGAATACAATACGAAAGAACGGCATCGCGCGCTAACGCAGAAGCCGGCTCTCATAGAATACATGGAGGACGTGGAGCCTATGCGGAAATATTTGCAAGCGAGCACCTTGAGCGGCGGCATGCTGATCGCGCTTCTGCTCAGCATCGGCTTCGTGTTGGCATTTTCCTTGAGCATGCCGCGCCCGGCGGCGGTCAGCAGCGATCTTCGGCTGGCGGATGCGGTTGCCCAGCAAGACAAGGACGCGACGCGCGCACTGCTGCGCCGGCGCGCCGATGTGAATACGCCGCAAGCGGACGGGGCGACTGCGCTGCACTGGGCGTCTCACTGGGACGATCTCGAGACCGCGGATCTGTTGCTTCGCGCCGGCGCCAATGTGAACGCGACCAACGATTACGGCGCCACGCCGCTTTCGCTCGCCTGCACCAATGGCAACGCCGCGATGGTCGAGAGACTCTTGAAGGCGAAGGCGAATCCAAACGCGGCTGCGGCCTCGGGCGAGACTCCGCTGATGCGTTGCGCGCGCACCGGCAGCGCCGAAGCGGTCAAAGCGCTGCTCGCCTATAAAGCCGACGTGAACGCCAAGGACAAGGAGCAGGAGCAGACCGCTTTGATGTGGGCGGTGGCGCAAAAGCACCCGGCCGTCGTCCAAGCGCTGATCGCGGGCGGAGCGGACATTCGCGCCCATTCGAAGGGCGGCTTCTCGCCGCTGCTCTTTGCCGCGCGCGTCGGCGATGCGGAGTCGGCCGGAATTCTTCTCGCCGCGGGCGCGGACGTGAACGAGGTCGGACCGAACGGGATGACGCCTCTGCTGCTGGCGAGCGCCAGCGGACAGGAGGCCGTCGCCGTCTTCCTGCTGGATAAGGGCGCGGACGCGAACGCGAAGGACGAGAACGGCGCCACCGCGTTGCACTACGCGGTAACCAAGGGAATCACCGCGCTCAACGGCGTGCGTTTCGCCAATTACGTGGCGCACCTGTTCCGTCCGAGCCTGGAGGAATTGGTCAAGGCGCTGCTCGCCCATGGCGCGAATCCGAACGCGCAGCTGGCGAAAGCTCCGCGGCTCGGTGGATCGAACGCGAGCACCGTCGTGGGCGCGACGCCGTTCCTGCTTGCCGCCGCAACGCCTGACGCGAATGTCATGCGCATCCTGGCCAAGGGCGGCGCCGACCCCAAGCTGGCGACGAAGGGCGGGATCACGCCGCTGATCGCCGCTGCGGGATTGAGCCGCGGGCAGGACTACACCGACGACGAGAAGCGGATCGCTTTGGAGGCCGTGCGCGTGGCGGTCGAGCTCGGCGCCGACGTCAACGCCGTCAACGAAGACGGCCAGACCGCGCTGCTCGGTGCCGCCAGCAACGGAGCCGATGGGGTCGTACAGTTCCTTATCGAAAAAGGCGCCAAGATCGACGTCAGGGACAAATATCAACAGACGCCCTTGAGCGTCGCCACGGGAATACGCCTGCCTTGGATTCCCTACGGCGATGAACTGGGCGAAATCATCCAGCCGAGCACGGCGGCGCTGCTGCTCAAGCTCGGCGCCACCCCGGTGAGCGCGCCGGGCTACTTCAAGCCGCCGAAGGAAGATTCGGAAGCCTTCCGCATCAATCAAAGCCAGCGCTACGGCGGCGTCAACGCGCCGAACACCGGCGCAGCCGCACCGAAATAAGCCAGCTTGGCTTCGCTTAGCCCGGCAAATTTTCTCCCGTTGCTATGAATTAACCATTGCATTGTGCCATGAGTTGTGCATTATACCACCAACCGCCGATTTGGCGGTTTGGAGAACGCCTATGCACGGTGCGAAGTCATTCTTGTCGCCGAGCAGCCGCGCCGCGGTTTTGATTTTTGATTTATTCCCACTTCGGAAATCAAAACCCGTGGCGCAGCGCGGCTTTTCGTTCGACTGCGTTCCCGGAAATCAAAATCGAGAATCGCGAGCTCGCTTTGAAAAACAATCAAAGTTTTTTATTCAAACGGCCGTTGAATCCATGGGGGTTTTCGACACAAAAATCAAAACAATCAAAGCTAGGTTGAGGATGAAAGTGAGTTCGCTCCCTACGGGAGCGCAAGAGTGAGATCTGAACGGACGGGAGCGCAAACGACACTGGCCGGCGCGGCGGTCTCCGAGCAGGATAAAAGAGTACCAGACTAAATCGACACGAGTCCGGTGCTGTCGCCGAGGCTGTTCTGGTGGACTCCGACCTTGTCCATCATGGTCAGGAGCAGATTCGACATCGGCGTCTCTTTCGGGAAGCGAACGTGACGGCCGCCCTTCAGCTGGCCCGATGCTCCTCCTACCAGGACGACCGGCAAATTGTCATGCAGATGGGAATTGCCATCGCTCAAGCCGCCGCCATAGAGGATCACCATGTGATCGAGCAGCGAACCGTCGCCGTCCGGTGTCGAACGCAGCTTGTCGAGATAATAGGCGAAGTGCTTGGCGTGATAGGTCTGGATCTGGATGACCTTGGAGATCTTGTCGGGCTTGTACTGGTGATGGGTCAGCGCGTGGTAGCCCTCGGGGATGCCGATCTCGCGATAGGTGCGGCCGCCGAATTCGCGGCCCATCATGAAGGTGATGACGCGCGTCATGTCGGTTTGGAACGCGAGCACCTGCATGTCGAACATCAGCTTGGCGTGGTCGGTGAACGTCTCCGGAACGCCGGTGGGACGCGTCAGCGTCGGCAGCTCGCGGCCGGATTGTTCCTCGGCGGTGCGGATGCGGCGCTCGATATCGCGGACGGCGTCGAGATACTCGGTCAACTTGATCCGATCGGACGGCCCAAGCTCGGCCGACAGGCTATTCGCCTTCGCCGTCACCGAGTCGAGAATGCTGCGGTCCTGCTTGATCCGGCGCAGACGCACCGCGGGGTCCGTGCTCTCGCTGTCGCCGAACATGCGCTCGAAGACGACGCGGGGACGGTCCTCCATCGGCATCGGCGTGGTCGCCGTGCGCCAGCAGATGGAGTTCATATAGGCGCATGAATAGCCGGCCTCGCACTGGCCGAGCAGCTCCGGTGTATCGACGCAGAGCTCGAGCGAAGCGAACTGGGTTTGCTTGCCGAGTTCCTTCGCCACGATCTGGTCCATCGAGACGCCGGCCTGGGTGTCTGCGCCCTCGGTCTTCTTGGGATGCACGCCGGAGAGGTAGGAGGCGCCGGCGCGCGCATGGTCGCCTGTATTTTCGCCGGCCCGGGCGCGGCCGCCGAAATTGTGCGAGAGGCCGCTCAACACCAGCATGCGATCCTTGAACGGCGCCAGCGGCTCCAGAATCGGCATCAGCTTGAAACCGGCGCCTTCGGTGGGCGGAGTCCATTTGTCCATCATGACTCCGTTCGGAAGATAGACGACGGAGAGACGGGTCGCCGGTGTCGCCGCCGCGCTTTTCGCGCGCGCGAATGCCGGAACCATGGCGTCGAGAAAGGGCAGAGCCAGAGTCGTCCCGAGGCCGCGCAAAATCGTGCGGCGAGGAATCGCTTTCCTAAGGTTGATCATGACTCTCGAGACCTCCTCATCTGAAATGCGGTGCTCTTGGTGATGCCGACGATAAGCGACGACCAGCGGTAATTGTTGTCGCCGGCGTCGCGCATGATCTTGCGAATGGCGGGAGCGTCGTAATATTCGACGCCGCGGCCGAGCGCGTAGGTGAGCAGCTTCGTGGTGACGGTGTTGGCGAACTGATCGGGATGGGACAGCAGATATTTCCGCAAGTCCGCCGGCCCGTTTAAGGGGAAGCCGTCGGGAGCGACGCCCGACGAATCGATCGGGTTTCCGCCATCATTGGCTCGCCACTTGCCGGTTGCGTCGAAATTCTCGAGCGCAAAGCCGAGCGGGTCCATCACCTTGTGGCAGCTGGCGCAGGCGGGATTGGCGCGATGCGCCTCCATCTGCTGGCGCATGGTCAGCGGCTTGCCGTCGTCGCCCTTCTTGATGTCGAGCGATGGAACATTGGGAGGCGGCGGGGGCGGCGGCACGCCCAGAATATTTTCGAGCAGCCAGCGCCCGCGGATCGTGGGCGCAGTCCTCGTCGCATAGGAGGTTACCGTGAGGATGCTCGCCTGGCCGAGCAGGCCTTTGCGATTTTCGTCGCGCACCGCGATGCGTCGGAACTGGCTGCCGTAAATATTGGGGATTCCATAATGGCGCGCCAGGCGCTCGTTGACGAAGGTGTAATCCGCATTCAGCAGCTCGAGAATGCTGCGGTCCTCTTTGAGCATGCTCGCGACGTAAAGCTCGCTCTCCTGCTGGAACGCGTCTTTTAAGTTGGCGTCGAAGTCGGGGAAGACGTCGGGATTGGGTCCGATCTTCTCCACGTTGCGCAGGTACAGCCACTGGCCGGCGAAGTTCTTCATCAACGCCTTCGAGCGGGAATCGGCGAGCATGCGCCGCACCTGTTGCTCGTAGACGTCCGGGTTGCCGAGCTTGCCCTTTTCGGCGAGGTCGAGAAGAGAATCGTCGGGGATGCTGCTCCACAGGAAGAACGACAGCCGGGACGCCAGTTCGAGGTCACTCAGCCGGTAGGCGGCGCCCGCCGCAACCTTCGGCGGATCCTTTTCGATGCGGAAGAGAAACTCCGGATCGACGAGAATGCGTTGCACTGCGGCCTGGATGCCATCCTCGAAGCTGCCATTGCTGCGGCCGGATTTGTAGAAGCCGAGCAGGTCCTGGGTGTCCTTATCCGTGACCGGGCGGCGGAACGCGCGCCGCGCCAGCGTGGAAAGAATCTGCTTCGCGCACGGCTCTTCGTCCTTCGCTTCGGCCGGATTGCAGGTGAAGATCCGCGCTCGGCTCGCCGTCTCGCCGATCCCCTTGGCGTTATGGGGTCCGTCGATCGTGATGCTGCCGACGGCCGGCTCCATATCGTCGGGACGGCCATAGTTCCAGGCGTACGCGTAGTCGGTCACCGGCGGTTGATAGATGCCTTCCGGCTCGGACGTCGTGTTCGGGAACGTGACCTGGATGAGCCGCATGCCGGCCTTGGCCTGGAAGCGCAATTCCAGGTGCTGGTCGGCGTTCATCAGATAGCGTTCGAACTCGCCCTGGTTGAACGAATTGGCTTGTTTCGGCCGGGGGCCGCCCTTGTAGTCGCCGCCCACGGTGAACTGCTTGATCCGTTCGCCATCCACCCGCACATCGAGCTGACGCGCGTGCTCCAGGCCGACGATGTAGGTGTAGCCGTTCTTTTGCAGACGGACTCGCATGACGTATTCGGCGTCGAGCGGAAAATAATGGCGAACCGCGAGTCCGCCGCGCGAGCCCAAGGGAAGATCCTCCCCCATACGGTCCTGCTGGATCAGAAAGCGCGGCACTTCAACCGTCTCGACGACCGGACTCGCGTTGCGATCGCCCACCGCGGCGCGGCTGATTTTGCGCGCGGCTGCCAGATAACCTTCTAACAGCACCGGCGAGACGGTGAGGACGTCGGCAATGTTGTCGAAGCCGTAGCCGGCATCGTCGGTCGGGAGCAACGAGAGGATGTCGATGACGTTGGTGTCGACCGCGAGTAGATCGCGAATCGCGTTCGAATATTCGGTGCGGTTGAGCCGATGGACGGCCGGCCTGCCGGGATTGAGCTTGGCGGCCGCGGCGCGATCGAGCGTGGTCTCCAAATAATTGACGAAGGATTCGTATTCAGTCTCGTCCGGCCGCGCCAATCCCTGCGGCGGCATCGCCCGCATGCGGAGCTTCCGGACCACCTTTTCGAACACTTCGGCGTCGGCGGCTGGGTTCTCGACGTTCGCCTTGTCGAGCTCGAGACTTGCTGTCTTCAGCTGCCCGTTATGGCAGCCGATGCAATAGGTATCGACGACCTCGCGATAATGCGCTGGCGGCATGATGGCGGCCGCCGGCTTGGCAGCGGCTGGAGCTTTCGCCGCCTGCTGCTGGCTCGCCGCAGGCAAATAGCCGGTTGCGGCCAATCCGATCCCAAGGCAGCCCAGGACTGCCACGCCAAGATACACTCCGCGATGACCGAAGTTGCGGCCGGTCCCCATGCTTCCTCCACTCGGCTGTTATGTTGCCGCCACTATAGCATAAACCCCAAGAAAACCGTGAATAAGTCGTCGCAATGGGCGTCACGCACAGCTCTCGCTAGACCAACCCTAAAATCTTACCTCCCCCGACGAGGGCCCGACGAGGGGAGGTCGACGCGGCGCGCCTTTGCGCCGCGTCGGGTGGGGGGATTTTCGACGCCTGCATCGTTCCTAAAGCCGAAGCAATTCCTCGGCGTTGCGCCCGAGGATCATCTCCTTGTGCTTGGCCGAGAGATCGCCGCGGGCGCGGATGCCGCTCACCGTGTGGGGAAACTCCGAATCGTAGTGCGGATAATCCGACGCCATCAGGACGTGGGAATCCGGGAACTCGGCAAAGACCCGATCCATGTTGCCCTCGTCGGCCTCGCAGGTGACCCAGACGTTGCGCTTGATCAGATCGGACGGCTGCGACTTCAAGTCCGAGAAGCCGTGCTTCAAGAATTCGAAATCGTCGTCCATGCGGTGCATCCAATAGAGAATCCACTCGGCTGAGCATTCGAAGAACGCGACGCGCAGCTTGGGGAATTTCTCGAACACGCCGCCGCATACCAGTCCGGCCAAACCCATGGTGCAGTTGAACGGCCGCCCCAGCACGTGGTTCGGGAAATGCGCCGGCGGCTTGCCCTCCTTGTGGAACATGTTCTGCAGCGGCCCGCCCGAATTCGGATGGCACATCAGCGCGACGTCGAGCTCTTCCGCGGCCGCGTAAAACGGAAAGAACGCCTCTTCCTCGATGGTTCGGGTTTTCGTGTAAGGCACGAGATGCGCGACCTTGAACCCGAGCTCTCTGACGCAGCGGCGAAGCTCATCGGCCATGGCTTCGGGCTTGCCTGCGGGCATGATCGCGACGGGCAACAGCCGATCCTCGTTTCCCTTCACCAGGCGGTGCACCCAATTGTTGTAGCAGCGGGCGAGCTCCACGCCGAGATCGCCGGGCTCGAGCGCCGGAATGGCGATCTTGGTCGGAAAAATGATCTGCTTGTCGATGCCTTCCTTGTCGTTGTCGGCGACGCGGCGCTTCATGTTGAAGCCGCCCTCCTGCCGCTCCGCGATTTCGCCGCCGAGCCATTTGGTCTTGGTGAAATAAATCCAGTCGTGCTTCGCCGACGAGCCGCTGAAGGGGTGCTCGAACTCGACTTCCCTGATGTCTTCGGGATCGTTGAGCTTCTTCGGCCGGTACTTCGCGAACTCGCCTTTGAGATCGTAGATTTCGTCGAGGAAATAACCGTCCCGAAGATGCGAATCCATGTCGATGACGAGCGCCACTGGTGTCTCTCCCTTTGTGCAATGCCTATCCGGCCGCGGCGGGTTCCGGAGTCTTCGCCGCTTTCCCCAACGCCGCGGTCGCCGGGAAGATCAGCGACTTGATCACCACGGGTACGGCGCCCGAAGATTCCAGAATCGCGCCGATGTCGATGTAGTCGAATTCCTTGAGCTCCAGTCCGTCGATGGAAATGACCGGATAATCGAGCCCCAATTCCTCGCGGCAATGAATGCCGATCAGCCCGCCGACGTCGCCGTCGCCGACAAGCACGATCGGGTGGTGATGCGTGAGCACCGTCTCCAGCCCCGCGACAATGCCGCGGCAGAAGGCGTCGAGCCGCTGGAATGTGGCCGAGCCGCGCCACGGCGCGAACACCGCAACCGGGCGTTCCCCGTCGGCGAGGTCGAGGCGGCGCAACACCGCTTTGATGGCGGCCGCAACCTTTTCCGAATCGATCTCCTCGTCTTCCAGTCTCATATCCGGCGCGATCACCGGAACATTGCGCACCGGGAGCACCTCCATCGGCCAGACGTAGATCGTGCTGCCGCTGACCTGGGTGGTGTATTGCGAGGCGCCGATGACGGTAGCTCGGATGCCTTCGGCCGGGCGCTCGAGCTTCTTGCCCCAGTTTTCGATGCGGGCGCGGATTTCGCCCGCCAGCATCGGCCCGAGATCTCCGAAGCTGGTTTTCTCGCGGCCATAGACATATTCGGAGACGCCGCCCGAAATCGTCACTTCCGAGATCTCGTGGGCGTGCGTTAAGGGATCGAGCCGCAACAGCGACGAGGCGCCGACTTTGGGCGATCCGCCCTTCATCGCCTCGAATAAGCGATCCGCCATGCGCGCCGCGAGCTTTCGCGCATCGTCCGGCTTCAACACCGCGCCCAATTCGAGCTTGATTCCGAGCTCGGCGGCGAATTGGCGTCCCGCTTCTTCGATGCGGGTGACGCGGCTCTTCTCATCGGTCACCACGAGGCGCGCGCCCACGTCGACCGCGGTCAAATCCACGACCTTGCCGTCGGCGCAAATCGCGATCTTCGACGTGCCGCCGCCGATATCGACGTTCATCACCGCGGCCTTGTCGCGGATTGCGCGCGCAACCGCGCCTGAGCCATAGGCAGCCATGACGGTTTCGAGAGAATCGCCGGCACTGACCGCAACGAGCTTGCCGGTCTGGCTCGCGAACAGCTCGCCGATGGCGCGCGCATTGCTCCGCCGGACCGCCACGCCGGTCAAGATCAACGCGCCCGTGTCGATCTCGTCGGGCTGCACCTTGGCGTAGGAATATTGCTTCTGGATGAAGGCGCCGAGCGCTTCGGCGTCGATGGTTTCGTCGGCGGAGTAGGGGGTCAGCAGGATATCGGATTCGTAGAACGTCTCGCGCAACGTCACCACGTAACGGCTGTCAAGCCGCTCCAGCACGATGCGCGAGAACACCAGATGCGAGGTCGAGGAGCCGATGTCGACGCCGACCGACAAGATGCAAATCTCGTCTTCGCCCTCGAGGGTGCGTCCCTTGCTCGAGAAAAAAATCCGTCCGCCTTCCGCTTCATTCATAAGCTCGCCTCATGGATTGCCAAACAACACGCCGGGATAGAGTTCGAGCTGAAGAATCTGCGCGAACAAGAACCAGATGAAGAGGGTGGCTGCCGCGCTCACCGGAATAGAGATGAGAAGGGACCGCTTGCCTCGGAAATACATCGACGCCATGACGAAAATGGGCACCGCGACGAGGAAGCCCGTCAACACGATCAGAGCGACAAAGCCCAAGGGCCATGCCGCGGCGGTGATTTGTTTCGACAATGCGTAATGCGTCTGCGCTTCGAGCTTTCCGGCGGACGTCGACGGGTTGAGCCAGCGCGTCACGGCTTCGCCAGCCGGGGTTTTTGTGCGCGAGAGCAAATCCAGCGCGACAAGCGCGATCGCCACCCACGCAACCGTGACCGGAAAAGT
>WNFL01341040.1_pt1 | contig 11536 bp, 6 predicted proteins | sample 5400361 | NCBI WGS metagenome assembly WNFL01 (sample SAMN13153351, study PRJNA577476) | soil metagenome | isolation source: 40 cm soil on Douglas fir-dominated hillslope | place: USA:California | collected 2013-09-17
AGGTGCGCCCAGATTACATTACATGAGATCAATGTCGATATTACCGATAACTCGAGATATGCCAGAGAGTTTACAAGTTCTGACACGCCGAACGAGTGTCTTGTCGACAGTGTGAATGCTACATGTTTTGTGCCACATTGCGTGATGACGTTGATAGGAGGTGTATTTTGATATACAGGCGGAGAGAGCTCAATCGTGCCCAGGTATCTATTCTACATATAAGTATACGGTTTCCTCCTCGTCTCACTCGTGCCCAGGGTCGAACAGACATTCATCGCGCCGTCTTCCGTCCGACGCTGTCGCCTCACATACGCGCACGTGCCGATTACAACTAGCCGACCACGCGCGCGTCATTCGCCGTGTCATCGCGATGGCGTCGAAACCGATCCGGAGCCTCCCGGTCGAGTTTGAAAGATGGTCAAGTGGGAGCAGATGGCCCTTGGCCTCATGGTCGGTACGGCTCCAGACCTGCACTTCGAGCTTTGCCATGCGCATGAAAGGGGCCGCGCTTGGGACCTATGGCGCGAGGTAACCTATCGACAGACGAGGTGAGAGAGAACCGTGGAGGTGGCCTCTCACCGGTTCGTGCGCGATAACAGGAGAAAAGAACAAACCCAAGTAACATACAGAAAGTTTGATGGGTATTTCTCAACCCGGTCGACGAGCCGTAACGCAAACGCAGACCAGACACATCCCAGGTTCACATTGCAGCCAAACAACGTTCCATTTTTCTCATCGTAGCAGACGACAATGATGAGATTGCGAATTCCGCGAGAGCAATAATCCAAAGCAAAATATCGTGTTTGTTGGGGCTCGCTATAGGATCGAGACCTTATATACTCATGTGAAACTACCGACGGCGCACAGATCGCAAGTTCGCCAACAGACAGCGACCTCGAGACCCATTGGTTACTACGAGGAAGCCCACATCGTATTGGATTACCTCCAGGAGGCTGCACGAGGATATGGATCGTTCGACGAGCGCCCTGCCAAAAAGTCATTTTTTGCAGGCCGGCGAGAGAGAGCGCGTTCACTGGTGAGTACGACGCGTATTAGCGCACTCAGGGGGTTCGAGAACGTTCTGGACAGTGACGAGTACTGGAATTTATGAGCAAGAATGTACAAACTCTTCAAACTCAGCTCCTTCACCTCCAAATCACTCCATTCGCCAACTGCGACGACCGCGAGCGATGGATAGTACAACACAGGACGACGATAAGGACATGCACATATTGTAACTCCGCAGTTGCCTTAATCTAGGTCATGATAATATGGTGTAATTCGATCGGGGAGATGCACCGTCGGCTGTCAGCTCTGGGCAATCATGGCTGATGTACGCTCTCCTATATAACCGCGCCGAGTAGGTGAATATGAGGCTGGTGGAGAGAAGTGGAAATTTAGAGTACTGTGGCGAGTGACGAGTACAGAATACGAACGGGTAGGAAGTAACATCCCTGAAACATACCATGTCAGAAAAATAAGGAGACCGGAGTAGGTCGCATCAATATCAATATCGATATCTATAGCGAGTCTTTTTCCAGCTCCATTTTCTCTCTGAGCGCCCCTTCAAGTGTCTTCGCCAGCCCCTCGGTCAACTTAGGCGGCCCATCGCTCGTGCACAATCTGTAAGATGGCATAGGCTCATACGTCTCGGGTAGGATCTACGATTCGTCGTCAGCATGAGCGAGCGAGCGAGCGCGAGAGCAGCGGTACAAAGAGGTACGACATGGGTCGAGAAACGTACCCTCCCTTCCTCGACGCGTACAGACGCGATGATATCGTCTGGATCGCCAATTCGACCGAGAGCCGGGATATTACGTTGGTCTGTACAGGGAGAGTAGGGGGTCAACTCCAAGCATTCTACTCTCACTCCTAATGGGTAACAAACGCTACAGAGCAACCTACCATGTATATGGAGCCAGCCCGATCCCAGTTGGAGTGCTTCGCCTTCAACAATGTCGTCCGTTCGTTCTCTCAATGTCTTGCGAATCGCTGAGTGAAGAACTTCTAAGAAAAGAGCTGCGAATATTCCGGCGCATGATGATGATAAACCCTTCTAAGACAAGTCAACGAACGCGCTCACGATTCGGCTCAAAATCGTTCAGGCCGGGCTCTTCATCCTCAAGCACGGGCAGAGACCCAATGTAGGTGCTCCCTTTGAGTGATTCAGGTGCTTCGGGGAGGTATGAAACGGCCACTCGGCTTTGAACCAGGTGGTAGTGAATTTCACTCAGTGTTGGGCGTTGCTCGAGGCCTTGAGAAAGTGTGGAGTTGTATCTTAGAGTGCAACGCGAAGCGGGAAGGAGAATCCTAGATCGGGTAGGGAGCAACCGAGTGACAGTGCGGAATGCTCGTGTGGACATGGAGGAGTCCAAAATTTCCAATTACAAACGAACGTCTAGCAAACGCGAAAGGGGATAGTACCAACATGTACAAAAGCAATCGCAGGTTCGGATGAGCTCGTTTTTCCTTCATCGCCCATACCTAAAAACGGAAAATGGGTCTGGGTCAGCAGAGGTTCAGCGGGGGTGGAAAGGCGAAAAACGGACTTCTGCAGCTCCCATTCACGGTTGTCGAGTGGACATACATTCCTAGTCTTGAGCCAACGAGAGATGCAATGGAAGTGGAACGCGTGCTACAAGGCGCGTGTAACAAGGAGTAACATGAGTAACAATTCGCTCCTGCTGGACTGACACCGGACGTACGTTGCAAATACCCCAGGCAGCGGTACATTCTTCACTGGTGGCAGAGACCTGATTTGCTTGGCAATCAATGCCTGTGGCGAGGCACAATCAGTTAGCCCCGACGTAGAGCACGCGAGCAGAGAGAAAGGCGTTTCTGCAGATTGCACAGTTGTCGACGACGATGTCTGTTTTCAATCGCATGCGGGATCGGCGTCTATCCATCTGCAGAGTGTTGTGGGTAGTGCTTACCCCATGCCCACAGTGCTACGGCATTCCACTATGCGATACAATCAGCGATCTAGGGTGATTTAAGAGAAATGGACGCCGCCGACGGAACCTTCTTGACCTCGAAGCGCCTCTTGCCTTCGTCTTTACCACCCTTCTTCTTGGCAGCGGCAGGAGGTGGGGTATCGACTTCCATTGCAGACATTTTCGAAAGTGATCTGGGGGGTGGTTGAGGGTGGGCGGTGGTTGCAGTAGACTCCAAGCCTCAGGTGGCCAAACAGCCATCGCGCTTGTCTGAAGTTCTCGGGACAGGGCTGGACAAATGAGCTTGAAACATTATCCAGAAAGTTCAAGGATGCATATAAAATGCTGATTACGTGCAAAGCCATTGAATCACGCCATCCAAACCTTCTCGCCTCAAAGCAAATTTGTGCGCGCTACGATGGGTCAAGAAGTCACAGAAGTACTCCATTAACCGAAGAAGTCGAAGATCCTGTGTGTGTGCTCTCTATCTGCCGTCTAACAGCGACAAAAATCGCTTCAAGGACGGTCAAAGAGCGAGTTTATTTGAGATACCGGGAATCCCTTACAGTTTGGACGTCCATTCAACATGAATGTTGTGACGGGTTTCTTGTGTGGATGGATTGATGCCCACGATGCTCTTTCCACATTCCCTACAGGCAAATGTAGGACTACTCACCATCGATTTATCTTGTTCTCATACGGCGTGCAACTCAACCCTAGGATATTTGAGGTGACGCAGGTCCGGAGCGTTTGGATGGCATGGACAACCCGCCATGACGTCGAACGTCGACGGCGCCGTCTGGCCAACCCCGCTCTGTAGTCCATTCGAACATGAGAGGTGGTGTATTTACAAGGTCGAGCACCACACAGAGAATTGCGGTTTGGAACATTCGGTAAAAGAATGTTGAGGGAAAAATAATAATAATTTGAACTAGCAAGCAATGATGTACTACATAGCTGGAGGCACTACTATATACTGCAAGCTTTGTGAACTGTTCCGCCAACATCAGCACGGTTTAGACTTGACACGGCCCTGGCACAGGCAGACAGTCTTCTCACCGTACCCGGCGGTGATTTGAACTTCAAGTCGTGATCACATTAAATTTGACGGTTATAAAATGAGAAATGATATTGAGAGTCTGCGAAATGAATCGGATGAATACTCCCGCAATAAATTCTTGGCGACATCGGGCGAAGAATAACGGTGTCTTGTTCAGCTGTGGACGTATTAAGCAAAGCACGGATATGGTGGTCAATGAAGTTTTTGGGTAGCGACCCGGCGCAAAAAATTTAACTGGTGTCCATCCGACTCCCCAGTAGTCCGAGTTGAGTTACGTGACGTTACGCCACGCACCGCGATTACTAAAGAGGCCCGTCTCCCGAGCCTAGCGAGCATGCCTTCACGGCTGAAGCCTCCATGCACCACAGCCTCTCACAAGTGGAGACCGAGGGAGGGCAGTTAGACTGGACCTCCAAAGAAGATCCAAGCACAAGTTCGCGTTGCCACAAAACCTGGCCGTCCCCGCCTACGGCCGAAGCCGTTCAAACTCCAACCCAGGGCCCTTACCTGGTTGGTGGAGAGGATAACCACAGGTGTCCCTGCCTGGACCTATATCCAAACAGGGGGGTCCATGGCATCACTGGGCGCCGCAGCTCTAGAGTGTGGATAGCCGCAGTCATCCAGCCGCTACACTAGACCCATGATAGGAGACGAGCACCCCATCCCCCGACTTGTACCGGATCCCACGCACAGGACCTGCAGCCTTCACTCCTGCCCGGAGGTCTACAGGCACACGAGGCAAGCCCTGCGGGAATATCACCCGTACGTCGACGGCGAATTTACCACCGGACCGTGAGGTCGCTCAAGGGGGATTATAATGCTCGGACTTGACGTACTCGCAAAGATGGGGGCGCAGAGGCCGCCTGTGCGGAGCGAGTGTCGCAGTCTGGGTAGTGGGATGGTCCAAGTTGTGAGACAAAGGACGGTACAATGGGGCCTTTTATACCTCACGCTTGGCCCCAGACGGCCTCAGGGATTGCCATAAACTCGAGTTAAAGGAAGCAATATCGCTCTCGTTCATCTGTGGGTAGCCTTCACTCAGCGCGCGAGCCGGGTCGCACACTAATGGCCTTGTACGCTTATTGCCCTGTGCCTCCTTTAAAAGCCATTTACTCGACAGAAAATTTTCACTAGAATATCCTCTCGACTATGTACTGTCTTTTTATTTCGACAATCCATGGCGACGTTCCCCTCAAATCGCTACCGTACTCCCGATTGCATGTTCATTTGTTTTCAAGACCTCTGCGGTCATGGGATGCCACATATATTAGCAACTAGAGTCAAGGTGCAATTATAAAACCTCTCCCCTTTGTAGCGAGATTACACCCTTCTCACCCAGCAACCGCATCGAAAATGCCAAACTTGATTGACAGGGAGTACTGTAGTCAAATCAAAATTTGGGCTTTACCAACTCATTTCGTGAGTTTCATGTCTTTTTTGCTTTAAAAAGGCTACGCTTCCGGCTCCTGTTCTCCCGCAGGTGCCGGGTTGCTTAGCCCAAAATGCGCACATATATCCATAGGAGATGCCATTCGTACTATCACAGAGCGAGCTTCTTCCCCAGCCTGTCTAAGTCAGATCCTCTGGAAAGAATGTTGGAATGATCGCGGTGCTGAACCGACTGATGTCTCTCGCGCTCGAGGCCTCTTCATCTGCCGTGGTATGGGTCGCCTATTTCATAGGAAGCTGCCTCTTCTTGATCAACGCGTCATTACGCGCGTCTCTCGCGTTTACGACGATTGCGGCGGATATCGTGCATCTCCACGCGACCCACGGCATTTTTGTAATAGGTGTAGACGGGTTCAATATATTTGTTGATCATCTAATCAAACGCACGTGCTTCCTCCGCGTCCATATTAATAATGAGAGGTCTTCAACCCGTGAACGCGTCATGACATGCGCACTGACCCAGAACCACCAATGGCAATCTCAATGAAACTTCCATCAATTCGCAATCAAACAGGATTTGATCATTTGAACATACGTTCATCCTATCTAAATTTCATGCATTCCGCTACCTACCAGTTGTACGCTCACCTCAATACTCATTGATAGTCATTGGGCATTGCGGATGCAGTTCACACGTGATCGCTAATGGAGCAGCCATCAGAACAACGAACTTGAAGTCCTGTCTCCAGGTGAGAGCACTACAGAGGATACTACGGCCCTGTCTCCGTTTGTGCTTCGTTAATTGAATGAAGCCCATGTAACGCCTGAACTCTGAGGTTGTACTGGTCGCCATTTGTGCTTCTGACATATCTAGGAACCAATAGGCGAAGGACGAGCGATTTTTATTTATTTTTGAGCAAATTCTTGTATCCAACGATTCAAGTTCAGGACCGGAAAGGCAACGAACTTGCTATGAAGTATCACGCAACCCAGATGGTAAAGAGGGCATCCTCTAGTTCCTGTTCTCAACCAAACTTTTTGAAGCCTCCAAATCCTCCGCGACCATCTCCCTGACCAGCTCGTCGAATGGACACTTGCGCTTCCATCCGAGCTTCTTTTCTGCTTTCGCAGGGTTCCCTAGGAGGAGGCTGGCGAATGCCATGGTGAGGAGCCAGTCCAACGCAAATAAAAGGGAAACAACGCACTCTACTTCAGCAGGACGGAAGTATTTAGTATCCACGCGAACAAGGACCTTGCCCGTCTTTTCATCTATACCGACTTCCTGTTCACCCTCGCCTTCCCAACTTGTAAGGTGGTGTCAGCGAACGCTCGTTCGAAGACAGAATTGTAGGCGTACCGAATCTTCAAATTGACGTGAGCGAAGGCATTCTCCACAAACTCGCGTACGGAATGCATTTCTCCGGTTGCGAGAACGAAGTCCTCTGGTTCCTCCTGCTGGAGGATCCTCCACATTCCCTCGACATAATCACGAGCTGAGGAGTGACGAATTTAAGCCGCAGGAATACTTCCAGGATAGGGGATCCATGCTCACCATGTCCCCAGTCTCGCTTCGCGTCAAGGTTGCCCAGATACAAGCAATTTTGCTTCCCTAGACTGATGTCTGCCGCAGCCCTTGTGATCTTCCTTGTAACGAACGTCCTTCCTCTTCTAGGGCTTTCGTGGTTGAACAGTATGCCGTTGCAAGCGTACATCCCATACGCCTCACGGTAGTTGACTGTGATCCAGTAGGCATAGAGTTTGGCTACTCCATAGGGAGAACGAGGATAGAAGGGCGTGGTTTCCGATTGCGGTGTTTCGACAACCTTTCCATAGAGCTCGGACGTCGAGGCTTGGTAGAAGCGGATGACTTTCTCGAGGCCACAGGTACGGATGGCATCGAGGAGACGGAGCGTCCCGAGCCCATCGACGTCTCCCTATTATACATAATGAACAGCAGGTCCGTAGTGAGTTAAAAGTATCCGCCAAGATGACATCATAGACACACCGTATATTCAGACATTTCGAACGAGACCTTGACATGGCTCTGAGCCCCGAGATTGTAGACCTCAGTTGGTTTCACTTGCGCTAGGATGTACACGAGGTTTGTGCTATCACTGAGGTCGCCATAATGGAGCTTGAACTTAGTCGGGCCTATATAGGCGCATCGGCAGGCGATAGACACGGTTGGAGAAAGGGTTTCTTACGTTCGTGCTGGTCTTCATAGAGGTGTTGCAAACGGCTGGTATTGAAGCTGGACGAACGACGAATAATGCCGTGGACATCATACCCCTTTTCGAGCAAAAGCTCGGTCCTGAAGCCAACGTCAAAAGGTGTAATACAATATTTTTGGCTAATCGATGACTCACAAATACGATCCATCCTGGCCTGTGATGCCTATGAGGCTGTCAATCGGAGTCGCGCGACCAAGGGAGACAATACCAGGACGTACCAGAGATAAGAGCAACTTTACGAGCACGGTACTGCTCTAGGGTCATATTCAGGCCAAGAGCGAAAGGTGAGGCCATGGTGGTCGCTACCGTGGGGTCGAGATATTGAACTTCGTATAAGAAAGCGCGGCATAGGGACTAATACCCGCCTATGAGAGTTCTGCTTACATTTTGTATTGTCTCGGAGAAGTTTGCACAGGTGGGAGAAAACTCCAAATTGCGGGAAGGTTCAAAGCAGAAGCCGAGTTGAACACGGGAGGCTGCTTTATATCCAGAAAAGTGAATAACAAGCGAATCTGGTACTATACCTTGAAATGTTATACGTTTTCCGACAACAGGACATACAGATATCGATAGCCGTTGAATTGACGAAACTCGTACGATCGTCTCGCGGAAGAAAAGGGACCGCAGCACCATTGGACTAGACTGGTGACGGTTCCATCCCTTGGACGGGGTGGGTTCATGCACGCCCCGGTGCACACCTTGAAACCCGCGCGGGTCGATCCTTGATATTGGTCGGAGAGCGCCCACGTCACGTTAATATATAAACTCTCATTGACATCATAGTGTCTTGTTTTGCCTCCTAGGGAGACAACGAAATCTGAAATGGTGCGATAAGATCTAGGGAAAAGAAAGAAACGATGGTCCTGTGAATTTTACATGGTTAGCGCACTGGTTTCCCTTCAAGACACCGATCGTAGATTCTCGGGCATGCTCTCCTTTCTTCTCAAGGTGCCCAGATGGTGTTAGTCTCTTATACATCAAGATTCCAGGATTGTATTTCCCAAACACCAGAATTTCCTGTCTGTAATACTCCCTGTTCTTCTTTAAGAGTCCTAAGGTGTTGCGGCCTCGCCGCCGAACACCGGCGTTTTGATATTCGAGGCTGGGCGAGCAAAGAACCTGAACCGGACCCTTGCGACTGGCTTCTGAGGAAGATGTCTAAACTGCCTCAAGAACGTGCGCAGCGCATGCTCATGGACTTGATATCAAAGCCAGGCAATAGTTGGTGTCATCCTTGCTCATAATCGTGGTGCGACTGTTGATGACAGGCCAGATGAATGTGCAGATTGCAAAGCGAGTAGTCCACGATGGGCGTCTTATAATATTGGGATCTTATTATGGTAGTTCGTTTCGGTTATGCCCACGATATGAGACTGAATATGCGGATAGCGTTTCCTGCGCCAGCATTCATCGAAAGAGTGAGCCTCCTTTTCTCAACTTACTGCTTCAAACCTTCACCCTACTGATTCCCTTTCCAGTGGGAACTCACATCTCCAAAGTGTAAGCATTTTCCGTAAATGCGGATCACGAACTTGTCTTCAGCTCTGGCACAGTAAAAGCGTTAGCTTGGATCAATGGACCAAGGAACAAGTCGATGTACGTCTGCCTTGTATGTTCAGTTCAAGCAAACGCCTGACAACTTGCGTCATGTCTTAGACAATTCGAGTAACTGGCAATCTTAACTCAAACGCCATCTTCAACCCCAACGATATCCCTCCACCAACCGACTTGATTCACTCTGAACGAGACAGTGAACTGGAGAAATACATTCGGAATAAATATCAATTTCGAAAGTTTATGCAGACCAACCGTGGCTTCTCGACTTCTTCAACGTCGAAGGGAACGAACTCGGGCTTGGCTAGTACTTCTTCTTCAACGCTATTCTCCAGTTCTCCTAATGTTGCCGCTGGGCGATCAAGAGCAAAGGAAATGTTTGCTCAGCAGGATCCAAAGGCCTCGCTTTCTCAACCCACTATCAAGTCCTCTCCATCTGCCGCTGTGGCCACTTCAATGCCACCAGCCCAGCCACTTCTCATCGACCCCATCACTTCGTCGCAGACACAACAACAGCCACCTCTACAAATCCTTGCTTCTGCTCCTCCTGCTGTACCCCAGGCTACAGCAGCCCCTGCTTTAGCATCCTCCTTGCAAACACAGCCTCAGTCCATCGCTCAAGGCGTTTGGGGTGACATGATGGCGATCCAATCGGGTCCCGCCCCGGTACTACAACAACAACAACCATTCCTCTTTACGCAGCATCAACAACAGTTCTTGTCCCCTATCAGCGGCGTCGGCGTTGGGGTCACGCCGACATTCACGGGCTTGCCCGCATCATACGGCGCGATGGCCCCTCCAGGACTCATAAGTCCCGTACCAACAACACCCCAGTCGTCATTATCGCCACAAATGGGCGCGGCTATGAATGGGATGATGCACTATCAGGCGACCGGGATGTTCACCACTCCCTCTCCCCAAATCCTTTTCCAATCTACACCAAGTCCGTCGCTCTTCCCCCCTTCTTCTGTACAATTACAGCCACCTGTGCAAATGCAGGTGCCGATGATGACCGCCGCCCCGGCATATCAGTCAATGCAGCCCCACGCGGTATTCCAGTCTATGATTATGACGCAACAGCAACAGCAACAGCAACAGCAACAGCAGCCGTTCGTGGCCGCGATGAACCAGCCTTTGTATACTGGGCTGGTGCCGGGCCCAGGAAGCGTACACCCACAGCAGCAATTCGCGGGGATGATGAATCCAGGCGTGGGGCAGCAGTGGCTTGGTAATACGAATACGAATCCCTACGCCGGCAATGCCCCGCAGGGTCAGTGGTATGGGTAGGAAGCAGAGGCCCGATCGCGGGTTTCAAGCTATCGTGTCATCGGCCAGCAGAAGGGAAGTATCATTTACTATGGTTAGGTCAAGGGGATCTCGTGTTTTGTATAATTATTGGCGTTATTCGCTGTTAATCCGGTTTCTTTAAGTGCAGTACTCCCATGACGCGTTTTCATTGAGGTGTAGTCGTAAATGCCGTACTATTCTGCACACCCTCTAAAACGACTGTATGTTCCGCCTTGACGATAGAGGTAGCGGTCTAGCGTGGCATTTGGCAGCCGTGTTGACGAACTTTTTTGAACTTGCAAAAGTGGAAAATGTCACTCCACAGTAAGAAGGGTTTTTGCAGTATTTTTAATACCGATACAGTATTCGGGCAGTGGTTGTTTGAGAAAGCCTGCCTGCGCTCACTTCTTCTTGACTCTGCAGTTCTCTCGTGGCTGTCGGTGCAAATAAGGGAGCAAGTCGCCTATTCAAAGTCGGTATTGAGCGATTGATGGCATGGTAGCGAGCAGCGACAGAAGAGAAAGGACCAGTTGAGAGCTCCAAGGTGCACTAACGCGAAGGTCCTGCACACAAAGGGTGTCGACTATCTAAGAGAAGGGGGGAGCGGGAGAAGCGAGGAAACAACCGGTTAGGAGAGGGCGTCGGAATTCGGTCTGTGCCGAAATAGCAATGTTCTCATCACTTGATGCGGTGGTCAATAGTTCCAGCAGCTAGGCTTGGTTGAAGATGTGCATGTATGCTGGCGACCGAGTAATCAGCAGCGATCCAGCCTGGAGGGCATGGCATCCACCAACCTAGCCTTGCCCATCGGCCCCAAGTATTCTCCTACCATGCCCACGGTAGTTATCCTGTCCGCTGGTTTGTATTACATGGACGATACCAATCTGCCTGAATACACATACATGATACATAGGAGTTCATAATCACATAATTTCGGCGTTGTGCAACCTGTGCTCCACCACAATACAGTTGAAATGGCTATATTGAATAGGCTATGATGAATAGAATTTCATAGTGGATAGGTTTTGGTGTCGACGGAGTTGGTTCCTATCTAAATCGACCCTTATTGAATAGCAGATATT
>WNFL01170339.1_pt2 | contig 11532 bp, 14 predicted proteins | sample 5400361 | NCBI WGS metagenome assembly WNFL01 (sample SAMN13153351, study PRJNA577476) | soil metagenome | isolation source: 40 cm soil on Douglas fir-dominated hillslope | place: USA:California | collected 2013-09-17
TAACGATCATCGTATTGGCGTTAGGAGCGCTGAGCGGCCTTGCAATTCCCTTCCGCAGAACAAATCCAGAATCGACTGATCAGTGATCGGCGGCTGACGGCAGCGCTCGGCGGGGTTTTTATCGGCGCAGTAGCCGCTCTAATCGGGCTGTTATTGGCGCTCGGTGGGCCAGTCCTGGCAATTGCTGCGGTCATCGGCGTTGGTGTTGGATTATACATTCTGACCGATCTCATGGCGGCGCTATACATAACGATTGCCGTTGTAGCGTTGCTGCCATTTGCAACGATCCCTGTGAAAGTCGCCGTTGTCCCGACTTTTATCGATGTAGCGCTCGGTAGTTTTCTACTGGTCTATGCTTTCCAATGGATGCTCGGCAAACGGCGCGGCTTCCGTTTTGTGCCTGCGCAGATGTTCATCATGATTTTTATTCTATTTACGCTGTTCAGCTTTGTCGCGGGATTGGCAAACGCACCGTTCACAACGACGGTGCTGCGTCAATTTGTCGAGATGATCCTGGCGATTGGCATTGCGCTGGTCCTGCCTGACGTGGTGCGTGATGAAGACACACTGCGGCGCATTGTGCTAGTCATCATCGTTGTGGGTGCGGTTGAGGCCATCATCGGACTGGCACTGGTCCTTATCAATCCGCAAACTGCTGAACGAATATTGCTGGCGCTGAGCCGCTTCGGGTATCCGAATAGCGGTGTGATCCGCTACCGGAATGACGATCCGCTGCAAGCTGAACGCGCCGTAGGAACCTGGGTAGACCCTAACGCTTATGGCGGGTTCCTGATGATGGCAGCCGCCGTCGCCGGAATACAGGCATTGTCGCCGCGCCCGGTGACTGGCAAACGGTGGCCTGCTTTCATCGCATTTATGCTGCTTGCCGCCACGATCTGGTTAACGCGTTCACGCGGAGCATTACTGGCGCTGGCGGCGGTCATGGCAATCGTAGGCATTTTGCGCTATCGCTGGCTGTTGGCGATGTTGATCCTCGCGACTGGATTGGTCCTGGTGCTGCCCTTCACTCAGGCCGACGTTCAAACTTTTATAGAGGGCGTCAATGGTCAAGACCTGTCAACTCAGATGCGGCTGGGCGAGTACAAAGACGCGCTAACGCTGGTTGGACGCTATCCAATTATTGGCGTTGGCTTCACCGGAACACCTGAACGAGATATTTACCTCGGCGTGTCGATGTTGTACCTGAAAATCGCGGGGGCGACGGGCCTTGTGGGGCTGGCCCTATATATGCTGGCAGTCGGTGAGACTTTCCGTTACGGGCTACGGCGCTGGCAACGGCTCACCGAATCGCCCGGACTATTTAGTCTGTGGCTTGGCTTTACGGCTGGCCTGTTCGGGGCGCTGGTCAGCGGCATCTTTGACCACTATTACTTCAATATTGAGTTCAACGGCTCAGTGCTGATATTTTGGCTATTTGTAGGCTTGAGCCTCGCAGCAGCGCAACTCGTCGATAAGCCGGATGTGGCAAAAGCCGCTTAATCTGACCCGCAAGATACTCGACGCTATGCACACGATCATCTCATTTGATTGGCGCTCGTTCATATAGCTCCACCAGCACGCCGAATGCACTTTTAGGATGGATAAAGCAGTATTTTGTTCCATCAGCGTTCGTCTTCGGCGCATCATTGATCAATTCTATGCCATGAGCAACCAACCGCTGCATGGTCGCCCCAATGTCATCTACCTCTATACATAGATGGTGCATTCCTGCGCCGCGCTTTGCCAGATATTTCGCCACGCCGCTCGTCTCGTTGATTGGGGCCAGCAGTTCGATCTCACTGTCACCAAGCGGCAAGAACGCGATGTCTACTTCTTCGCCGTCATTTCGCTCTACTTTGCCGAGTGGCAGTCCCAGCGCTTCGTGCCAGAAACCAAGCGCCGCGTCGATATCTTCTACGACAATTGCCAGATGATTGATCCGAGCCATTTTCCCATCCCTTTTCAGCAGCTAATTTGGGTTCAATTGTATAGATACGCTCCTGCTTGCCAAAAACCCCTTGATGTCAAGTAGACTGTGAATAGGTTCTGCCGTGACAGCAAGGACACTTTCGGTTGAGTACGATACACTTTTCTAGATCCGGTCAATCGCATCGTTATGGAGCGAACGCTTACGTCATGAAAACCGACGAAATCAAGCTGCTGTACCAATACAATGATTGGGCAGACCAGCGTATTCTGACCGCCTGTGCCAAACTGAGCACGGAGCAGTATGCCGCGCCCACCAGTTTCGGAACTGGTCGCGGGGGTTTACGTGCTACGCTTGTCCATCTGGTAGATACCGTGTGGCAGTGGCGGCTCACCTGCACGGGATTTTATAACACGCTCCTGTCTGATGCAGATTATGACGCTACCGAGCTTAATGAAGCGGACTTCCCGACGCTCAATGCCCTGGAAGAGCGCTGGCAAGCAGAACGACAGGAAATGTGGGCTTTCATCGACACATTAACCGATGAAAAGTTGAATGGCACGCTACGCTATGTAGTCGCTGGCGGCATCGTGCGAGAACGGCTGGTGTGGCACTGTCTGCTGCATGTCGTCAATCATGGTACGCAGCACCGGAGTGAGGCCGCTGCCCTGTTGACGAGCTATGGTCAGTCTCCCGGCGATTTCGACTTCACCATGTTCTTGAATGAACACTTTAACTTACCATCTTGAACCAATGCAGTTGCCGATAGGCATACTATTGCTCATAGGTCTGGCGATAGACGCAGGCGCTTTGGTAAGGCTGCTCGTATCGACAAAAAACGTGCTCAATAACGCTCTCGTTCCTCGTCGATTAACTCGTCCGATGAACGCGCCCCAGGCGTCAACTGCCCAAGTCTGGCGAGTTCTTCATTGGACAAAGCAACCGCGCCCTCTGGAATCTGATGAGACGTGTCGAGAATACCTGCGGCCATTAGCGTTGCGCGCGCTGCTTCACGAGCAGCATTCGATGTTTCGCCTTCAACGTTATGTAGCGGCTTAATTGTGAGTTCAGCAATTCCCATTGGGGTGTCCGATGGCAAATCGATCACCAGTCGCCGATCTTCCCCGATTTCAACTGATAGCGTAATAGCATCCACGCATTTCGTCCTTACTTAGTAGCAATTGTCGCCATCTTTCCTGTCACACCGCTAAGTGCTTGTGATCTCACCACAGCACTAAGTTCCGGCTGATACGTCAGCCACACTCTCAATAGCTAGGGATCGAGGGATCGACCTCACGCGACCATGCTGCGATGCCGCCGACCAGGTTGTACAAATTGTCGTAATCCTCGCTCTCAAGCCACAGGACTACTTGCTCACTGCGACGGCCCGTGTGGCACATAATCACGACAGGCTTATCCTTCGCAATCTTATCCATTGAATCCGGAATATCATCCATTGGAATGTGGATCGCGCCTGCGATCATGCCCTGACTTACTTCCCAATCCTCGCGCACATCAATGATTTCAATGTCTTCGCCGCCGTCCAGCCGCGCTTTCAGGTCCTTGACCGAAATATCTCTCATGCTGCCTTTCCATCCATTTATTACGTGGTATTGAGAAAATTATAGCGCTCCCTCAAGAACAACTCACAATGCGACCCGAAAACTGTTATAACTTGTGGGGAAGAGCGGCGAGGAATTGGAGGGAAACATGACTACGACTCATTACGATTGCCTGATCATCGGCGCGGGACAGGCTGCCGTGCCACTTGCTCCGGCATTGGCAAAAGCAGGACGCAAAACCGCGCTTGTCGAACGTGAACACGTCGGCGGGACGTGTATAAACGAGGGTTGTACGCCCACAAAAACGATGGTCGCCAGCGCACGAGACGCGCATCTGGCCCAACGGGGCGGCGATTATGGCGTACAAACCGGCCCGATCAGCATCGACATGCAGAAGGTCCGCCAGCGCAAACGCGATATTGTGAATAGCTGGCGCGATGGCAGCGAAAAGCGTCTGCGCGAAACGCCCGGACTGGATTTGCTCATGGGCGAAGCGGCTTTCACCGGGCCAAAAGCCGTCCAGGTAAAGCTGAACAATGGTGAAACGCGCGATCTCACCGCCGACCAAATTTTCATCAATGCCGGGGCGCGCCCCTCAGTTCCGTCGCTTCCGGGCCTCGATAGCGTTCCATTTTTGAACTCGACTTCAATCATGGAACTGGATGTCGTGCCGGAGCACCTGTTAATTTTGGGCGGCGGATACGTTGGCCTGGAATTCGCGCAGATGTTTTGCCGCTTCGGCAGCAAAGTGACTATCATTCAACGTGGGCCGCGTTTGCTAGGCCGTGAAGATGGCGATGTCGCCGATGAAGTCGCCAAAATATTGCGCGAGGATGGCATCGAAATTTTGCTCAATACGGATACTGTGCGCGTTGCAGGCAGTCAGCCCAACAACATTTCGCTCACTGTGAAAACCGCAGAGGGCGAACGAACATTGCAGGGATCGCATTTGCTGGTCGCCACAGGCCGCACGCCCAACTCGGATCGCTTGAACCTGTCGGCTGCCGGGATCAAGGTCGATGCGCAGGGGCTTATTCTCGCCAATGAACGTCTTGAAACGAACGTTCCAGGCGTTTATGTGCTCGGAGACATCAAGGGTGGTCCTGCGTTCACGCACATTTCGTACGATGATTTCCGCATTATCCGCGCAAACTTACTCGAAGGTGGCAATCGAACGACGAAGGATCGCCTCATTCCTTATGTCGTGTTCATCGATCCGCAGCTTGGTCGAGTCGGGGTGAGCGAAGAGGAAGCGCGCAAACAGGGTCTCAACATCAAGGTTGCGAAAATGCCCATGTCATATGTGGCGCGCGCCTCCGAAACCGATGAGACTCGCGGCTTTATGAAGGCGATTGTCGATGCCAATACACGGCAGATTCTCGGCTGCACGATATTGGGAATCGAGGGCGGCGAAATCATGAGCGCCGTAGAGATCGCGATGATGGGCCATTTGCCGTACACAGCCCTGCTCGATGGGATTTTCTCACATCCAACGCTCATGGAGTCGCTCAATAATCTCTTCACGAACTTCGAGGGCTAGCATGGAAGAACTGCACCGAGTCTGCAATGTCAACGAACTGGATCACGACAAACCGCGCTGCTACAAAGTCAACAACGTAGACGTGTTCGTCGTCCGCCACTGGGAACGAATCTACGCTATCGAGAACCGGTGTGGTCATGCTGGCGCGCCCTTGCACCGTGGCGAATACACCGATGGCCTCATCGTCTGTGCGTTGCATGGCGCAGCCTTTCACGTCGATTCCGGTGCGGTGGAGTGGACGGCTATTCTCCCGCCACCCATGTCGGAATATAGCTCCAGTGATAACCCGCGTTTGCGGCAGTTCGGCGAACTTATGGAAGCCGTCGAAACGCTGCCCGTGAAAAGTTTCCCGGTTACGGTTGAAGATGAAGATGTCTATATCATGATGAAAACGGGTGACTGCTGAGCGTGCTTAATTGTCTGTAAATTTCAACGGTCTGCGCGGCGATCTGTGCGTGAGTGAAGCGCTCCACCGCACGCGCGCGACCCCGCAGCGCTAATTGTGAGCGCAGCGCTTCATCGCTCCTGAGCGTACGTAGGTGCTGCGTCAGGGCCGCCACATCATCTTCGGGGAAGATCAGGCCAGCGTCGCCGATAACATCGGGGATCGCGCCAGAGTCGGAGCCGATGACTGGTACACCACACGCCATTGCTTCGATGATTACGCGCCCGAACTGTTCTTTCCAATTGAGCAGGGTTCGTGATGGAATTACCAGTGCATCCAATTCGCGGTAAAAGTCTGGCATTCGTGTTGAGGGAAAATGTCCAACGAAACTGACCCGATCTTGCACGTGCAGATCGTGACTTAGCCGTTCCAACGCTGCTCGCTCCGGTCCTTGCCCAATGATCTTCAATTGCCAGGGGCCGGGTACTTTCGCCAACGCCCGGATCAAGAGATCGACGCCTTTTTCGGGCACCAATCGCCCCACGTAGCCGACGACAAAATGCTGCCCGTCGCACCGTTGTTCGGTGGGAGCAAAACTCACCGGGTCCACGCCAAATTGGGGAATGACGGCCAGTGGGCCATTGTAGCCTTTGGCACGCCAGATTTCCGCTGCGCTTTGCGTCCCGGCAATACCATAATCCACATTGCGCAGCGTGTAGCGCTCGCCTATCGAGAACGGCAGCGGGTAGCGTCGGAGAATGTTCTGCCAACTAAAGAATATGATTCGCGCCCTGATCCGGTGGGACAACCAGAGCGCGTGCCAGGTAGCAACGTTGTACGGCTCTTCATCAATATGGACAATATCCGGGCAGATGTCATCCAGGCGGCGGGCAAGCGTCGGGAAATGATAGAGATGGAAATCGCCATTGAAGCGGATCGGTTCCACGAGGAGTCGATAGCCATCAACAAAGGCACGTTCCAGCCGCAAATCTCCGCTTGGGTCGTGCCAGCTCGGCGGTACAATAACCGTCAGATCCACGTCCGGGAAGCGGGCGATTTCCTCTAATTTTCGCTGGTAAATGCCTACAACGCAGGCTTTCGAGATCATGACGACACGCACAATGAATTTCCTGTCTGCCTGACTTGGCACTCACAAGTCACGTGTTATAATCCGTTCGCCTGTCTACGTCAAGTGGCGTGACCATTCCACTTCAGGAATAAGCATGAATCGAATTGATCCCAAAGTTCACGCACTCGCGCTCACCATTGCATTCATAACGCTATCTGTCGCTGTGACCGCCAGTGCGCAGCAATCAACACCGCCAGCCCCGGCGACGCAAGCGGTATCCGGCTCAGGTGGCTCGATCTGCGTTCTGGCTTATAACGACGCCAACAATAATGCGACCCGTGATCCTGGCGAAACGCTGCTCAACAGCGTCGGCGTCAGCGTGATGATCAACAACAACGTCATTATCGCTAATCACGTGACCGATGGCACCGAGCCGTATTGTTTTCGTAATCTTCCACCGCAGCAATATACCGTGAGCTTTAGTAGCCCTCTGGCACAGCCGACTACCCTTACATCGTTTACATTTCCCCTCGCGGCAGGCGAACAAATCACCAAAGAATATGGCGCTATATTGGCGCTGGCAACGCAGCCTGCGCCTGCCTCTGGTGCAATAGTCATCACAACACCGATTCGGCTTGGCCTGTCTGCGGCAGGCGCGGTAGTAGTGATGGTCCTGGTTGCTGCGGTTGGCATGATCTTCTATGGACTCTTCTGGCGACGCCTGCGACGTTAACACCACCCTCGACTGAAAACTACTATATCAAATCCTAAATTCAGCTTCGCGCTGAATTTTTATTTGTGAAACCCGCAAAATCGAACTATCTGCTAACATAATATTATAAATCTCAAGTTTCATTTTGAGAAAATCAATCTCGACATTAAACTATGCAAAATTGATCAAATGGATTTTTGGTATGGAAAACACAAAACCGCAGCCTGTGAATCGTGCGCCGCTGTATGTCCTCTATCTGGCAAATATTATTTCGGTGAGCGGCAACGTGATGGCATTGATAGCCGTTCCGTGGTTTGTGCTACAGACGACAGGTAGCGCTTCCAAGACCGGGTTAACTGCCGTTGTCACAGCACTGCCTGCCGTACTCGCAGGATTTTTCGGTGGCGTGATCGTGGATCGGATCGGTTACAAGCGCACCAGCATCATCGCCGACCTGATGAGTGGCATAGCAGTCGCGATTGTGCCGCTGCTCCATGCTACCGTCGGCCTGGAGTTCTGGCAGTTACTTGTGCTGGTTTTCCTCGGCAATCTGTTGGATGCACCCGGCACGACTGCCCGCGCAGCCTTGACGCCCGACCTTGCTGAACAGGCAGGCTTCTCGCTGGAACGGGCCAGCGCATTCAACGATGCCATCTCGCGCAGCACGCGCTTGATTGGCGCTCCGTTGGCTGGTGTGCTGATCGCCTTGATAGGCGCAAATAATGTATTGTGGATAGACGCCGCGACTTTTCTGGTATCGGCAATACTCATCGGCTTGATGGTCCCCAGGCCAGCCGCCATGCCACCATCGGAAACGCCGAAACATTATTTTGCCCAGTTGATGGAAGGCGTGCGCTTTATCCAGAATGATCGCTTAATAATGGTGATCATGGCAACGGCGATGATTACGAATTTATTGGACTCGGCAATGGGATCGGTGTTGATGCCCGTTTATGTAGATCGCGTGTTCGGCAATCCGGCAGTGCTAGGCTTCATGAGCGGGATATTCGGCGGCGCAGCTTTTCTGAGTGCGTTCATACTGGGTACACGCGGCTTTCCCAAAGCCCGTCGTCTGACGTTCATCTTTGCCTTCATATTTGTAGCCCTGCGCTTCTGGTTCATGGCGCTCCTGCCGGGCCTGCCAATACTGCTAATCGGCTATGCTTTTGTTGGATTGGCGGCGGGAGTCATCAATCCGCTGCTTGGCGTCATTGAATTTGAGCGTATCCCGGCCAATATGCGAGCGCGAGTATTTGGGGTCATTACGGCGGGCGTCTTCCTGGGAATGCCGCTTGGTGGCGCGAGTGGCCTGCTGGTAGATCGCCTGGGACTGCTCCCCACGATGGTAATTCTCGGTGCGGTTTACGTAGCAGCGACGGTTAGCCTCCTTTTCTATCCTGTCGTTCATGAAATGGATCAGCGTCCTGTGACCAGCCTGCAAACGAAGTTGGCAGAATAGTTGCGACTGCCACTTATCAATCTTGCGGTACAATACTTCTCAGAAAGAAAACCCACGCTTTGGGAGGATTATTTCTTATGGATATGAATCAGGTTGCACGCATGATCGAGTGGCTTGACGAGGAGCGGCGGCGCGACAAGAGCGTGATCGCGACACTCGAAGAGCAAATTGCCCAACAGCAGGAAATTATTAATACCATGACACGCCGACTCAGCGGCGTTGAAAGCGACCAGACGGGTTTACGTGCAAGCCTGATTTCGGCGGTTCGTGACAGCGACATCATGGACCAACTGCGCGGCGAAATGCACCAGCTTATCGAGTCTGTCGAGTCCAAGCGGCTCACAGCGGAGCGCGAGGCACAGCGTCGCGATGAAATTAGCCGTGAAAATTCGGTAAAACCATTTCGGGAGATTAGCGAACGTCTGGACAAGCTCGAACGCAGCACCGAGGAAATAGGTCCGGCGCGTGTCGAGCGAGATCGGTTTGCCAATGCGCTGGCGGCTTTGCAGCAGCGCACTGAAGACGTAGCGAAGAAACTTGAGGAACCGGAGCGCCGCATCGCCTTCCTCGAAGAGCAGCGCCGCCAGGATGCCCGCCGCCTGTCCGAAGCGCAGAGCGAACTGCCCGACCTTCAGCGTAATCTTGAATCGCTCAAGGCCAAGCTTGAGCTGCTGGAAGATATGTCATTGCGCAACGAGCGGAAAATGATCGACACGCAGAATACTGAGCGTGAGCGCCGCGAACAAATGCAGCAGTTCCTCGAACAGCAGACGCTTATCCTGCAACAGCGCGATCAGCGCATTGATGAATTAACCCGCAGTTTCACGCAATATGATGACGAAATGCGCCGGAATCTGGAACGCTTCGAAACATGGTCGGAAACATACCGTCAGATGAAGAAAGCGCTTGAAGACTTCGAACGTGTGGGTGAACGGCTGGAACGCCGGATCAATGAAGTGGCTGAAACACAGCGCCTGTCTGAAGAACGCTTCCGTCAGGAATGGAATAGCTGGAACGCTGACGACCAGAAGCGCTGGAAGCAGTTCACATTGACGAATGATGAAGCGTGGCGGCTGCATGACAAAGAATATGAGCAGTTCCGCATCAAGTTCAACGACTCGATCTCACAGGTAGCGCCCATCTACGACCAGATCGAACGGCTGTGGCACGTTCAACGGGCACAGGCACAGCTATACCGCGAACACTATCAGGCGATCATCGTTGAATACGATCAGCCGATTGAGAAAACGCCATCCAACGGCAATGGGCGTCGCTAAATAATCTTCTCTGACCAGAAATAGATGCAGCCTGCGGAACCAACAGTTTGTCGCGGGGTTTGCAGCGATATTGATCACTCTGGACCGTCACATCCATTTCGCCCTCAAGAAAAGCGAGGAGCTTGGTTTCGGCGTGGCGACTCGACCCGGTGGATCGACGATACGGATCGGGTCAAAGCCTTCCGTGACAACCTTCTCTCTGATTTCCGTCAGGCTGAGATTCTTATAGTATGCTGGTTCGTACATACGCTCACCTGCCATAAACTAGCCCGAACCCGATGCTCCCCGGTCCGGCGTAGACGCCAACCGCTGAGCAGGCTAACGTTTCAAAAAACTGATCGGGAGCTAAAAGCTCACACAGCGTTTTTGAGAAAGTTTCGCGCTCATCCGCATTGGAATGCACGACTGCCAATCGCAAAGGACGCTTTCCAGCAAAGCTCTTTGCAACTTCAAGGAGCCGGTCAATGGCTCGCTTTCGTGATCTGGTCCGTTCAAACGACGCAACCGTTCCGTCCTCAATATGCAGAATGGGTTTGATGTTCAGTGTGCTACCAATCAAGCGCTGCGCATTGCCGATGCGCCCACCGCGATAGAGAAACTCCACTGTGTTGAGTGTGAAGAAAAAGCGGCTGTTGGCGGCGGCGCTGCGGACAATCTGCTCCGCCTCGTCCAGATTTGCGCCGTGCTCAATCGCGTTGACAACCGCCAAAACTGTCAGGCCAAGTGCGACAGTGGCGGTTCCTGAGTCGATTACCCTCACGGGAACATCAATCATTGAACTGGCAAGCACGGCTGAACTATATGCCCCGGTGATCCGCTGCGAAGTTGCCACACATAATATTGCATCCGCACCCATTTGATCGCGAACTGTTTGATAGGCGGCTGCGAACTCGGCGGCTGAGGGCTGCGCGGTTTTGGGGAGTTGCGGATCGCGGGCAAGGCGCTCGTAAAAGGCAGCGCTGGTCAGGTTGACACCATCGGTGAATGTCTCGGTTCCCCAGATTACGTGGTGCGGCACGACATGAATGTGATGCTCCGCCGCAATGTCTGCCGGAATATCGCACGTTCCGTCTGTCACCAGCCCTATTTTCATTAATTCCCCTGATTTGTGCGTATGGCGAAACAGTGTAACATTTTTCTACGCAGTAAAACCCATCTGAAAGCGGCCTCATGTTTCAACCACTTCCCACGCAGCGACAATATCATCATCCATTATTGCTTGCGGTTGTATTCGTCGGGATATTTGTCGTTGCAAGGCTGCTTGTTCATCCGCTCAACACCCTCGATTACTCCACCTTCACGCGGGGTGTAAAAGCCGCATGGCAGGGCGACAGTCCCTATTCGGTGATCGGCTATTTCATGCCACCGTGGTCGGTTCTCTTTCTTTCGCCAGTCGTCAACCAGCCCGTCGAAACCTGGCTGGCGCTCGATATTGCCTTTTTTGCGACTGCCATACTCGATCTGGGAACTCCTGCCGGATTGCTGCTGCTGCTCCATCCGGGCTTCATCACCCTGTTCGCCTCCTCGAATGCCGAATGGCTGCTGATTGGTCCGGGGCTGTGGCTTCTGTACCGGACACAACGCGGCTGGGGACGTGGATT
>WNFL01211311.1_pt1 | contig 11531 bp, 9 predicted proteins | sample 5400361 | NCBI WGS metagenome assembly WNFL01 (sample SAMN13153351, study PRJNA577476) | soil metagenome | isolation source: 40 cm soil on Douglas fir-dominated hillslope | place: USA:California | collected 2013-09-17
GAGTCGGGCCACGAGCTCGGCCAGTTCAACTGGATTCACAGTATCGCCTGCCCATCAGAGGACTTGCTTTACGTGGCGGACATGAACAACTGGCGCGTGCAGCGGATTCAGCTGCATCCGGAGCGGATCAAGTCGACGGTCGCTGCGAAGTAGAAGTAGGAGTCACACCATGCGACACCTCACGGCTGCGCTCGTTGCAAGCGCCTTCGCGGTGACCCTCGGTGCCGGCATCAAGGCGCAGTCCGGTGCGATTCAGATTCCGAGACCGCCGGTCGCGCCGGCACGGGGATGGACTCCACCAAAGACGGCGTGGGGCGATCCCGACATCTCCGGCACCTTCACGAACAAGTACGAACAGGGGACGCCGATGGAGCGGCCTGCCGGTTTCGACGGCCGGGGCGTGGACGACGTCCGCGGCGCGGAGCTGAAGACGCTGCTCGAAGATCGGCAGCGTCAATCCGACGCGCGCCAGCAGTTCCTGGCCGGCGACCCGACCGGCCAGATCGCCGTGCTTCCGGAGTTCGGCGACCGCGGCGAGATCGTAAAGGGACACCGCGCGTGGATGATCATCGATCCCGTTGACGGCAAGATGCCGGCAATGACCGAGGAAGGGCAGCGTCGCAGGCCCTGGCGCACTCCTGGGCGAGCAGCTTCTCGAACGTGGGATTCGATAGCCACCTTGACTTCAGCCTGACCGATCGGTGCATCACGCGGGGTTTTCCCGGCTCCATGCTGCCGGCAATCTATGGTGACTCGTATCAGATCGTCCAGAGCCCCGGATACGTGGCGATTCGTTACGAGATGGTGCATGAGACGCGGATCATCCCGCTCGACAGCCGGCCGCATGTGTCGACGAGCGTGGCTCTCGATATGGGCGACGCGCGCGGCCACTGGGCCGGCAACTCGCTTGTCGTCGAGACGAAGAACTTCCGCGATCGCAGCGTCTATCGGAACGCCAACCCGAGCGCACTGAAAATCACAGAACGCTTCACCCGCACGGCGCCTGAAACGGTGGAGTGGACAGTGACGATCGAGGATCCGACCACTTGGGTCCGTCCATGGACGTTCTCGTTGCCGTTGACGATGAACGCTCGTGAGCCGGTGCTGGAATACGCCTGTCACGAAGGCAACTACGCGATCCCCAACATGCTCAGCGGCGAGCGCGCGACGGAGCGCGAAGGGCGGAAATAGGCCGAAAATCAGGCTTTTTGGATCACCCGAATCGATGCTTGATCCAGTGGCTAACAAAGTTCACTTTTCCGTTGACCATGACATGACAGTCGCGTAGAGTCCAGCCGTTATACCCGGTTTGAGTCGCGTTCCGACAGAATTCGGCGAGAGGCAACGGCCGTCTCGTGGTGGACGGGTCTGGACAAGACGGCTAACAAAGTTCACTCTTCGCTGTACCCGCTCGGGTCGCATCTCAGGAGGAGACGGTATGCGTGAGATCGTCGGGCATCTCGCAGCAAGCGTGTTAGGGGTAGTCATTTTCCCGGCTCTGTGCTTTGCGCAGTTCGGCGCGGTTGCCGGCGTCGTGAAGGACAGCAGCGGTGCCGTCCTCCCGGGCGTCGTGGTTGAAGCCGCGAGCCCTGTGCTGATTGAGAAGACCCGCACGGCGGTGAGCGACAGCGCCGGCCAATACAAGCTGGAACAGTTGCGTCCCGGCGTGTACGCCGTCACCTTTACGCTGACGAGCTTCAGCGTCGTCCGTCGCGAAGGCATCGAGATTTCCGCAGGCTTCACGGCTCCGGTCAACACGACCCTCAAACTGGGAGCAGTCGCAGAAACGATCACCGTGACGGGGGAAGTGCCGGTTGTGGACGTGCAGAGCATCTCCCAGCAGAAGACACTGCCCAAGGAAGCCTTGGATGCGCTGCCAACGGCGCGGTCCTTCGCGACGCTGGGCACCACGTTGCCGGGCGTGACGCAAAACCAGCGCGACGTCGGTGGGTCGCAAGGCGAAGCGGGAAACATCTTGTCAGCCCATGGTGGTAACGGGTTCGATATGACGATTCAGGTTGACGGCGTGCCGCTCGGCGGTATCGGCCAGTCAGGTGGCGGCGCGTGGACGACGTTTTCGCTCAACGACGCGGCTGCCCAGGAGATCTCATTCGAAACGGGCGCAATTTCCGCCGAGGCAGCGACCGGCGGCGTCAAGGTGAACGTGGTTCCGCGGGAAGGCGGCAACAAGTTCACGGGATCGTTTTTCGGCAACTTTGCGACCAGCGGGATGTCGAGGAGCAATTACACCGACGACCTGAAGGCGCGCGGGCTGTCGGCACCGACGGGGTTCGAGAAAGTCTGGGACGAAAGCGCGGCGGTGGGCGGCCCGATCCGACGCGACCGCGTGTGGTTTTTCATCGCGCACCGGTACCGCGGCAACGACGTGCTCGGCACGGGGTTCTATTCGAAGGACCCGCTCGCAGTTGTGTCCAACCCGGACCTCTCGCGGCCGTTGCATTCGGGCGGCTGGGACCTGGACAACCAGATACGCGTGACGGCGCAGGTGACGGCGCGCAACAAAGTGTCGGGCTTCTTCGATCAGGTCAACAAGTGCAATTGTCCGAGCGTCTTTTCCAATTCGTTGCTTGCGGCTGAAGCATCCACCAGGCTGACGTATCCCACTTTCGGCGTCAATGCGACGTCCCTGAGCTGGCAGGCCCCGATCAGCTCGAAGCTGCTCTGGGACTCGGCGTTCTCTTACAATCGACAAAACAACTTGTGGGTGCCCAACGGTGCTGGAATAACGGCGACGTCGCCCGTGTCGGTCTTTGATCTGACGAACTTCCAGTCGCTGCGAGCGCCGTTTCCTGGTAGCGCTCTCGGTGTGATCCCGGGGTTTCCTGGCCAGATCTTCGCGGGCGGCGAAGACAATCACCAGATTTACACGCGTGCGGCGCTCTCGTATGTGACCGGCTCACACGCTGCCAAAGTTGGGTTCATTCTGCACACCGGTGCGCGCACCAACAGCGTCAACCAATACAGCAATGACACGCAGATTGTGAATCTCTCGAATCCGCCGTTCCCACCCGGGCCGGTATTCAGGCTGGTCAATCTGACCACCGCTCCGTACGCGAGCCAGACCAATCTGAACGCTGACCTGGGCATTTATGCCCAGGACAAGTGGACGCTGCGCCGTCTCACGGTGACGGGAGGCGTCCGGCTCGATTACTTCAATATCGGGATTCCCGCGCAGTCGGCGCCCGCGTCGGTTTGGATCGGCGCACGCTCGTTCGCGGCCATTGACAACGTCCCGAACTGGAAGGACGTCAGCCCGCGGGTGGGCGTGTCGTACGACTTGTTTGGGGACGGCAAGACGGCGCTCAAGGCGAGCGCCAGCCGCTACGTGTCCGGTGTGGTCTACGGGTTTCCCGACGCCATCAATCCGATCGTAACAGGCAACACCACAACGCGCGCCTGGATCGATTTCAACGGCGATTTCGTTCCTCAGGGCGATGCGCTGAATCCGGCGCCCAACGGCGAGTTCGTAGCGCCAGGCGACCCGAGCTTCGGCCGGTCGATCGTGACGACCAAATACGACCCGCTTGTCAGCCAGGGGTGGGGAAAGCGGCCGTACAACTGGGAGTACTCCGCGAGCGTGCAGCGCGAGCTGCTGCCCCGCGTCTCGGTCGAGGTCGGGTACTTCCGGCGGATGTTCTACAACCAGACCGTCACGGACAATCAGGACATTTCGCCTGCCGACTTCGATCAGTTCTGCATCACGGCTCCGACCGACACCCGCCTGGGCAGTGTCAGCGGCAGCCAGGTGTGCGGCCTCTACGACATCAAGCCGGCGAAGGCGGCCCTCACGGGTAATCAGCTCGTGACGTTCGCGAAGAACTTTGCGGGCGAAACCAGCCAGACTTACGATGGCGTTGACGTCACCGTGAACGCCCGGCCGACCGGCCGCTTGTTCCTCCAGGCCGGGTTCACCACTGGGCGGACCGTGACGAAGAACTGCGCGCTCGTCGATAATCCTCAGACGCAACGGTTCTGCGAGTTCAACCAGCCGTTCCTGGGCAATTACCGCGTCTCGGGCGGCTACACGTTCCCGTGGCAGGTACAGGTCAGCGGCGTGTTCCAGAGCCTTCCGCCGGATGTGCAGATTCCGCAGGGCTCCGCGTCGCCCGGCGTGGCCATCTACACGTTGTCGGCGGCCAATGCTGCCGCAGCCCGTTCAACGCTGGGCCGGCCGATCGCGGCGCTGAGTGGCTCGATCAGCGTGCCGTTGATTGATCCATCCACGTACACCGCGTTTGGCGACCGTATCAACCAGGTGGATCTCCGCGTGACCAAGGGGATACGCGTCGGACAGTACCGCGTGGACGTCATGGCCGACTTCTACAACTCCTTTAACCGGGCTCCGATCTTGACCTACACGACGGCGTATGGGCCCCAGTGGTTGGTGCCGGGAACGATCCTGCAGTCCGCCTACCTCAAGCTCGGCGGCCGATTCACGTTCTAGGCGCTAGACGGTTCAGGTCCAACGAGGAGGAAATCAAGAATGACTCGAACTCACATCCCGGTCGGCTGGATCATCGCTGCTGCGCTGGTCCCGGCGACCGTGTTCGCACAGACATCGAAGCCGTCATTCGGGAAGGACATCGCGCCAATCCTCTACGAAAAGTGCGCAATGTGCCACCGGCCTGGCGAGGTGGCGCCGATGTCGCTCATGTCCTACGACGAAGTGCGGCCGTGGGTTCGCGCCATCAAGAACAAAGTGGTCGCCCGCCAGATGCCCCCGTGGTACGCCGAGGGGGAGCACGGCAAGTGGCGTAACGATCGCCGCCTGAGTCAGGCAGAAATCGACAAGATCGTGGCGTGGGTGGATGCTGGTGCCCTGCGTGGCAGTGACGGCGAGATGCCGGCTCCGCCGCCGCTCGCACAAGGCTGGAATGGTCCGAATGGGGCGCCGCCCGATCTGATCATCGAAGCGCCTCTGATGCAAGTGCCGGCCGAGGGCGAGAGTCCCTGGCAGTATGCATTTGTGAAGCTGCCGTTCCAGGGTGACGTCTGGGTGGCGGCGTCGCAGGTCGTGCCCGGCAACCGCGCGGCCGTGCATCACGTGCTCGTGACGGCCATGACGCTGCCGCCGAACGCACAAATCGATGCCGAAGGGCGCATGAAGTTGGCGCAGGGATCGTCAGTTGATCCCGCAGGGCGGGTGTCCACTGCGAGCGCGGCGGCCCCACCGGCGGGCGCCGCGGGTGGTGGGGGCCTTGGCGGGTTCTCCGGTGGTTGGGAGCCCGGGGTTGATGCCGCGGTCACCTATGGGCCGGGCGTCGCCGAGCACCTCGTAGGTACGCATCTGATGTTCAACCTGCATTACCAAGCGAACGGAAGGGCGACTACGGATCGGACCCGTATCGGCCTCTGGCTCGCGAAGGGTCCCATCACGCACTCATCGCAGGGCCCTGGTGGTGGCGACTTCGGCAACGAAACATTCATCGTCAACGGCAAGGAGCTCACGGGACGATTTTCCGCCCAGGTGACGCAGGACATTCTGCCGCCGGGTCTGAAGACCGTGCCGAACATTCCTGCGGGGGCAGACAACTATCAATTGACCAACCTTCTGCCAATTCGGCAAGAGACGGTGGTGTACAGCATCCAGCCGCACATGCACCTCCGCGGTAAGTCGATGAAGTACACGGCCATCTATCCGGATGGCCGGGAAGAAGTGTTGCTCAACGTGCCGCACTACGACTTCAATTGGCAAATCGTCTACGAGTTCGCCAAGCCAGTCACGCTTCCGGCGGGAACCTTGGTGCGGGTCGAAGCGGCGTGGGACAACTCGACCAAGAACAGGTTCAACCCGAGGCCGGATCAGCAGGTTTTCTGGGGCGAGCAGAGCTGGGACGAGATGCTCAGCCCGATCATCCGCGGCGTGGTGCGGCTGAAGAGCCCGATCACCCCAACGCCGCCCGTGCAAGTGTCAGAGCGGTAATGTTTCTAGCCCTGTGGACACCTGCCGCATGTCCCTAGGTCATCGTCACGGAGGTCGTTCCATGAACCAGTCGACCCGCATTGTCTGGCTCCTCGTTGTCGCGGCCGTCAGCAGCGTGCACGCGCAAGGCCGCGGACCGGCGCCGAATCCGGATCAACTGCCGATTGTTGAAGTCGTCGGATGCCTCTCCCAAGTCGGGGCCGATTGGACGCTCGCGAATGCAACCGATCCTGCCACTACCACGACAGCATTCACGACGCCTGAAGCGGTGAAGGCCGCCGGGGAGAAACCGCTCGGCACGCAGCAATATCGGCTGCTTGGCACCAGTCCGTTCGCTCCCGAGCGCCACAAAGGACACAAGGTGGCGGTCAAGGGGATTTTGATCAAGAGCGGCAGCGACAGCCGCCTCAACGTCACGTCATTCCAGATGCTGGCAGAGACATGCGCGAAATAACCGAACGCTCCGTTTTGTTCGTCGCGGCCATGCTGATCGCCGCGTCCGTCCCGGCGGTTCTCGCGCAGGGCCCGCCGGCAGTGCCACTGCCACCGGACGTGAAGCTCCTGGTGCGGGCGCCTGGTGAAACGCCTGTCCCCGGGAAGTGCCTGTTCAAAGAAGATCTCGACCTGATCGCGGCCAGGGGTGCGATCAAGCGTACGACCCTGAACAACGACGCGGAGGCCCCCTTCGACCCGGACTATCTTGTCGGCCGTTGGGCATTCGAATACGACACGCCCGAGTCCGCTCTCGGGCCAGGGGGGCAAGTCTCCGGCACCGAGACGGTTCAGCACGTGACTGGATGCCTCTACGAAGGTGCGACCCAGGCCAAAGGACCGACCGGCGTGTTCACGATCAAATCGACGATCGTCTACGACCCGTCCGCGCACTACATGATCGTCCTGGAGCGCGACAGTCGCGGGCTCGAGGTACTCAAGTCGGGACGGGTCGGTGGAGACTCGGGTGGGTTCTACACACATCATTGGCAGGCGGCGCCGCTCACCGTCAAACGCACCAAGGTCAGCTTGAAAGGGACGACGTTCATGGCGTCGCCAGTGAACTTTCGCGTGCGCACCCAGATCTCGGAAGGCGACGGCCCGTTCGTCAATCTGGGCACTGTCTGGATGCAGCGGCAAGGCGCGCTCGGCGGAAAGTAAGACGTCGACCGTTAACGAAGAAGGACAAGATGCTCGTTCGAACCGTGTTGGCGTTAGCTGTCGCCATTGCAACCCCCTGTCGCGCGTTTGCACAAGGCCCGGGCATGACGCTCTATCAGGAGCGATGCGCAACTTGCCACATGCCCGCGCCGCCTCTGGACAACCGCGCGCCGAGCCTGAGCGCGTTGCGTAACCTCTCACCAGAGGCCGTCCTCGTCGCGATCACGACCGGACCTATGGCGCCGAACGCGACGGGGCTTGCCGACCAGCAGCGGCGGGCGATCGCTGAGTATCTCGGCGGGCGTGCGATTGGCGCCAGCGAGAAGACGGCGGCATCGGTGATGACGAATCAATGCCGTCCGACCGCGATGGGCGACATCACGAAAGGGCCGCGCTGGGTCGGGTGGGGCGGCGACGTTGAGAATTCGCGGCTCCAGCCGAGCAAGATTGCGGGGCTGAAGAAGGAGGATGTCCCTAAGCTCAAACTGAAATGGGCGTTTGGCGTCCCGAATGCCACGGCCATGTATGGACAACCAGCGATCGCCGGCGGCCGGCTGTTCGTCGGGACCGATAACGCGGTCGTCTATGCGCTCCACGCTGAGACCGGCTGCGTCTACTGGTCGTTCCAGGCCGGGGCGGCCGTCCGCACCGCGATCAGTGTCGGGGCGATCACGGGCCAGCCCGGCGCCCGGTACGCGGCGTACTTCGGCGACCTCAATGGCACCGTGTACGCCGTGAACGCCGAGACGGGAACGCTCCTCTGGAAACAGCAAGCCGATCCGCATCCGGTGGCGCGCATTACCGGCGCTCCCGCGCTGCATCGCGGGCGGTTGTACGTGCCCGTCACCGCGCTCGAGGAGAGCGTGGGATCCAATCCTAGGTATGAGTGCTGCACGTTCCAAGGCGCCGTCGTCGCGTACGACGCCAATACCGGCGCGCAAGTCTGGAGAGCCTCGGTCATCGCGCAGCCCGTGGCCCGTACGACGAAGACGTCCATCGGCACCCAACTCTGGGGCCCGGCGGGTGCGGGTGTGTGGTCGGCGCCGACGATCGATACCCGCACGAACAGTTTGTACGTAGCGACGGGCGACGCCTTTACCGCACCGGCGGCGCCAGAGAGCGATGCCATCGTCGCCTTCGATCTCGACACGGGCCGTCGGCGATGGGTCAAACAAATGACTCCGGACGATGCCTACATCTACGGATGCGGCGGAGCGAGACAATCCGAGACGTGTCCGCCCAACCAGGGCCCTGATTTCGATTTTGGCGCGTCGCCGATCCTGCGCACGCTTCCCAATGGGCGCCGGGTGCTCACGGCAGGTCAGAAGTCAGGGGTCGCCTGGGGCCTTGATCCGGATAAGGACGGCGCCGTGCTGTGGGAGCACCGCATCGGCAAAGGGAGCGTCACCGGCGGGATCGAGTGGGGCGGCGCCGCGGATGATCAGGTCGTGTACTACACGAACAACGACAGCTTCGTGGGGCCGACGGAGGCGGGTGGGTTGGCCGCGCTTCGTCTCGCAACCGGCGAGCGTCTCTGGCTGACGAAGCCTCCGCCCTGCCCGAGCGTCGCGCCCGCCAACGCGACCCCGGCGGCCCCTGGTGCCGGGCCGGGGGCTGGTGGACCGGGTCGTGGCGGCGCGGGTCGCGGCGGCTTTGGCCGCTGCTCGCTCGGGCAGCCCGCGGCGCCGACTCTCATTCCCGGTGTTGCGTTTTCGGGGACGCTGGATGGAATCATGCGCGCGTACGACACGCGGGACGGGCGCATCATCTGGGAGTTCAACACGCGGCAGTCGTTTCCGACCATCAATGGCGTCGAGGGTAAAGGCGGTGGGATTAACGGACCAGGGCCCGTCATCGCCGGCGGCATCCTCTACGTGAACTCAGGTTACGGAGCGATTGGTGGAATTCCCGGCAACGTGCTTCTCGCGTTCGGGCGCGAGTAATCAGGATCGACCGCCGTTCTGTTCGGGCGAGGTCGGCCCTTTCATACTGTCTGACTATTCCGTGGGAGACAATGCGATGACAACGACGATTACGACACGCACCTACACGATCGACAAAGCTCACTCTGAGGCGACATTCCAGGTTCGATATCTGCTCACGAGATTGCGTGGCCGCTTCTCCGATTTCGACGGCACGATCCAGTTCGATGAGGCGAATCCCGAGAACTCGTCGATCGATTTCACGATCCAGGCGGCGAGCATCGACACGAACGAACCGGACCGCGACAAGCATCTGCGATCGGCAGACTTCTTCGCAGTCGAGGAGTTCAACACCATCACGTTCAAGAGCAAGCGAATTATCAAGCGAAGCGCCGACACGTACGACCTGGTTGGCGACCTGACGATGCACGGCGTCACGAAAGAGCTGACGCTCCCGGTGACGCACCTCGGCGCGGGGAAGGATCCCTACGGCCGCGACAAGATCGGCTTCGAGACCGAGGGGGCTCTCAACCGCAAGGATTTCGGATTGAGCTGGAACGCCGCGCTCGAGACGGGTGGGTTCCTCATCGGCGACGAGGTCAAGGTCAGCGTGACTGTCCAGGGAGTCGGGCAGTAAGGAGTCTGCAATGAGGCGACATTTTCTGCCCCTACGGGCCGTCGTCGCGGCATTGATGGCGGTTCTGTTGCTGGCTCCTGTAGCGGGCCAAACGAAGGCATCGACCTCCTCGAAGCGCGCGACTGTGCCGCGGACGCCTGACGGTCATCCCGATCTTCAGGGCATCTGGTACATCGCGACGCTGACGGGCCTCGAACGGCCGGCGGCGTTTAAGGACAAACCCGCCCTGACGGAGGAGGAAGCCAAAGCGTTTGTCGCACGAGCCTCGGCGCCCGCACCCAACCCGGAGACGGCGCCGAGACAAGGGACGGGTCCATACAACCGGATCATTGCGTACAACGACTTCTGGCTCGATCGAGGATCGATGCTGACGCGGATCGACGGCGAGTATCGGACGGGCATGGTCGTCGATCCGTCCGACGGCAAGGTGCCGCCGATGACAGCGGAAGGGCGAGCGCGACTCTCCGCTCCCCGTATCGGCCCCGGGTCGGCGGACATCGGCTGCTATCCCGGGAAGCCGTGCGCCGACAACCCCGAGGATCGGCCCGTATCAGAGCGCTGCCTGATGGGCGTGCACCCTGCGGGGCCGCCGAGGCTGCCGGGCGTCTACGGCAATTTCAATCAGATCGTCCAGACCAACGGGTACGTGACGATCCTCAACGAGATGAACCACGATGCGCGCATCATCCCAATCAATCGGCAGCACCTTCCAAGCGACATGCAGTCGTGGATGGGCGATTCGGTCGCGCAGTGGGAAGGCGACGCGCTGGTCATCGACACGAAGAACATCAGGAGCGAGTCGCGATTCAGAGGCGCGTCTGAGGATCTGCACGTTATCGAGCGGTTGACGCGTGCCGACACTGACACGCTCGTGTATCGCTTCACCGTCGACGACCCGAAGACGTGGACTCGTCCCTGGACCGCGGAGTACGCGTGGGTCAGAAGCGGTCAACCGGTGCTCGAGTACGCGTGCCACGAAGCGAACTACGCGCTCGGAGGCATCATGCGCGGCGAACGGATGCGCGAGAAGGAAGCCGCCGCAGGCGCGCAGGGGAAAGCCACACAGGTGAAATGAGCATGCGAGCGCGAGGGCGTGACATTCTCATCGCAGGCAGTGTGGCGTCAACGATTGCAGCGTCGGCCGTCGTCGCCGTGCCGCTGCGCGTTCAGGCTCAGGCTCGAGGTCAAACGCAGACGTACCGGGCGCCGCGGCTCGCCGACGGCCACCCCGATCTGAACGGGATCTGGGAGGCGGTGAATACCGCCAACTACGACCTCGAGCGGCACATCGCGCGTCACGCGATGGCGACGCGGCCCGGCCCCTACGGACCGCTGCCGGCGAAGGAGGTCCTCTACCTTGGCGCTGTCGGCGCCGTGCCCGGCGGCATGGGAGTGGTTGACGGCGGCGAGATCCCGTACAAGCCCGAGAAGCTGAAGGTCCGGAATGAGAATCGCAACAAATGGCTGGAGCGCGATCCGGAGATCAAGTGCTATCTGCCCGGCGTGCCGCGAGCGACCTACATGGCGTATCCCTTCCAGATTATGCAGAGCCAGAGCACGTTTTTTGTCGCATACGAGTACGCCGGCGCTGCGCGAAACGTGTTCCTCAAAGATCCAGGTAAGCCTGCCGCGGATTCATGGATGGGACAGTCGGTCGGTCGTTGGGAAGGCGACTCGTTCGTGGTCGACGTGACCGGCTTGAATGGCATGGCCTGGCTGGATCGGTCGGGCAATTTCACCAGCGACAACGCGAAGATCACGGAGCGCTACACGCGCATCGCGCCGGACCACCTGATGTACGAAGCGACGATCACGGATCCAGACACCTTTACCCGGCCCTGGAAGATCAGCATGCCCCTGTATCGGCGCGTCGAGC
>WNFL01155196.1_pt2 | contig 11529 bp, 8 predicted proteins | sample 5400361 | NCBI WGS metagenome assembly WNFL01 (sample SAMN13153351, study PRJNA577476) | soil metagenome | isolation source: 40 cm soil on Douglas fir-dominated hillslope | place: USA:California | collected 2013-09-17
ACGGCTAAGCCATGGCAAATGTCTCCGCAGTGTATTCGGGGGCCTGCTCTTTGATCACCTTTCTGCACAATGAGCATCCAGAACCAAGGTGCATGGATGGTCCGTCGGAATTTCGACTGATCTCCAGCCACAATGCGCGCATGGATTTCTCAAACAACCCAGATTTTGGCCAAGCATTTCTTGTGCGGCGCATGATTCGCCTTGATTTTGCCCACCCAGCGGGCTGCCTTCCATCGCCGAAACAGATTTTGGGTACAACGAAGTCTAGGTCTAAATTTTCGAAACGATGCAGTGCTTCGTCGCTCTACCCACCTAGATAGGAGGCCTCCATGCCAGTTTCTCCAACATATCCCGGCGTCTATGTGCAAGAGGTACCCAGCGGTGTTCGCACCATCGTGGGAGTAAGTACGGCGATCGGAATGTTTATCGGTACTTCGATGAAGGGTCCGATCGGGGAACCTGTACGCTGCACCAGTTACATGGATTTCACGCGCAGCTTTTCCGAAAACCCGGCAGGCGGCATGCTTGCCGAGTACGTCAAGCTCTTTTTTCTAAATGGGGGAACCGACTGCTATGTGATGAGAATCGCCAACGGCGCAACCCAATCCACGGTGGTCCTGCAGAACGAGACCGGGAATCCAGTGCTCCGGCTCCAGGCGAAGGATGCCGGGCTAGCGGGCGAATCCATTCGCGCCACGGTTTCCTACAATGGCCCGCAGCCGGAAGCAACGTTTAACCTCGATCTTTTCCAGTGGGATATCGATTCCAGCGGTAAGCGCGTCCGCACCAAGCGGGAGTCATGGAAGAGGCTTTCCATGGACCCCAACTCCCCGGCCTACGCTCAGGACTTCATCACACAGAACTCTAAACTCGTCGACGCGGTGGACATCGGCCCGGCCGGAGGCGACGGGTTCTCCTTGTCGGGTCGAGCGGTTGACGATACGCCCGGATTCCAGGCGGCGTGGCAAGCTCTGCTCGGCAATTTTGCCGGTACGGTCACCAATCGCTTCCAGATCACCATAGGTAACAACGGGCCGGTTATGATTGACCTTTCCGGCATCGCTGTCGCAGCAACGGATGTCTTGACGGCTCCCTTGATCGCGACTGCGATTCACAATGCGTTCGTTGCCGCCGGGATCCCCGGTAACAATGTTACGGTCAGCTTTCCTCTCTCGGCGGCAAGCACCACGCGCCGGCTGAAAATTGCGCCTGATGGCGTCACCACGCACGGCGACGTGTACATCACAACCGGGTCGACTTTAGGAAACCAAAAGGATCTGGCGGTGCCGCTCATGCTAGGCACCGCGCAGGGCGGGCTTGAAGTTTCGGGCAACGCAGACCGCAGACCCGCGCCCAACGGGATTACATTTCGGGCGACGGAGACCAATTTGAACGACTTGGCAGACCTGGTCCAGGTCAATCTTGGCATCGCGCCAAATTTCTTAAGCCTGGAGGCCTTCACGCGGCAGCCGAATGGAACTTTCACTCCGGGCGGCATACAAATCAATCCCCAGCCACCTTCCACTCCGAACGTAGTCACAGTCGCAGCTGCAGGCTCCCGTGTTTTCCAGGACGGCACTCCCGCGTTGACGTCTCCCAACGGCAACAGCGACGGCGTCCGGGAAAAACTGGCGATCCTTGCGCAGCGAATCAACTCCTTTGTTCCGGTTCTGCCTCAAGTCTGGAAATGGAAGGCAGAAGTCTGGGGCTCTCGACTGGCCATTTTGCCTGCCGATGATCTGGACGACAATTTCATCTCTACGGCATTCGCGCTGAGCACGAATCCGGCTTTGCCCGCTGGGGCGTTCACGAACAACGTTCACTACTACAGCGTGGGTGCCTCCGGAGCGAGCATTGGACTTCAGACCTCGGCGGGCGCTCCGGCCACGGACGGCACCGCGCCACAGGCGGCCGACTACGACAATGCGTATAACGTGATCGACAAAGAGGTAGACCTATTCAATCTCATGGTCCTAGCGCCCGATGCCGCGCTTGCGATTACTTTGGTCTACCCGAACGCCAGCATCTTCTGCCAGAAAAGAAGAGCGTTCCTCCTGATGGATCCGCCAGCGTCCTGGACCAGCGCACAGCAGGCAGCCACCGGGGTGGCGGCATTGCACGTTGGACTGGTCAAGGATTACAGCGCCATCTTTTTCCCGCGCGTGACCATCTCGCAGGCCGGACTGAACGTGAACACCGGGCCGGCAGGGGCGATTGCCGGTCTCTGTGCGCGTATCGACGGCACTCGTGGGGTTTGGAAGGCGCCGGCCGGCACGGGGGCCGATCTGCGCGGCGTTGTCGGCTTGGAATACAAGCTATCCGATGCGGAGAACGGCATCACCAACCCACGCGCGGTCAATACCCTTCGCATTTTCCCTGACGGCATCGTGAACTGGGGAGGCAGGACGAATGATGGCGACGACGATTTTGCCAGCGAATACAAATACATAAGTATCCGGCGGATCGCGCTCTATATCGAGGAGAGTCTCTATCGTGGCCTGAAATGGGTTGTTTTTGAACCGAATGACGAGCCGTTGTGGTCACAGATCCGCCTGAACGTCGGGGCGTTCATGCACGATCTGTTCCGGCAGGGTGCCTTTCAAGGGTCCACACCACGCGACGCCTACTTCGTCAAGTGTGATCACGAAACCACCACGCTGAGCGATCAGAACCGCGGCATCGTCAATATCATGGTCGGCTTCGCACCGCTAAAGCCGGCGGAATTCGTAATTCTCTACTTGCAACAGATGGCGGGCCAAATACAGGTCTGAGCACTGGAGGGCCAAATGGCTGCACCCCAATTTACCGTCAACGCGCAGAGATTTGATCCCTACAAGAATTTCAAGTTCCGGATCAAGTGGGACGGCAAATACGTTGCGGGCATGAGCAAGGCCAGCGCGCTAAAGCGCTCCACCGAAGTTGTCACGCATCGTGAGGGCGGAGACCCTTCCACTTCGCGCGTGACGCCAAGCGTTTGGAAGTTCGAGCCGATCACGCTGGAACGAGGCGTCACGCACGACCCGGAATTTGAGAACTGGGCGAATCTGATCTACAGCACTGATGGCGACGCGGCTATCTCGCTCGACAAATTCCGCAAGGACATCATCATCGAGCTGCTGAACGAACAGGGAACCGTTGCCAAGTCCTACAAGGTCTACCGCTGCTGGGTTTCGGAGTACCAGACCCTGCCCGAGCTGGACGCCAACGCGCACGCTGTCGCGATCGAGCACATCGTGCTGCAAAACGAGGGTTGGGAACGCGACACCGCGGTTCCCGAGCCCAAGCAGTCCTAAGGGAGAAAGCGGAAAGACGACCCGGAGGGTAACTTGTCGACGGAACAGGTGGCGCTTCGCTTCCGGGAAGGTTGTCCCGCTGTTTTCGTGCGGGAACTGACCGGAAATGATGAGCGATGCGTTCGGGACGCGAGTACTCGCACCATCGTGGATCTTCTGCGCCGATTGGTAGTTTGGCCAGCTGGCATCAAGGCGCAAGCCGACGAACTGACGGCTCCCGATCGTGACCGCCTTTTGGTTGCCATTTACGCGCGCACGTATGGCAAGAGTGTGGACAGCGCGGCGGTTTGCACGGTCTGCTCTAGCGCGTACGACATCACCTTCTCCCTCGACGATTTAAGCGCGGCAGTCTACCGCAACGCGCAGCCATCCGAAGCATGCAGCTTTGTCGACGGCACATTTCGCACGGCGAGCGGGTTCCGTTTCCGTTTGCCCGTTGCGCGGGATGAGATCGAAGTGTCCCACTTTCCCCCAGAAGAAGCCGTCCGAGCGCTTGCCGCGCGTTGCCTCCTGGAATCCCCGGCTCATACCAGTCCGGCTGTGGAAGATCCACTGAACGCCCTCGAAACGGCCATGGAGGAAATTGCGCCGGTGTTCGATCTCGACATCAATACGACCTGCCCTGAGTGCGGCTCCCGTCAGCTCGTTCGGTTTGACCTGCAATTCTATCTCCTGCGCGCCATCGAGCAGGATCGTGCGCAGATGTTCCGCGAAATTCATCGAATCGCGTCAGCCTACGGATGGAGCCTGAAAGAAATTCTTTCAATGGGGTGCAGCGAGCGGCGCAGGCTCGTACAGCTAATCGACGGCGATCTGGGAGCCCAGCGGAGGCGGTCATGAGTGGGTATTTCACGCGGCTGGTGCAGCGCGCTTCGGGTGCAGAGCAAAGAAATCACGCCACTCCGGCCGTCCACGGCGCCCAGGTCAGCTCTGACACGCACGACCCGTTTGAGGCTAATGCGCCGGTCGGCCCGCCTCCCGTGTCTTCGGTGCACGTGGGTTCACGCGAGGCGCCGCAAGAGATCCCCGCACGTGCTGCGCTGCAGGCTCGTCCCTCAATTGAGCCGCGTCGCGAATCAGAGTCTATTGCTCCTCAGCCGGCACTCGCCCCCAAAAGCGTCGCGCTACATCAGGACCGTGTTCCTCAGGCTAAGGATTTGACGTCGAAGGAACAGAAAGTGTCTCAGTTGGTGGAACGCAAGGTCGTTGAGCGCGAAGTCACGCGCGAGCTCTTGCAGCGTGCGCCAAACGCGGCAGTGCCCGAGGTGCAGCCCATTTCTCCCGTCGAGCTCAGCAAGCCAAGCCTCGACCGAGCGCTACCGCAACCGGAGAAGCCAGCACCTGCACCGTTTCCGCCTGCGCAGATTCCCGTTTTGGCGGCATCCGAACTGCGTCCGCCTCTCGAGCCGTTGAAACCACAAAAACAGGCAATTCCGGCTCCCGCAGTTGTGCCGCGAGAGGAACCTCGGCTCGTGATCGGGCGGATGCAAGTAGAAGTAATTCCCGTGGCCCCGGCTGCACCGCCGCGCGTGAGTGCGCAGCCTCGACGTCGCTCGGCTCCCACCGAGGGCACTGCGCCTTCGCGGCTGCAATTTGGCCTTGCGCAAATGTAGCCATGCTTCTAGACATCGCATTGGTAACGGAGACTCTAATCAGTTTGCTCAAAAAGCAGATAGCGACTTCACCGGAAAAAGGAAAGGTTTCGCCGCTGGATGTCCAGGCTTTGCCTCCCGATAAGCTCACCGGCGACCACACCATTGGCTTGTACCTCTATCACATCACCGAGGACGCTCAATACAAGAACCTCGAACCGTCCGGGCTCGATGTTCCGCCCGTGCGGTTCACAACGATGGGATTGAATCTCTTCTACCAACTGACGGGGCATAGTGATCTCGCGGGTTCTAATGGTGCTGAGAACGAGCACACCATGGTGGGCCTGGCGATGAAAGCATTACACGACTACCCGGTCATCGACGACTCGACCCAAATCGCCGGCGTGCCGGTTTTTCCGCCTTCTCTCCAGGGAACAGACAATCGTTTTCGAATCGTTCTTCAGCCCGTACAACATAACGAGGCCATGACCTACTGGACCGCCGGCTCGCTGCCGATGCGGCTGGCGGTTTACTACCAGGCTTCCGTTGTCCTCCTCGAGCCGGAGCGCACTGTTTCGCGTGCGGGAAGAGTCCTAACTTACGGTGTTTTTAGCTTTGTACGCGGGGCTCCGTACCTTCAAGGCAGTCGCAGCACGGTGACGTTCACCCTTCCCGGGGAAACCACCGCGCGAACTGTCGAAGTGCAGCCGGCGGAAGCGCCGGTCACGGGAAAGATCGTGTTTTTCGGTTCCGATCTTTCCGGCAATGAAACGACCCTGCTGATCGACGGGCCTCAACCTAAAGATGCCGTTGAAGAGGGGGCCCAATGGGGCGTCGTGGCCAGTGAGAACGAGATTTTTGCCACCATAGGTCCGACGCTAGGGCTTGTCACGGTCGTTCCGGGCATGTATTCGGCAATTGCTAAGGTCATCGAACGCCGAGTAATGCCCGACAATACAGTCCGCGATTTTCCGAAGACTTCCAATGCCACTCCGTTTGTCGTCACGCCGCTTATCACCGCCATTCTCCCCCCTGATTTGAGCCAGCGTGTATTAGTCAAAGGAGCCGTTTTTCAGGACGCGGTCGGGATCGGCACGGATGCCGTCGAGGTTTTTGTCGGGGGTAATAGTCTGCCCGTCAAATCGGGAGCCACCATTAATCCGGGTGAATTCGAGATTCTGGACGCGGCAAACCTTCGCTTCCGATATCCCATAGCGGGCGTCGCTTCCGGGAGCACGGTTCCTTTCAGATTGATTATCAATGGGGCCGAGAGCGCCCCGAATTGGGTGACTGCGCCATGAGCTCACAAGCGCAAGTCGCTTCTGTTGCCGTTTCAGCCATAGATCTGGCTGCGGTGCGCTTTCGTCTACGCGCGAGAGGGCGGGCTGCGTGGCTGCGTTCTCTTGGTTCGCAGGATCGCAACCTGGAACTCGGCACCATACTGGACGATCTCGACACTCCCGAGGCGGAGGCCTCTTGGACGCGGGATCAAGATTGGGCAGCGCAGTGGAAAGCGGAATTGCACGGCGTCGAAGCTGCCTTGCAGGAAGATCAGTCATCTGTTCTCTCACGAGTTCGAGCGATCTTCGGTCTGGACCCCGAAGAGACGGACCTGCTCGAGGCTTGCGCGTCCGTTGCGCTCGACCCATCCCTCAGCCGGCTGTGTGCGTATCTCCAGGATGATTTGCGCCGCGGCTACGTAACCGAGGAGCTGGTCGCCAGACTCTACGGACGCGGTCGGTGCAGCGTATGGAGCGCCGATTCCGCTTTGTTTCGCTGGGAGCTCCTTTTCGCTAGGGAATGCGCTCCTGGTGAGCCGCGAGCGCTGAGCCTTGATCCTCAGTTGCGCGATTGGTTCCTGGGTCGTCACACTTTGCCCGAGGCCCTCGCCGGGGCGGCGCGGCTCCATGAACCAGTCGAGCACGTTGGCTCGCTGCCTGTGGAAGAAACCGCCACGTTTATCGAGGAGCGCCTCACACACAAACCTGTCGGGCGTGTCCGAGTTGCGATCGAAGGGGGACGGGGCAGCGGCCGGCGCACCCTTGCCGGGGCCGTCAGCGCCCGGCTGCATCTAGGCTTACTCCTGATCAACTCCGATGAGATCGAAGACCGCGACTGGCGACGCGCCCATATGCTCGCTCAACGCCACGCTTACATGGAGAGAACCGCGATCGCCTGGTTTGGTGAAGCTTTGGCGCGCCGTCCCTGGCCCACGGGCTTCCCGGCATTTCCCGTTCAATTCGTCATTATCGAAACTGCTACGGACATACCGGCACTCGACGGCGTAACGGAGCGTCGTGTGCGCGTCCCCGGCTTAACCGTCGAGGAGCGCTCCACGTTATGGCGCAGGCATTTGGCGGCTTCGCACGACTGGCAACCCGAAGAATTCCGGGCGTTGGCCGAGCGCTACCGGGTTCAGCCGGGCGACATCGTGGCTGCCTCGGCCGCCGGGCTGAAAACGCCACAACAAGTGGGATTACGTGTGCGCGAAGCTTCTCGAGGACGGCTCGGAAACCTCGCGCAGCTGCTGCGCTGCTCGTTTACGTGGGACGATCTCGTGGCGCCACCTTCTTTGCGTGACGCCCTGGAAGATATCGTTTACGAAGCCAACCATCGCGCCGTCTTCTGGGAGGGCGCGGAGGCTCACCGGCTCTTCCCGCAGGGACAAGGGCTGATGGCGTTGCTGAGCGGTCCGCCGGGAACCGGCAAGACTATGGCCGCACAGGTCATGACGGCAACGCTTGGCTACGACTTGTTCCGAGTCGACCTGGCCGGGGTTGTAAGCAAGTGGGTGGGCGAGACTTCGCAGAACTTTGAGCGCATCTTGAGCCGCGCGGCGGACATGCACGCGATCATCCTGTTCGACGAATGCGACGCCATTTTCAGCAAACGGACCAGCGAGGTCCATGATGCCCAGGACAAGTTTGCAAACACGGACGCGGCCTATTTGCTGCAGGCCATTGAAAGTTTTCCCGGCATTGCGCTGCTGGCCACGAATCAGAAGGGCAACATCGATCCGGCATTCATCAGGCGCTTGCGCTACGTCCTGGAGTTTTCCAAGCCGGATGCAGCGCAGCGGTTGGAAATCTGGCGAAAGATCGTCGGCGGTCTTGGCGGAGAAGAGCGTCGTGATGCGCTCGATCCGGCGCTGCGGATTTTGGCCGAAAGCGTGGACGCCACTGGCGCGCAGATCAAATTTGCAACTCTCGGAGCACTCTTTGCCGCCAAGCGCGATGCGATGCCGTTGGAGCTCCGCCATCTCATGCGGGGCCTGGAGCGTGAGATCGCCAAAGAGGGTCGCGGGCTTGACGTTCGGGAACGAAAGAGGATTTTGAGCCATGGGAACTGAACTCGTCCGCATCGAGGAATTGCGCCTGCGAATTCCCGGACTGACCGAAGCAGCGGCGCGTAGCGGACGAACTGCCGTTGCGCGGGAGCATGCGCCGGTTTGGCCTGCTCGACATGCGGCTTTCGATTCCAGCCGGCGTTTCAAAGGACCGGCTCGCGATACGCATCGCGGACGAAATTCTAAAGAAGTTGCAATGAACAAGAAGCAACAATTCGCGGTGGCGGGTGACCGCAACGGGGACAGAGGCGCCATGGCTTTCCGCCGAGGTCCCGCAGGCAATCATGTGGAGCCTCGCGCTCGTGACAAATGGGAGCGCCAAGCCGAAGAAGCCGCCCATCGCATCCTCCGCGGCGAACGCAACGTCGCCCGCATGCTCACTCCCGCGCCGGCAGCGTCGCTCACTGTTCCACTCAGTAGGGGAGAACCTTTACCGGTGATTCTACGAGAGCAGCTGGAAGAGGGTTTTGGTGCTGACCTCTCGGCGGTCCGAATTCACCGTGACACAGCTGCGGCCGCTGCTACTCGCAACGAGCATGCCTTCGCCTTCGCATCGGGACGCGATATCTACTTCGAAGAAGGTCGCTACGACACCACCGGCCGCCGCCGGCTTTTGCTTCACGAGGTAGCTCATGTGTTGCAACAAACCGGGCGCGCATCAAGCGGCCAGGTATTGAGTGCCACGGTCCAGAATTCCATGGGCGGTATCCAGTGCTCACCGGCAGAGATTCCTGACTTCGCAGCGCTGCGAAAACTCCACTCGCCGGCAAAGAAGGGCGCGCCGGAGAATCCCAGGTTTGCAGGTGTGGCAGATGAGTTGGCGAAACGCGTGGCAGCTGGAGATCCTGCGGGTGCACTGGAGGAGTACTTCAAGAAGTCGCTGGGAAAGATCAAAGACTGGCCGGCCGAGGCCGAGAGCCTCTTCTACGACACGCTCAAGCGATACCGGAAGTTCGAGCTTGCTGCGCAGCTTATCGAACGCGACGACTTCAAGGGCGGAGTACGCATTCGTACGGCCGCATGGACCGACGAACTGGTGGCGGCACTCGAACGGCGGAATCATGGCTCAGCTGTCTACGTGCTGGCAGCCGAGAAGCACCCGGCTCTCGCCTCCTACACGAAGGAACTAGCAAGGCTCGTCGAGGTCTTCATATTCCAACCGGTCGAAGCCCAGGTTCCGGAGATGCGCCGCTTTGACGTCAAGGAAGGTGACACCCCCGCTAAAACGATTGAAGACCATGTTGTCGAACTGAGCGAAAGGCTGGATGACAACACGAAGCTTTCAAGCTCGGAGTGGGTCTTTCAGGCCCTGCATACCATCAATCGCCTCAACAACCTGCGCAAAGCCAAGTGCGTTGAGATCGATAACGTGGGAGCCAAGACAGCGGCGAAGACGAACGAACTCAACATCTTCCGCAAGCGCCGCGATGCCGAGGGCGTGCGCGACTGGGGCGACAACTTTCTAGCCTCCACCAAGGACGTTTTCAAGGAAGGGGACCTCCAACCCGAGGAAAAAGACAAGGCCGCATGGGAGCCCTTTCTGAAGAAACTTGGCGCTCGGATCGCAGAGATCGGGCGCACGGCACTTGACGTCTGGGACCGGAAAAAAGCGATTGACGAAAGCATGGCCGCTTACAACCGGGTGCCTGCAGGTGATGCCAGGGAGGCCGAAGCAATCAAAGGGCTCGCTCAGGTCAAGGAAGCAGGGCAGAAAAGCGGTCTCCCCGAGCAGTTGATCCATGTCCTGACCGAGCTCAATCGCCGTGGCGCACACAATGAAAGCCCGCCTCCCGAGGCCGAATATAGCAAGCGGTCGCTGGCGCTGGCGAACACGCTGGCCGAGTTTTCTGCGGAAAAGCTGGAAAAGCAGCAACCGGAACTGTTTCGCAAGAAAAAGACAGAAGAAGTGGTGGCCGACATCTGGCTGTCGATCTGGGTGCGCGAGAAGGCCTCGCATTTGAGGTGGATGGGGCAGGGTCCAAATGTCGCTCTCATCGACGAGCGTATCGCCCAGCGGATTCGGGTCGCAAAGTTCATTAAGTCACTGGCCAGACCCCTCGCCTGGAAAGAAGTCATCGAGGCGGCGGATGTGATCCTTAAGGCCAAAGCGGAGAACGTGAGCCAGTTGGCCATCCTACCCTTCCCCGATGGCAAGTATTGGCATCGGGAGGAGAGGTCGCCGATTGAAAAATTGAGTGAAATCACGGAGATCAAGGGTTGGGAGCCGCTGACTGGGGGACATCTGGCGCTCCTTTATCAAAAGGACTACTACGACACGCTGGCGCAAACGATTGCAGAACTTGCTCCCGCGACCGATAAGCAGGAACAGCAACTCGTTCAGTCAGGTGGTTTGATACCGTTCGTCGCCGGCCGGGCCAATGAAGAAGTTCGCAAACTTCCCCATCCTGAACGATGGAAGGTCCAGAGCTATGAAATTGCTGTGAAAGGAGACAGCAAAGAAACGCTCCTTGACCTGATCAAACGCCACCATTCCTTCAGTGAAATCAGCGAGCACAGCAAACAACAAGGGCTAGAGTGGATTCTCCCCCTCGCTGGCGCTCCCTTTGTCTGGTTCATCCCGCCTATCGACTTCGTGCTTCCAATCCTCCACGGAATTGACCTTCTCAACGCCCAAGTTGCGGCGGACCTGCCTGGAAACGAACCCTACGCTAAGAAGCTGAAAGACGCCGAACAATTGGGCGACTCCCGTTGGTTCCAAATGCTGAAACAGCAAGCATCTGGGCAGGCAGCTCAAAGACAAGAAGATGTCGCAAAAAGAGCTGCAAGCGCTCCGGGCTGCGCTCCAGCACGCACTGGAAGACAAGCAAAAGCAATCTTGGACAAATTTGCTCGAGGCAATCAAAAAAGGCTCGCGGCTCGACCGGCAGCTGATTGCACAATCGTCGCGTTCTCACCTCATCAAGTATGTAGAAAATCATTATCTCCGTCACGCCGATGAAGCTCTGGAACCCATCATCCGATTTTTCGCCGCAGTATCAATGCTCGAGGACGCTGATATTGATGCCGAGATGACAGCGCTCATGCTGGACCTTGCCCCAGATCTGGAAGCAGCGTTCGGCGGCGAGGACGTCTTCGATGTGGTCTATGCCTACCTGGGATTTCTGGAGTCAGCGGTCAAGTTTCTCCCCACGTTCCGGAGCATGAAAGCGGAGGCACGGCACGTGTTTCTGCCCGACTATCAGAATACGAGCGAGTGGATCAATCCACGCGCCGCCTCGCTCGAAGAAATCACCAAGCATCTCCAGACCGTCAGAGAGAGGGTGCAAAGTGGCGGGGG
>WNFL01397377.1_pt3 | contig 11528 bp, 15 predicted proteins | sample 5400361 | NCBI WGS metagenome assembly WNFL01 (sample SAMN13153351, study PRJNA577476) | soil metagenome | isolation source: 40 cm soil on Douglas fir-dominated hillslope | place: USA:California | collected 2013-09-17
CGCACATCAGATAAAGCGCCATATGATTCTTTTGCGAACCGAGTAACGCATAGGTCAGCGGCTTGCTTCGGTCGCAATGGTAACCGGCCGGGTAAAGGCTGTGCGGAACGACGTAGCAGATCATGCCGTACTGCATGCATTCTTCGTAACCTTTGGGCAGGTTTTGGAGAATGGCCTTGCGGATAGCGCCAATCGCGGCTCGCCGATCTTCGGGCAGGCCTTCGAGATAGGCGCTTACAGTTTTTGCCTTGCTGGTCATGATGGTGGCGTGGGTTGAATTCGGGTTTCGGAAATTCTAAATCGAGATTGGCGGTTTATTCAATCGAATTTTGGCGGCACCGGGACGGCCCGCCTGAACTCGCAGGTGAGACGCCTGCGCTACGTGGATGGGTGACAGAAGGGTGTTACTGTGTTACGGTTTCGATCAGCTATGGCCGAGCCCGAGAATTCATCCACAATCGCGCAACCTAAATCGCCGCCCGTGTCGGCTGAGCACGCAGAGGCGTCGGCGCTAAAAAATGGCGGGCCGGAAGCTTCGGTTATCGTAAAGCCGCTCACGCCTGAAGAACAGATGGCGCTTTATGAGAAGGATCTGAAGGAGAACGATTGGGGCCATCAGCCTTGCTAGCGGGGGGAGCATTTCAGAAATTTAGCGGCACGCAGAACAACATGAGGCCGCAAACTTCCGAGCCGATTTCAAACGCCCGTTTGGATTGGCTGGCGGAGTTTCAACTGGCCGATGGCCGAAAGCTCTTTTTCCGGCACGTATCCCCGGATGATGAACCGCTGATTGCCTCGGCGATCAGCACTGCGTCGCGCCAGACATTGCTCCATCGTTTTTTCAGTCCGATTCGAAAAGTGCCGCCCGAGATGTTGCGGCGTATGCTGGCGCTCGATCGCTCACACGAAGTGTGCATTGTGGGGTTAGTGGAAGGCAGTGAGCCGAAACTGGTTTGCGGGGCGCGGTATGTGCGGATTGAGGAGGCGGAGGCAGCCGAAATTGCTTTGACCGTTCACGACGATTTTCAGCGGCTTGGCCTGGGCGAGTTTTTGCTGCGCCTCTTGATGCGCATGGGTCGCGAGGATGGCATCCGAATTTTCGAGGCGTACGTGATGAACTCGAATGTGGGAATGCTCAAATTGTTCGAGAAGGTCGCGCCTGGCCATTCGCGCCGTCATTACGAAGGGGATGTTTCCCGGGTTGTGATCGAGTTAGGCAGTAAAGTGAGTTGAATGGGCGGAAAAAACGGGAAAGTGCAATCTGTATGTTTCCACGGAAACAATCGTCTATTTGCCGACCGTGACTAGTCCCATTTTGGATTCGTGGGTGATCGCAGTGTCGGATCCGCTTGGACCAGTGCTCCACCCGACCGTTGTGCTCCAGGCTTGAGTGCTGGCGCGCGGCGCACCCGATTGTTCTTCGGCTTCGGTCGGAGCGAACGGATTGATCACATGGAGAAATCGTCGAGGAGCTTCGCGCAGGCGTCCTGTGAACGGACGAACCAGCGGCCCACTGATCCGGAAATGCTTCTTCTGGATGATGTCCTGCTTTAACTCCAATTTATCAGCCAGGTATGGAGTTAAATCACGTTCGGTCTTCTTCGAAGGGGAATCGATTACGGCAGTGTCCAAAGGCGGCGGTGCGGCCATCACGCTGCCGGCGCTTACGCCTAACGCAAGATATATCCAAAAGCGCGGCGTCATATATTTAATAGACGCGAGCGAGCCGTTTCTGTCAAGCAGTAGGGCCGCGGAACGGGTCCGGTCCGCCGACTGAACTCGGCCTTTAAGATGCGCTAATTCAGTGTGTCAGAACTGCGCTTGTGAAAAGTTTCACAAATTCCCTTGCACCTGCATTTTGCGGGTGTTAGGTTTTCGCGGCTTTTTTCAGGACCAAACAATTATATGAAACGAACCGCTTTGCTATTGACCTTAACCGCCTTCGCATCGTTCCAGGTTGCGAAAGCTGGAGATATTTCGGGGACCGTGACATTGAAGGGAACGCCTCCGCCGGAAAAGGAGATTACTCAGGTGAAGGAAGACCCCAATTGCGGAAAGCTGCACACGGAAGCGGTGAAAACACGATTCTACGTGAAAGGTGCAAACGACGGTTTGGCCGATTGTTACGTGTCTTTAAAGGGCGTTGCCGCCAAATCGGACGGCGCTTCGGCTGCGCCAGCGATGATTGACCAGAAAGGCTGCGAATACTGGCCTTATATACTTGGTGTGCAGACTGGCCAAAAGATTGCGGTAAAGAACTCTGACCCGGTGCTCCATAATATTCATCCCACCCCGGCTTCTCCAGGTAATAAAGAAGAAAACAAGGCGCAAATGCCAAATGGACCTGAGTTGAGTTTCACATTCCCTTCCCCTGAGATGTTCCTCCGGTTCAAGTGCGATGTGCATCCCTGGATGTTCGCTTATGCCTGCGTATCGGATAATCCGTACTTCGCGGTGACCGACAAGGACGGCAAGTACACGATCAAAGGCGTGCCGGACGGCACCTACACGGTTCAGGTTTTCCATCGAAAAGCCGCTCCGGTCAGTGCTCCCGCCACGAAGGAAGTGACGGTAAAAGGCGGCGAGGTTACCGCTGATTTCTCTCTGGAAGCCAAATAGTTTTCGCTGATTTGACCGCTGCGGGTTTTGCGACCGCAGCGGTTTTGTTTTGAGCAGAGCTAACATGTCCCACTCCTCACCGACTCCCTGGCTGCACCGCTTCGCGTTGCTGACAGCGGGGGCCACACTGGTGTTGGTCGGAATCGGAGGGTTGGTTACCAGCCATGAGGCTGGCATGGCGGTGTATGACTGGCCGAACAGCTATGGGTACAACATGTTCCTCTTTCCGGTCTCGAAATGGATCGGCGGGATCTTTTACGAACATAGCCACCGGCTCGCTGCATCTGTAGTAGGGTTGCTGACGACGATTCTTTGTTTGTGGCTTTGGGTCCGTGAAACTCGCTCGCGCCAGCGTTGGCTTGGAATCGGCGTCATTGCGGCGGTGATTTTGGTAATGGGCGTCAGGCAATTGCCGGTTTTTATTGCGCTGGCGGCGGCAGCGCCAATCGCGGTTGTTTTCAGCGCGGATAGGATTCGCCGCGAGCCAACTTCGCTGCGCTGGTGGGGAGTGATCGCATTCGCAGCCGTGATTCTCCAGGGAGTGCTCGGCGGGTTGCGAGTCGTGCTTTACAAAGACGAAATTGGAATCTTCCATGCAGTGCTCGCGCAACTTTTCCTTGTGTTGCTCTGGGTGATAGCGCTGTTCATTAGCCAATGGTGGCAGAATGGCCAGTTTCTGCCGGGTTCGATTGCGGCGAGATCGCGACTTCGGCAGCTTTTGTTGCTCGCGAGTGTAATGATCTTCACGCAGTTGGCGCTCGGCGCGACTATGCGTCATCAGCACGCCGGATTGGCTATTCCCGATTTTCCTTTGGCGTATGGCACGCTCTGGCCGGCGATGGATGCGCAATCGGTTGCCACCTATAATCAGCACCGGATGGAAGTAATCGCGGCGAACCCGATCACCGCGCTTCACATCGGTTTGCAAATGGTCCATCGTCTTCTCGCCTTGTTGATTTTCTGCGCGGTTTGCGCGTCAGCCTGGATTGCTGGACGAGAGTTGGGTAGAAAGCATCCGCTGGCGAAGCTGACATTGATTTGGGTCGGGCTGCTTTCGCTTCAAGCGATCCTGGGCGCGGCCACGATTTGGTCGAACAAAGCCGCGGATATCGCGACGCTTCACGTCCTGGTCGGCGCGCTTTCATTGGCAGCCGGATCGCTGCTGGCGACTGTATCGTGGCGGCGGCTTAAAGTAGATCAGGCGGCCGTAAATGAACGGGCTGCCGAAACGGTTTTTCGGCCTGGCAATGCCGCGGCGGCGCAGTCAAACCCATGAAGGCCTCCGCGCAACCAATTACCACAACCGCGCTCGCTGAAAAAAGCTGGATAGCGATTTTTGCCGAGCTGTTCAAAGCGCGCCTTACCTTCCTGGTGCTGCTCACAACGCTGGTCGGATTCTACCTCGGCTTTCGCGGCGCGGTGGATTATCTGCTGATGATTCATACATTGCTCGGCACCGCTCTGGTTGCATCCGGCGCGTCCGCATTGAATCAGTTGTTGGAGATCGATTACGACGCGCGAATGCGTCGAACGCAGGATCGGCCATTGCCGTCAGGCCGATTGCAACCGCAGACGGTGTTGCTAATCGGGGCGGGGTGCGCGGTTGCCGGGCTGGCCTATCTGGCGCTGGCGGGGAATTATGTGACCAGCCTGCTCGCCGCCGCGTCACTGCTCAGTTACGTGTTCATTTACACCCCGCTCAAGCGAGTGACGTGGTTGAACACGGCGATCGGCGCGATTCCGGGCGGGTTGCCGCCGCTGTTGGGCTGGACGGCCGCTCGGGGGCATTTGAACCGCGAGGGCTGGGCGTTGTTCGCAATCCTGGCGTTTTGGCAATTACCGCATTTTCTGGCGATTGCGTGGATGTATCGCGATGAATACGCCCGGGCCGGATTCAAAATGCTGCCGCTTATCGATCCAGACGGGCATCGCACGGGCAGGCAGGCGGTGAGTCACACGCTGGGCTTGTTGCCGATAAGCCTGACTCCGTTTCTATTCAAATTGACCGGGCCGACTTATCTGGCTGGCGCGCTGGTCCTTGGGCTGGCTTTTCTGTGGCACGCGATCCAATTTTCGCGGCACCTGACTCTCGCGCGGGCCCGGCAATTGTTTTTCTTTTCGATTCTATATTTGCCTTTGTTATTGGGGTTGATGGTTTTTGATAAAATCAAGTAATCCAGGCCGAATCTGCCGTTGACACCGGCGTTCGAGTTCAGTTCACTTACGCCCTTTGAATTCGGCCTGACGAAGTATGTCAGGTTTGTTAATCAAAAAACGCAGTTGAAATAATCATGCAGGCCACCGCACACGCAGTTCCGCACGCCGGAGTTCACGAAGAGCATCACGAGGACATCGGCTTTTTGCGCAAATATGTTTTCTCGACCGACCACAAGATCATCGGTCTTCAGTACGGGTTTACCGCGCTTTGCTTTTTGCTGTTCGGATTTTGTCTGATGCTGACGATGCGCTGGAAGATTGCGCACCCGGCCGATCCGGTGCCGATCGTCGGACCATTGCTGGCCGCGATTTTCGGCGATGTGGCGGCGAAGGGCATCATGTCGGCGGACCTCTACAATTCTTTCGGCGCAATGCATGGCACGATCATGGTGTTTATGGCCATCGTGCCGCTGGCGTTTGCGGCGTTCGGCAATTACGTGGTTCCCCTGCAAATCGGCGCGCCTGATATGGCGTTCCCGCGAGTTAACATGGCGAGCTACCAGGCTTATGTGCTGGGTGGGTTGATCATGTTCATCAGCTTTTTCATCCCGGGCGGCGCAGCGCAAGCCGGCTGGACCTCGTATTCGCCTTTGGCCACCTCGATACCGACCGATGGCCAGACGTTCTGGCTGATTGGGATGGTGTTTCTGATTACGTCTTCGCTGCTCGGCGCGGTCAATTTTATCGCGACGATTATCCAACTGCGCGCGCCCGGAATGACCTGGATGCGTTTGCCGTTCTTTTGCTGGGCGCAGTTTGTCACGGCGTTTCTGTTGCTGCTGGCATTTCCGCCGCTGGAAGCCGCCGGCATCATGCAGCTCATGGATAAGGTCGCCCACACGAGCTTTTTCCTGCCGACCGGTCTGGCGATTGGCGGCAATCTCGCCAACGTCAGTGGCGGCGGCAGCCCCTTACTCTGGCAACATTTATTCTGGTTTCTTGGGCATCCTGAGGTTTATGTCCTGATTTTGCCGGCAATGGGAATCGTGGCCGAAGTGATCGCCAACAATACGCGCAAGCCTATTTGGGGTTACAAATCGCTGGTTTATGCATCGCTGACCATCGGTTTCCTGTCGTTCATCGTTTGGGCGCACCATATGTATCTGACGGGGATGGGGACGCGGGTGGCAACGTTCTTCCAGACCACTACGATGATCATTTCGATTCCCTCGGTCATCATTTTGACCTGTTTCTTTATCTCACTCTGGGGCGGCTCCATCCGCTTCAACACGCCTATGCTATTCGTGATGGCGTTTTTGCCGATGTTCGGAATTGGCGGTCTGACTGGGTTGCCGCTTGGTTTCAATTACAGCGATCTACATTTGCACGACACGTATTACGTAATCGCGCACTTCCATTACATCGTGGCGCCGGGGACAATCTTCGCGTTGTTCGCGGGCATTTATTATTGGTTCCCCAAAATTACCGGGCGGATGATGAGCGAATTTTGGGGCAAGGTGCATTTCTGGGGATCGTTGATTTTCATGAATCTGATCTTCCAGCCGATGTTCGCGCAAGGCATGGCCGGCATGCTCCGACGCATGGCCGATGGCGGCGCGATGTATTCTCAGGCGGTGGTCGGCGCGGATGCCAAAGGCGGACTTTCGGCGCACATGATGGGCTTGCACAATTATATCTTGTGGGCGGCGGTTGGGCTGTTTTTGGCGCAAATACCTTTTATCTTCAATTTATTTTACAGCATCAACAATGGGCAAAAAGTTACGTCGAACAATCCGTGGGATGCCACGACCCTGGAATGGCAAACTCCGACGCCACCGCCGCATGGAAATTTCGATAAGGCGCCGGAAGTGCATCGCGGACCCTATGAATACAGTGTCCCTGGCAAGGCCCGCGATTACACGCCGCAAAATGAACCCGGCTGAGTCGCGCCTGATTCTGAATGTTTTGAAATCTGATCTCTCACTTATTGCATGGATATTCCCTACACAGTAGCACCACGGCAGGACACCGGCCTTTATAATGCGAAGGTCGGTATCTGGCTGTTTTTGGCGTCTGAAGTAATGCTCTTCGGCGCGTTGTTTTCGACCTACATACTCTTGCGGGTCGGAGCGCCGGAAGGTTTCTGGCCGCACGGCTGGCTCAATGTGCCGATTGGCACAGCGAACACCCTGGTGCTGATCACTTCGAGTATCACGACCGTGATGGCCTGGGCATCGTGCAAGATGAATCAGTTCAGCAAATTCAAGTTCTACCACGCCTGTACGATCCTGCTGGCTTGCACGTTCGTGTGCATCAAGTCATACGAATACCACGACAAGTTTACGCATTATGAAATCGCATTGAACGGCGATAAAATTGTCGATGGGCACCTGGTCGAGAACAAGTTGAAGAAAGAAGGGGCTGCATGGACCGGGTACATCATTTTGAAGGGGCACGAGATCGGCAGCAAGGAGCGATCGGAGTTGTACGATCTGCAACGTCGCAAAGCGCCGAAGCACGAAGAAATCAAGATCGAGGGTTCCCAAATCCAAAAGCTCGACACTTATGGCCCGTGGCACAACACCTACACGGCGATTTACTTTACGCTGACCGGATTGCACGCGTTGCACGTTATTGGCGGTGCGCTGGTGATTGGCTTCCTCTGGGGTCCTGGCAGCAAAATGTGGAAGACCGATCCCGAGCGTTTTACCAACCGGATCGAAATCTCAGGCCTGTTTTGGCACTTTGTCGATCTCGTCTGGATATTCCTCTTCCCCGTATTATACTTATTATAATGTTATGAGCGATTCGCATTCTCCGGAGCATTTCAGCCAGCACATTCGCCGATATCTGTTTGTGTTTTATGCGTTGTTGTTCGGCACGTTGATTACTGTCGCAGCTTCTTTCATTCCATTTGGCCACCGATCGCTGAACATCGCGGTTGCCCTATTTATCGCTTCGGGCAAGGCGTTTCTGGTGGCTGGGTACTTCATGCATCTTATCTCTGAGCGGAAGATGATCTACGGCATTTTGGCATTTACGGTTTTCTTTTTTGTCGGCTTGATGGCGCTTACGGTTTGGTCGTTTGCGGATTTTCCGCCTTTCGCCACGCATTGAAATGTCATTAAAAGCGTTCCATCTGATTTTCATCACCGCCTCGAGCGCTCTAGCGATTGGATTCGCCGTGTGGGCGCTGAAGAACTACTTCTCGCCGGATGGACGTGCGCTGGATCTGGTCTATGGGATCGGCTCGATTATCGTCGGCGTGGCATTAATCGTTTACGAACGCTATTTTTTGAAGAAATTTAAGAACGTAAGTTATCTGTGAAGCATCGTTCTTTAGTTCCAATTTTGGTGGGCGCGCTGACGGCGGCGTTCATCTCGCCGACTTCGGCGCTGGCGTGCGCTGCTTGTTACGGCCAATCCGACTCGCCAATGGCACAGGGATTTAATTGGGGAATTTTCAGCTTGCTGACGGTCATCGTCATGGTTTTGGCGACCATCGCTGGATTTTTCGTTTTTCTCGCTCGCCGCTCGGCGGCTCTATCAGCTTCGCTGCCGGACGCTGCGAACTCACCCTTGAACAGTCAGCACCCACCTCTTACAGCCCATTGATATGGTTAAACTCCTTGGATTGCCGGTTCTTGCTTCCGAGCATGGCAAAGACGTCGATAATCTGATCATCTACGTTCATTGGTTGATGATTCTGCTATTCGTCGGCTGGCTGGCTTATTTTGCCTACGCGCTGTTTCGTTTTCATAAGTCTCGCAATCCCAAGGCGGACTATGTGGGAGTGAAGAATCACGCCTCGAATTACATTGAAGGCGCGGTGGCGGTGATCGAAGGCGTTTTGTTGATCGGCGTGGCGGTGCCGCTTTGGGCAAAGGCACAGGACAAAGTGCCGAAAGACGCTGAATCGACGGGTTGTGGCCCAGCAATTCGCCTGGAATGTTGCTTATCCTGGCAAGGACGGCCTTTTTGGAAAACAGGACATGAACCTGGTAAGCGCCACCAATGTCTTTGGGTTCGATTACACCGACCCTGCTACAAAGGACAATCCCCCGCCGGGCTTGAACGAAATCCATGCCCCGCTTGTGAAGGAACCTGATGGCAGATACCGCCCGGTAGTGATTTACGTTTCTTCGAAAGATGTTATTCATTCTTTCAAGGTAATCGCGCTCCGAATCACCCAGGATGCGATTCCCGGGATGCGCATCCCAGTTTGGTTTCGGCCAACCGAGGAAGGACGTTTTCAGATAAATTGCGCGCAGCTCTGTGGAAACGGGCATTCGACAATGGCTTCAGGGTTTTTGGTCATCGAAAGCCAGGCGGCGTTCGATAAATGGCTGGGCTCGAAAACCGGCGGCGCAGTGCAACTTGAATAGCCCGGTATAAGCAACAGGGTGCGACTGGCGGCATTCGAATGCCATTACCGCGGCCCTTGCCAGGCCGGTCCACTTATGAACGAATCCCCCCGGAAAATTGGAGTGTTTGCCTGGGGCGGAGCTGTTTTAATCCTGCTCACGATTACGCTCGCGGTCTTGCTTGCCCAGTTGCGCAATCGGCCGGCTTTGCCGGTATTAGGTAACATCGCCGATTTTTCACTGACCAATCAATTGGGAAAAACGGTTTCGCTGGCTGACTTGCGGGGACATGTCTGGGTGGCGGACATCATCTTCACGCGATGCCCCGGTCCCTGTCTGAAAATGAGCCGCGAGATGAAGGAACTCGACCAAGCAATATCAGGTAAAAACGGCGAGCGTTTGGTCAGCCTGACTACTGATCCGGACTATGATACGCCCCCGATTCTGAAAGCCTATTCCGAGCGACTGGGCGGCATTTCGGACCGTTGGTTGTTCCTGACCGGGACGAAAGATCAGATCCGGAAGCTCGCTAGAGACTCGTTGGGACTTGGAGCGGAGGAGAAGAAACCTGAAGAGCGGGATTCGAGCAACGACCTTTTCATTCATACCACGATTTTTGTCGTCGTCGATAAGCAGGCCCGTTTGCGCGGGGTATTCGAAAGCATGGGTGAGGGTATCGATTGGGAAAAAGCGAAAGCCGACATTCTGTCCGCGGTGAAACAATTGGAGCGTGAAACGTGAATTTCTCGGATCTGCCCGCGGTCAACGCTATTCTAAACGGGCTGAGCGCGATTCTGCTGGTTGCCGGACTAACATTCATCCGGCGGGGAAATCAGGTGGCGCATCATCGCTGCATGCTGACAGCCGTGGCCTGTTCGGTGCTGTTTCTGATTTGCTACATCACTTATCATCTAAAGGCAGGCCGGACCGTGTTCCATGACCCGCAGTGGTTCCGGCCCATTTACCTGACGCTGCTGCTGACCCACACCGTGCTGGCGGTCACGATTTTGCCATTGATAATCATTACCTTGAGCCGTGCGCTAAGGCAGCGTTTCGATCGGCATAAAAAAATCGCGAGAATTACCTGGCCGCTCTGGATGTATGTGTCAGTGACGGGGGTGATTATTTACCTGATCCTCTACAAGATCTATCCGCAGACGCATTAAACGCCCGCCAACCGGCCGAGAGCACGTCGCGGTTACGGCAGAAATTTTCCGACTAAACCACTGATGGTTTTGCCATCCGCGCGGCCGGCGGCGCGGGCTTGCACGGCTTTAACAACCGGTCCCATGTCCTTTTTGCTCTTCGCGCCTGTTTCTTCGATCACCGACTTAACCAGAGCGTCCAATTCCTCCGGGGAAAACGGTTGGGGAAGATAGGTTTCGAGCACGGTGATTTCTCTTTTCTCTTTGTCAGCCAAATCCTGCCGGGCGCCTTTTTCGAATTGCTCGACCGAATCACGGCGTTTTTTCACTTCCTTTTGCACCACGGCGACGAAATCTGCGTCAGAAAGGTTGTCGGATTTTCGTTCGATTTGCGCGTAGCCGATTGCCGACTTAAGCATGCGCAAAGCGCCAAGCCGCTCGCTGTCCTTGGCGAGCATGGCGGCTTTGATTTCGCCCGAGAGTTTCTCCAGCGGGCTCACGACTGCTTGCCCTCGTCGAGGGTCCGCAGGGCGTCGCGCACTTTGGCTGCCTTTTCGTAGTCTTCGTCCTTCACAGCTTCATTCAACGCCCGTTCCAGCTTCTCGCGCTCAGTCAGCGGCCGATCGGCCCGGATTTCCTGGAGCCATTTCTCGAGTGACAGAATTTCAGGGCTTTGGTCCGAATTCTCATCGCGACCGCTTTCACGGTAGAAGACGCGAATTTTCTCCAGGCCTTCCTCGACGCATTGAATGGCGAGCGTATGATCTTCGGCCTGTAGCGCCTGGGTTCCGCGAGCGCGGGTCAGGATCATCAGCAGTTGCGGTTTGAATTGAAGAAGGGACCATGCCAATTCCTCGGACTCGGCGTGCTTCGAGACAAATTCGAATAGCGCCAGGTTGCGTTCGGCATCGCGGACCACACCGGCAAAGTCTTCAAGTTGGAGCAGGCAAATGTAGCGATGATGATATTGAATGGCCTCAAGTTGAAGCTTTGAACAATCCTCAGCCTTCAGCACAAAGCCTTCTGGATTGCCTTCATTTTTTGACAGGTGGCGGTAAAGGCGAGCCTGGTGATGTTCCAGGAGCGAAACATGGCCAAACGGACGTTTGCCGTCAGGCCGCCCCTCGGCGTTCATTTGGAGCAAACCCAGATCGACGCGGAGTTGGATTTTTTCAGTCCCGTCTTTGGCTTTGAAGCGGCGCACCACCACCTGGCCGGGCTGGTATTCCCACTGCGCCAGCAG
>WNFL01022886.1_pt1 | contig 11527 bp, 16 predicted proteins | sample 5400361 | NCBI WGS metagenome assembly WNFL01 (sample SAMN13153351, study PRJNA577476) | soil metagenome | isolation source: 40 cm soil on Douglas fir-dominated hillslope | place: USA:California | collected 2013-09-17
TACCTTCTCGATCATCGCGGCCTTGAACGGCTCGCTCGTGAAGCTCGCATGCGGACCGTCGTTCCACTGAACGTTCAGCTTCTTGCGTCCCTGCATCGCCGCCCACGTGCTGTTGGCGACGACGGCGACGCCGCCGAGCGACTGGAACAGCAGCGGCGGCTTTGGCGCATCGATGGTGACGGTCTGCGACACGCCCTTCACCGCGAGCGCGGCTTTGTCGTCGAGGCTCTTCACTGTGCCGCCCACGACGGGGGGATGCTCGACGGAGGCGAACACCATGCCGTCGCGATACACGTCGAGGCCGAATTCCGCTTTGCCCGTCGCGATGTTGTTGAGGTCGTAGATCTGCCGTTCCTTGCCGACGTACTTCCACGCGGTCTTCGGCTTGAAGGCCAGCGCTTCCTTCTTCGGCACCGGGAGTTTCGCCGCTGCGGCAACAAGCGAGCCGTAGCCGGCCTTCTTCCCGCTCTTCGCGTGCACGACTTCGTGATTCGCTGTCGTCAGTTCCGCGGCGGGCACGTTCATCTGCGTGGCGGCGGCGGCAACGAGCATCGACCTCGCCGATGCGCCGGCAATCCGGAACGCCTCGTAGAAGTCGCGGATCGAGCGCGAACCGTCGGTGTTCTGGTCGCCGTACCGTGTGTCGCCCACGCCCTGCTCGATGCGGCAGCGGCTCCAGTCGGCGTCGAGCTCGTCGGCGGCGACGAGCGGGAGCGACGTCCGGATGCCGGTGCCCATCTCCGATCGGTGCGTGACGATGAAGACCGTGCCGTCGGGCTCGATGCCGAGGTACACGCTCGGGTGAAGCGGAGCGGTGTCGGCTTTGGTGTTGAAGATCGCCGCGCCGGCGGGCGCGGTCTGCGCGAAGAGATCCTCGGGCACCAGGCGCGAGGCGACGACAAACGCGCCGGTCGAGATGACGCCGTTCAGGAACTGGCGTCTGTTGAGCGAGATATTCTCGATAAACATCACGCACGCTCCTTCGCCGCGGTGTGTATCGCGGCACGGATGCGCTGGTAGGTTCCGCATCGGCAGATGTTGCCCGCCATCGCGCGGTCGATGTCCGCGTCGGTTGGGTTCGGCGTCGTCTTCAGGAGCGCGGCCGCCGACATGATCTGGCCCGACTGGCAGTAGCCGCACTGCGGCACGTTATGCGTGACCCACGCCTTCTGGACCGGATGCATCGCGCCGTTGGCCGCGAGCGCGTCGATTGTCAGCACGGTCTTGCCGGCAAGCGTGCTCATCTTCGTCTGGCACGATCGCACGGCCTGGCCGTCGACGTGCACCGTGCATGCGCCACAGAGTCCGGCGCCGCAGCCGAAGCGCGTGCCGGTGAGGCGCAGATCGTCGCGGACATACCAGAGCAGCGGCATGTCCGGGTCGCCGTCGTACATGCGGGCTTTCCCGTTCACTGTCAGGTTGACCATAAATGCATTCCTCGCTGGAGGCGCATTATCACATGTAACGAGCACTGCGAAAAACGACGACGATCGCTGGTTCAGCTGCCGCCGTGGTCTTCTACCGAGCCTTTCGCGCACAGAGAAAGAGGCTGATGGCAGAACAGCCAAGCAGGCCCGCGAAAAGGTAAGTGATCTTGCGAGATCCAATTTGAGGGACGAGCACGAAGGTGGTGATCAAGGTGCCGGACACGTTCCCGATCGTCGAGACCGCGTAGAGACGGCCAGACACCCGCCCGATCCGATCGGTCGAAGGGAGTAACACACGGACCGCCATCGGCGAAAGAGTGCCCAGCAACGTCAAGGGTATCTGCAGCAAGGCAGTGGCCGCTACCAGAATGCCGGAGGGACCCTCGCCAAGCACGTACTGAATCCAGCGCATCATGGGATCAGCCGTCGGCGGGACAACGGCCAGATACAATGCCGCCGATGCGACTGCGTAAGAGATGAAGTAAGGGGATGGATTCCGGTCCGCGATAATGCCGCCGACGAAATAGCCAACCGCAAGGCCGCACAACACCACTGAAATGAGACCGGCCCACGCGCCGATCCCGTTGCCAAAATATGGGTTGAGATAACGGCTGGCGAGCATCTCGAAGCCCATCAGGACATTCCCGACCACGAACGCGTTGGCGTAGATGAGAAGGGCGATGAGCGGGTCTCCTCAGCGATCGGCCCACTTGCGGTTGTGAACCGCTACGGCCTTGAGCGTCTCGACGGGCGCAAAATCATCGGTGAGGATGTCGGCGCGGAAGTCGACGGATTCCGTGCGACCAGAGTCGAAGGGCCGTCGCTTCGCGAGCATCTCCGTCAGGTTCCACCGCAGATTGAGCAGGTTCTGCCGAGCCGCGGCTCTGTCAGCGAGATCCGCCGTACCACGTTCCGCCCCGTCGTATGCGATCGTCACGACATTGCCGTCTACCTCGAAAAAATCAAGATGCGAAAAGACGGAGTGAATCGTGACGACCGCCGAGTCAAACAGCATCGTGGCTGGCTCGATGTTCTGCGCGATGACGCCGCCTGGGGCCAGATGATCTTTGACAATTTGATAAAACTCTTTGGTCAAGAGATGGAACGGGACGAAAGGTCCACGATACGCGTCGAGCAGGATGATGTCGTAACGGTCTTTGGAACGACCGAGAAATAAGCGGCCATCGTCGATGGCGACGTGGACATTCGGTTCATCTCTGAGGCCAAAATACTTTCGGGCGAGCTGCACAATCTGAGAATCGAGCTCGACAGCCGTGATCGCCACGTTTGGCAGATAGTGGTGCAGATAGGAAGAGGTGCGGCCGCCGCCGAACCCGATTTCGAGAACTGACGTCAGCCCCTCCGTATACGCAAGGCTGGCCGTCATATAGCGCATGTACACAAGCGGCAGATCGAGCTCGTCGCTCTTGTTGTAGATGCTTTCAGAGTAAGTCTGGCGGCTGTGGCCGAACGTCATGATCACGTACTCGCCTTTCGCGTACACGTAGATGTTGTTGTAAGGCGATTCACGCGATTCGACGAGCCGGAGGTCATCAGCACTGTCCCGATGGGACGGTGCGCCGACGCGCCATTGGTGCAGCAATACGCCGGCGGACCCAGCCAAGAGAGCTGCTGTGAGCGTCCATCGAAGCGGGTGACGGAAAAATACGAGACCAGGAACAGCGCTCATGAGTCGCATCCCATTGCAAGTATGCGCGTCTAGCGACGACGGCCTTCGGGTTCGCCACGCATGAAGTGACGTACTTTTCAGCGTGTGTGGGACAGGCGGCCTCGCCGTGCCCACCCGCAGATCGTGACCGCCCTGCGAGGGCGGTGGCGGGTGGGGACGTTATCTCGGCGCGGTCACGAACTTCGTCGCAAGCTCCTTGGCGGATGCGTCCGTCGCGCAATTCGCAGTGAACCGACCGCCTCGAGCCACAGTGGCGACGACCTCACCCTTTCGGTTCAACACGATGGTAGTGCAGGCCACGCTGCCAATCTGCGCGACGGCGATTGTATAGTCGCGGCGATCGTCTCCAAACGGCACAACCTCAATCGCGAGTCCTCCGGCGGTTCGCAATCGATCGACGATCTGATTCGAAAGCGGAGGCTGTCCGGCAAGGGCCACTTTCAGCGGCTGTTGCGCCTGGGCCATCAGGCTGGAATTGGCAAGAAATAAGGTCACGAGCAGCTTCTTCATCGTGCACGCTCCTTCGGCGCTTTCTGCGCGGCGCATTCAGGTTCTACCAGCGCCGATTATCGCGCATCGGCGGATCGAGAAGTACAGCGTTTCTTGAGGTCGAGGATGTGACCTAATCGGAGCAGAGAACGCATCATGCTGGCGAACGTCGTGGCGACCGAGGCGGCCGGGCGAGCATCTATCCACGAATCCACCTGGCCGGAAACGGCTGAATCGTTTCAACAACTATGCGAACGGCACGAGCCGACCGTCTTTCGAGGGCTCGCATCCGACTGGCTGCCCGAAGAAGCCACGGGAAGACCCCTCCAATGGATGGCATCGATTGTCGGACATCGCCGTGTCCCTGTGACGGTTGTGTTGCCCAATGACAACGGCTTCGTCGGCACCGGAGGGATGAAGCGCCTCGAACGTGTGAGCTCGAAGATCGGCGGCCGCCGCACATTCAGCTCGGTCGCGTCGTCAATGGAAAATGCGAGCGCCTCACGCGACGGTTACAAGCTCTACGTGCAGTCCGTTGCTGTCGAGACTGAGTTGCCGGAGCTTCAGCCCTACATCAAGCTGCCGCTCGACAAGTTGAGATTCAAGGGCGAGTGGCGAGCATGGATCGGAACCGGCGACCACCACGTGGCGATGCACTTCGACGGCCGCGAGAACTTCTTCTGTCTGTTGGCGGGTCGCAAACGGTTCTCCGTCTGTCCATTCGACGTCCTCGCTGACGCGTACGTCGGTCCCATGGAAGGCAATGAGTATGGAACACCGGCGAGTACGGTGGACCCCAAGCGGCCCGATTTCTCGCAGTTTCCGCGCTTTCGCCGGATCCTGGATCGCACTGTGTCCGTCGATCTCTGCGCTGGCGATGTCCTGTACCTGCCGAGCCATTGGTGGCACTGGGTCGACTCGTTCGATGTCAACATCTCGGTCAATTACTGGTTTGTGGATTTGGCCGATCATTCAGTCCGCCATGCAGCCGCGACGTTCTTTCGTGCTCTCTTGAATCTGCGTGGTCTTCCGGATCACTGGCGGCACTATTGGAAAACCACGTTCGACTACTACGTCTTCCAGACACACGGCGACCCGTATTCACATTTGCCGTTCGATGAGCAAGGATTCGCCGGGACTCCGACTGCCGAAAGATTCCAGTGCATTCGCGGCATGATCCGAACAGCTGAGGCTCAGCCGTCGGCACTCGATTCGTCGTCGACCGAGGTCGTGATGAACACGACATACAGGTTGTCGCCGGCTGTCTCGATACGCCTGGGATCTCAATCGACGGTTGTGTTCAGCGATCCCAACACGGGCGCCGAGGCGGCGGTACCCGCTGCATTTCTCGCCGTCGCGGCTCAATTCGTCGAGGGCCAAACGCCGGCTGCCGTCTTCGAATCGTTCAAGCGAGCCGGGCTGAGCGTCGACCCCAGATTTTTTCTGGAGCCGGTTCAACAGCTCGCGAGCGCTAGCATCCTCCGTCGCGTCGAGTAATGGGACCGTGCCAAACTGGGTGGGCTTAGTCGATCGTAGGACGATCGGCCGCATCGATCACGAGCACTTCCACTGATGCGCGTCGCGGATCGAGTTTCAGCCCGAGCTGCTCCTCGAGGGCCGTCGGCAGTACTGGCGCCGAGATGTCTGCCGGCACGGTAGTCGCTGGTGCGCCCGGAGCCGCGGCCTCCGCTGCGGCAGCGGCCGGTGGCGGTCCGAATTCCAGTCGCAGATCGAAGAGCCCTTGAAGACTGGTGGCGTCGATAACCGTACGATTGACGTATCCCTCTACGGCATACGCCAGGGTTGACATCGGGACTGCTGCACCCTTGAGAACGCCGTTTACTCCCGAGCGGGACGGAAGCAACGTACCGCGTGGCTGGGGTCCCTTCGGATCGAAAATTCGACGAACGGCGGTGTTCGAAACCGGCGTTTGGTCGTCGGAGATCTTCAGGTTTCGACCCTCACCGACGCGGACGAGGGCAAATATCGGCCCGTCGCGCGTGGGACCATGACCAGCACCTGCTCCAAAGGAACGGCCGACCCCGGGATCTTTGCCTGCAGGTCAAACCGATCACTGTCCAGCCAGTTGGGCCCACCGACGATGGACTCGTTCAGAAGCGGTCGTCCGTTGGACCGTCGATACGCAAACTGCACCAGCAGCCTCAGCGTCGCATTCGTGGCGATAAAACGTCCTGGTGCCACGCCAACAAATGTGCGCTCGTTGGAGAGGCCCTGTTTGATCGAGGCCACCTCGAAGGCGCTTGCGGGCGCCGGCGGATCTTGTGCCCGTAGCAACGCCGACCCGCCAGCCACGATCGCACCGCCGAAAACCAATACACGCATCATCCTCACACCACTGCCTGCAGAGACACCGTTCGTAGGGCGTGTGATGCCGACAGACTTCCAAACGTGTTGTCTATACATTGATCGAATTCTCCGGCAGGCGTTGTACCCCGCCATCGCCAGACGTGCGTCGATTCGACGACGTCAGTGCTGAACACGGCTTCGACCTTGTCCCCGGCCGACACCTGGAAAGGCTGCATGAAGGGAAAGATCGTCTGACCGTAAATCACGGCGGGTCGTGAAGGATGATTCGAGAATCCCACGCCTTCGCACAACACAGTGTCGAACCACACGGCGATACCGTGACAGGTACCAGCTCGAGTCGCGTGGAGCTGGAGTCCTCCTTGAACGAACGGCCGATCCATTGTCATGTAATCGAGGATTGCCCACTCACGGGCGTCCGAGAGGAGTTGGCCCTCGTTCAGCACCGTCTTGTGGGGGATCGTGGTTTCGAGCGAGCGTGCAGGCTCGAGGTTGATGTCGTCCGAGATTTGACTCCAGATACCGACGTTGTAGCTGTAGTGTCTCTCGGCCTCCACGAGTGCGGCGCACAGCACGTCGCGTTTCGGGACGAGCACGCCGGTCTCTGAGAGGAAACGTTGCCGTGCGTCGATGATCGTCGGAAAGTGCGCCTCGAATGGCGGCAACGCGCCTCGGAGGTCCGAGATGATGACGTCGGCGCGTTCGGTCAACTGAATACGTTTTGCGTCGGCATGGATGAACTGAATCGGCGGCGATCCGTTGACTTCGGCGATCTTCTGCGCGACGAAGATCGCCGGCGATGTCTCGAAGGCGTAAACGCGTGCGGCCCCACGACGCGCAGCCACAATCGCGAAGAATCCTACCCCGGTTCCAATTTCGACGACCACCGAGCCATCTCGCACCGTCGACTGAATGGCCCGGACGTAAGCGTCCGTTCGTATACGATCGGCGATCATCGTCGCGTAACCGTGATTCGGGTACATCGTTCGGCGACCTGTTCAACGAGTCCGCGTCTCGTGCCCGATTCTCATCTTAATCGTTAGGAATAGGCGTAACACGGCGCGCATTCGCTCGTGGTGTCACAGACACACACGGCCATGGTTAGCGTGTCGTTCCAGTACGCGCTTCCCCACGAGAGCTCCGCCTCGGCCGGCGGTGTATATAGTCCGGCGACGAACGACACCGTCAGCAATCCGAGAGCCGCGGCGGCGTTCGAGGCCGCGGCGGAGCCGCTGCGCTCAATCCCTGTCGGCATACTGACCTCCTAACTGCACGTGTTGCACTGCCAGCCGTAATCGAAGACGCAGATCCATTGGCCTGTATTGGGATTCGTGTAGACGGACCCCATACAGCTGGGTCCGCCCTGCGCTCGGGATTTCGGCACGGACATCCCCGACACGAGCGCCACAGTCGCAAACCCGAGTGCGAGAGCCGCGGTCGATGCGACCGAGGCTTGATTGTCTTTTGGCCTGTCGTTCATGGCATCACCTCGTTAACTTGCGCACGGCGCACAGTAGTTGCCGCCATCGCACCAGCAAATGTACATGGTCGCTGCCTCGTTCCAGTACGGCGTACCAACGGGACCCGGCTGCGCCTCGACCGGCGGCGTATAAAGCCCCGCGGCGAAGCCGACCGTCACGACCCCGAGGGCAATCGCGGCGTTCGCCGCGACCTTGTTCGACTGATCGTACGATGCGTTGTTCATATGTCTCCTGTCTGCCAGTCGCTAGCTCGCGGGCCAGCAAGGGGCACAGAAATTTCCAGCGTCGCACACGCAGATTCCCATCGTCCCCTCGTCATTCCAGTACATGTCACCGTAAGGTCCGCCTTGTGCCCCCGCCGGTGGCGTGTAGATGCCGGCGGCAAACCCCACCGTGAGTAGGCCCAAGGCGACCGCGGCGTTCGCCGAAGCTGGATGATCGTTCCTGCCGTCTTTTTCCATGGCGAGTCACCTCCATTAGCTGCCGTAACATGGACCACAAAACTGCGTCTCGTGATCACAGACGCAGATCTGCATGTCGCCGGCGTCGTTCCAGTACACCGAACCCCACGACTGCGCCTCGGCCGGAGGCGCGTACAAACCGGCGGCGAAGCCGACCGTGACGACGCCCAGGGCCACTGCGGCATTGGGCACGATGGAACGTGTGGTGTCCGTGTCGTCGCTCATCTGTTCCTCCTGACGGGCGGTGCGCCGAGAGCGATCATCCATGATGAGTCTGTTCCAAGACGTGTCGAATGCGATTGCCAAGTTGTTCCTGGTCGGCGGATTCTCGATGGGCGCCATCGACAAACACGACGTTACCGGCAGGATCGAGAAGGAACTTGTAAGGGGTCTCTGACAACCGCAGCGTGCGTCGCACTACCGAGGTCTTGTCGAGGTAGGTCGGGAAGGCGATGCCGAGCTGGGTCAGCGCGAGGGAGAGCTCACTCGACGTCGTTCGATCGACGACGGCAACCATCGCGAGCCGATCGCCAAAATCGGCGTGCAGATGGCCCCAGACCGTTGCTTCGGTCAAGCACACGGGGCAATCGGTGGGGGAAAACAGCACGATGAGCGTGTACGCCGCGGAATCGCGCGCCGCAAACCGCTCCCCCAGCGAGACGCTGGCGGTTACAGCCGCCGACGGAGACGCGCCAATCACGGCGTTGACCGGTTCCACACATGGACTGTTTGCCTGGCCGCGACACGCACTCATGTCGAACGGCTGGCCGGTGCTCGTAAGGATCGTCCCTTGGGCGGCGGGTTTCACGGGCTCGAAGCCCGCTGTGGCCAGCAATTCCTTGGTGAGGCGTCCAACGGTGCGTTCGCTCTCCGTGTACGACGCCATCAGCGCCTGCCGTTGCCGCATCAGCATCACACTCACGCCGAACATGGCGACGAACGCCAGCGGCCATGCGATCCGTGTCGGAAGAGTGAATCTCATTGGTTGTTCGCTCGCATGAGAGGGTCTCGATGTGCCGGCGCGACGTTCGCAACCTTGGCGGCGGACAGCAACCGGTATTGATACAAGGTCACGCCCTTGGCCTTGACATCCCTCCAGAAGACGACCCCGTTCGGCCCCGCCGACACGGGAAAATATCGGCTGCCAATCTCGCCCACGACGAGCTCTCCGTTGGGAGAGAACACCTCGCTCGCCGTTGCCAGCTCTGGTCGATGCACGCGATAGGTGATCATCACTTCGCCATTCGACAGCGCTATCAGACGCGAAAGCTGCGTCCACTTGTTCAGGTACGGCTCGACTTTTTCGAGCGTGTAGTTGTTGAGGCCGAGATCCGGAAGCTTCTGCGCCTCGCGATAGAACGGCGCCTCTCTTCCGATTTCGCGGACCAGGTGACCGTCAGGATCGAATTGCGCCACACGGCTGCGAATCGGCTGCGCTGCGTAGATCGTCTGCTGCGGCCCAGGCGCCATCATCACGCCGGCAAGACCACGCAGGTTCAGCTTGTCGATCCTTGCGTCGAGCGGATAGAACGACGACACGTTCTGACCCAGTGGCGTCAGCCGATGAACCATGTACGCGTTCTCTCCTGCGCGCGCGAACCGGCGCCGGCCACCTATGTATATGGTGCCGTTGCTGTCGACGTGCAGAGCGAGGCCAATCAGGCCCAGCGGACCGAACGCGACGGAGCTCAGGAGCTCGCCCGTTGGCTTGAAGACCTGCACACGGGCTTGTTTTACGTCCAGGACGTAAAGACGTTCGCCCGTCGTGTCCGTGGCGAGCGAAAACGGCACGGCAAACTGTCCCGGCAGGAAGCCGGGGCGGCCGATGGTGTTGAGTAATCGGCCGTCTGGCGCGTACCGCGCCACTTGCTTCGCGTCGTTGTCTGCGAGGTACACGTCACCGGTCGGTGCGACGATCACGTCGTTGATCGTTTTGGCCAGCGCACCTTGAAGCTGTGTTTCCCCGACGTATGAGAACGCGGACTCAAACGGCGTGAGTGGGATGTCGTTCGATGGTCGCCGCGTTCCGGTGCCGTAGCGCCAGATCGACATGGCGACCGTGAGCCCGGCCAACGCCGCGATGGAAACGACGACGACTTTGCCGATTCGCATAAGCGATCCTTGTCCTTGCACCGGACGACGTATCGTTCCGCTGCGACACACATTCTAGGGTTGCGAAGTGGGGCATCGACGCAGAAACAGCCGTACGGAACCTGCCGTCCCCAGCAAAATGTGCCGTACAGATTGCCGGATAGATCCGGCTCTCATTCCTGACGGTGATTTACGTCACTCCTTGTCGAGCGTTCGATGCTATTCCATCACTCGACGATGACCCGTGAAGGCCCACTCGGGTTCAACCAGGAATGGTTGCTGATGGTAGACGAGGCGTCCCGGTACGCCGGGCGGGCGTCCCCAGCGCCTGAGTTCCCATTCGTTTTTCGTCTCCGAGGCCGCTGGGACCGAGCTCAACTCGACGAAGCGCTCCACGCGCTCGCAAGTCGACACAAGGTACTGCGAACGGTGTACGTACCCACCGATCGCTACAAGACCAAACAGCGCGAGATTCTCCTGCAGATGTTTCTCCGGCGTAGATTGTTCGTCACCGGCATGTACGTGCGCCGTGCGCTCGACAGCGCCGAGATCGACGTCACCGAGTGCGATGCTACGACTGCTTCGGTCGACGACCTCGTCCTTGCGGCGATGGCGCAACCGCTTGTGCCGCGGACCCCACCGGTTCGAGCGATGGTCTTTCATGTGGACGACGACACACGTGTGCTCGTCCTGGTCACCTCCCACTTGATCTGCGATGGGTGGTCGATTCACGTGTTGCTGCGAGAGTTTTTGAGAATCTATCGCTCCGTGGTTGCAGGTGACGATGCCAATCTGCCGCCAATCGAGATCGAGTTCGAGAAGTTCATCGACAGGCAGCTTCGCGAACATTACTCCGGCGGGTTCGCCGAACACGAAACTATTGGCGCCGGCAATGGAGCCGGCTGAACGGCGCAACGATTCGGCACGCCGAGATTCCTTTCGCACGTCAAGCCCCTCAAGCTCCCGCCCAGCGGGCCAGCCGTGTGCAGTCGCTGACGCCATCGGTCGCGGGACTCGTCCGGGGCGCAGCAAGGCGTCTGCGTGTGACCCCCTACATCCTGTTCCGGACGGCGATGACGCTCGCGCTCTCCGATGCGCTTGGTAAGTCGCGTCTCGCATACTGGGCGAACTTCGCGAATCGTGACGACGGGCTCGAGCATGTGATGGGCTGGGTTTCGAACACACACGTCGTGACCGTCGATGTTCCCAAGAACGGTGGAACGATCGCTGACCTCTGCCAGCAGGTCTGGCGCGCATTCATCGACGCACGCGGCCACGCGACTATGCCACTCGCGTCACTCTGGCAACGACTCGGCTCGAACCTGGATTCACACGATACGCGCGTGAATTTCGACCTCTGGTGGGGACGTTACGTCGCCGCCCCTCGACCGGGACCGATCGAACCGATTCTTTCCTCGTGGTTGCCCCTGATGGACCTCGACGTCCGCGTTCATGACGATGGCCAGTCGTTCAGTCTGCGAAGCACCTACAACAGCACCCGCTACCAGGACGCCGGCGTCGCGGCCTTCGTTTTCCTGACCGCGGCAATTGCCAGTCGAATGG
>WNFL01301623.1_pt2 | contig 11522 bp, 12 predicted proteins | sample 5400361 | NCBI WGS metagenome assembly WNFL01 (sample SAMN13153351, study PRJNA577476) | soil metagenome | isolation source: 40 cm soil on Douglas fir-dominated hillslope | place: USA:California | collected 2013-09-17
CAGCTCGAGCCCGAGGCGCTCCGCCTCGCCGAACGCGCCATGTCCGCGCGCGTTCTGCTGCTGCGGACTGCTCCCGCCGACGTCCGTCCCGGGCTGCGCCGCGTGGCCGACGGTCTCGCGCTCTCCGCTCTCGACCTGGCCCGACAGGGAACCGAGGCGTCGCGCGCGGAATTGCTCGAGCGCGTCGTCCAGCTGGAGCGCGCCTGCTCCGCGCTGGGTTAAGATCCGCGCGTGGCCGATCCGTGGGATCCGCAGCAATACGAGCGATTTCGCTCCGAGCGCGAACAACCGTTCCACGATCTGCTCGCGCTGGTGCGCCCGCGGCCGGGGATGCGCGCGGTGGATCTCGGCTGCGGCACCGGGGCCCTTACCTTGCAATTGCACCGCACGCTGCAGGCGCGCGAGACGCTGGGGATCGACAACTCGCCTTCGATGCTGTCGAAACCGCCGCAGGCTCCGGGTCTCCGGTTCGAGCTGCGAGACGTCGCCGCGTTCGTTCCGGCGGAGCCCGTGGACCTCCTCTTTTCCAACGCGGCGCTGCACTGGATCCCGGAGCACGGCGAGCTGCTCCCCCGGCTGCGCGCGGCGCTGGGGCCGGGCGGGCAGATCGCGGTGCAGATGCCCGCCAACGACGACCATGCATCGCACGAGACGGCGCGCGAGCTGGCCATGGAGCACGAGTTCAAGCGCCACCTGGGCGGGTTCGTCCGGCGGCCGCCGCTGCCCTCTCCCGTGCGATACGCCGGCTGGCTGCACCACCTGGGCTTCGCCAGCCAGCACGTGCGCTTGCAGGTCTACACGCACCTGCTCGGCTCGCGCGACGAGGTGGTCGAGTGGGTCCGCAGCACCTTGCTCACCGACTACCAGCGCCGCCTGCCGCCGCCGGTCTGGGACCGATTCCTCGCCCGCTACCGCGAGCTGCTCCTGCCCAAGCTGCCCGACGATCGACCCTTCCTGTACACCTATCCGCGCATCCTGTTCTGGGGACAGTTGCCAGGGTAGACGAGCCACGGAGACCAGCGTCGCTCATTCCCGGATGTGGAGAACACAATCACAGGAACATCGGACTTGATTCGGCGGCCACTAGCGCAACCGGGCCACCCGTGAGCGCGCCTCGTCGAGCGCGCGGTGGATCTCTTCCAGCGCGGTGCGGGATTGGAGCGCTTCGTCTGCCTCGGCGCGCGCGGCGACCAGCGCCTCTTCGAGCGCGTCCCGTTCGGCGGTGAGCGCTTCGGCGGCTTTCCGCGCCTGGTCCCGCTCCGCGGCACGGGCCTGCGCCTCTGCCGCCAGCCTCTGCGCATGCTCGCGGGCCTGGGCAGCCTCGGCGCGAGCGGCGTCGGCCTCGCGGACGGCGCCGGCCGCGCGGGTGCGCTCCTCCCGCAGCTCGCGCGCGAGGCGGGCCACCTGCCCGAGCGCGCCGTCCCGCTCCGCCTCGAGCAGCTCCATCTCGCGCCGGAGCTGCTCGGCCAAAGAGCCGCGCTTCTGCAGCTCCGCGGCGAGGTGGTCGGTCTCCGCGCGCTGATCGCGCGCTTCTTCCGCGGCCCGCCGCAGAGCGGTAACTGCGCCGTCCAGGTCGGCTCGCAACTGCGCGTTGGCGGCAGCGGCATGGGCCACTTCAGTGGTGAGGTCCTTCGCGAGCTGCGCGACCTGCGCCGCCGCCGGCGAGCGCCTCGGCCCGGGCCGCGAGGCGACTCCATCGTACGACGCTCGCGCGATCGGCTGGACGGCCGACTCCACCGGCCCGGGCGGGCGCGACTCGGCGACCTCCTCGGGCGGGGCGGTGCTCGGCCGCATTTGCGCCGCGGCGGGCTGCGGTGCCTCCGGACTCGGCTCCGGAATCGCAAGCTCGCCTCCCCGCTGCGCTTCCGGCGACGCCGCCAGCTCCAGCTGCGGCGCGGTGTCCGGCGTGTCCTCTTGCGCGGCGCCTTCGATCTCCGCGCCCGTCTCGTCGAAAGCGCGGCCGAGCCGCACCCGCGGGCGCACCCTTGGAACGTTCTCCTCGAAGCCGCGCTTCATCTCGCCGTCTCCGCCGCTGCCTTCACTCTCGGGACCGCCCCCGCCTCGCCGCCCGTGGGCCGCTGCTCCTCGACGCCTCCGGCGAGCTTCAGCTTGACCGGGTCGCCGATGCGCGCGCGCACCTCGTCGAGCACGGCCTGGATGTCCTGCGCGCCCTTGCTCTCCGCGTCGTAGGCGAAGATGGGGATCCCTTCGCTCGAGGCCTGCGCGAACTTGGTGCATTGCCGGATGACGTGCTTGAGCAAGAACTCCGGGTAGTGCTTCTGCAGCGCTTCCCGGGCTTCCTTGGCGATCTTGAAGGTGGCGTTGTAGGCGTTCACCATGATGAAGATGTGGTCGAGCACGTGCTCGAGGTCCTCCTCCAGCGACTGCACCGTCTCGAACAAGAGCTTCAGGCCATGGAAGCTGAGGAAGTCCGCCAGCACCGGCACGAACAGATCGTGCGCCGCCATCAGCGCGTTCAGGTTCAACAGGCCGAAGCTCGGCGGAGCGTCGAGCACCGCGTAGTCGTACGCGCTCTCGATCTCCTTCATCGAGTTGCGCAGGCGGAACTCGCGGGCAGCGAGCGGCATGAGCGAGAGATCGATGGTGCTCATGCTGAGGTTCGAGGGCACGAGGTCCAGCCCCGGCATGCCGGTGCGGACGATCACCTGCTCCAGCGGCGTCTTCTTGATGATGGCCTCGAACAGCGTGCGCTCCGCCTCCTCGCCGGCGACGCCCAGGCACTTGGAGGCGTGGCCCTGCGAGTCCAGGTCGATGACGAGCACCCGGTGTCCCATCTCGGCCAGGCGGAAGGCGTAGCTGGTCGAGACGCTGGTCTTGCCGGTGCCGCCCTTGAAGTTCAGGAACAGCTGCCTGCGCATGGGCCGGCGCGCCGGCTGGCGTCCGAGCGCAGCGCGCGCCCGGGCCAGGTCGTCGACCGTGTAGGAGGTGCGCTGCGGCGCCTCCGCTCGCAGGCGCGAGAGCACGCCGCGCGTCTCCGCGTCGGTCAGCTCCTGCGGGGAAAGCCCCAGCACTTCGGCGAACCGGCGGGCGGAGTAGCGGATCGACTCCACTAAGGACCTCCTTGGGCGGCGGCGCCCGGTCCGGCGGCGACCAGTCGCTTTCCACGGCGGGTGAGACGGCCAGACGCGACCAGCGACGTCACCAGGGTCGCGATCTCGGCGTAGGGCAGGGAGAGCGCTTGCGCCAGCTCGTTCTCGGTCAATCCGAAGATGGCGGTCTGCACGGCCAGGACGGCATCGCTCGCGAGGTCGCCCCGAGCCGGATCGGGTGGAGTAGGGAGCGCGCGCACGGCCGGGGTACGCGCGGAGACTGCGTCAACCCGCGGGGCTGGCCTTTCCGCGCCGGCCGGCCGCTCGTGCACGGACGCCGCCGTGCGGACCGAGCCCTCCGCGTCCATCGCGAACCGGGAGCGGATGTCCTCCAGCCCCAGAGCGGAGGCGATCGCCGCTGCCCGGCGCCGGATCGAGGGCGAGCCGTCGCGGGCGGCGCTCTCGAGGGCAGAGCAGGCGCGATCGGGAAGCGAGCAGAGCGCGTCCAGCACGGCGAGTCGCACCAGCGGTTCCGCGTCGGATTGCAGCTCCGCGACCAGGTCAGCCGCGGCGGGTCCTCCGCAGGCCACCAGCGCGAGCGCGATCTGTCCCCTCGCCCGGGCGTCGCTCTCGATGCCGAGCGCCGAGGCGAGCGCCGGAGCGGCAGCAGGGACCGGTATGGCGGCGAGGTGCCGCGCGGCCTGCTCGCGCCGGGCCGGATCGCGCGCCGACAGCCCCCGCAGGCATTGATCCGCCAGCGCGGCGGCGGCGGCGCCCTGCGGCGTGCCGGCCGTTCGCAGGGTACCTGCCACGGAGTCGGCCGGGGCCGCGGAGTGGATCGGGCTGGCGATCGGAGGCGGGAAGGGGGCGGGCGGCGCAACGGCTGGATGCGGCGATGCGCCGAGCCGCCCTTGCGCCCAGAGCACCTGCGCTTCCTCGAGCATCTCCCGCCGCGGTGCGGCCGGAGGAGGGGGGGCGGGGCTCGACCATGGGGGCTGTGCGATCCCGGCCTTCTGCAGCAGGTCTTCGCATTGCCTCTGCCGCTCGCGCAGCGCGATCACCTCGCCGCGCAGCTCACTGATGAACGAGGCGAGCGAGCCCTCCGAATCGCCGGATCCCAGCGCCTGAGAGAGCCTTTCGTCGAGCCAGCGATCCCGCTCGGCGCGCTGCCTGTCGATCTCGCGGCGGGCTTCGGCCAGCTCGGCGGCGAGACCGGCCGCGCGGGCACGCTCCGCCTGGGCTGCGCTGCTTTCGACGGCGAGGTGCGTAGGCCGCGCGAGCAGGGACGAGAGACGCTCGCGCTCCGCCTCCAGCGCGTGCACGTGCTGGCGCGCAGCTTCCGCCTCGCGGTCGGCCTCCGACCGCAGGCCGGCGAGGCGGGCCCGTTCCAATTCGCCGGCGGCCGCCCGCGACTGCGCCGCGGCCAGCTCGGCGGCCATCTCGCCGAGTCGCCACTCGAAGAAGACCACCTTCTCCATGGCCGCGCGCAGCAGCTCGGGCGCGGCCGGAGCGCGCTCGGTGTCGGGCCGTTCGTTTCCGCGTTGCGTCTCGGCCACGTCGTCCCGTCCGAGCGCCCGTCACCTGGAAGGCCGGTCGATCGGGCGCTCGAACGCTACCGTATCTTGAGTGGATCGGCGCGTCAAGTCTTGGAGATCAGGAAAGAAGCGGGACGCGGCAAGGCCCCCTGCCCGCCGCGTCCCGCCGGCCGTCAGCGTCGCCCCCGCAACGCCGACCTCCCCCACCTGGACGACAAGCCCCCACTTCCCGCCCAGCTCGTGCGCTTCAGGTCTTGCGGACCTTTGCGCGAACTCCCAGACCCACCCGTGTCCAGCCCCACCATCCCGCCGCCACCCGCCGGACTCCGCCCCCGTGCCGCTGCCTCTCACGGGGAGCAAGCAGCATGCCGTCCCGCCGTGCCGCCGTGGCGCCGTCCGTGGAGAGAGGCGGCGGCCGGTTCCCCGGCGAGAACGCAGAGATCCTGGGTAGCTGGGGTCCGGAGCTGGGAAGCGCGCTTCCCAGGAGGGACGCCGCTGGCGCAGGGCTGGCCGCCGCAGGGACGGAAAAGTGCTCGTCTTCCTCGGAAGCGGAGTCGCGTGCGTCAGGCCATGCGGTCGATGACCGCGGGGCGTTCGTGAACGGACGCCAGCGGCGCACTCTCACGCGGCTTCGACGGCGGCCGCTGCCTGCGCCGCCAGGGCCGGGAGCTCCGCGGCGAGCCGCGCCCGCCGCTCGGCCAGCGTCGGGGCCCGCGCCTCGCGCGGGGCCACCGAGGAGATGGGCTCGGCGAACAGCGCGTCCATCCAGCCCTGCGCGCCGCTTCGTCCCGCCCGAGCGGACAGCTCCAGGAGCAGCGCGGCATCCAGGGCGCGCGCGGCGAGGTACAGCGCGATCTGGCCGCGCAACTCGATGGACAGCTCGAAGGCGCCTCCGGCCCAGGCGGACGCGAGCGCCATCTCCTGCGTCCGGTCGGGCCCTCCCCACAAGCGCGCCCCGCGCTCCTCGACGCGGGTGGACAGCGAGGTGGCGCCGACGACGCCGAGCGCCTCCGCGCCGAGCACCTCCGCGATCGCCTCGCGCAGCGCTACGTCCGGGCTCAGCAGGCCGACACCCGCCATGGGCTGCCCCGCCTCGGCGAAGAGGGCCGAAAGCCCGGGCGCCTGCAGCGCCGCGTCAGGCGTCGCGGCGACGAACGCGCACCCTGCCTGCGCGGCTGCGGCCGCGTACACCAGACCGGGCGTCACGTCGGCCTCGCCTTCCTCGAGCGTCGCCCAGAGCTCGGAGGCGGTGAAGGGCGGCTTGCCCGCGAGCTGCCGCAAGCCGGGAACCGTGCAGACGACGACGCCCCGCGTGCACGCGCCGTGGGCGAGGAAACCGCGGAGATCCTCGGCGAACGCGTCGGCCAGGTGGCGCCGGCTCGGCGCGTGGCGCGCCCCCGACATGGCGCGGATCTGCCGCAACCGCGGGCGCAGCTCGTCTACCAGCGAACGGCTGAGGAGCCCGGCGCGCAGCGCGGCGCGGTATGCATCGTCTTCGCGGAGCTCGAAGGCGCCGAGCACCAGGTCGTTCAGCCCGGCCAGCGGCGCGCGGGACCGCAGCGGCGCCGCGGCAGACTGCTCAGGCGTGCGCCCCGCGCCTCCCGCCTCGGCCAGGCTGCCCCAGGGATGCACGAGGTGCGCGCGGGCTGCCTCCACGCCGGCAAGGAGCGAGCTGCCCACGTCTCCGAGCCCGACGACCACCAGCCCGACCGCCATGCGACACCTCCGGCCAGGCGGGCGCTCGCCCGGCGCCCGCGACAGGAAGGCCTGTGGGTGCAGCAGGCGTGCCATTGTCAACGCAGGCGGGATCCGCTACAAAGCCCGTCCTTTTTCGGACGGACTGGAGCACCGGGATGCCAGAGACGACGACCGAGCGCCGCAAGACGCGGGCCCCTCAACCCAAGGGGAACGGGAAGACCTGCCGCATCGAAGGATGCAAGCGCGCGTACCAGGCCAAGGGCTACTGCTTCTTCCACTATGACAAGTGGAAGGGCGGTGAGCTGCCCAAGGCGCGCTACAAGACGTGCGGCAAGGAAGGCTGCCTGAAGAAGGTGACCGCGCACGGCCTGTGCGCCGAGCACCAGGCGAAGAAGGGCGGGGAGGCGGCTCCCGCGGCCCCGGCGCCAGCCGCTCCTGCGGCGACGTAGCCCATTACCTGACGTTCCTGCCGATCTGGTCCAGCGCGGCGAGGAGCATCTCGACCTCGCGCTGCGTCACACGGGCGCGCCGGGGGAGCCGGAGAAGCTCGTCGAGCACGCGGTCGGGCTGCTGTGGATTCAGGAATCCCACCCGCGAAAGCAGCTCGCCGGCGCGCTTCCGCAGCAGCGCGAGGAGCTTCTCGTCGGCCAGCGGTTGCTCTGGAGCGGGGGACGCCGTCACCGCGGTGCGCGCGAGCAGGACCTCATAGCCGAAGACCAGGACCGCCTGGGCCAGGTTGAGCGAGCTCTTCTGCGCCGTCGGGATCGTCGCCACCGCGCCGGCGCGGCGCAGCTCGCGATTGGTGAGCCCGTTCACCTCGTCGCCGAACACCACCGCCACCTCGCCGGACGACTCCAGGAGGCGCCGCGCGGTGGCGCGCGGATCGAGCGCGCCCGGCACCAGCCGGCCGGTGGTCATCACCACGTCGACGCAGTCCTCCAGGGCTGCCTCGAGGGTGCGTACCACGCGCATGCGCTCGAGCACGTGGTCGGCTCCCGCCGCGAGCTTCGCCGCCTGCGCGCGGTCGAATCCGAGCGGCTCCACTACCCACAGCGCGCCCGCTCCGGTGTTCGCCAGCGCCCGTGCCGCCGCGCCGATGTTCTGCGAGCTCCGGGGGCGGTGCAGGACGAACCGGATCACAGCTCGACCACCACCAGCGCGTGGTCGCTTGCGTCTGTGGACAGCGCCCGCGCGGATCGCGCGCGCGGCAGATCCGGACCGAGCAGCACCTGATCGATGCGGGCCTGCGGCCGATCGGCCGGGGCGGTGATCAGCTCGGGCACGCCGCACTCCGCCCAGGCGTCGCGGAAACCGGCGGCGAGCAGGCTGCGGACCGCCGGTCCGCCGGGGCCCTCGTTGAGATCTCCCAGCACGACGGCACCTCGCGGATCCCCCACCGCGGCGAGCAGCGCATCCGCCTGCGCCTGCCGCACCGGGGCGGGCAAATCGAAGTGGGCCACGAACACGCGCAGGCCCGCGACCCGGGCGGCGAGCAGCACGCGCGGCTCCTCGCCGATGGAGCGCCCGCCCGGCAGCGGCACGGCCATCGCCTGGAGCGGCTCGCCGCGCAAGAGCTCCGGCACCGCGAGGAGCGCATTGCCGTAGCTGCCCCCGAGAAGCGGCAGCGCCGGCGCGAAGCAGGAGGCCATGGCCAGGGCGGTGCCCAGCTCGGTCGGCTGGTCGGCGCCAGCGCTGCGGGCGCAACCGACGTCCACCTCCTGCAGGCCGGCGACGTCCGGACGGGCCTGCCGGAGCAGATCGACCAGGGGCATGAGGCCCCGGAGCTCGGCGTGCTTGATGTTGAACGTGGCCAGGCGCATCGCTTTTCTTCTGCCACGGCTTCGCGACAGTTGCATGCTCCGCGCGGTCGGCTACCCTACGCGCCCCCATGGACCGAATGGACCTCCTCCGGGCGCAGCTCCCCTACACGCTGCGCGAAGCCGATTTTCCCCAACTGGGGTCTCTCTACCGCGGCAAGGTGCGCGACAACTTCTCTTCCGGCGACCGGATCGTGATGGTGACCACCGACCGCCTGTCGGCGTTCGATCGCGTGCTCACCACGGTGCCGTTCAAGGGGGAGCTGCTCAACCGCCTCACCGTGTTCTGGTTCGACAAGACCAAAGACCTGGTGCCGAACCACATCCTGGACGTACCGGACCCCTCGGTGCTGGTGGTGCGCAAGCTGCAGCCGCTCGCCCTGGAGATGGTGGTGCGGGGCTACTTGACCGGCTCGCTCTGGCGCGACCACCAGGCCGGGCGCGGCGCCAGGGCCTACGGCGTCGAGCTCGATCCGGCGATGCGGAAGGACGAGAAGTTCCCGAAGCCCATTCTCACGCCCAGCACCAAGGAAGCCGTGGGCAAGCACGACGAGCCGATCTCGCCGCGCGAGCTGATCGCGCGCGGAGTGGTCACGCAGAAGCAGTGGGACGAGCTGTCGCGCCACGCGCTCGCACTCTTCGCGGCGGGCCAGGATTGGGCGCGCCGGCGCGGGCTCATCCTGGTCGACACGAAGTACGAGTTCGGCGTCGACGCCGAAGATCTGGCTCATCGACGAGATCCACACTCCCGACTCGAGCCGCTACTGGATCGCCGAGGGGAGCGAGGAGCGGTTCCGCCGCGGCGAGGACCAGCGCATGCTGGACAAGGAGTTCATCCGCCAGTGGCTGATCAACGAGCGCGGGTACAAGGGAGACGGCCCGCTCCCCGACATCCCCGACGAGGTGCGCGCTCAGCTCGCCTCCCGCTACGTGGAGCTGGTGGAGAAGCTGACGGGGGAGCCGCCGCGGCTGGAGGTGGGAGATACGCGCAAGCGCATCGAATCGGCGCTGCGGGCGAAGAAGTATCTGAAGTAAGGTGCGGACGCGCCCGTTTCTTGCGCTCCTCGCACCCCCTGCTACCGTCGGCCCCAGCAGGGGGGCGGTACATGATCCGTGCCGTGTTCCAGCGCGCCGCCGGTGGAAGGGCGCCGCGAGTGAAGGTCGCCGGGCTGGTGCGTTTGCAGTTCGCCACCGCGGAGGAGTTCCTCGTCGCCGAGGCGGTCGATCTCTCGCAGAGCGGGATGTTCATCGGGGGCGAAGAAGTGACGCTCGCCTGCGTGGGCGACGTGGTGGGCGTCCATTTCGAGGTGGCGGGCGAGCTGGTGATCGAGGCGGTCGCCTACGTGGCCCGCGTGGTGCCGCCGGGCGGGTCGTTCACTCCAGGCATCGGCGTCGCTTTCCTGAAGATGGGCCGCGACATCGAGGAGCTGATCCTGCACTACGTGCAGGCAGAGCTGGCGCGGGCCTAGAAACATTCCGAAACACTGTAGAAACGCCCGCGAAACCTCCTCCAGGTTAAGCCTTCTGGGTCAGCGCGAAGCTGATCGGCGGGCAAGGCGCCCGCAGAGGAGGTACAAATGAATTGGAAGCGCATCGCGCTCGCGCTCGGCGTCGCCGGCGCCCTGGGCGCCACGGCGGTCTTCGCCGCGGCGAACGGTCATGGCGGGGGCCGGAATTTCCAGAAGATGATCACGGCCCGCGTGGACCACGTGCTCGACGAGGTGAACGCCACGCCCGAGCAGCGGCAGGCGATCAACCAGGTGAAGGACGATGCCATCGCCAAGCTGCAGCAGAAGCGGCAGCAGCATGCGAGCGAGCACGCGTACTGGATGACGATGCTCACCGCCGACAAGGTCGACGTCGACAAGCTGAATGCCGCGGCGGACCAGCGCGCCCAGGAGATGGCCGCGACGGCGAAGGAGATCATCATTCCGGCGCTGGTGAAGGTGCACGACACCCTGACGGCGGACCAGCGGGCGAAGCTCGCCGAGCTGGTGAAGAGCCGCCAGGGCGGATTCGGCGGACCCGAGCACTAATTCGAGCGGAGCTACCGCGCCGGACCCCCCCCGGGCCGGCGCGGCGGCCCAGTCGCCGCCCCCACGGGGCGGCGACTGTGTTTTTATAGAGGGCGCCCGTTATGGTTCCGTCGGTGGTCCAAGCCCTGCTCATCGAGGACGACCGGAAGCTCGCCTCGCTGCTCCGCGAGTTCCTCGCGCAGCACGGCGTCGAGGCCACGGTCGCGGAAGACTCCCACCACGCCTTGCGCGAGCTGTCGGGACAGCGCTACGACATCCTGCTGCTGGATCTGATGCTGCCCGGCATGGACGGTCTGTCGCTCACCCGCCGCATCCGCGAGAGGTGGAAGACGCCGATCATCATGGTGACCGCTCGGGGCGACGATGCGGACAAGATCGTCGGCCTGGAGCTGGGCGCGGACGACTACCTGGCCAAGCCGTTCAACCCGCGCGAGCTCCTGGCGCGTATCCGCGCCGTGCTCCGGCGGGCCCCGGCGGAGGCCGAGGCACCCGTGTTCGAGTCGGGCGGCCTGCGCATCGATTTCGCCGCCCGCGAGGTGCGCGTCGAAGGGCTGCGGCAGAGCCTCACTGCGCACGAGTACGACCTGCTCTCCGCGCTGGCCCGGAACGCGGGGCGCGTGCTCTCGCGGGACCAGCTCCTGGAGCTGGTCAAGGGCGAAGATGCCGATGACGCCTTCGACCGGTCGATCGACGTTCACGTCAGCCGCCTCCGCCAGAAGATCGAGCCCGATCCGCGCCACCCCCGCTACGTGAAGACCGTGCGCGGCGCCGGCTACCTGCTCGCCAGGGAGTCTTGATGGCGCGGCCGCGACGCCTGTACCTGCGCCTGTACCTCGCCTTCCTCGGCGTCCTGCTCGCCGTGCTGGCCGTGTCGATCGGGGTCACCGCCGTCTTCGGCCGCGGCCCGTTTCATTTCTTGTTCCGTCAGGCGCCGCGATTCGCCGAGCACCTCGGTCGCGCGCTGCCGCCGCTCGACGACGCGGCCGCCTTGAAGCGTACGTTGGAGCAGTTCCACGAGGAGCTCGGCATGGATGCCATCGTGATCGATCCGCGGGGGACGCCGCTCGCCTCCGCCGGCACGCCCATCCCCGTGCCGGACCCGGAAGTGCTCGCCAGCGCGCATCGCGGGGCGAGCTGGGTGCCGCGGCCGCCGCTCCTGGGCGCGCCGGTGCGCGCGCGCCGCGGCGCCCCGGTGCAAGGGGTCTTGATCGTCCGCCTTCCTCCCGAAGGGGCGCGCGCCATCCTGCGCCCGGCGATCTGGCTGCTCGTCGTGCTGCTCGTCTCGTCCGCCCTCATCTACCCGCTGTCGCGCTCGATCACCCGTCCCATCGAGCGGCTCACGGCGGCGGCGGAGACGTTCGGCCGCGGAAACCTGTCCGCCCGGTC
>WNFL01171227.1_pt3 | contig 11520 bp, 11 predicted proteins | sample 5400361 | NCBI WGS metagenome assembly WNFL01 (sample SAMN13153351, study PRJNA577476) | soil metagenome | isolation source: 40 cm soil on Douglas fir-dominated hillslope | place: USA:California | collected 2013-09-17
ATACCGACGACATTCCATGCACGCGCCGCGGATGATGGCCGGAGCAGGTGCGACAGACAGCACGGCGGACATAGTGTGCTTGAAGACGTGCGCGTCGTCGTCGTCGTCGTCGTCGTCGTCGTCGTCGGCTGCTGCTTCTTCGTCGGCTGCTTCTTCTTCTTCGTCGTCGTCGTCGCCGTCGTCGTGGTAGAAGTAGTAGTAGTTGATGTAAGTTGTCAACGAGGGCGGCGGCGGCGGCAGCGACGAGAGGAGATGGGCGAGATTCGGATGATGCGGAAGGGGAGAGATTCGGAGTGGCTTCGTGGAGAAGGATTTATATCCGACTGACTGATGGCGCGCGGGACAGCTGGATGCCATTTCAAGAGGACACGCCAGTTCTTTTAGCTCGTGGTCGATCCGGACGTGCCCATGAATTTTTCATCGCGTGTGGTGCCTTCAGAGATGCGAGATGGGAGATGTTCGAGGCATGTGCATGCGTACCCATCCATCCATCCACCCATCCACCCATCCACCCTTCCACCCTTCCATCCCATCTATCCCATCTATCCCATCTATCCATCTATCCCCGCATCTCGCTAGTTCTCCATCCCCTTCTCTATTCTACGGCTTCCCTTTCTTGGGCGCCCACCTTCTCACTGCAGCGCGATATGTCCCCTAAGGCGCTGCTGTTGTCTGTCGGTTTTGTCGACTGCCGCTGCTGCCGCTGCTGCTGCTGCTCATTTCTGTCTGTCTCTCTGTCACGCAGTCTCGTCCTTGGTCACACGTCGCAACCCGGCATTTTTCCCAGAGCGCTGCCTTGGGAGAAACAAATCGTCCGTCCCAATTGAACGGTGTTTCTACTTTGCTTCCGTTGTTATCGGGCTCCAACGAGATGCACACCACCTTTGGGTGTAAACCTGTCAATCCTATCTACATTTGTGTAGCAGACAAACCCTCATGACACGAACTCCCAAGCCCTTTCCCTAAGAGGGAACACTTCCTCTGCCCGCCATACGAATCGCTAGACGGTTGCTACTGCATGATGGGGATGTAGTCTAACCCTGGGATATGAGAAGAGGGCAACGATGGTCGTCGCACGCCTTCCAAAGCGCTCCTCGCAAGATTCGTCAACTTTGTCCGCGTCACCGAACCAGCAGACGATGGACTGGATCCTCCAGGCTCGGTCCCGAGCATGTCACGAAGGAGCCCGTTTCGAGCCGGGGCTCCACAATGGTTATGAGTTGGGGATGGTGGGGTACTACTCTCTTGGTGTATCCGTTTGGTCATGTTCGTACCGTTTGTACCCGTGTTCATGGTCATCCTTGCGTTGGCACTTCCGGTTGAACTGTCACCGTCAACTGTGTTTGAACTATAAAGCAGTGGAAGCTGCTTCGTGGGCGACGCCGCGCGCTTGTACGGTCCCAGGAAAGGGTCGTGCTATAAATGAAACGACCGATTCAAGACTGCCGTCAGTACACGAGCCAGCGTAGATGGGAATGTAGGTGTACGACCAGCTTGGTCTGGGCCTCCACATCCAGATGGAGAGCAGAGGGAGGGGCCACTCACTGCATGGTCGCTTGGAGACAAGGTCCATGGAACCCTAGCGCCAGAGAGAAGGCCAGGTTCCATGGGGGGAAGATACCGCGGCGGGGGGCCATATCGAAATTTTTTCCCATTTGAGCCGTAAGAATCTTTACCCACAATAAGCGGGGGTATTTTAACCGTACGTGGTTCCAGCACGGGGAATGGCTTGGAGGGTGTGGCAGACACACCGTCCTCCACATAGATGCTCCACGCCTCCGAAGACATGTCGTGATCGCTTGTGAACCGCAAAAACTCGGCTAGATCCGCCTCCGCGTTGCCGTCGTAGACGTAGTTGTCAGTGGGCTGGAGGCGATAGGGTCATTCCGCGACACATTGAGGCCAGACGTCAGCGGGCCATGTCTTCCATGTTTCACCAGCGACCAAACTCACAACTTCTAATGGGTCCCATTCGTCAGTCTCCATCGAAGCGTTGACATCTTCCTGAACGTGACAAGTCAACACGATGTACGGGCGCGATAGGACAAGACCGGAAGGGAAAATGTGTAGAAAATACGAGAAGACGATTTGTCACACTCACCTGTCGTATGCCTTCGGAAACTCTAGGAGATGCGATCATGAGTTCACCAGGCGTTCGAGTTTCTGAAAGTGATACAGGTTGTTGACGTTGTTGACGTGGAGGATGTTGCTCTCGCCGCTCTACAGGTTTCTCGAGTGCCGACACCGGCGCCGATATTGGCGCAGATTGAACAGCTTGTATTAGGGCGTCACCGTTATGTCCGGCATGTACTAGTGCTGCGACTTTAGAGAGGTATTCTCTCGGCCGCTCTGGCACAATAACAGTGCGGACTTTAATTTTCGCTGGTTGACCGGTGGCGGTTCGCATATTCACCCCTGTCTTTCGTTTACAAGGCCCTGGTTTGGTTTTACTGGCACTGGAAGCCGACGGTATACTACTCGCATTTCTGGTTATCGTAGAGGATGATGGCGCACGCGCGGCTTGGACCGGGGTTGCATCCTCTTCAACGGTTTGAATTGCCGTAGAATCCTCTCCAGGGTCGGAAGTAGAATCGGTCTCCACTTCCTTGACGATAACACGGCGACGAGTCTTGCGTCTCCTTACGGGCTCTGGTCGATGGAAGTCTGGTTGATACCTGTGGCAAATTCGAGTAAGCAAAGCTTCGCCGCACGATAGAAAGACAAGAGTATCGTGCCTGTAATTTGGGTGCACTCTCTTATGCTCTTCCTTGACCTCGTCAGCCAAATCGTTCCATTTCTTCTTCTCCGCTGGGGTCATTCGTCTCCACACTTCACCGGCGATACGGGATAGATTTCGATGGTCTGGTTCAACGTCCGTAGGTATGTGTCCACTACGAACAAATGCTGTGCGAAATAATATGAACGGGTTTCTGTCCAACAAGACGAGGAGTTTCGAGTCAGCGATACACGCGATAAATGCACCAGTACAGCTTCTAACGCACGCAGGACGTGGAACATGTCCGGGTGATTTCTTTCTGGCATGAGATTTACGCGGAGGGTACTCCCTCGGGTTGGGAAGCAAGTCGGAGATAGTAGCGAGCGCCCTCGAGACTGTGTCCAACGGTGCAACGTTCTGGGGTATTGTTGAAGATGTAGACGCTGTGGATTCGTGGATACTCATGCCGGCGGCAGCCGAGAGCATGAGTTGCCTGGGATCCATCGTGTCGGAGTTTGAGAGTTCGTTTCACGGCGGTCGATCCGTAGCACGCCTTTTACGTGCTGCAACCGCACCGCAGGGATGTTACGGCCACACAAAAGGTGGAAACTGGAGACGGTCTGATAAGCACTTTGGAAGAACAAGGAACCGCGCAGTTAGGGGGAAACTAAAGTGGGATATTCAATCTGAGTCTGAACTTGAACCTGTTCTACTGCCTAAATGGGTGGGCGACTGGCTGCTGTGATGTTCAGTTGATGTCTAGATATAATCTACGATGACCAGCCGAGTAGTGGAGTCGATCAAAGCGACAAGGCGAGAGCCAGTTCTGGTAACTGAAAGAGGTGCTGGTTTTGTCTTCGTCGCGCGCCCTTTTCGCCGGGAAGAATCCCCGCCGGCGAAAAACAATCGATGGCCATTCCGGGTGCTCTGAAATATACCAAATCAGGTGAAACTTGTGAGATCAGGGTGGTGGTTGAAGTGGTGCGAGTTTTCGAGGTTGATGATATGGACACCTTGTTGTGGCCAAATCGTGTGATTGAATAGAAACACGACTACAAGAGCGACTGCTCTTATCAAGGGCCTGAGGCCTGGAAGTACTGATGGGGTGACCAACTGTGGGCTAGACAGACGGTCGGTTTCCTTCGCGCTATGCGGCCAGTTTGCCAGCCGTGCTCAATTCGAGAAATGACACTAAAGCGAACCAATGCATTGAGCACACACACATATATGACATTTCAAATAACACAAATGCAGTCTATTGGCTTGAGCAGGCGAACAGCGGAGCGCCGTGGTGGCAAGATGGGCTGCGGGGAAGGGACAATAATCACCGCTTCCATAGACTAAATAGTGTCCGGATGGGTAAAGTTTACCTGTGGGTTTATCCAGTGCTTACCTGATTGTAGCTAGGCTAGAGGCTTGGAGGTTGAATGGATTACCGGATTTGATGATCAACTTGAACTGTATCACAGCCTGCTCAAAAGGGAAGGCGCGACAATGAGCCTTGCATCGTTACCAACAAATGGACGTGTCCTAATACAGACAACTCTTGGCGATATCGAGGTTGAACTGTGGTCAAGAGTCGGTAAACACGCATGAACAAATGTGAACGTGACTGAAATTGGACTTAGGAATGTCCAAGGGCGTGTCGAAATTTCATCGCGTTAGCCTTGGAAGGTATTTTGCTTCCCATAATCATTTGACGCGCCTCTCACTGTCCACGCGTAGGTTATTATGATGGGGTGATATTCCATAGGTTCGCCCCCTTGTTGCAATAGTGGATAGGATGCCAACACGCGCTGCAGAGTTGTTCCGGACTTTATGGTCCAAACGGGCGACCGCTCGGGCACAGGCAATGGCGGCGATAGTTTCTACGGTGGTACGACGCTCCATAAATCAGGACAATGACGCTGAGCGCCCTTGTTGGCTTCAACAGAACCTTTTGAAGACGAAGTTCACCCTAGACTAAAGTTCACCCATCGCGGTCTTGTTGCAATGGCCAACAATGGCGAAAAAGACTCGAATTTGTCTCAATTCTTCATCACACTCGGTAGGCGTTGTTCCACATTCCGCATAAGCTGATTGCTCATGCTAATGTGAATAGCCAGAACTGATGAGCTCCACGGAAAGCACACTCTGTTCGGGAGAGTTGTAGGCGACACGATCTACAGTAAGCCCCCATCGCGTTTTAGGATCACGCTGGTGTCAAAACTGACACAATCACAGACGTACTGAAGATTGGTCAACTGGGTATGCGAGTTACAGGCTGTTATGCTCAGGCATTGGGACACTGACGAGCGCCTCAGAGCTCGGGCCAGACGAGAGACCCGTTTAGTGCGTTAATCGCGCCTTGTACCACCGTTCGGCCTAAGTTGCATCTAACGGTACGGCAATAGTCCTCCCTCCATACGAACCATCAAAATTCTAGAAGACCCGTTCGGCGACATCATCCCCCGTATCACTGCCTCTGAGAAGCGTGCGCAACAATTTGCAAAAGAGAAGGCACAACGTGAGCGTGAGGAAGCTAATAAACGTAAGGCCGGCAAAAAGTGAGCTCTCTCTCTCAGCTTGGACTTGTGTCCATCTCCATTCACACCAGAAGTCCGTCATGCTGACTAATGTGGATTCACACATAGAGATGCCAAGTTACTATCCTTTGGTATTGGAGGGGAGGATGAGGCGCCCGTCACGTTCAAGAAGAAGCCAATCTTTCGTCCAGACCGTAAGTTGTCCACGTCCTCATAAGTCTTTCCTACTCTATACTGGTGGTTTAACCTTTTTTTGTCAGTCATAGACGATGGATCGGCTAGTGCAACACCACTTCCGGCAAGTACTCCACGTGAAATGCCTGTGGTGAGTACCAGACTCGGTAACGGATCTGAACCTCCCTAAAATGCAATCTAGCCTCAAGTGTATACTAATGCGACTGCAACGCAAAAGGAAATCCCACATACGATCATCAAACCCGATTCGGAACCGATAGTAGACCCACCAATTGCCAAAAAGGACAAAAAGAAAGAGAGGAGCAAGGAAGCCGGTTCGGAGTTGTAAGTCCTATTTATGCGGCTGTCGTGTTTGTTGGAATGAACTGTCGTCCCGCATGTCAACCACTTTACCCTGCTCCGCTGCGGATGCCTACCCATCCGCCCCTTCTTCCGCCCCCCCACTCCCGCGCCATGCCACTCGTCGTGACCCTAGTGACGCGCGGAAGGTGGAACTCGAACGAATTGAGTCCGAAGTTCGCAAGCTCACGCGCAGACGAGATTCAGACGACGAAGAGGAAGAAGCCCAGTTAAAGAAGAAAGCAAAGACATCAGGACCATCCCTCATCGAGCTCCAAAACGCAAAGTACGAGCGAGGGAGCGCAGCTGCGAAGCGCCAAGTCAGGAAGAAGGATGAAAGCGATATCCTTGCGACACTGAGCAGCTTTAGGGACAAACTTCAGAATATGAGGAGTGATTCGCCTCCAGCACCACGTGAGGGGATGGAAGTGGATCAGCCTCAAGAAGCAGCTGGACAGACCGGAGGAGCGGAGGAAGGAGCGGAGGAGGGACTGGAAGTCGATGATGATGTCGAATGGTTGAGACACCAATTGCAATTCCCTAAGGATAATGGGCAGGAAAGTGCAAAAGCCGAACACGATTACGAAGTCATTGATCCCAGGGCGAGGGGTGCGAGAGCAAAAGAGGAGGAGAGAGCACGCAAGAAGGATGCGAAGGATAATCGGCGCGATGGAGGACGAGGGTACAGACCTCCAGCACCAAGAGACCGAGAACGTGACCATGGCTTTGAGCGGCGGTAACGCCTTTCCGCAAACTGCAATCATTTTGTTTGATTTAGTATACTGGCCTTATTTCCAGAATATTTGCGTGAACTTGAATATTTTTTGCTTATTTACTATTCATGAAAATGCTACCAGCCTGTGTGCACAGGCTCACCAGGCTCAGCCTTGAACCACAACCCTTTTCGTGATGGCTACGAAAACAGCATCCAAGCGGGTCAGCTACCTTACGATAATCAGCAAGAAAATATACTGAAGCTCACCTCACCTCCGCTACAGCTCTCCAAGGAGTACATGGCGATGCAGCGAGACCCTCCGCCATTTGTCTGGGCCGTGCCAGATGAGAAGAACATCCTCAATTGTGAATATCCGAGCATTATTACCTCCTCCATATTTACGCATCTTCATCTCTCCAGGGCATTTCCTCGTCGTACGTCTTCTGACCAGCGGTGCTTGGCGCCGTGCTTGACAATACGAACAGCGAGGGCCTCCGGATAGTGTCTATGCAGACGGGGAATATCACGGCATGATCATGTTTCCCTCTGAGTACCCCTTCAAGCCTCCGGGTATCAAGGTGCGTGGTTCCTAACATGTCTCCGTTGTGAGGTGTCCCCTGTGGCCGACGTTCATCATTCTTATTCAGATGATCACACCCTCAGGAAGGTTTACCCCCAATCAAAAGATTTGCTTTTCTATGAGTGATTATCATCCTGGGACTGTCCGTCATTCTACTGATCTCTTGCGAATCGGATGCTGATATGTACTCTATTACAGTGGAACCCTGCTTGGAGTGTTGCAACCATGTAGGTTATATCGGTGTTCATCTAATGACATTGAATGCTCACAGGAATCTGCAGCCTGACCGGTCTACTCTCATTTATGCTTTCCGAGGAGATCACCGCAGGTGGAATGCTGGCCTCAGATTATGATCGAAAGCACTACGCTAAGCGTAGTCATGCTTGGAACATACAGCAGAAAGTGTTCCGGACTGCTTTCCCCGAGGTTCGCGCATCGACAACACATGATGGTAGTATGTTGGCTTATTTAGGTCACCAGTATTCTGAAGAACAAATGAAGGACCTGCCCAATATGGGTGAAAAGGAGCGAGGGGCGTCGGACACAGCATCCAAAACAGCCGCTATCCCAATATCATCAACCTTGCCCCTCAACGAGTTAAGGAGGCCTGCCCGAAGGGAAGCCATCAAGACCCATCAGCAAGGGACAGGTGATGGCGTTCACACTTGGGCTTCGACCTTGCGGCGGATAGTTTTGGAGAAATGGCGGTGGGGAGCCTTCCTTGTCATTGCCATCATCGTTTCTCGCTATTCTACATGACTCTGGACGTCTCGAAGACGCTGAATACTTAACAATCTCCTCCAGAAGGCACAGAGTTGCTTTTTCGGCTCACACTCCCTCCTTTTCTGTCTTAATCTATCGCTACAAAATACCAGATTAATGCCCACTATTTGCATTCGCTTACACTGTCCTATTGTTCCATAGTTTACATACAGGTCCAGAGACCCCTTTACTCAAGGGCTCGACCATTTCCCAAATCGTACGCTCTACTTCTGCGAGTGTCTTGTGAGCGTCAATCGTCACCCAGTCCATCCCATGCTTGTCCTTTGACTGTTTTGCTTCGTCTTCAATGCGTTTGAAGATGTCTCTCACGCGCCGCTGCATTTCTTCTTTCTCGTATCGCTCTTCGCCATAACCCCCTCTTGACCTGGCAACCGCAGGGGAGACGTCAAGAAACAGGACCAAATCGGGTTCAGGGAGGCCTATATCGGGGGATGTGCACCACTTGAAGGTAAGAGAAGGTTTGACTGCGCTAAACGCCACGCCCGAGAAGGCATAGCGATCGCAGACGATTGTGATACCCGCAGCCAGATCTCTTTCAATTAAAGAGCTGAGTAGTGTATCAGTGACCTCCGCTGGTCAGCATCCCCAACCCAACACTAACGCGAGCTCCCAGCGGTTGGCGGAGAACAACAAGTGAATCGCTCTGTCATCGAGTTCAGCCTGCGAGCGCAAATACGCGTCAATCATCTTCCCGATAGAAGTCGTCCTATCTGGATTGTCCAAATGAGTATTGAGCAACAGAAGCGGAGGATGTCAACAAACCAGGGAACTTGAGAAGCTTTGCTTCACTGGACTCCTGTAGCTTCTTAGTCAATACAGCTGCTTGGGTCGATTTCCCAGACCGATCCAGCCCTTCGATGACGATGAATGCGCCGCGTCTCGACATGGACATGGTCGAAGTGCGAGAAACACGATTAATTTCAAAAGGTCGTTAATGCTACCAAAACAGATACAATGCCTGCGGCATGCAATGATAAACGCTTAACAATCTAGCTGCTTCGATGTCTGGAATTTTGACTCGGATGCCTTGAGGACTCAAAGAGTAGGGCGTGTGGAAAGTGACTGTCCCTGCAGGCATTCTCTGGCGATTGGAGTCTTCCCTCGGTGGTTGTGCGTGTTCAGATTCTTCTCTCCCATCAATTTTCCTGCAGGTAGGACGTCCAGTTTGGCGACTGCAAATCACACATGACCTCTGAGGGGATCGGCGGCGTTACGCATCCCATTTGGTCCTGTCATTCGGGTTGAGAGATTGTGCTGCCCTGTGACGGACGAGGAGTAAAAGCCCTACAGCACCCGACTAAAAACACCCGAACGTGGTTCTTGCACCTGCCATGAATGAAACTTGAATACGGTCGACGTGCCCCAACGAGAGCTCGTGGATTCGTGGAAACCGGTCAACTCTTACCAAGATCTTATGATGGATCAAACTCCGCCGAGGCGGTGTACGCACAAGCTTCCTCTCATAGCTCGTGGGCGAGCGTTCCAATACCTTTGTGGGGTGAGATGTTCATCCTTTGCGTTCGTCAGCACGCTGACACCAACAAGAAGCTCGGCTCGATGGCCTAATCACGAGTTCTTCGAACGGTCTGCTATTAATAATCGGTGGGTGGCGTTCTGAATAGCCTCTGATATATCTCAACGTATGCATAACAATTCAACAGGAAATGGCTCGTCAATTCTTCCATCTGGAAAAAAAAAGGGTAAGTACGTTCGTCACAGTAAACGTGGCGGTCACAAACATTTTCACCGTTTGGTCACGTCCGCCGCTTACGATTTTATCCGCCACGAAGTCTACACAGTACACCTCGTCAGTGTGGCCAGGTAGATCCGTTTTGAGTTTGTAAGTCTTGAGGTCCCATATCTTTGCTTACATCAGCGTTGTGACCCCCCGCAGCGGAAGGCGCATACCTTCAAGGTACTATCTTTGCTTGCGCTCACCAACAATCTCGAGTCTGCACTCCATGTGAGCCTATAAACAGCCCCGACATGACCTCTTAGGGTTGCTATGAATCTGTTTGACAGATTAATAAACGCCCTCACCAAATCAGCTTTCCTGCATACCTTCCAGTTCTGCCGTCCCATAACCTCACGCTGCTATCCCAGGAAGCGCTAGCAGCCCATCTGCCATCAGGGCTAAAGGTAACGTGTGAAACCTGTCGTTGGTGGCCAGTGAGACGGGTTACAGGCTTAGCTCTCTTGTCCAGCGCGACAGCGTCAGAATCCGCGTCTGTTGATCGAGGCGCAAATAATTTCCACAAGAAAAGTGTGTGGTCATCCGAGCCCGTAATGAGGAGTTCCGAATATTGCCCCGTAATCGATTGGTACCGTGATAGAGAAAGAGCTTGCGCTATAGTAACCCATGCCATTAGTCGTGCTCGTAGATGAAACAAAAAATGAAGTACCTTCTTCGTCAGACGCTGGTCGCTTGTTGTTATGGTCGAACGGCCCAGTTCGGAGGACAAAATCTGTGTTCAAAGCCAGAGTAGTGACCCAGTGAGCATGATCTTTTAAGATGTGCAAACACCTCCCCTGAGTAAGAAGTAAGTGAGTGGAGAGCTCGCAACGAGGATGTTTAGAGGCGAACCTGCTCAGCGTCCCAGACACGAATCGTCCGATCACTGCTCGCAGTATATATGACACCCTTAGGGAGAGCACCACCCCATCTCACGACGTTGACGCTCGCGGTGTGGCCTCCTAGCGTATACTCCGGTCGTCGGTTTTGCATGGACCAAACCCGGACGGTCCCATCTTTCGACGAGGAGGCCAGCCGCGGCATAATAGGGTTTCTAGAAGAGGATATCAGGAATGGTGACAAAAGGAGCAGAGCAACGAGAGTCCCCACATGTGGATTGGCTCCCAGCACAAACTCGTAATCCACTGGGTATGGCCTTTCATAGCATCGCCAATGGGCTTTCCCGTCTTCGGGTCCCATACTCGAACGTGTCCGTCGTGTCCACCGGTAGCAAGTTTCCGTTCCCGCGCCTCCCACTCGACGCAGAGGACCCACCCCTTGTGTCCCGAGAGGACATGTGAGGGCGTTTCGGTGTCAAGATCCCACAATCGGGCGTTCGTATCTCCAGACCCCGTGGCGAGCAGGTTCCCGGTCGGGGAAAACGCAGCGCAGAGGATGGGAGAGCTGTGGCCTGCAAGAAAGCGCAAGTGTTGAATATACGTGAAATACGGGGAACGCCGGAGAAAGAATAAAAATGCACACCTGATAACGTGGAGGAGCATCTTGTTGCTGGTCGGACGCGGAAAACAGCTTGAGGTGAACAGTGGACAACGAAAACGTCTTCTGCAGTCGCGGGATGCTTAGGATTGTCCAAAATGTCCTGCTTCAATGAATTTGCTATGGAGATACGAGTAGGAGCACTCGATCCCTCTTCTACTCCCGGTACAGTGACATAGAATGCGAACGGTACTGGATCTTCGTCCTGCAAGCAAAAAGTCAAAATGAGACGGTCGGGTGTCGAGAATGGTTGATGCCATTACTTGTCGAGATAGTTTGTTCAATAGGCTTTCCAATGCCTCCCTAGACAAATCGGCCGGCAGGTTCACAGCGGGCGCCAGTGCTATTCCGTCCTCTTCGTTTACAAACTGCACGACAATGCTAGTTGACGATGGCTCAGGTTCTTTTACTGGTTCTGGGATGCCGTGATATAGTTTC
>WNFL01325873.1_pt2 | contig 11519 bp, 8 predicted proteins | sample 5400361 | NCBI WGS metagenome assembly WNFL01 (sample SAMN13153351, study PRJNA577476) | soil metagenome | isolation source: 40 cm soil on Douglas fir-dominated hillslope | place: USA:California | collected 2013-09-17
CCCGCCATAGCAAAACATTCACCTTTAAATTGGCTACTAAATCAGTTGAAGAATTGAAAGGGGAGGGATAGAATAAGGTGTAAACTCATTTCTAAGTTATGTCTTTTTAAGAAGTTATCAAATAAAAAAATAGGCAGCGTTGCTGCTCGGGGCAATGACTTTGAAACGCAAGTAAAACAAAATCGAATTCTCAGCCGGGTCTCACAGCATGGGTTTGCAGGTGGAGTGGATCCGTCGTAAATCTGTAATAGTTCTGATGCCTTGGTGGGTGTCTCCACGCACCAACATCAACAATACAAGTTCCGGTGCGTGAGGACACGTACCTGGGCCACGATCGTGGCCTTATTCCTTAATTATCTTTATTTGTTTTTCGTTGTCTATTTTCATTACATAAAAGCCAGCCGGGTAACCCGATAAATTTAGGGTAAACGACAAGCTGCTTATTTTTATTATTTGCAATACCTTACCATACATATCTGTCAACACCGCATTTTTATTTAATAAATAATTGCCAACTGTTACCGTTATCAGTTCTTTTTCCGGGATGGGATATATGCTTACCTGTTGCCCGTGTTTGTTGCGAAGCGTTATGACAGGACTGTAAGTAAACTTGCCATCTATGTCTGTTTGCTTTACCCGGTAATAGGCAGTGCCCGTCAATGTTTGCATTTCCGTAAACGTATAATTATTATTACCAGCCCCTTTACTATTGATGCTGCCAATGCTGTTATAGTTAATACCATCATTGCTTTTTTCTACTTTGTAACTGCTAACATTTTGTTCCGTTACCCGCCAGCTTATGGCAGCTTGTTTTGCAGAGTTTAAATTGCCATTTATGCTAAGCCAACGAAGGGGAAGTATAACAAATGCTCCCGATGACATGACCCTGTTCCCGGTTCCTGAAACTGACACTGCCACAAATAGACTATTGCTATAGATTATACTAACCCAATTATTAAGAGCTGCAGCGATCCGGCTTGTCCAGTTAATACCATCGGGACTGGTCATCACCAGGTCCCCGATACCTGTAGTTGACACTGCAGCGAATAAGCCATTGCCGTAGCTTACACTATTCCATTGATTATTGGCTGCAGCGGTCCGGCTCGTCCAGGTAATGCCATCGGAACTTGTCATGACCCCGGCATTGGCGCCAGCTGAACCTGCCACTGCTACAAATAATCCATTACCATAAGTAATACTGTTCCAGTCAAGATCGGCCGCTGAGGATTGGCTCGTCCAGTTAATTCCATCGGGACTTGTCATGACCCTGTTCCCGGTACCTGTGTTTGACACGGCTACAAATAAACTATTGTCATACGTAATTGCAGTCCAGGAATTATCAGCGGCAGAAGTCCGGCTCGTCCAGGTGATCCCATCGGGACTCGTCATTACCCTGTTCCCTGTTCCGGAAGAAGACACTGCCGCAAATAAGCCGGCACCATATGTTACGCTTCGCCAGACAGTATTAGTCGCCGAGGTCCGGATTGTCCAGGTAATTCCATCGGGACTTGTCATAACCCTGTTCCCGGCACCTGTGCTTGACACTGCTACAAATAAACTATTGCCATAGCTAACTCCATTCCAGCTATTGTCAGCGGCAGAAGTCCGGCTTGTCCATGTAGTTCCATCGGGACTTGTCATTACCCTGTTTCCTACACCGGAATTAGCCACTGCCACAAATAGGCCGGCACCGTATGTTATACTTCGCCAGCCATTATTAGCTGCGGAAGTTTGTGAAGTCCAGGTAAGGCCTGCCTGTGCATAGGCGTTTTGGAGATTGGAAAAAAGTATCGTAAGAGCAACTATTAAACGGGTAATTTTTTTCATGGTACTGAACTTTTGCCTGAGTATAGTTCTTTTTAAAGCTAATGAATGAATTGCAAACATTGAATGATGCTGAGATGCTTCAGACGCCCGGGCCGCCGAATTAAGTATAGCAACCCTCACCTTTTATTTTGCTTATTAAGTAGAAACACTCAGCAGAACGGAAGTACTAAAAAGGTTTTCATAAAAAAGTAAAGGATTGAAAACGGTTATTACCAGAGTAGGATTCACATATTTCTGATGCCTTGGTGCGTGTCTCCACGCACCAACATCAACAATACAAGGTCGGGTGCAAGAGGACCCACGCCATTCGACAGGGCAGTAAGCACCTGGGCCGCGAAGATATCATTGCGAGGCCGGTGAATAAGTACATTAACAAGTTTAGTACATCAGGCCGGGGCAATCTGAATTATTATTGAGCCAGCTACATTACTACTATTATCGCCTGTTGTGTCACTCGCTTGTACTTTCTGTTCGCTACTCAGCATTTGCAAAGTGTCGCATAGGTTTTTATTCTTTTCCTATGCCGGGGTGCGTGTCTCCACGCACCTGTGTCTGTATCTAAAACATTTGGATGGTGCGTGGAGACACGCACCATGGCTGCTCATTCATTTACGGACACTGGCCAAGGCGAAGGGCCGCCGAATTAAGTATAGCAACCCTCAACTTTTATTTTGCTTATTAAGTAGAAACACTCAGCAGAACGGAAGTACTAAAAAGGTTTTCATAAAAAAGTAAAGGATTGAAAACGGTTATTACCAGAGTTGGTTTTTTTTGACCGGGCAATTGTTATACAATTTTGGGAATAAGTTGCAGTATTCACATATTTCCGCGGCAGCTGGTCCGGTGTAAGCCTCTAATTATTTATGAACAGGTGAACTCCGCTATTCATGCGGTTGGTGGAAGACAAACACCAACCGCGGCGTGCTTGTTTCGGCGCAGACCTGCGAGGGCGGAAAATCGATATCATCCAATTACACAATGGCGGGTGTTTCTCTTCCACCTGCCATTGATCTAATAAACAATTGAACTCCGCTATTCATGCGGTTAGTGAAAGAAAAACACCGCGGCGTCTTTCTTTGGCGAACACCTGCATAGGCGGAAATATAACAACCCTATAATTTATATTTTCTTTTTTAGTCCGAACACTCAGGACAACCAGGGACAAAGGAGACTGATCAGATTTTTCATACTTTTAATCAATCATTTCCTCAAATAAATACTTGTGTATGATAAAAATATTATTGCCTGCAGCAACAATTACCTGCGGGCTTTGCATGCTGCTCGTGTCCTGCGGAAAACATATTTATATGATGAAGGGAAAAGAGATAAACAATTATGCAGCGAATGCAAGGGAAACCCGTCCCCGCGTATTTGTTGTATATGAAAATGGCGATACTCTTAAAGGCGCGGTTTTAAAAAAACACCACAATGTCCTGAATGGCAAAGATGCATGGGCTCTTGATGGAAAAGATATCCCATTGGAGCATATACGTTCATACCAGGACGAGCATGGATACAGGTTAGGTAGTTATTCAAGGCTGCTAAAAGGCAAGTTGAGTTTTTATTTGTACCAGGTAGATAATTCCCGGCTTGTTACTCATTACAGGGAAAGTTCAAAGACATTTGTCACCGAAACGAGCGGCAGTACACAAACTACCTTTTATATGGGCTTTACCGAAGATATTCAATTGATCACTTATACTTCATTGACACAAATGATGAAGAATTGCCAGCCTGCAACAAAGCAAATAGATACAGAATTTGGCGGCGGTGTATGGAAAAGAAATCCTTCTTATGGTATTAATGATTACAGGGCTTTGATCAGGATAATCAATGTCTATAATAATAGATGTAATTGAACCCGCCATTTCTTCCGGCTTGCTGTGAATTGCATTTTACGCCGTGGCGGGAACAATCTTCAATTCCTAAAAACATTTCTGCGAAACACTACGGAGAATCTAAGTATTATTCGTGGTTTGACCTTCTCAGGAGTCTTCTTTTTTTCGGGTAGGACCAACTATTAAGCAAAGCTCGTCCAATGCTTCATTTATACCTTGGCGGGTGGTTCACCCGCCATTCATCTAATAAGCAATTGAACTCCGCTATTCATGCGGTTGGTGGAAGATAAACACCAACCACGGCGTGCTTTTTTAGGCCAACACCTGCAAAGGCGGAAAGTAAAGGATTGAAAACGGGTAATACCAGAGTTGGTTTTTTTTGAGCGGGCAATTGTTATACAATTTTGGGAATAAGTTACAATATTCACATATTTGGCCGGCAGCGCTCATATTTATCTCCGGATGAAAATATTTACAACTTTTTCTCAGTAGGGATAGCGATCCGATGGCTGTCGGGTCCGGCCCCGGATTTATTTTGCTTTTAGTGTCTGATGGCCGAGACGTCGCCAATTAAGGGTTGGGACACTCGGCGGCGGCGGTAGTTAAACATTTGTCTGCTCTTTAGAATCGTCTATGGGCGTCGGTATTTCATTCAAAGGTCTAAGCGAAGTTTCAATGGGGGCTAAATCTGGAATTTCTTTATTCATTAATGTTCCGCCAATCTCTTTCAATTTTTTTACTTGGGGAATAAACCTGCTTTCCAATGAACCTACAACTTTATTATAATTTTGTGTAGCAGAGTTAAGATTGCTACCGACTGCCGCTATATGTTGAATAAGTGTTGTTACACGATTGTAGAGTTCGATTCCTGCGTCTCGGATTTGATAAATGTTATCTGCAATACTTACCTGCTGCCAACTATAAGCAATAGTCCTTAGCATTGTTATCAAAGTCGTAGGTGTTGCAAAGATGATCCCGTTATTAATTCCATCTTCAATAATCGTTCTATCAAATTCAAGTGCAGCTCCAAAAGAAGACTCAATTTGAAGATACATTATTACATAGTCAGCAGAACCTTCAAACTGGCTCCAATATGCTTTAGCGCTTAGTTTCTTCAAATGTTCTCTAACCGCTATGGCGTGCTTTTTCAAAAACTCTTTTTTTTCGTTTTCATCAGTAGTTTCAAATGCTTGCATATAAGCAGCGAGAGGAACTTTTGCATCAATAATAACTTGCCTTTGCCCCGGTAATTTCACAATAAGATCTGGTCTTAGTCTTCCATCTTCGGTCATTACTGAAGCTTGTTCATCAAAGTCGCAAAACTGCGACATGCCCGCAAACTCTACAACCCGCCTAAGCCCAATTTCACCATACTTTCCTCTTACTTGTGAAGTTTTTAATGCCGTTACTAAAGTGTTGGTTTCTTTCTGAAGTTTGTCGGTTGTTCCCTGCATATTGCCCAACAAAACTCTCATTTCCGAATATGCACCGACTCTAGCTTTTTCTATATCTTGAATTTTGACATCAAACTTTGTTAAACTTTCACTTAATGGCTTTACCATTGTATCAATGGCTTGTTGTCTTTTTTCTAGATCTGTTTTTGATTCGGTTATGCGCTTTTCTAATTCGGTTTTTGCTAAATCCAAAAATGATTGATTGTTATTTCTGAGTGCAGTTGACGACAGAGATTCAAATGCATCTTTCAAAGCTATATTAGCGTCGCCGATAAATTTCCTTGTGTCACTTAGATTTTGCTTTGTTTCATTATGTTGTTCCTTTTCCTTTTCTAAAAGCATTTCAAGCTGTCCATTTTTTTTTGTTAATTGAACCTTGGACATTAGAAATCCGATTATAGCCCCGACAACAAGTCCAATTAGGCCTATAAATATTATTGTTTCCATATTATCTATGATTTAAGGCTTGAATAACTGCACCGACGCCGTGATGCGCGTCTTCACGCATCACTTATTTCATTGTTATATTGTACAAGCACAACCTTTGTGTTTTGGGGATGATAACGATTTAAAATAAACCCAACCAGCATTTTTGGAAATACACGTACAGTTATATTGGAAAAATTTTTTGAAATCATCGATATCATCAACTATTTTATTTAAAACAGCAAGCCCTAAGCTAACTTCCTTTGCTGTAGACCAATGCGAAAGATTGTTAGACAATTGTTGGGTATGTGACTTAAAATCACTTTTGTTTGGCAATCTAGCAGCAACAGCTCGAACTTTACCGGCAGATCTTTTCAATTCAATTATTTCATGAATAGAGTGCGACAATTTGCCTACCATTTTCTCTTCATGACTATTAATTAAAGAGAAAGGAATTTCTAAGTTCAAATTCTCAATGATTTCCTGCAAAATAAATTCATAATACATTCTAAAATCTGACCCGACGTAGTTTCCATTTCGAATCTTTTCTTGAATAACAGATTTTAAGTCTTCCGACTTGAATGACTTAAGTGAGACAATATCCTTATAGGCATTTAAGTTGTAATGAGTCCAATTTTTTAAGCTATTGTTTTCATTTAAAACCTTTTTTAATATCCCATCATGTGTTAAAAAGATAATTTGCTTTCCTTTTTGGTTTACCGGGCTGAATGAAATTTTTCTCTTAATCAAATCTAATAAGTAAAGTTGGTGGCCGCTATCAAAGCTTGAAGTAATGTCGTCAACAATAATAAAATTTCCTGAATTTTTACTTTTCAATGCTGTCGCAAAATAAATTGAAAGGCTAAGCGCATTCCTATACGATTCAGAAAGTAAAGGAGCTGCTTTAATATCAGTACTATTGTTATAAAATTTTTCGAGGAGAATATTTACTTTCTGACCCCTATGCTCTTTCTTTAATTTCGGAACAATATCTACATTTCCCATAATTTCTTTAAAAAATAATTTTGTATCAGTGTCAATCATTGAAGCAATTTCGTCCATCAAAGTATTATATGCTTCTTCGTAGTCCTCTTTAAGTTTGTTGGTAAAGGTTATCCATTTTTGAAGTTCTGCCAGGTATTTTGTGTTATAGTCGTTTTCTTCTGCTAGGCGATTTATTTCAACAATAGAATTAAAAATAAACTTGTAGGCGTTATTTAGCTCCACCAATTCAGAAAGTTTTGGCGGAATGAAAGTTTTCAATTTTTTTATTGAAACATTGAGTCGATCCTTTTCTTCTTCAAGTTTTAGCTTATATGCAGAAACAATATCAATAAGGTTAGTTTTTTCGAAATAATCGCTGTTTAGATAGTCGATACTTTTCTCAATGTTTGAAAAAAGTCTATCTTTTTCGGCTAAAAACTTATTCTCAATTTCGGTTAGTTTACTGGAATATATCGTATGCGTAAATTCGGCCAAAAAGGCATTGTATCTTTCTTTGAACCTATAATAGGAATTTACCTTTGATTTAATTTGCTGAAAAAATGAATTTCTGCTATCCCCTAAATTTCCGGTGTTACAAAGAACACAAGTATTTTTATCAAGATCATTGATAACTTCATAGCTTTTAATAGCGTTATCAAACAATTTTCCTAGAATAATATCATTTTGAGTTGTGAGGTGGGAATATGCGACTCTGAGTTTATTAGTTAATTGCGTATTAGTTTTGTCTTTAAAATTAGTTATGGACTTTAGTAATAATGAAATGTCTCTTAAAGCTTCTTGGTTAGTATTTAGTTTAGCGACATTCTCTTCATATGCGGGCCCTATTTTAGCTTTTACTAGTTGGTCGAAATCTATTTTAGAATTATTGACCCTTTCTTTTATTATAAATGAATACTGTTTTTTAAGGAATGACTTTATGACTTTGAAAGTATTACTGACACTAACGTGATCTTTATCAATACCAATTTCTTTATATTTTGTTGTGATTCCCCTAGATAGTTCCGCGATCTTTTGATTATTAGTGGTAATAGTTGTCTCTCTTGATGACTTGCCAAAGTCGGTATTAATATTTTGCGTTCTCGAGATCTTATCTAATTTATCTTTGATATTTATGAAACCTCCGAATCCTACAAGATTAGAAAAGAGTTTGCCAGTTTCTTCTGAGCTGGTAAGGATTATTTTTTCAAAAGACCTGTAGTCGAGAAAATTCAAATTGCTACATAAAGATGTCAAAAATACATCGGGTTTTGGAATTGTAGTTGATGTAATACTTCGCTCACCATTTGAATTGACTTTTACATCTATATTAGTTACAGTTTTAGCATCATCAATGAATTGGATCTTAATATTTCCATCTCCGGAATGAAATATATTTTTAATGGCTGTTCTATCTTTAATATCTCCGTGATAGTCATCAAAGCGAATAATTCTACCTAAAATTGAAAAAAGAAAAGCCTCATAAATTGAGCTTTTTCCTTTTCCATTTTCTCCAAAGATTGAAGTAACACCATCAGATTGAAAGTTTATGATTAGCGGGATCCCATTGTTATTAATGCCTCTAAATCCCTCAATTGATATTGATTTAATAAAATACTTTGCCATCAGGTTTTTATTTCATCATCAATATAGTGAGACACCCTAGCTTTGATCATACCTCTGAATGCTTCTGAATCTGTTGCACTAAAAAGTGAATCAGCTAATATTTTAGAATAGGGGCTCTTTATTTTCTTAATTTCTTTTTTAAGAATTTCAAGATTTTTTGCTTCATCTTTATTTTTGTTGAATTCCATATTTGTGTTTTAAAAAGAGTTAAGTAGGTTTCTATGAGAACAAGGTAGTATTGTAAATCAATTCATTACAACTCACAATAAATTTCACTCATCCCTTTATCCCCTTTTTTGTAATCATTTCTGATTTCGAAAATGTCAACCCGTATCTGTATACTTTCAGCCTTAGATACATCATACATTTTCCATCCCATTTTGCCAGAAGAACTATAGCCATCTATCTGGTAAGCTCGAATAGCTTCATTACCCTTAGTTGTTAAACCATGACAATGAGGTTCAACAGTTCGGCTCTCTCCATCATAGGTGAATTCGATAACTTTTCTATTTCTTATTGCTTCAATGATTAGTAAGTTCATATTCTTGTTTTTATATTTCTTTTGTAGTTAGAGATGTTTTGCTACACCTTAGTTTGTGCTTTCACGAAACACCAATAAGTCTCTGTATTATTAATTGATCAGTGGAGAATTAATAGGCAGAAGGATAAGGTGCTTGTGTTATTCTAAAGTAGAATTATTTTTCAACTTATCCAAAAATGTAGGTTATAATTCGATGGCGGCAGCATTCATAAGTTTAAATTTATTGGCTAAATTAATTGCACTTCGGGACTTATAGATTCGCTGCATTATTACTTCGCTTCCGGCGAAATGTTGAGCGGAATTACCGAACGCCGAAGAGTAGGGCACAACTGACGATGCTAGGAGTACTATCGCTGGCTCAATAAATATTATTTCCCAAACTCTTTATCAATAATATCCACAATAAACCCAACTTCTTTTTATATTAGTTGTAATAAATATTTTACCATGTCAACATTATCCCGCAGAGATTTTATGCACCTGAGCAGTGGCGGAGTTATCGCATCGTTGTTGCCTGCAGCACATGAATTGGGTAATGTACCGCCTGCTGACAAGAATAGCGTCAGCGATGAAAAGGGTGATCAACGATTATCCCTGGAAAAACTCAGGGCCTGGGAACAGTTGGGCTATGGCATGTTCATTCATTTTGGCATGAGTACGTTTGATGGTGATGAATTTTCAAAAGGAGATAAAAGCGGTGCTCTTTATAACCCTGATAAACTAGACCCAAACCAATGGGCTGGAGTGGCAAGAGATGCAGGTATGAAGTATGCAGTGCTAACGGCAAAGCATGTAGCGGGCCATTGTTTATGGCCAACTAAATACACGGATTATCATGTTGGTAATAGCGGGAACAAAACGGATGTAGTTGGAGCATTCGTAAAAGCATGCCGGTTAAAGGGAATTATGCCCGGATTGTATTATTGCGCCTGGGATAATCACAACCTGTTTGGTTCAGGTACACCCACTAATCTAAGCTGGGCAACTGCTTATACAACTTCGGAGTACCGCGAGTTTCAATGGAAACAACTGGAAGAGCTGTTAACTCAATATGGTCCTATTGGAGAAGTGTGGCTGGACATCCCGCATTTTCTCCCAAGAGATTACCGGCAAAAATTGTACAACCAGGTAGCCAAATGGCAACCGGATGCCATCATACTTTATAATCATGGCATTGGTGATGGATCAGATTTTAAAATAAATACAGCGTGGCCCACAGATGTGATCACTATTGAACGCTTCGTTCCAAACAGCGCTACCGGTCATGTGAAGTGGCGGGAAATAGAAAAGAAGAAATATTACATGCCTGCAGAAGTATGTGACCCGATAGGAAAAGAATGGTTTTATAAAGAAAACGATGTGCCCCGCAGTGATGCCGAATTATTGGGAATGTTTTTGATTTGCCGGTCAAGAGGCGCTAATCTATTACTCGATGTACCGCCCGATAAACATGGACTCATTCCTAAAAAATATATTGATGCATTGCAAAGGTTAAAACAGAACATCGATAAGAATAGTTTTATCTTTTAGCAGGGTTTCATTTTTTGATACAGTGACTTTCCGTTTATAGCAAGCGAAAGAGTAGTTTTTGAACCACCCCGCCGTTGTCGGGGCAGGCGACGTCACATAGTTCATATAGAGGGAACACATAGAGTTCAGTGGAGGGTGCCGATCCTTCGCTTTGCTCCCGCGACATTCGTCCCCGATATACAGCTTGACAGGCAGGACACCGGCCACGGCCTGAGAAATTCTTTGTGTTCTTTGTGCCACACTTTGTGTCCTTCGTGTTCCAAAAACTCTGGAGCACCAAGAACAGGAAGTCCCGTCCCGAACGTTCGGGGCTTCGGGACACGAAGGACACGAAGTTTTTCCCCTCTAGAGGGCGCAAATTTATTACTAGACATACCACCCGATAAAAATGGACTGATCCTCTAAAAAAATATATTGATGAATTACAGTGATTAAAACAGAACATCCACAAAAATAATTTTATCTTTTGGCTGAATTTCACCGGATATGCGATACAACCAACTAAGTAATGAGAGAATTTTGTCTATAGATGCTTTCCGCGGCATTACTATTCTTGTAATGATATTTGTAAATGAACTGGCGGGTAAACACGACATTCCATCCTGGATGAAACATATGCGTGCCGATGCGGACGCCATGAGTTTTGTGGATGTCGTGTTCCCGGCATTTTTATTTATTGTGGGGATGTCAATTCCTTTTGCCATTAACAGTCGGCTGGCAAAGGGTGACAGCTTTTTTAAACTACAACAACATATTCTTTTCCGTACGTTGGGTTTATTGGTGCTTGGTTTTTTTATGGTGAACGCGGAAGGCGGGTATGATGAAAAGGCCATGGGTATTTCTATCAATCTATGGGCATTATTATTTTTTGCAGCAGTGATATTGATCTGGAAAGTATACCGCACTTCAAATAAAATACTTGTAAACATTATAAGAGCAACCGGGTTTATTATCCTGATCGTACTGGCAATAATGTATAAAGGCGAAAACGGCGAACACATTACACCACGCTGGTGGGGAATTTTAGGGCTGATCGGATGGGCTTATTTATATTCCTGTATCATTTACCAGTTAGTAAGGGGCAATAAATATTTACTGGCAGGTATGATCGCTGTATGTATTGCATTTTATGCAATTGGTAAAATGCCTGTTGTGGAGCATTCAACCTGGATGCATTGGATAAGTGCCCAGGGTGGAAATGCTGCACATACATCCATTGTGTTGTGTGGCATGGTAGTGTCCTTATTCTTTTTTGACCGGGCGAAAGATCTCCGGATGCGTTTTTTGCATGTCTTC
>WNFL01438370.1_pt1 | contig 11517 bp, 8 predicted proteins | sample 5400361 | NCBI WGS metagenome assembly WNFL01 (sample SAMN13153351, study PRJNA577476) | soil metagenome | isolation source: 40 cm soil on Douglas fir-dominated hillslope | place: USA:California | collected 2013-09-17
TCGGGTCGCCAAACAGTTCATCGTGCGTCGGGGCCAACTGGTCGGTTGCATCGTCAACAAGGCCTTCGACGGCGGTGGTCTCCGGCTCGAGAGCGGAACGGTGTCGCCCGAGGTGCATCGCCAAACGCGGGGAGAAGGCCAATGAGCTTTATGGACCGGTTGCGCGGGCCCCAACGAACGCAGCCTGATGCCGGGCAGGCGGTAGGGTCGATCGCCGAGGAACGCAACGAGCCCGGTTTGATGAGCGAAGCCGCAGAGGACGAGACCGAACAGAGCAGTCGTGACGAACGGTCAGGTGCAGACCCACAAACGGACACTGCTGCGAAGGTCGTAAGCGGTGAGCGTGGCATTCCCTCGGTCAACCGCGAACGATCCATCCACGCGCGCGTGACGAATGCCCTGGCCATCGGTGTAATGGTCGTCCTCGGACTCGGTTTCCTGAGTTATTACTACTCAACTGCGTTCAAGCGGCGCGCGGATGAGGATCAACGCGTCAAGGATGGGGCCGCGTCCAGAGCCGCGGGCGAAATGAAACTTCCACCGCTTGCTCCGATTGAGCCACCTCAACGAATTGGTGCCCCAACCCTCGTCGCTCACGTGATGGGCGCTGCGCCGGACCTTCCACAACAACCCCAAGTGATGGCCACGCGGGCGAGAAGCGAAGCCTTTGCGGGACAGCAGCCGAATGGGTTCGCTCAAGCAAACGGGCCGACTGGCGCACCGCCGTTGGGGTCTCAACCGCCGCTTTCGCCCGAGGAGATTGCGACGCTCCGTCTTCTGAATGGTCCGGTGCTGTACCGCTCTTCAGCCAGCGGTGGCGTTGCGTCTGGCAACGGCGCAACGGTGGCAACGCCGAGTCAGATTTCTGACGGTCAGTCCCTTGCGAGTATGCCTGTGCTAGTTGGCGCTGCATCGGCGTCAGGCGGCGGTGCCGGGACCTCATCTTTAGGGGGCTTGCTGCAGGCCACGCCGACGCCTGCTGTTCAGGCCCAGGTGTTGCCGACGAAGCGACTGCTGCTGCCCAAGGGCGCATTCATCGACTGTACCTTGGAGACGGCGTTGGACTCCCAGTTGCCCGGAATGACGACGTGCGTCACGGCGATGGACATCTTTGGTGCGGATGGTCACGTGGTTCTGCTCGAACGGGGGAGCAAACTGGTTGGCGAAACACGAGGCGAGACCCGCTTAGGACAGGCGCGCGTGTTCGTGCTGTGGACCGAAGCACGGTCGCCCGCCGGGGTCGTGGTTCAACTGGCCTCTCCTGGTACCGATGAGTTGGGACGCTCGGGATTGCCGGGATTTGTCGACACCCATTTCTGGCAACGATTCGGCGCGGCAATCCTGATTTCCGTCATCGATGGCACGATCCAGGCCGCCGTGGCATCGCAGAACAGCAGTTCGGGCGGCTCTAACGTGGTCTACAACACACAGGGCTCGCATGATGTTTTGACCGAGGTGCTGCGCAGTACCATCAACATCCCGCCTACGGTTGTGAAAAACCAAGGCGAGCGCATTCAAGTGTTCGTTGCGCGCGATCTGGATTTCCGCTCGGTCTATGCCCTTGGCCCGCGAGCAACCCAATGAACACGACACTCGGCGCACCCGTCAGCAGCGAAGTGGAGGTGTCGTCGCTTGAGCTCACGCTGCGGGCGTTGCGGCCCTTGCTTGAGGATGCAGACGTGACGGAAATTTGCATCAACCGGCCGGGGGAGGCGTTTGTCGAGCGACGCAGCGGGTGGGTGCGCACGGCGCTTCCATTTGCCGACTTCGATTGGTGCATTCGGCTCGGAAAGCTCGTCGCCAATGCCACGAAGCAGAGCATCTCGGCGGAGCGTCCCATTCTCTCCGGGTCGCTCCCAAAGGGTGAGCGCATCCAGATCGTGTTGCCGCCAGCAACGACTGGGAACTGTGTTTCGATCACGATTCGCCGTCCCTCCGAAGGCGTGCGCACCGTGGCCGAACTAGCCGCAGGAGGCTTGTTCGACCAGTGCGTCCCGGCTTCCGACGCGCTCGACGAGTCTGAAGTGGAACTCCTCGCGCTATTGGAGAAACGCTCGTACCAGGCCTTTCTGCGTCTCGCCGTCCGATCGCGGAAAAACATCATCGTCTCCGGACCTACCGGCTCCGGCAAGACCACGTTCACGAAGGGTCTCATCCTCGATATTCCACCCGAGGAGCGTCTCATTACTATCGAAGATGCCCAAGAGCTCGTCCTGGATCGACAGCCGAATCACGTGCGCTTGTACTACTCCAAGGACGGTCAGGGGCAGGCGCATGTGACGCCGAAACAACTCCTGGAAAGCTGCCTGCGGATGCGACCCGATCGGATCTTATTGGCGGAGCTGCGAAGTGATGAGGCGTACTACTACTTGCGCAACGTCAACAGCGGACACCGGGGTTCGATCACGAGCGTGCACGCCTCCAGCGCCAAACTCGCCTTCGAGCAGTTGATGCTGCTAGTGAAGGAAAGCCCGGGCGGGCGGGACCTTGCGCGTGAAGATATCAAGAGTCTGCTCCTCATGCTGGTGGACATCGTTGTGCAATTCGGCATGGAAAACCACCGGCGATTTGTGAAAGAAATCTGGTATGACCCGAATGCCAAGCGCCAACTCCGCCACTAGCCCGTTGAAGGTGGTCGTCGCTTTGTTATTGGCGATACTGGCCGGCCTGTATGCGTCTGGCTATTTCTTTCTGTGGGCGATACACGCTAAGCCCCAGGACGCGAACCCGCTGACCGTGATTCGCTACCGGTACTACTACGGCGACAGGCCAGAGGTACGCAGGCCCTTGGTCTGGAGTTCCTGTGCGGGCTTTGGCCTCGTGATCGTCGCCGGGATGCTGCTGTTGATCCCGCGACCGCGGCCCCTGCATGGCGAAGCACGGTTCGCCAGACGTCACGAAATCAAGCGCGCCGGATTATTGGGAGAGCAGGGCATCATTCTGGGTCAAATCGGCGCCCGCTTTCTCACGCTCGGCGGTCAACAAGGCGTGTTGCTGGCTGCCCCTCCGCGATCGGGCAAGGGCGTCGGCGTGGTCATCCCCAATCTGCTGAACTGGCCCGGGTCGGTCGTGTGTGTGGATATCAAGCGCGAGAACTGGACTATCACAGCGGGGTTTCGGGCCGCTAACGGCCAAGCCTGCCACCTCTTTGATCCCTTCGCCGAGGATGGCGGGACGTCGCGATGGAACCCGCTTGGCTATGTGTCGGATTTGCACGCTCGGCGCATTAACGATCTGCAGCGCATCGCTGACATGCTCTATGCGGACCCGCCGGGGGTCGATCCCTTCTGGTCAGCGTCCGCCCGATCGCTCTTCTTAGGGGTCGCTCTATATCTGTTTGAGACGCCCCGTCTGCCGCGCACTCTGGGCGAGGTCCTCCGCCAGGGGATGGCCAACGACGATGAGGGCTTCGGTAAGCATTGGAAGCGCATTATCGAAGCCCGTAGCCGTATGGGGCGCGCGCTGTCCTCCGAATGCGTGCGCGCGCTATACGATGTCATTGATCTGGCCCCCGTCACGGCCAGCAGCATTCGCAAGACCTTCAGCAGTCGGCTGGATTTGTGGCTGAACCCCATGCTGGATGCGGCAACCTCCCAAAACGATTTCGACCTGCGAGCTTTGCGTAAGGTGCCGATGTCTATCTATGTGGGCGTCAACCCCGACGATCTGCACCGACTGCGCCCAGTGTTGAATCTCTTTTTTCAGCAAGCGATCGGCCTTCAAACTCGCGAGCTGCCCGAGCACAACCGCGAGCTCAAGCACCAGGTGTTGATGCTGCTGGATGAGTTCAGCGCACTGGGTCGTATCCCGATCATGGCCGAAGCGATTTCCTATCTTCCCGGCTACAACGTGCGCGTGCTGCTGGTCATTCAGACTCCGTCTCAGTTGCGCGAGGTGTACGGTCAGAATGCCGCGGAGACCATGGTCAAGACGCTCGCGGCGCGTGTCGTCTATGCGCCCAAGGATGTCTCCGACGCCAAAGAGATCTCGGAGGAGTTGGGGACCACGACGGTCAAGGCGAAGACACTTTCGCGTGCCGTGTTCGGCGGTGGCAAGGGGCCAAGCGTGAGCATCAGCGATCAGAGGAGAGCATTGTTGCTGCCGCAGGAAGTGAAAGAGATCGGCATCGATAGGGCGATCATCTTCTACGAAGGCTTGCGCCCCATCCTGGGCCACAAAATCCGCTACTTCGAAGACAAACGGTTCAAGGCACGTCTTGCCCCGCCGCCCGTACTTCCGCCCATCGACATCGCAGCCGTGCCACGTGGCGAGCGCGAGAGGTTCGGCAACGATAGCGAAGTCTCACGAATCGGGCTCGATCCGATTCTCGATGCGTCAGTACGACCGGTGGAGGCGTCGGACGTGGCCCGGCTCGACGAGCTCGACCTGGAAGATTTCTCGGTTAACTTCGATGACGTGGTGATCCCCCAAGGACGAGCGCTTGCGGATCACGAGATGCAGAGCGCCGTGGATCGGTTCTTGGAAGCCTTTACGGCTTAATGTCAGACAAAGCAGAGGGCGTCATGGCGAATCTTAAAGAGACCGGCGGGTTCAGCATCGATGGAACGTGGATCACGAGGATTGCGTATGAGGCGGACTTGGATTCTGGTCGGCTTAGCGGAGTGCAGCTGCGCTTCATCATCGGGCGCAGCCAAATTGCGCAAGCACCGCTCACTCGCGCACAGGCACTCGAGGTCCTCGGCGACAAGAACCTCGCTGTGATCGAGCAGGCCGCCGCGGAGCGGAAGGAGGGTACACAAGAGCGCGTCAAGGGCGAGTTGCGCGGACGCACGCTTCATTTCCGCCAGGCCACCTTACCAGGCGACAAACCGCATTTTCAAGATAACAACATCGAGCGCGACAGCCTGTCAGTTGAGAGAGGGCAGGTAGAACCCGCAGTTGAATCTGCAAAATCGCTGCCGGTCGCCGAAGAGCAGCCTTTATCTCCCGAGCCAATCGAAACCGGAGCGACGGAAACGTCGGCGTTGCCAGCAGCCTCGCCCGAAGCGCGAAGGCAAGCGCAACCCCATGCCATCCCAGAGGCGATTATTCATCGCTTCTTGCGGGTGGACGATGAATTCTATTTCCCTGATCGGTCCCTCGCATTCGTGGACCGTGGCACGTCTCTCAAGGCGGCAAGCGAGAATCATGAAGTCGTGCGCAGCCTGGTGGCGATTGCGCAAGCTCGGGGCTGGGAGGCGATCCGCGTGAATGGCACCGAGAGCTTCCGCCGCCTGATATGGCGCGAAGCGACGCGGCAAGGTCTACTCGTTCGCGGTTATAGCCCGACGGACGTGGAACGCGCGGAAGTCGAGCGCGAGACCGGGAAGCGCGATACACCCGCAACAGACTCTACTGCACCCAACGAGGTACTCCGCGAGAGCCGACAGCGTGGCCAGGAGGTGAGCGAGACTGTGCGGAGAGCCGCGGAGAACACGAACGTAGGGGAGCCACCCCTATCGAAAACTCGTCCTTACTCTGGCAGGGGGACAGCAAAGACAGAGTCCGTGATGGGGAGGCTGGTTGAGCACGGGCCCGCGGCTTATCAGTTCGATGAACAGAAGGCGCGGTCCTACTTCGTGAAACTGGACACCGCGTCAGGCCCAAGAACGCAGTGGGGTGTGGATCTGGAACGAGCTTTTGCCGGGTCGACAACCCGACCCCAAATCGGTGATGAGATTGGCGTGGAGTTTCGAGGCACTCAAGCGGTAACCGTTAAGGACGACGTGTATGACGATGTGGGGCGGGTGATCGGCCAGCGCGAGGTCACGAGGCACCGCAATGCCTGGTTGGTGGAGAAGCGGGAGTACTTCGAACAGCGCGGCCTGCGTGCTCAGGCCCTGAGAGACGAAGGACGTTCGAAGGAAGAGGTTGCACAGCGACATCCTGAGTTGGCCGGTGCGATGGCCACAATTCGTGTGGCTGAACTTTTCGCTGTCAAGCACCTTTCTGCCGAGGCCGAACGGGTCCGGTTCATAAAGTTGGTGCGCGATGCGATGGGCCGCGCCATCGAGCACGAGGCCCCCGTGCCGGCGCCCAAGCTGCGCGAACCGCGGACACGCACGCCCGATCGTGAGGCCCAGCGTGCGAATGCGAGGGCCAGGCCCCGCGGCGATTCGGGCCGAGAATCGCCCACGATGGAGCGTAGCTGAGGGCCGGCAGGACTACACGACGGACACGGGCAGGAGGGCAACATGAAAGCATCGCTTGGATGTGCGTTTTTTTTGGTAGCGGCTTGCGTAAGTTCCTACACGGTGGCAGAGGACCTATGGGGCTGCCAGGTGCTCTTGTGTATGGCCAATCCAAACGGTCCCGAGGCGCTCATCGAATGTCAGCCACCGATCGAGCGACTATGGGAGCATTTGCGAAATGGACACCCGTTCCCCAGTTGTCCCGAGGGCGGCGGCGCCTATGCGAAGCCCGCGTCCAGCTACTACGACCTGTGCCCCGCAGGCACCGCCGAGCTCCCCGAGGCGCAATTCGGTGCGGCAGCATCAGCTACAAGGGTGGTCTATTACGGGATTGGCGATGGTGGTAACGCTACTCATCGGAACTATGGAGGGGTGCAAACCGAGATTCCCCCCAAAGTGTGCGTTGGACGTCGAGTGGGGCAGGGTATCGTTTACTTACCAGCGCAGGGCGGCGGCGATCGTGGGGGTCCCGGCTACCAAGCGCATGTCGTCGGCTACTACGATCAACTGGTGGTGCTTCCCGCGCACAACTCGCCGCGCGTAATCGACGTCTACATCGACAACGCCCGTTACAAGCGCGTGCGCTGGTAGGGTGCACCGTAATCCCTATTACTTCACATAGAAGGGAATTTATGAGCGATTTTCCCCCTGTAACGCTGGCGCCCGGGTTCGAAAGAGGGTGCGTAGCAAACAAACAGCCACCGAAAGGAGATAGCCGTGAGAAATAGCCAACAAATCCAGCCTGGAACTACGCCTAAGGCACAGGCAGAAGGTCCGACACCGCCGATGACCTATACGGTTGGCAGGCTCGGCAACGCAAGAATTCTAAGGCTCAAACAAGTCGTTACGACGGTAGGTCTCGCCAAGAGCTCAATCTACCGCAAGATTCAAATAGGGACGTTTCCTCCACCTATTAAGTTAGGCGGTCTGCGCGCGTCTGGATGGCTTTCGACGGAGGTTGATGAGTGGATTGAGGATCAAGTCCGGCGACGTCCGAAGACCGAGAGCTCCCGCGAGCTGTAGCGAGTTCGGACCTTGGAATCTGCCGCAGTGCCGATAACTGCGACTTTAGAACAGACGACCCATAACACGGTCACTTTTTTGTTGAGGTTTTCTTAACGTTCGACGCAAGTGTGTCGAGGTAATCCGCCCATGCCTGCATCATCTTGCGCCGGTCAGCCAAGTATTCCGAGCGATGGTACGCGGCGCGGACCTTATTTTTCTCGGCATGCGCCAATTGACGTTCGATTGCGTCCGCCCTCCATCCCTGCTCATTCAGAATCGTTGACGCGGTGGCGCGAAACCCGTGGCCAGTCGCGCGCGAATGATAGCCCATGCGGTATAGCGCATAGAGCATTGTGTTTTCGCTCATACAGGCTGTCGGATTGTGCTGATTCGGGAATAGATATTGTTGGTCACCAGTGATCGGCTTCAACTGCTCCAACACCCCGAGCGCTTGCCGCGAAAGCGGTACAATGTGCGGCGCACGCATCTTCATCCGCTCAGCGGGAATACGCCATTCGCCAATATCAAGATCAAACTCCGACCATTTCGCCCCGCGCAACTCGCCCGTGCGAACGAACGTCAATGCCAGCAGCTTTAATGCTAGCTTCGTTTGCAACTGTCCGTCGTAGGTTTCGAGCTGTTGTAGATAATCCGGCAGATCTGCCGCTGAGAGGGCTGCTCTATGCTCGCGTTTCGGTGCTTTCAATGCGCCTCGGAGGTCGGCCACTGGATTGCGCTCGCAGCGACCGGTTGCAACGGCGTAGCGGAATATGGCGCCGAAGCGTTGATTTACGCGCGATGCCACTTCAAGCGCACCGCGCGCTTCGATTTTCCGTAGCGCGGCCAGCAGTTCGGGGGCGGTAATTTCAGCGATCGAGCGAAAACCAATTTCCGGGAATGCGTCCGCCACGAGTGAATCGAGTACCCGGCCAGCATGGTTCGGAGTCCAGCGGTTACGTTGCTGTTCAACCCATTCTCGCGCGACGATTTCGAACGTATTTGCAGCGGAGATTTGCGCCGCTCGCTTGTCCTCTCTGCGCGCGTGCGAAGGATCGTGTCCATCGGCAAGTCTGCGCTTGGCTTCATCTCGCGCCGTACGTGCAGCCGGCGCGCGTACTAGCGGATACACGCCAAGGGCCAGCAACTTTTCTTTGCCGGCGAAGCGATATTTCAAGCGCCAATACTTGGCGCCGTCGGGTTTCACCAGCACATACAATCCTCCACCGTCGGCTAATTTGTACGGTTTAGAGGTGGGCTTTGCATTGCGAATCTGCACGTCTGAAAGTAGCATCCCAGATACCCCCATCAGATGGAGGTACCCCCGCTGTCGCCGGACAGTACCCCCAATCACCAGCTTCGATACCCCCAAAAATACCCCCGATGCAGTGTATGTCTCGCCGCGTTTTTGTGTACTCAATGATGTGCGTTTTCCTGTAGCAGTTGAGGGAACTGCTCAGGCAGAATGAACACGAAGCGAAGTAAAATCAGGAAGATGAAACGAGGGTGTAACGATCTGGTGCCGAGAAGAGGACTCGAACCTCCACAGTGTTGCCACCGCCAGGACCTGAACCTGGTGCGTCTACCAATTCCGCCATCTCGGCACGGAAGGGCGCAAAATGTAATGAAAAAGTGCTGCTTTGTCAACGAAGCGGGGCTTGTCTCCAACCGATTGTCTGAATGAAAACCACAAAAAAAACTTCCAAACCCGCCGGCGGCAAGACCGCTGCCCGCGGTCGCTCGACGGATATCCGCGGGCGTGATCCCTTCATCGAGCGCGAACGAACGCGTTACGAACATCCATTGCCGAGCCGCGAGCATATTCTCGACGTCTTGCTGGAGCAGGGCGTGCCGGTCACGGTGGACCAGATGGCGCAATTGCTTTCCATCGCGCCGCATGAAACCGAAACCTTCGAGCGCCGTCTGGCCGCAATGGAACGCGATGGCCAGATCATGCGCAATCGCAAGAACGCGATTTGCGTGGTCGACAAACTCGATCTGGTCAAGGGCCGGGTGCAGGGCCATCCCGACGGCTTCGGCTTCCTGGTGCGAGACGGCGAAGGCGAGGATTTGTTCCTGCACCCGGGTGAAATGTCCAAGGTGTTGCACGGCGACCGCGTGGTCGCGCGCGAAGGCGGCATCAATGCGCGCGGGCGGCGCGAAGGACATATCGTCGAAGTGCTCGAACGCGCGAATGTCAAGGTGGTCGGCCGCTTCCTCAACGAGCACGGCATCGGTGTCGTAGCCCCCGAGGATCGCCGCATCAACCAGGACATCCTGATTCCGGCTGGCGCGAACGGCGGTGCCAAACCCGGTCAGGTCGTGATCGTCGAAATCGTCGAGCAGCCGCAGCGCCACTCGCAACCGGTCGGGCGCATTGTCGAGGTGCTCGGCAACTATGCCGACCCGATCGCGCTAAGAAAGCACGATCTGCCTCACGAATTTTCCGCCGAAGTTGAAAAAGCCGCGGCGAAGTTTCCGTCCGGCGTCACCGACAAGGATCTCAAGGGACGCGAAGACCTGCGCAACCTGCCGCTGGTAACCATCGACGGCGAAACCGCAAAGGATTTCGACGACGCGGTTTACTGCGAACGCAGAGGCAAGGGGTTCAAGCTCTGGGTAGCCATCGCCGACGTCAGCCACTATGTCCAACACGGCGACGTCATCGACCTGGCAGCGCGTGAGCGCGGCAATTCGGTTTATTTCCCGCGCCGCGTGATCCCGATGTTGCCGGAAGTGCTGTCCAACGGCCTGTGTTCGCTGATGCCGAAAGTCGACCGCCTTTGCGTGGTGTGCGAAATGGACATCTCGGCGCGTGGAGAGATTGCGGTGCGTCGCTTCTATCCCGCGGTGATGCATTCGCGCGCCCGGCTGACCTACACGCGGGTCGCCCAAGTCATCGAAGATCCGCAAGGCGAGACGGCGCGCGAACTCAAGGACCTGGTGCCTCATCTGCAGGCGCTGCACGCGCTTTACCAGGGCCTGGTCAAAGCACGGGCGTTGCGCGGTGCGATCGATTTCGAGACGGTCGAAACGCAGATGTTTTTCGACGACGAAGGCAAGATCGAGCGCATCGTCCCGACGCAACGCAACGATGCCCACCGCCTGATCGAGGAATGCATGCTGGCGGCCAATGTCTGCGCGTCGGATTTCCTGTCGAGCCACGATCATCCCGCGCTGTATCGCGTGCACGAGGGGCCCACGCCGGAGAAACTCGCCGCACTGCGCGAGTTCCTGCGCGAATTCGGCCTGCAACTGACGGGCGGCGACAATCCCCAGGCCAAGGACTACGCGCGCCTGCTGGAAAAAGTCAAAACGCGCCCCGACGTGCAGTTGCTGCAAACGGTGATGCTGCGCTCGCTGCGCCAAGCGGTGTACAGCCCGGAAAACGTCGGCCACTTCGGCCTTGCTTACGAGGCCTATACCCACTTTACTTCGCCGATCCGGCGCTATCCCGATCTGCTCATCCACCGTTCGATCAAGGCGGTTCTCGCGGGCACGCGCTATGAACCGGGCAACTGGCAGGAACTGGGCGTTCATTGTTCGGAAACCGAGCGCCGTGCCGACGAAGCCACCCGCGACGTCGAAGCGTGGCTCAAGTGCTACTACATGCAGGACCGCATCGGCGAGCACTTCACGGCCACCGTCAGCGGCGTAACCAGCTTCGGCGTCTTTGTGGCGCTCCACGAAGTTTATGTGGAAGGCCTGGTGCATATCTCAGAACTGGGCGCCGACTATTTTCACTTCGACGCCGCCAAACACCAGTTGCTCGGGGAGCGCACCGGAAAGCGTTTCCGGCTTGGCGACCGCATTCCGGTCAAACTCGTGAGGGTTGATCTGGAAACGGCGAAAATCGATTTCGTGCTCGATGAGGACAAGAAAGATCCGCGATGAATGGCAGGCGGGTCGTCTATGGTTTGCACGCCGTGACCGCCGCATTGAAGCGGCGGCCGGGGGCGGTATTCGAGGTTTTCCTGGATGCCGGCCGCAGCGATCCGCGTGCGCGCCGCGTCGCGGATCTGGCCAGGGCGGCGGGCGTGCGTTTGCACGAAACCGATGCCGACCGGATCGAGGGATTCGCCAAGGGCGGGCGGCACCAGGGCGTTGCGGCTTTCGTCGAGGAAGTCACGCTCGCCGGTTCGTTGAACGAGGTGCTGGACGATCTTGCCGAGCCCGCATTTCTGCTGGTGCTCGACGGCGTGCAGGACCCGCATAATCTGGGCGCTTGTCTGCGGGTGGCCGACGCCATGGGCGTCCATGCGATCGTCGCACCCAAAGACCGGGCGACCGGAATGACGGCCACCGTCCATAAAGTGGCCTCGGG
>WNFL01304861.1_pt1 | contig 11516 bp, 10 predicted proteins | sample 5400361 | NCBI WGS metagenome assembly WNFL01 (sample SAMN13153351, study PRJNA577476) | soil metagenome | isolation source: 40 cm soil on Douglas fir-dominated hillslope | place: USA:California | collected 2013-09-17
CACCATTTTTCAATGCTGGCTGTTGATGGGGATTTTGGTTTCGTTCATTTTGCTTTTTGAATTTAAGTCAGTGAAGTGGCTTTACGCGGCTTTCAGTTTGACTATACTATTTACGATCATTCAATGGAATCATTTTTCGACAAATGTTGATCAAAAACAGATGGTGGTTTACAGCGTCAACAACCATAAAGCGATAGAATTCATTGATCACGGTCGTTCTTATTTTTTCGCTGATTCAATACTGGTAAATGATGACGAACGAATCCGATTTCATATTCAACCCAACCGCCTGGCTCACGGAATTTCAAAAACAGATAGTGATGCTCGATTTGCAAGAAAGAAGGAGGGAGTGAAGTATTTTGATTGGGATGGGAAGACGATAGCCTGGATTGACGACAAGAATGATCACCTTCCAAGGTACGTTCCCATCGATTACCTGGTTGTTAGTCAAAATGCCTTGCATAAGAGTCACTTGGCAAAACTGAACGTCAAACAAATTATTTTTGATGGCAGTAATTCAAAAAAATATATCGCGTCAATGAGTGCATTTGCAGTTATGAACCGGATTTCAACTTATTCAGTTTTTAAAGAAGGAGCATTTATTATCCAATGATTATGAATTTAGTTTTATACGAAGTCAAAGAGCGGATAGGTTACATCACACTCAATCGCCCTGAGAAAAGAAACGCACTAAGCTATGAATTGGTAACCGCGTTGAAAGAAGCGTTTGCTCAGGCAGAAAAAGATCCAACGGCAAAAGTCATCGTTTTACGAGCCAATGGTGAATCGTTTTGTGCCGGAGCAGATTTGGCCTCGCTCCAAAAGCTTCAAAACTTTTCATTCGAAGAGAACGTGGCTGACTCTAATCATTTGAAAGAGCTGTTTCTGAAAATCTATCAATTGAAGAAAGTCGTGATCGCACAAGTGCAAGGTCATGCCCTGGCCGGAGGCTGCGGACTTGCCACAGTCTGCGACTTTGTATTTGCTGTTCCAGAGGCAAAGTTCGGTTATACGGAAGTGAAGATCGGTTTTATTCCTGCCATGGTTTTGGTATTCCTTATTCGAAAAATAGGAGAGCAGCGCGCAAAACATCTATTGCTGAGTGGCGAATTGGTTCAGGGAATTGAAGGGATGAATCTGGGATTGATCAACTTCATTGTTTCTAAAGATGAACTGGAAAAGAAGACCGAAGAGTTTGCTATAAAATTGATTAAAAATAATTCTGCACACTCCATGTCCTTGACTAAACAAATGATCGATCGGGTGCAGTCGATTTCTTTAGATGATGCGCTTACTTATGCAGCCCGAATGAATGCAGAAACGCGCGCCTCAGATGATTGCAAAAAGGGAATTGCAGCATTTCTTAATAAAGAGAATCTAAGCTGGTAATTAAACTTTGTATATTTCTTTGTATCCCATATCTTGTTGAGACAAATTTTCATCTAACTGATTCTATGAAGAAAAAAAGTATTCTGTTGGTCTTTTCCATAACGGCATTTAATCTCGGATTTTCTCAAGGATATACTGGCGACAGTTGGGCGCAAGCCAAAGAAAAAGGTGAGGGGGAAATTACGCTGGCGTACGTTGAGTCTCCGGGAATGGTTTATAAAGACAACTCCGGTAAGCTCACCGGTATTTGCGTTGATATTATGGCTGATTTTATTAAGTATGTCAACCAGAAGAAAAACGTTAAGCTGACTACCAAATTTATGGGCGATGGTCAGTCTTTTAAAGTGATGTACGACAATGTTAAAGCATCAAAAAACGGTGTGATCGGCCTTGGGAACATCACGATAACCGAAGAGCGAAAAAAAGAGTTGAAGTTTGGGCCTCCATTTTTTACTAACCTCACCTTCCTGCTCTCGCAAAACACCATTCCTACACTTGCTAAGCTTGAGGACATAAAAACTGCATTTAGCAGCCTTACATCCTATACTGCCAAAGGCACACTGTCTGAAAAGAAAACATTGGACCTTAAACAAAAGTATTTTCCAGATATGAAGATTGTTTACACAGTCTCCAGTCAGGAAACCTATGAGAAAGTAATTGCAGATCCAAAAGGCTTCGCATTTCTCGAACTTGCATACTATTTAGAGTCTGTTCAGCAGCGCAAGCCACTTAAACGCCATTCGGTAGGAGACAAGGCTTCCGACAAGTTTGGGTTTATTATGCCCCTAAACAGTGATTGGCAGCCTGTGCTCGAAGAATTCTTCAAAGCGGATGGAGGTTATACCAACAGCGCTGCCTACAAAACTATTTTATCAAAGCACTTGGGCGAAATCGGCTTGAAACTTTTGCAGGCAGCCGCAAAATAGCGCATTGCAAAAAATCAACTGCAAGGCCGTCTCAAAAGGTATTAGTCGATGTCAGCCTGAGCTTGTCGAAGGCGACTCCGCTTCGCAAATCAGGTTTCGACAGGCTCAACCTGACATATCATGACTTTTGAGACAGCCTCTTTTTTCTTTGAAAGGCCAGTCACCAGCCACTTAATTCAATCGCAAACAGTGGCCGGGCGACTTTCCCGTTTGTGAATTCTCCTAATTCGTGAATGTTTTTTTCAAAATAAAGATCTCGAGGTTGAAACCTTTTATCGTAATTTTACGATTAATCGAATCATGGGGCTTACCAAAGCAGAAGAATTCACCAAGGCGCAAAACGAATTAGCATCGTTAGCGAAAGCTCTGGGGCATCCGGCCCGTATCGCGATTCTTCAATATTTGATCAAAACCAAATCATGTGTATGTGGAGACATTGTCGATGAACTTCCGCTGTCACAGTCAACCGTTTCTCAACATCTAAAAGAATTGAAAAGAGCAGGTCTCATCAAGGGAGATATTGATGGACCAAGTGTCTGTTACTGTATTGATGAAAAGGTTTGGAACAGGGCTAAAAAAATAGTTGCCGAGCTTTTTGAAAGCCATTCATTAGCTAACTGCTGCTAAAAAAATTTGACCTGATTTATCGCAATATTACGATTAACAATTTAACTCAAATTACATGAACACTTCAGAACAATTGAAAGAACTGGTGAAAGAGAAGTATAGTCTCATTGCCGATCAGAGCAAAGAAGCAAATGAAACAAGCTGTTGTGGTGCAGGCTGCGGCTGCTCAACGGTTGATTATGCTGTTATGGCGGATGACTACTCAAAATTAGATGGCTATTTGCCCGATGCAGATTTGGGATTAGGCTGTGGATTACCCACCGAGTTTGCGCTCATCAAGACAGGAGATACAGTCATTGATCTTGGATCGGGTGCCGGCAATGATTGCTTTGTTGCTCGTTCGCTCACAGGTGAAGAAGGCAAAGTAATCGGCATCGATTTCACTGAGAAGATGATTGCAAAGGCAAAAGCAAATGCCGATAAACTTGGTTATACCAATATAGAGTTTCGTCAAGGTGATATTGAGAATATGCCGGTGGCTGGAAACGTAGCAGATGTGGTGGTGAGCAACTGCGTTTTAAATTTGGTTCCCAATAAACAACAAGCGTTTGCTGAAACATTTCGCGTACTGAAAAAAGGCGGTCACTTTAGTGTGTCGGATATTGTTTTAGTAGGTGAACTGCCGGAAGGTTTACAAAAAAGCGCAGAGATGTATACAGGCTGCGTTTCCGGAGCTATACAAAAAGAAGAATATCTTAACATTATCAAACAGGCGGGTTTTGCTGAAATCAAGATTCAAAAAGAAAAGAGAATTGCCCTGCCGGAAGAAATTTTAAAAGAGCTTTTATCGGTTGACGAGATCAAAGAATTCAATTCCGGCAAGACAGGGATTTTCAGTATAACCGTTTATGCAGAAAAGCCGGTGAACTGTTGCAAGCCCGGATGTTGTGATTAATTTGGCATTTTAATCTGACAATAAATGTCGAGTAAGACTATAACAATATTGCCTGCTCTTCAGGTTTCAATTGATCAACTCGTTCAGGAGTTTAATGTGATCTCGGACGATCGCAGAAAACTTCTGAACGAGCTGACAAACTTCATTCAACACAAGATTGCATCTAATCAAAAAGTTTATTTGAATTTTGTTTGTACGCACAATTCAAGAAGGAGCCATATGGCTCAATTATGGGCGCAGGCAGCTGCAGGCTATTTCGGTGTGAAAGAAGTTCATTGCTATTCTGGAGGAACTGAAGCCACCGCTTTCAACCCACGTGCTGTCAAAGCCATGCAAGATGCCGGCTTTGATATTAAAATGATTAAACAAGGATCTAACCCTGTCTACGAAGTAAGGTTTTCAAATGATACACCTGCGGTTGTTTCGTTTTCAAAAAAATATGATGATCCATTTAATCATTCGAAAGATTTTGCTGCAGTCATGACTTGCTCACATGCTGATGAAAATTGCCCCCTTGTTTTAGGAGCCTCCAGTCGAATTGCAATTACGTATGATGATCCAAAAGATTTTGACGACACAAGTTCGGAGTCATCCAAATACCGGGAACGAGTGCATCAAATCGGCAGGGAAATGTTGTTTGCTTTTTCCAAAGTAAAAAATTAAGCTCTTATCGTTCCTGATTTTTTACCTTTGAAAATTAGCAAACGTAAAACCGTTGACGCCTCTAGATCTATTAAAAAAGCATTTTGGTCATTCCAGTTTTCGTTCTCCGCAAGGGGAAATCATTGAGTCGTCAATAGCAGGAAAAGATGTGCTCGCTATTCTTCCAACGGGCGCGGGCAAATCAGTTTGCTTTCAGGTCACATCGATGATGAAGGATGGACTTTGCATTGTGGTCACACCCCTGATTGCCTTAATGCAGGATCAGGTTCAACAACTCAAGAAAAAAGGGATTCCAGCGATTGCGATTCATTCTGGATTGAACCGAACCGAAATTGACATTGCCCTCGATAATTGTGTTTACGGAAAAGAGAAATTTCTCTACGTCTCGCCCGAGCGTTTGCAAACAGAAATGTTCAGAGAGCGTTTCAAAAAAATGAAAGTCAATCTTGTGGCCATTGACGAAGCGCATTGTATATCACAATGGGGGTATGATTTTCGTCCTCCCTATTTGCTTATAGCTCAACTCCGTGAGTTAAAGCCGGAAGTTCCATTCATGGCATTAACCGCCTCTGCTACAAAACAAGTTCGGGATGACATCATTTCAAATTTAAAACTGAAGACTCCATCTCTATTTCAGAAAAGCTTTGCGAGAGAGAATTTGTCTCTTGTTGTCAGGACAACCGAAACTAAAGAAAAGCAACTCCTCGATATTTTGCGCAAAGTGCCGGGATCTGCGATTGTTTATGTTCGATCAAGGAAAACGACAGAGTCCATTGCAAAGCTTTTGGAACGTAACAAAATCAAATCGGTTTTTTATCACGCGGGTTTGTCTTCAGAAGAACGAACAAATCGGCAGCATGATTGGATCAACAATCACATTCGCGTGATGGTTGCAACGAATGCATTTGGCATGGGCATCAACAAGTCGGATGTGCGTACGGTGATCCACCTTGATTTGCCGGAAAACGTTGAATCGTATTATCAAGAAGCAGGCAGGGCAGCGCGCGATGGCAAGCGGAGTTACGCAACAATTATTTATCATGAGTCGGATGTCATTGCCTTGAGGCACAAAGTAGAATTATCTCAACCCGATTTGCCTGAGCTGAAGAAAACCTATCAGGCCTTAGCGAATTTTTATCAGCTCGCCTTGGGAGCGGGAGAAGGTGAAGCATTCAATTTCGACCTGGATGTTTTTTGCATACGATTCGGTCTTAAACCAGCCGTAGTCTATCCGGTGCTTAAAAAACTGGAAGAGTTTGGGTTGATTTTGCTTAACGAAGGCTTCCACAGGCCATCACGAATTCATTTTCAAATCGAGAAAAAGAAAATCTATGAATTTCAGGTGGCCAACGCTTTGTTCGATCCATTAATCAAAACGTTGATGCGCTTGTACGGAGCGGAATTATTTTCAGATTTTGTTGTGATTTCTGAAAATCATGCTGCTAATGCATTAAAGGTTAAAGTTGAAGATGTAAAAAAAGAACTGCGGAGGCTTCATGAACTACAACTCTTGATTTACGAACCGGCTTCTGATGATCCGCAGATTGTATTTGTAATACCAAGGCAAGATGCCGATCGATTGTCCATCGATAGGAAGGAATTTGAAAGCCGAAGGAAACTTCATTTTGACAAGATGGATAGGATGATCGAGTACACCAGGCAAACGCATCGCTGCCGAATGCAGGTAATTCAAGAATATTTCGATGAGATAACTTATGAGATCTGTGGAGTTTGTGATGTATGCATCAGTAAAAAGAAAAAAGACAATTCCACTACGCTTAAAGATTACTTTGATCAGATCAATTATTTGCTTGGACAAAAACCGATGACCATTGATGAGCTTGAAGCTGCAGTGGCCGCTCGGGACAAGGAATTATTTATAGAAGCTATACGCGAGTTGGTTGACGCAGGCTCAATCTCCTATGATGAGGTCTGGGTGTTGCATAAGAAGTAAAACCAGATACTGGATACTTGATTCTTAAATAGCAGCAAAGAATCCGGAAACTAACTAACTTTGAATCTTGAACTTTTGAATTGTGAATGCACGATACTGCAATAGCCTGACAGAGTACAGCAGAAGGAATTCCCAAGTGGTCACTATTGGCGATATTCCGATGGGTGGAGATAACCCTATTCGCATCCAGTCGATGACCACCATTGATACTATGGATACCTTGGGGTCAGTTGAGCAAACCATTCGCATGGTAAATGCAGGTTGCGAGTATGTGCGAATAACAGCCCCCAGCATCAAAGAGGCTCAAAACCTTCTGGAGATAAAAAATGAATTGCGAAAGCGAGGGTATAAAGTTCCTTTGATTGCTGATATTCATTTCACCCCAAACGCAGCCGAGCTTGCTGCCCGAATTGTAGAGAAAGTGCGCGTTAATCCCGGCAACTATGCAGACAAGAAAAAATTTGAAGAGATAGAATATACAGATGCTTCTTATGATGCTGAGCTTGATCGCATTCGAAAGAAGTTTACACCGTTGGTAAAAATTTGCAAAGAGTATGGCACTGCTATGCGCATCGGCACCAATCATGGTTCCCTTTCAGATCGAATCATGAGTCGCTATGGAGATACGCCACTGGGGATGGTTGAAAGCGCTCTTGAGTTTTTGAGAATATGTGAAGACTTGAGCTATTATAACATAGTTCTGTCGATGAAAGCGAGCAACCCACAAGTGATGATACAAGCGTATCGTCTCCTCGTGCAAAAACTAGATGAAGAAAATTTTAAGCCTTATCCATTGCATTTGGGAGTGACCGAGGCAGGTGATGGTGAGGACGGAAGAATTAAGTCATCTGTTGGAATTGGAACTTTGCTCGAAGATGGATTGGGAGATACCATTCGTGTTTCACTTACCGAAGAACCCGAAGCAGAAGTACCAGTAGCAAAACAATTGGCCGATCGGTATGTTAATCGAAAAGCTTCACATCCCATTCCTGAAATAAAGAATTATCCGATCAATCCTTTTGAATACACTCGAAGAATTTCAAAGGAAGTGGCCAGCATTGGTGGGAGCCATCATGTGCCCCGGGTTATTTCTGATTTTTCATCGAAAGAGAAAATTACGCCAGCGTCTTTGTTCGCGTTAGGTTATCAATATTCCGTTCCGCTCGACAAATGGAACATTGGTGATATGGCATGTGATTTTATTTTTCTGGGTGACTGTGTTATAGACTTTGAAATCCCTGGCACTCTTGCATTGATTTATAATTATCAAACCTGGCTGACACAAAAGAATAGAGAAAGAGTTTACCCATTGATAAGTGCAGCCGAATATTTGTCGGTCGTTGGATGTTCAGATAAATTGAATTTTATCAGCCTTTCATTGCGAGATATCAATAGCGAATTGATTTCAAAACTAAAATCAGATTCAACAGCGGTTTTAATTATTGAGACCGGTAATGATCACGGTCTTGCTGAGCAGCGAAGATTGTTTGTTGAGTTAATACAGAATGATAGTCACACTCCGGTGATCATAAGCAGATCATATAAAAATCTTTCAACCGAGCAGCTACAACTTTATTCGGCAACCGATATGGGTGGCTTGCTCATCGATGGTTTAGGTGATGGCGTTTTTCTACAAGCAGAAAATTGTGCACCGGACAAAGTAGTAAACGAAACGGCATTTAACATTTTGCAGGCTACCCGCACGAGAGTTTCTAAAACAGAATATATCTCATGCCCTTCTTGCGGTCGTACGCTTTTTGATCTTCAAGAGACAACGGCAAAGATTCGTTCTCGCACTAGCCATTTGAAGGGAATTAAGATCGCAATCATGGGCTGCATTGTAAATGGCCCTGGAGAAATGGCCGATGCAGATTATGGTTATGTTGGCTCCGGCCCGGGCCGAATCACATTGTACCGCGGCAAAGAAGTAGTCAAGAGAAATGTGCCCACAGCTCAGGCTGTTGATCAGTTGATTGATCTGATTAAAGAAGATGATAATTGGGTGGAAACAGAAAAGCAAACTCACGCATTAGCCTAGATTTTTATGCAAGATCAGCCGGAGCAAAAGAAGAAGATGACATTCAAGGATTTTTTCTCATTGGGTGAAGTTGGAAATTATTTTTTTCGAAAGAAAAATCCCGATCGACCAACGAACATCAACATTAAGATGATGCACGGTGTAAATAGACTGGCCATCATAATGTTCCTGGCCGCTATAATTTATTTCGTGATCAAACGTTTTCTGTGAACCTGGAATCATTTCGTGAGTATTGCTTCAAAAAGAAGGGCGTCACGGAAGAATTTCCTTTTGGTGAAGACACGCTTGTCTTTAAAGTGGCAGGCAAAATTTTTGCAATTACAGATGTTGAAACTTTTGAAAGCATCAACCTAAAGTGTGATCCTGAAAAAGCAATTGAACTTCGCGAACAATATGATGCAGTGCAACCGGGATATCACATGAACAAGAAGCATTGGAACACAGTTATGGTTGATGGAAGTGTTTCAGATAAGTTGTTGAGAGAATGGATTGATCATTCGTACGAACTGGTAGCGAACAAAAATAATTTGAGTGTTAAAAGACATAAGGGGAGGAAATAGACTGGTAATCAATTCGTTATTTTGAGTACTTTTGGAGTTGATTTCGGATAACTGAAGTTAATTTTTTACATTTATCACTTGTGATCATCCGTTTGGAATGACTCGGGCTTTATTCTTTCTCTTTGCCTGCGCCTGCATGCTCTCCGCGTGTAACACACAGCGAATGATTTGCCCTGCTTATCAAAGCAACTTCTATTTTGACAAGAGCAAACAGAAAGAGGCGTTTGTTTTCTACAACGAAAATAAAAACCAACCGCGAGAAGTTCTTGCAAGCAATAGCAAAACGCTGAATCTACCACCACGAGATTCGACATGGGACAACAGTCATGTGATTCAGGGACCTTCGTTGCCTTTTGAAAGAAAATTGAAAAAGGAGCGCTATCTCCAGAAAACGTATAAGCAGGCTCTCCGTGCCCTTCAAACGGTGCCCATGAAGCCTGTGTATCCAAAAATCGGTGAAGATTCTGCTGACATAAAGAAGGAGCTCGATAGCGCAGCCCGCAGCGTAACGGACACCATCACAACATCAGCTACAGTCGCACCTAAAGAGCAACAAGAAGATAGTGTTTACGTGATCACCAAAGAGAAAGAGAAATTCAATCTTGATCAGGACAACTACATGTGGTACTTCCGTGACGTCCTGGTACTCCCGGATGTCAGACAAGGAATGGAGGCTGCAAAGGCAGACAAAGAAGAAGCCTCACCAATTAAAACCAAGAAAGGATTCTTCAGTATGTTCAAGGGCTTATTCAAGAAAAAAGAAAAACATAAAATTGATACTACTGCAGTTAACCCTGTCGAAACACCACAGGAAGAAAATTATGATTCAGAGCGTGATTCTACGCAAGTGCAACCGCTAGCACAACAGGTTAATTCTCCAGCACCTACTGTAAAAAAGAAAGGCGGCCTATTCAAAAAGAAGTCAAAAGTGAAGGCAACACCTCCACCTAAAAAGCAAGAGGCAAAAAAGGAAGAGAAGGACGGCTTCTAATCTAGAGTCAAAAAGTGAGTGAGGTAATTACGGATTACTTCACGGTCACAACTCTTACTTCAACTCTCCGGCCTTCCTCTTTAGAAACTGTTTCATCCTTAGTTGCTCCATAGCCGCGTGCTACAATACGCCTCCTTACGATACCTTGATGATTGAAGTAATCGAGCACGGTGATTGCTCTTTTATTGGAGAGTTCACGGTTGGCTTCTTCTGTCCCCTCAGATGAGGCAAAACCCGAGATCTCAATTCCAAGCCCCGGATTCGTATTCAAGACTTGAAGAATGTCTTTTAGCTGGACATTGTACTGATCTTTGATATCACTCTTACCTTGATCAAAAAATATTTTGACTGCCTTGGCAAGCAGCGTCTTGTCATAAGAAACTGCTTTTCCTGATTCATCTTTCAAACGTTTGGCTTCTTCTGCCACAAACATGGTTGGAAGTGAGAAGACCGTTTTGCCCTCTACTTGTTTTTGCTCGAACTTACTTTCATCGCTCTCATCATAATAGTAGGTACGTGCCGCTACCTCCATTTTCGAATTGTTTGCATCTTCGAAGTTGACCGATTCTACCGGGTTCTGATGCTCAATCAAACTAACCAGGTAATTGATTCCCTCTTTATCATCAGCAGCCATCAAGTCAAGCATCATATCGTACACGTCTACATTGCCGCTTTTTACCAGTTGCGCTTCATGCGTTTTGCGCAGCTCCGTTTTTACCTCTTGTTGTGTATCATAGAAGGCATTCTTCACACTCACTTCCTGCCCAACAACGACATCAAATTGTTTGATTGTCTTTAGAGTAATCTGCTGATACAATTCATAGAAGTAATCTTGATTGGGGATATTCACATTTAACGTGTAAGGCAGAAATCCTTCAGACTCAATAACGATATCATAATTCTTGGCAGGGGGGAGGATGATAAGGTAATCACCGGTTTTTGGATCAGGATCATATACAAATTCTACGTCTTTTTTCGCAGCCTTATCGATCACGTACATTTTTGTAGGGATAGGTTTTCCAGTCTCCGCATTTAAAATTCTTCCTTTAATCATCGTGAGCGGAACAGTAGAGGCATTCTCCGGCATGTCGATATAATAAATATCCTGAGCCCCTTGTCCTCCTTTTCGATCAGACGAAAAGTAAGCGCGCTTTCCATCAGCCAGTAAAGTGAAGTAATTATCATTTGCTGTAGTGTTCACGGGATAACCCATGTTTTCAGGCTTCGTCCACTTGCCTGAAATGAGAATTGATTTGAAAATATCATTGCCGCCCATCGTATTGTGGCCGTCTGAAGTGAAGAACAAGGTCTTTTGATCGGGGTGAATGAATGGTGCATCTTCATTTGCAGAGGTATTTACTTCCGGACCAAGATTACTTGGTGCTCCCCACTTTCCATCAGGCTTCAGTTCGGTCTTCCAAATGTCGAGGCCGCCTTTGCCTCCGAGTCTGTCGCTTGCAAAATAAATAGTCT
>WNFL01195301.1_pt1 | contig 11515 bp, 12 predicted proteins | sample 5400361 | NCBI WGS metagenome assembly WNFL01 (sample SAMN13153351, study PRJNA577476) | soil metagenome | isolation source: 40 cm soil on Douglas fir-dominated hillslope | place: USA:California | collected 2013-09-17
TAGACGGTGGCTGTGTAGAAATTGTTGATTTCCAGGTAGGAGTCGGGCCGCACGGGGTGCGCCATCGGGCCTGCATCCTCGGCGAACTGGGTGGTTCTCAGCGCGCGAACCGCCTCGATCCGCGGCACGCCGCAGGCCGATCGTGCGCAGGCCGGATCCGAAAAGCCGCGTTCCAGCATGTCGCGCACGAACTCCTGCTCGCGGTAGACCGTCAAGCCTTCCTTCAGGCACAGCTGGAACCAGTCGCGGCAGGTCACGCGGTTGCCGGTCCAGTTGTGGAAATACTCGTGGCCGACCACTGCCTCGATCTCCGCGTAGTCGGCATCGGTCGCGATCGAAGGATCGGCCAGCACATAACGCGTGCTGAAAAGATTCAGGCCCTTGTTCTCCACACCGCCACGATCATGTAGCGGTCCAGGTCCAGCTCCAGTCCGAAGCGCCGCTCGTCCCAGACGATCGCGCGCTCGAGGCAGTGCTGCGCATGTTCGAGCCGCGCCAGATCCGATTCGGCCGCCCACAGCTGAAGACGGGCGGCACGCCCCGAACGCGTCGTCACATGCGACTCGCGGCAGTGCAGGCGCCCGGCCACCAGTGCGAACAGGTAGCTCGGTTTCGGGTGCGGATCGTCCCAGGTCGCGAAATGGCGCCCGTCCGGCAGGCCGCCCTCGTCGATCAGGTTGCCGTTCGACAGCAGCACCGGGAAGCGGTCGCGATCGGCGCGCAGGCTGACGGTGTAGTGCGCCAGCACGTCGGGCCGGTCCGGAAAGTAGGTGATCCGGCGAAATCCGCGCGCCTCGCACTGCGTGAGCAGCGTATCGCCGGATGCGTACAGACCCGACAGCTCGGAATTCGACTCGGGCCGCACCCGGGTGCGGATCGTCAGCACGAACGAGTCGGCCTGCCCGCCATTGAGCGACAGGCCGGACTCGTCGATCCGAAATTCGCTGTCTTTCAGCTCGCGCCCGTCCAGCTTGATCGAGAGCAACTGCAACCGTTCGCCGTCGAGCCGCAGCGGCGCAGCCGGCGCTTGCGGCGAGCGCCGCACCTGCAGCTGCGCTTCGACCTCGGTCGATTCGATCGCCAGGTCGAAGCACAGCGAAATCCACTCGACCCGGAACGCCGGCGACCGATAGTCGGACCGCAGCACTGGACTTCTTGCGGCGGGTATCACGCCCGTGCCCGCCTCCGGGCGCATGGCCACGCAGCAGGACCCGCAGCTCGGATCCCGAAGCCGGATCGCGGTGGACCTGCAGCTGTCCGCCCATCAGCTCGACCAGCTTCTGAGCCAGCACCAAGCCGAGTTGAACGCCTTCAGCGGGTCCGTCTTTGGCCGCCGGATGATCGAGCGGCAGGAACATTTTCTCCAGCTGCCCGGGTGCCAGCGCCAGGCCATCGCCCCGAATCCGGATCATGGTGCCGCCTTCGGCACTCTGGCTCAGGCCGACCAGAACGCTGCCGCCGTGCCGGTCGCACTTGAGCGCACCGAGCAGCAGTTTGACGACGACCTGCCCGAGCCGGGCCGGATCGGCCCACACGATCGCATCATGGCTTGCGGCGTCGAGGCCAACGCGGCTCGAGACGGCCGGCTCGTCCAGCTGCGCCAGGCTGTTGCGCAACAGCGGCGCCAGCGCCACCGGCTCGATCGAGACGGCCAGCTGGCCCACCCCGATCCGCGCCAGCTCCAGCGCGTCGTCGATCAGTCGCAGCAGCTGCCAGCCCGAGACCTGGATCTGGTCGACCCGCTCCTTCTGTACGGGTGTCAGCGGATGGGCCCGATCCAGTTCGAGGATCTGCGCGTATCCGAGAATCGCATTCAGGCACGCGCGAAGCGCATGCCCGGTGTGCGAGATCAGATCCGCGCCCACGCCCCTTGGGCGCCCCTGCGGATCGTCCGCGGATCGGACCGCGGAGCCGGCGGTCATCGGGCCGACTCGAACAGCACGGTCAGCACCGCCTGGTTGCCATACTCGATCTGTTCCAGAAGCTGCTCGGCCGCGCCCCACTGCTGCGCCAGCATCGCCTGTTCGAGCTGGGCGCACATGTCGGCGAGCCGGGTGACACCCAGGAATTCGGCCGACGACTTCATATGTCGGGCGCTGAGCGCCAGTTGCTCCGCGTCCTGCTCGCTCAGCGCGATCCGCATCGATTCGATCAGTTGCTGCGAGCGCAGCGCGAACTTCTCCATCACGGTCGGGCCGAAGCTGCGGTCCTGGGGCTTTGCATCCGACAGCCGCCTCACGGTCGCGCGCAGCCGGTCGACGTCGGATTGAAGCTCGCCGGCGGCCGGTTGGGCGGCGCCGCCCGCGTGCTGGCCCAGCACGCGGCGCAACGAGGCTTCGAACAGGTCCGCGTGAATCGGTTTGCTGACGTGATCGGCAAAGCCGGACATCAGGCAGCGCAGCCGGTCCGGCTCCGACGTGTAGCCGGTCACCGCAATAACCGGAACCTGGGCGCGCTTCTCGGCCGCCTCGCGCTGCCTGAGCCGCCGAAGCGCCTCGAAGCCGTTCAGGCCGGGCATCCCGAGGTCCAGCAGAATCAGGTCGAATTGCCCGTTCAGCGCGCGCTCGATGGCCTGTTCGGGATCGGTCTCGACGATTGCGCGATGGCCCAGCAGGGACAACAGATGAGCCTGCATCGAGCTGGACAGCGGATCGTCGTCGACCACCGCGACGCGGGCCGACGCTCGCTGCTGGGTCGGACTCGGTTCCGATTCGTCCATCACCGCCCCCGGCCGGCGCACGGCGTACCGGCCGGGGAAATATATCCTAAGCGGCTCAGGGTTGAAGCAAAATCGCGCGCGCCGTGGTCCGCGGCCGTTCAACCGCCGGCTGGCGAACTAGGATTTGTTCGGGTCGACCGCGGCTGGCGCGGGTTCCGGGGCGGGAGCCTCAGGCTCGCCGGCGGGCGCATGAGAGCCCGCCTTGCGCAAGCGCTTGGCCTCCTGCTTCTTTCTCTTCGCCTGCTCGCGCTGGCGCTTTTCAAAAGCGTAATTGGTCTTGGCCAACTAGTGTCCTGAGTCGATTCGAATTGGAAACCGGCCCCTGGCGCGAAACCACCCGGAGCCGGGTTCGGAACCCGGTCCTGCTTGAAGCGCGATCAGCCGACCAGGCCAGCCGGCGCGCGCTTCAGATTACTCGGATCTGAGTCGCCTGCGGGCCCTTGGTGCCCGGCGCGACCACAAACTCGACTCGCTGACCTTCTTGCAGGGTTTTGAAGCCGGTGCCCTGGATCTGCGAGAAATGCGCGAACAGGTCCTTTCCGCCGTCCTCCGGAGTGATGAACCCGAAGCCTTTGGATTCGTTGAACCACTTGACCGTGCCTTGTGCCATATCTGTCGTCCTTGATGCGTAAATGAGGAATGAGGAAGTTGCGTCCAGGCAGGCGCCCGGACGTGCGAGCGTCAAGTACGTTTGCCGATGGAACAGAGGCGCGGACCGATGATAGTTTGGGCCGGCACAGCGGTCAGAAGGTCGAACGAAGCCTTAACGGTTGCAGCGGTCATGATAGCCAGGACATTACCGAATGTCCATCGGCCCCGCGGACGCAGCCGCGCTAGCCGGACGACGTGATGGCAATCGGGCTACCTTACTCGACCTGCAGGGCCGCTCCGGCAACGCAAGTCCTTTTGTTCACTAGCACTTGCATGAGGTCATTGGCCGCGCGCTCAGTGTTGTCCGGATACCGCCGGCGGCGCGCAATGGGGTGGTACGCGGCGCCGGGTGTACCGGCGCCGGATGTTGAAGCCCGGCCTGGTCAGCGCTCGCCGCGCTCCTTTTCCTTCTCGTGCTCCTTCTGCTTCTCGTCTTGTTTTTGCTTTTCAGCCGCGCCGCGTTTTTCGCCGCCCGCGGGCTGGCCAGCGGGATTTTCCTTGCGCGGCGGCGTGGCGCCTTGCGTGTTCTGCGGGTTCCTGGGTGCCGATGCAGGCACCGCCGGCTTGGGCGCCGGGGCCGGCACGTTTGGATTGGCTGCAGCCTTCGGCGCAGGAGGCGGCGCACTCGGATTGACCGCAGCCTTGGGCGGAGGAGGCGGCGCGCTCGGATTGACCGCAGGCTGGGCCGGGTTCGGCGCGCGGGGTTCAATGCGCTCGCGGCGTTCGCCCGGGCGTTCCGCATGTCGCTCATTCGGGCGTTCAAGGGGCGCCGCAGCACCGGTGTTCGGTGCCGGCTGAACCATGGGCGCTGGCTGTGCCGCGCGCGGAGCCGCGGTGTTCGGCGTCGGCTGAACCATCGGTGCCGGCTGCACCGCATTGGGCGCGCGCTCCCGGTCCCTGCGATCGAACGATTCTCTTGAACCTGGGGCGCCGATATTTTCAGTCGGCGCCGGATGCGGCGCCATCGGCGCCGCGACAGGGGGCGTCGCGGGCGCGGGAGCGGCCGCAGGCGGGATCGGACGGCGTGGTGGGGCCTGCACGATGGCGTGCACGACCTGCGGCGGCGGCAAAGCAACCTGCGGGCGTCCGCGCACGAACGCCGGAATCGGCCGCTGCGTGGCCGGTGGCGGCGCGGCAACTTTCACCAACGGAGGAAGCGCGGCGGCAAGATGCGCCTGCGCAGGAACCGAGGTGTTCACGGCCCGTCCGGTTGCGGTGGCGCTGGCCGGCGCGACGATCGTCACGTGCGTGATGTTGGTCACGTTGGTCACGTTGGTGACGTTGTTCACGACGGTCGTGTTATTGCTGTTCACGTTGTTGGTGATCCGCATCCCGACGTTGACCACGGCCGGCGCGCTCGTGACGACGGCCGGGGCCGTGCCCACCGGTGCGGGAATGATGATTCCAAGCCGAGAGCCGGGTGGCGGCGGTACAAACACTCCCTCCGGGCCGATGCAAGGCGGCCCCGCGACCACGCCGGGCAGGGGTCGCTCGACCTCGAAATAACGGTCGCGCGGCGGCGGTACGAATGCGACACCAATCGCGCCCCAGTGACCGGTGATGAAAATGACGGTGCCGCCGCGATTCTCGTAGTACGGGTGAACCCAGACGTAACTCGGCCGTGGCGGCTCGGCCCAGCGGCCGTGATCCCACACCCAGGTTCCATGCCACACCCAGAATCCGCCGATCCAGACGGCGCCGTAGAACGGCGGCGGAGGAGGCTCTTCAACCAGCATCGGCGGAGGAGCCCACGGAACCAAGATTGGGGGCGGCTCGTCGATCGGCGGCTCGACGGTATGCGATCGGGGCAGGCCCGTACCCGATCGGGGCGGGCTCGTACCCGATCGGGGCGGGCTCGACCGGCGGCGGAGGAGGCTGATAGGTGACCGGGGCGGGCGGAGCGGCCGGCGGGGGCGGGTAGGTCGGGACCGGCTGATAAACGACGCAGCCGGCCGTCAGCAGCGCGAAGGCGAACGACAGCTTCTTCATACACCCCTCTCGAAGGCTCGCAAGTTTGTCGTGATGATTTGGACCACCCACTCGGTTGTGCGCAAGGGCGGCGGCTTCATCACCTAGAACGCGCGGAATGGCCGCGCGATGACCTCGCCCCGCACCCGAGTGCTTCCCTTTGTAACAGCTGGGTTCACCGCTGCAGCGCGTCTCCCAAGACGCGGGGAGAACCTCAGGATGAGGGAGCAGGGACGAGGCGAGGCCAGTGCGCTCACGTTCTTTTGATCGTCCAGCCCGGTGGCAGGTTCGATCGAACCAGTGGGTCCACCAGGGAGGGGCGCCCGCGCGAGGAGACGGGCCGCTTGGCGGCTGCCGGTCGCTGCGAAGCGGGATTGGCACTGGCCGGATGAGCGCGCGCCGCAGTATTCGAGCGCGGCTCACCGTTCGACCGCGGCTCACTGTTCGACCGCGGCTGACCGTTCGAGCGCGGCGCAGCGCTCGACCGTGGAGCACCGTTCGACCGCGCCGCGCCCTTCGACCGTGATGCGCCGTTCGACCGTGATGCACCGTTCGACCGCGGTGCACCGTTCGACCGCGGCGCACCGTTCGACCGCGACGCGCGAGGCTGCGGTTTCGCTGCACTGGCCGGTTCGGCGCTACCGCGCGTTCCGGGCTCGAAGCCCGCGACCACCACGCGCGGGATCGAGCGCCTGATCAGCCGTTCGATGTCACGCAGATAAGTCATCTCGTCGGGGCTTGCGAGCGAAATCGCCTCGCCGCCTGCGCCGGCCCGGCCGGTGCGGCCGATCCGGTGCACGTAGTCTTCCGGCACGTTGGGTAGATCGAAGTTCACGACGTGCGGCAGCTGCTCGATGTCCAGTCCGCGCGCCGCGATGTCGGTAGCGACCAGCACCTGCAGCTTGGCGCTCTTGAACTCGGCGAGCGCTCGCGTACGTGCGCCCTGGCTCTTGTTGCCATGGATGGCCAGCGCGGTGATTCCGCTTTTTTCGAGTTGCTCGGCCAGCCGGTTCGCGCCGTGCTTGGTCCGGGTGAAAACCAGCACCTGGAACCACTGCTGCTCCTTGACCAGATGCACCAGCAACTCCGTCTTGCGCTTGGAGTCGACCGGGTGCACCGTCTGCTGGACTGCTTCGACGGTCGAGTTGCGCGGCGTGACCTGGATCTGTGCCGGCGCGTGCAGCAGGCCCGTGGCGAGGTCGCGGATCTCGTCGGAGAAGGTCGCCGAAAACAGCAGGTTCTGCCGCTTCTTCGGCAGCAGCGCCAGGATGCGCTTGATATCGGGCATGAATCCCATATCGAGCATTCGGTCGGCTTCGTCCAGCACCAGCGTTTCGACGCCGGACAGATCGATGGTGCGGCTGCGGTGATGGTCGAGCAGACGGCCGGGCGTTGCCACCACGATGTCGACCCCGCGCCGCAGCGCCGTGACCTGCGGCTGGATGCCGACGCCGCCGAACACGGTGGTGGAGCTGAATTTCAGGTACTTGCCGTAGGTGCGAACGCTTTCTTCGACCTGGGATGCCAGTTCGCGGGTAGGCGTCATGATCAGCACGCGGATCGATGCACGGCCGGGTGCCCGCGCAGTGGCCGCAAGGCGCTGCAGGATCGGCAGCACGAAGCCGGCCGTCTTGCCGGTGCCGGTTTGGGCGCCCGCGAGCAGGTCGCCGCCGGCGAGTACTGCGGGAATGGCTTGAAGCTGAATGGGCGTCGGCTGTGTGTAGCCGGCGTCGGCGACCGCGCGCAACAGCGCATCGGACAAGCCGAGGCTTGCAAATGACATTTCAGAAACTTTCTAGAGTTGGCCTGCCGGCGCTTCAACGTTGAAGCGGGGCGTTCATCGACCAGCAAATTGCAGACGAACGATGTATGTAAAGCGAGTCAGGATTGACCGCGGCAAAAGCCTGTCATCGGGAAACGACGGGCGCTGGTCAATTGCCGCTGAAGTGAATTGTACCAGAACGGCGCGAAACGGCCATCCGGTGAATTGATCGGCCCGCCCGGTCCAATTCCATCGCGGCGCGGGGCGGCTTGCATCCTGACTCTAAACGACTTTGTTCATCGGCAGGAACTCGATGGTCAGACCCGGCTCGAGCTCGTAGAGCACCGCAGCGCCGGGCGCGTAGCCCCGCGCGCGGTAAAAATCGACGCCGGACAGCATGGCCATCACACCCGCGCGCTTCCGCTTCGCAGCGCTCGAGCAGCGCGGTACCGATTCCCTCTCGCACGTGGGCCGGATCGATGAAAAACGCCCGGATCTTCGCGGCATCCCGTGCGGGATTCAGCTCTGCCGAGTCGCGATGCGCGCGCGCGTCGCCGCCGAACAGCGTGTGGCGCCGGCTCCACCCGCCGCATCCGACGATGCTGCCCTCCGCTTCGGCGACCAGATAGGTGCCGTCGCTGATCAGCTGCGAATCGACTCCGAACGCTCCGCGCAGCGCCGTTTCGACCTGCCGCGGCGTGTAGGCGCCAAGGGTCAGTGCACGCGCGGAACGGGCGATCAGGCTCTCGAGCTCGCCCCGGTCATCGATCGTTGCCTTGCGTATCGAAAAAGGCATCTTGGCGTTCGCGTCTTAGCGCCTGGCGTACGCAGTCGAGGCGCCAACCTCGCCGGCCGCCACACGCTCGGCACCGTAGGTCTTCACCAGGTAATCGACCATCGCCGCGATGTCCTCGTCGGCGAACTGTGCCCCAAAGGTCTTTTTCATCTTCCTGACGGTAGCCTCCCAGTAGCCGCGCGCAGACGACGGCGGCTGAAACTGCACGTACTGCGCCGAATGACAGACCAGGCAATTCTGCTGCACCAGCGGGTAGCCGGGCAGATTGCTTGCCTTGAAGCTCGCGGTCTCCGCCGGCAGCGTGATGTCCAGTGCGCCGGCGGGCGGCGCGGTACACAGTGCCGCCAGGGCGATCTTCAATACGCAGGCCATGTTGGGACGGCTTCTCATGGAGACCTCCTCAGGCGGCAACCACGCGCGTGGTTTCCACGACATTGCGCATGTAGCCCGCCGCGTTCCACAGGGCGTTCATGGGCTGGCTCTCGCCGATCCGGTTGACCGCACGCACCTTCAGCTCGAAAGTTCCCTTGCCGGGCGGCGTGAATGCCGCCTTCCATTCGCGGAAGGAATAGCGGCCCAGATCCTTGCCCAGATGCGCTGTACGCCACGACCCTCCGCCGTCGGCCGAAAACGCGACCTCCGTGACGCCGTAGCCGCCGTCGAAGGCGATGCCGCGCACCGCTGTTTCGCGACCGGCCGGCACCTGAGCCCCGTCCGCAACACTGGTAATGAATGAGCGCACGTTCATGCGGCCGATCGGCACCGTCTTGGCCGGGGTCGTTCCCGGCTCCACGCAGGCACACGGGTTGTCCGGTATCCGATACGCGGTGCTCATCCAGAAGCCCTCGAACGGCTTGTCGAGCACCTGGATGTCGGACAGGTGCTTGATCCAGTAGGTGCCGTAGTGACCGGGTACGATCAGGCGCACCGGATAGCCGTTCAGCATCGGCAGGTCCTCGCCATTCATCGCCCAGGCCAGCATCACCTCGCCGCCGAGTGCGTGGTCGATCGTGAGCGCCTTGACGAAACCCGGACTGCCTTCCAGTGGTGGGCGATCCAGACCATGAAAACTCACCTGCACGGCCCCGGCCTGTACGCCCGCTTTCTCCAGCACCTTTTTAAGGGGAAGGCCGGTCCAGCGCGCGTTGCCCATGGCGCCGTTGGAGAGCTGGCCGCCGTTGGCGCGCGGCGTGAAATGCCCGCGGCTGTTACCCGAGCACTGGTCGATGGCGATGATCTCGACCGGTTCTGCCAGGCGCTTCAACTCCTCCAGAGACAGCTCCAAGGGCGTATCGACCTTGCCGCCCACGCGCAGTCGATAGGCCTGCGGGTCGATCGAGGTGGGGATGCCGCTCCAGTGGTAGCGCACGAAAAACGCGTCGTTTGGCGTCAGCACGCCTTCGTTGAAGACGGCAAACGGGGTCTCGAGCTGCGGCGGCCGGCTGGTGAGCAGGATCAGCGGCCGCTTCTGCGGAAAGACGACCAGTTCGCGCTCGCCGTTGTCGAAAGGCAGCACAACCCGTGCGGCCGTTGCCGCAAGCGCCTGCAGCGCCGGGTGCGACGCGGCCGCAGCTGTGCCGATCGCGCCAAGCGCTTTCAGTGCGCGGCGACGCGTTTTCTCGGGTCGGTGTGGATCGTTGTCTCGATCAATGCGGGTCTCCTCTGCGCGGCAGGGCGACATCGGTTTCGATGCCATTGTAGGAGAGCGGCGCGGCGGATAGCGGGCCCTTCACGGCGTGGGCGGCTGTGTCAGCGTCATCAGCACGTCGGCGTACCAGGCGCAGTTAAGTCCCAGCGCTTCGTCGACCCGCGTGTCGCGCGTCAGCATATCGAGCCGCGCCGAGTGGATCCCCAGCAGGCGCCAGGGCAGATCCGCGTGCACCGGGTCCGGATCGGTGATGCGCATCACCACTGGCGCGCCGCTGCCGCCGCTGTGCGTGCGGGCATCGGTGAGGAAATATCCCTCGCCCTGGAAGCGCATGGCAAAGGACGAGGCAACACCGGCCTGGCGCGCCACCGGCAGGTGGTGCACGGTGTCGTGAAAACCCAGCGGGAATCCCAATACCAGCAGCGAGCTGCCGATCTCGATGCTGGTGTCGGGCTGGCACAGATGGTGCGGCGTGAAGGCGCGATAAACCGTGCTGGCCGGCATCGCGGAGCGGTCCAGTTCGATCAGGGCCACGTCGATGTCACCGGCAGCGTCGCGAGCCTGGTGCCACAGGCTCTTGCGGTCGCGGTACAGCGGTATGGAAAAGCCGGTCGAGCGGGCAATGTTGTCCGGGTCGACATGCAGCTCGACCTGGATGCGGTCGGGAAAGTGCTTGCTGGGTTCGTCGATCATCACGTGGCGGCTGGTGACGAGGTAGAGGCGTCCGCCGCGTGCAAAGAAAAAGCCGCTCGCATTCGTGAGCGGCCGGTTCCCGTCGAAGCTGAAAATCTTCGTCGCGGTCAGCAGCAGCGTGTCGATTACCGCGGCGGAGATGGTTGACCACCCATTGGCTTACTGATGGCGTCGAGTATAGCCTGCCCTCATTGACGGACTCATGGCGGCGTTGAACGCGCTGCCCGCACATGAATCGATTGAATTTCCGCGGCTCAACACGATCGACGAGGCGACCGACGGCAATCTGGGCGCCCACTTATCGACGCCGAACGTCTTACTTGCTACGCGTGATCTTTTCCATGCCGTCCTTCCGGCGAATCAGGGCTTCGAGCGTCCTTGCAACCATCACCTCGTCATGGGTGCGAGGTCGATCTAAAGTAAATTCAATTCGATGCATTGAATAAAGCTTCCGCCAACGTGGGCTGTGAAACCTCCCTAAAGCTGACATTAGATCGAGGTAAAGCAGTGACTAGACCCCGCGACTGTTCCAGAGTAGCTTGCCTCTTCGAAATGAACTTTGTTGTAATGCCGCGTCACACTAGACGGAAGGAGTAACGATCATGAATCTGAGCGTGACTGCTACGGCGTTGGTTGTTGCGATTCTCGGCGCCAGTTCGATTGCCGATGCGCAGGAGGTGTTCAGGGCTCGGCTGTCAGGCGACAACCAAGTGCCCGCTGTTGCGACGAACAGTGGGGGACGCTTCCAGATCGTGGTCAACAACGGGGCCACGGCCGGTGAATACACGCTGCGCGTGGACAGCGGAGTTCGAATCACTCAAGCCCATTTCCACTGTGGCGCGGCCGGCGTCAATGGGCCGGTGATCGTGTTCCTTGCGGGCTTCCACGCGGCAGGCTGGGATGTCGATGGGCAGTGGGTGAGCAACGCGACGATCACCGACGCGAACGTCGTGAACACGGCGTGTGGCGCGACCTTGGCGGAGATTTTCCAGCAGGCCCGCACCGGAAATGTATACGTCAACGTGCACTCGGTGGCGCATCCTGGTGGTGTCGTTCGGGGTCAACTCCAGGTCTCCGGAGACGATTGACCGCGTGCGTCAGCGTCACCCCTTAATAAGGCCCCAGACGGGGCCTTATTAATTAGTACCGGACGTTCCAACAGCGTCGACAGGGCCTGCCGACCAACTGCGACACGACTCGCAATGGCAATAGCCCATGGCGGCCGGCTCACCGCAGACGGTGAGCCCATAGCGCCGCAGAAGCAACTGCGCTTGTAGG
>WNFL01304962.1_pt1 | contig 11513 bp, 7 predicted proteins | sample 5400361 | NCBI WGS metagenome assembly WNFL01 (sample SAMN13153351, study PRJNA577476) | soil metagenome | isolation source: 40 cm soil on Douglas fir-dominated hillslope | place: USA:California | collected 2013-09-17
ACACGCATGCGCCTGGAAACAACGCTCCTTCGGCTGAAGATGCCCGTCACGCTCGGTTCACGGTTCAGAGAACGGCGCGTCTGCTGGGCCGGCGGCTGGACCGCGGAGCGGCTCCCTTGCCTCGTGATGGTCGTGCTCGTCGTCGAATCGTCTCCAACGTTCTACTGCGCCCGCAACCCTCTAGTCGTGCCTCAAGGCGTTCATCGGATCGAGACGAGCTGCTCGCCTCGCCGGAATCAGACATGCAAAAAAACCCGCTGCCCCCAAAAGCAGAACGACCCCGATCAGAGATATAGGATCGGTCGCAGGCAACTGAAACACCTCGGATTTCAAATACCTGGCAAGCAGCAGACTACCGCCGAGACCGATCACCAGACCCGTCACGACCAACTTAACGCCCATGGCGAGCATCAGATTCACGACGTGACTGCGCTCCGCGCCCAGCGCCATGCGCACGCCGATCTCGTGGGTGCGCCGCACGACGCTAAAGGAGAGCACGCTAAAAATACCGATCGCCGCCAGGCTCAGCCCAAGGCCGCCGAAGAACGAGAACAGTGCCATATTGAAGCGAGGTTGCTGGGTTTGATCGCCCACGATTTCCGCCATCGTGATCGGCCGACCCAGAGGAAGCTCGCTGTCGAGCTGACGGACTTGTTCGCGAAGCCCGTTGAGCAGCGCCCCGGGGTTGTTATTCGCGCGAATGGCGAGCGTGCGCCCCGTGGGAGCGATGACCGTATAGGGAAGAAAGACCGCAGGCAGCGTAGGATTGCGCAATCCGTCATTCCGCGTGTCACCGAGAATACCGACCACCGTGACGTCAGCACCGGAAGCGCCCGGCGCCAGCAGCACCCCGCCTGGAGGCCGTTCGAGCAAGCCCAGATGAATCCGCCTGCCGATCGGGCTCTGTCCCTCCTGCCATTGTTTTGCGGCGGTCTGGTTGATCAGGGCGACGCGCTCCGCGCGCGACACGTCCTGCACGGTGAGTGCGCGTCCGCTGAGAAGCGGAATGCCCATCGTGCGATCGTAATCGGCGCTGATGAGACCGACAAGGATCGGATTGCTGGCCGGAGGATGGCCTTCCAGTGTATAGGCTGATCGTGGTCCACCGAATGGAAGTCCGCCGTTGCCGAGCGCCGCGGCCTGCACACCTGGCAGCGCCGCCGCCCGTGACAATAGGCTCTCGGTGAAGGCGACTCGCTGCTGCCATGTGGTGTACCGCTTGGGGGGAAGTTGCACGCCAACCATGAGAACCTTTTCCGATTGGAACCCGGTGTCCACATGTTGCAATGCGACGAAACCTCGTACCGTGAGTGCCGCGCCAACCAGCAACACAACCGAGAGCGCCACCTCGGCGATGACTAGCAGATTGCGAGTGCGCCCACCGGCCGAGCCCGCACCCGAACCTTTGCTGGCGTCCTTTAAGGTCTCGAAAGGGTTGAGGCGCGAACATTCCAGCGCAGGAGCCAGCCCGAACAGGATGCCTGTCAGAACCGAGACCCCCGCGGAGAACGCGAGCACGAGCCCATTGACTGTAATGCGCGCTTCATTGGGAACATAGAACTCGGGCATAAGTGCCACTACCGCACGTGTAATCAGGATTGCCAGGACAATTCCTAGAATTCCCCCGGCCAACGACAGCACCACATTTTCGGTAAGCAACTGCCTTAGGATGCGGGGACGTCCCGCGCCAACGGACATGCGTAGTGCAATCTCCTTCGCCCGCGCTGTGGCACGTGCGAGCTGCAGGTTGGCAACGTTGGCACATGCAATCAGCAGCAAGAATCCGACCGCACCAAAGAGCAGACGCAAGCTGGACTGCATTTCTCCCGAAGCGACGGTCATGTCCAGGTAATTCCGGAGCGAGGTTACGAATCCATCTTTCGGGAAATCCTGCGGTGCGGCTTGGGCCAGTTGTAGGTGGAGGGCCTGGAGCTGCTCCTCGGCAACACGGCTGGAGACGCCGGCGGCGAGTCGAACGATGGGAAATATCCTTACGTCGGCTCGCGGATCGAGCGCCATGGGAAGCCAACCACCGTCGCTCGTCCACCAGCCGAATCGCGGCGGCATGACGCCGACTACGGTGTGCGGGACGTCGTTCAGGACCAGGGTCTTTCCGAGAGCATCCTCGCGGCCCTCGAAGAGACGCTGCCAGGCCTTGAAGCTAAGTACGATGACCGGCTCCGGCTGTCCGTCGGGCCTGACGTCGGAAGGACCAACGGTGCGGCCGAGAATCGGCTCGGTGCCGAGAAACTGGAAGGCATTCGCGCTGAGCTGGATGGTGGTGAAGTTTTCGGGCGCGCGGTCGCCCTTTAGAATGCGGCCTTCCGGTGCGGTGGCCATGACCATAGAAAACGCCGGCAGCTCGCGCATTCGCAGGACCTCGCCGACCTTGTACATCGCCCTACCCTGATTGGGATTCCTGGCATCGCGAATCGAAGGCGACCAGATTTCGCGGGGCCGGGAATAGGGATAAGGGGAGATCAGGACGCCATAGACGACACTAAAAATCGACGTCGTCGCTCCGATGCCGAGAGCCAGCGAGAGTAGCGCGACGGCGGTCAACCCTGGACTCTTGCGAAGTACACGCAGCCCATAGCGAAGGTCCTGCCAAAAGGTGGAGAGAAAGCCGGTGGTATTCATGCGCTAGACCTTCTGACGAATTTGCAGCGCTAAAGTTCCCGAGCGGAATCCGGAACGGGAACGACGAGATCAGCTTCGCGCACATGCTCAGAACTGAACCATACGCCAAGCTGGCAAGACCCACACGACCGGTGACACGGGCCAAAACGATGTGGAGCTTGATGGCAGGAAGGCATGGGCGCGGGCCGCATCAGCCCGTTAGATGTTTCGTATTGTTGCCACAGTTGAAGATTGACGTTTCTGGTGTTTGGTAAGTGCTTTAGAATGTGTTGGCCAGGGACGGAATGGTACCGTCCTGACCGGTGAAGTCCAGGCGGCGGAGGACGGTCATAGACAGGATTACCCGACCGTATTGATTCGGCCGGTATGGACCACGAAGTAGATCGGCGACATTCCAGATGAAGCTGACGTGCTCAGTAAAGTTGTTCAAGCAAACTCCCGTCCACGATTCGATTCGGCGGTGTGATCAATGTGTGATCAAACAGTTTTCGTGTTCGGAGCCTCAACCGGACGCGCAAGTGCATCCGATTCCATGTAAGCTAGCCACTACCTTGAGCCTGCTGGATTGCCGAGTGGCCGGCGACAACGTTACTGGACTGGCAGTCGTAGGTCACGGACAACATAGTCCGACGGATGGCGGTATTTTGTGACGTCTGGCTCTCCTCGAACGATTCCCACTAACTCATTCTTAGTCGTTCCGGTGCGCGGATCGTCGTTTGTTTCGAGCACCACAATCTTGAGTTCCGGGCAATACCAACTCTCGTGGACCACGTTTAGCGTCTTGCCGTTCTGGTCCTGAGCGTTGACTACCGCGTAAGTGCTCCTTGTACCTTCCGCGACGACGCCCCCAATGGTCCTGACCCCTAGCTTCTCCACTATGGTCCCTGAAGCGTCCGACATGAACGCACTACATTGACTGCAAGCATTCCCAGCAGGCGATCCCTTAGGCCAATGGATGACCTTAACTTCTTTCGTGGTTGAATCCCACCTTGTCTCAGTGTTCGAAACCGGATCGTTGATCCGATACAACATTTCACTTTTCAGAACAGACTTGCCCTGGTGCAAATATGTCCAATGACGCTCACCGGCGCTGTAGGTGCGCCCTTGAGAGTCTCGGGCTTCACTTCCTCCCGACACGCTACTCCCAGTGGTGCCATCTGGCATTTTCTCGATAGATGTGAAACGGCGCTGCGCGGAGTATGGTGTCTTAAGGACTCGACCGTCTGCGTTGCTAGATGCAGTCGTCGTGGAAATTGTCTGCGCTGAGATTGGCACCACAGGAAATATTCCCAGCAAAAGGAGAAGTATTGGGGTGGATCCGCGTGGCATCGATACCTATTCTGTGGTGTTCGGTTCTTCAACACAAGCATAACGATTTCGCTGGGCACCCGTGTTCGCTAGGGCTACCCACAAGGTGCCTCTCACGGCTCCCTAGCATGCTTTTTGTCGGTAGCGACTCAGACAATTGTGTGATCAATGTGTGATCACAATGCTCGGAATCTTCGGCTCTGTGCGCTTCAACTAACGGGAATGACGCTGGATGTGCTTGTAAGTTATAGAAAACATGGTAGCGCTAACGGGAATCGAACCCGTATTTAAGCCTTGAGAGGGCTTCGTCCTAACCGTTAGACGATAGCGCCGCCGCCGTCATATCGACGTCCGACCTCGATTATACGACAGCGATCTTCGCGGACGCATGCTCGGGCACTTATATATTTGCCTAATCCAGCCGTGGGTGCTAGGCTGGGGGTGCCCGTCGATGAGCGCCCAGTACCCCGTGGGAGTCGCCTATGATGGGGCATCCCCAGGAGGTGAGAATTGTGGCTACGCATCAAGTAAATTTAGACTGCCTAATCCAGCGGGAGGACTTCGAGTCCTCCGCTGAAGGCTCCATCATCGGCAGCGAGCCATTGTTCAAAGTAGAGGAACTCCAGAGGGACAAGCTCTACTTCAGCGTTCTCCGTAAGCCTGACTTTCAGCGCATGACGGCGAATTGGTCTCCCCAGATGATAGTCGGCTTCATTCGTAGCTTCCTGGACGGTGACTTGATCCCTTCAATAATTATTTGGCACTCCAAGAAGAGCGGGAAGGTTTTCGTCATAGATGGAGCACATCGCCTTAGCGCTTTGGTTGCGTGGGCGAACGACGATTATGGAGACGGCGAGATATCCAGGAAGGCATGGAACTATGATGTTCCCAGGGCTCAAGCCGATCTCCATCGAAAAACCAAGACACTCGTAGATACAGAGATAGGCACATTTGGGCAACTGTTCCATATCGGGCTGCATGGGTCCAGTACTGATGACCAGAAGATCAAGAGAGCCCGAGCAATTGCAACTAGGCAGCCACATATTCAGAGAGTTGACGGCGATGCCGAAAAGGCCGAGAAGTCGTTTTTTACCATCAATAGTAATCCCATCACCATTGACGACACGGAGCTTAGTGTTATTCGCGCTCGCGCAAAACCAAATGTAATTGCAACGCGAGCCTTGATCGCGGCCGGGAAGGGTCATCAATACTGGGCTAAGTTTACGGAACGTTCAAAGCAGATTGAACAGGTTGCCGCTGATGCCAACACTCTGCTGTTCGGAGATATTTTTGAGATTGGAGCGCAGAGTCCAGATCTCCCTAGGGCGGGTCAGCCATATTCAGACGAAGCATTCAAGATGGTTCTTGATCTAGTGAACCGGGTTAACAAACTCACACCCGCAATGTGGCGGGTGGCGTCTCCAGAGGATGTAAAGACATCTAGATCTAAGGCTGCGAAGGTAACAGTAATCGACGATGACCGTGACGGCTCAGCAACGGTGGAATGCTTAGAAAAGGTTTCCAAGACGGCGCGGCTCGTCACAGGAAACGATCCCGGATCGCTTGGTTTAGATCATGCCGTGTACAGTTACGGAGGAACTGGTAAGTTTCACCCCGTCGCCTACCTAGCAGCCGTAGAATTTGCGCAGGAGTTACAAAGTCAGGATAAGCTCAAAGCGTTTACGACCGTGCGGGCCAAGCTAGAGGAGTTTTTAGTAAGACACAAATCATTCATCAATAAGCTCGTTCACGGAAAGGGTAGTAGGTCACGCCCGCTTGAATCTTTAGTGTTGATGCATAGGTGCATTTTCGATGCGCTCTTGGATGGGAAAACAACGGATTCAGAGATCAGGAGCGTTCTGGACAGCGAGCCAAAGTTAAAGCAACTTCAGGAGTATGAGAGGAATGACGGTAGTCCAGTTAGGAAGAGATTTCAGAAGAACGTAGTTCGTGCCAAGGTCGTAGAGACGACTCTTGCCGGTCGCGAGCGATGCGCGATTTGCAAGGCAAGGATGTCTCCATCGGCGAGAACAAAAGATCACAAGAACCGCATGGCGGATGGTGGCCGTGGTGAGATTGAGAACCTGCAATTTGCTCACGCCTACTGCAATAACTCTCGGGAAGCCCTACCTACAATCGATTGGCAACCCTGATACGATGGTGACGAATGAAACACAGCGCGGAAGTAAGCCCCCCGAGCTTACCGGAGTGTATCGAAGGGCCGCAAGCATTCCAGCGGTTCGACGAAGGAGTGAGACAGATCCTATCCGTCCCACACTCCACGCTTGTGCGCCGCGAACGCGCCTACAAGAAAAAGTCGCTAGCCAACCCGAACCGGCGAGGACCGAAGCCCAAGGTCAAGCCTTCGGCTTAGGCCCGCGCTTGCCGCGCCACGGCTTAGTTGACCTCGGGTATTTTATCCTCCTTGCCGGTAAGTTCGGCATAGGTCAGGCGCTTTCCGCTGATCTCACTTACGACAGATTCAAACCGCTTTCCGTCGGTCATCCGGCGAGTATTGAACCGGCAAGCCTGTTCGTCGATGTAGCGGAACAGGTGGTAGGGTTCCACGCTGATGTAGGTTCCGTGCAGGCCGCGCTTCAGGAGACTCCAAAAGTTCTCCATCCCGTTGGTGTGGACGTTTCCATTCGCGTACTCAACGGAGTGATTGATAACCGCGTGCTTGTAGTCCTCGGACAGACCATCGTAAGAGAGCAGTTCGTCGGTGAAGATGGCCGCGCCCGCTTCGACGTGCTCACGAACGTTCTTCTGAAGTTCCTTCTTGCGGCGTCCGTCTACGACCATCGCCCGCACGTTTCCGCCGCGCTCCATCATTCCCATGACGACGGTCTTATCCTTGCCGCCCGTGCCGGTGATAACGCGCTCACGCTTCGCCTTATGCATGTTGCGCGACTTTCCACCGATAAAGGTTTCGTCGATCTCGACTTCGCCGCCGAGCTTTCCGCCCTGCTTCCCCTGTTGGGCAAGCCGGATGCGGTGCAGCATAAACCAAGCGGACTTCTGAGTGATATCAAGCGCCCGCGCGATTTCGCAACTGCTGATTCCATTCTTGGCGTTCTGAAGCATCCAGATCGCGGGGAGCCACGTGTCCAGACCCATCGGCGAATCTTCCATGATGGTGCCAACCTTCACGGAGAATTGCCGCTTCGGATGCCGGTTGCTGCACTGCCAGCGAAGCTGATTCTTGAGGAATCCAACCTTGTCGCTACCGCAAGTCGGGCACACCACGCCGTTCTTCCATTCCGGGCGACGGAACACAAGGTACTTCAGGCAGTTCTCGGGGACCGAGAAGTACAGGATGGCTTCCTGGAGGGTTTGCGGTTCGTAGACGGCTTCCATGTTTCAAGTCTACCCGAGAAGCGCGGATTAGTCAAATATATAATTGCCCATGCTCGGCCCAACTCGGTGTGCGACTCAATTCGCCGTCAACTCTTGGGCACGCGGTAACCAAACCGCGACCGGATGCGGCCCTGCGGATACTTGCGCTGCGCGTCTTCGGCGAGCGTCACGTTGATTTTCCGTTCTTCCCCCGGCTTGGCCTCGGGCTGTGCATAGTACAGGCTGTAGCGCAGGCGAATGCGCCGAATCATCTCCTGAAAATTGTCCCCCGGATCGCCGCCCTTAAGCACGTCGCCACCGGTCTGTTCGGCAACCTTGCTCATACTTTCGCTATCCATCGCCAGCGCCATCGGGCTGATGATCTTGCGTACCGTGAGCACCGCCGTTTCGCCAGACTGGCGCACTTCGAGACCGCTCAGGATCGCGTCCGCCTCCCACAGATTGCGAATCACCCGATCCGCCCGTCCGGAGACCATGCCGTGGTTATCCGTCACGATCAATACCGCACGCCGGCGCCGCGTGCGAGGCTCCTGGAGAAATACCTTGGCTGCATCGTCCACCGCCGCCAGGATGCGCGTTCCGCCGCGCGCACGCTGCAGCACATCGCGCTGGATAGTGTTCTCGACCGCTGCCAGATCCTCCGTGAACGGCGCGATCATGCGCGCGCGCCCGGTGAAAACCATTACCGCGACGCGATCGCCGGCGCGCAACTCCGCCAGCGCCGCATGTGTCGCCACTGCCACCCGTTCCAGTTTCGGGCGCATGCTTCCGCTCACGTCGAACAGCAGGATGATGTCGATCGGCTCCTCTTCCTGCGAGAAATAGAGAATTTTCTGCGGCGCGTTATTGTCGACGATTCGAAAATCGTTCTTGGTGAACCCGTTCAGCAATCGCGATCCGTCGACCACCTCCACATCGACGTGCACCAGCGAGACGCCGGTCGAAAACACGGCTTTCTCGTCCTGAGCCGCGGCGAATGACGCCACCACGAACGCGATTCCAAGGATCACTTTCATCTGTCTCGTTGCAGGACGTGGCGCCCTCACGAAAAGTTCCACGGATTCACGGCCGCAGCGGCTCCCAGAATACGACGCAGTCTCCCAGGTCCGCGCGCTGTGCGTACAGTTGGGCAAGCTTGCGATCAGCGATCCAGTCCTCGCCATCGCAGGTTTCGAGCGCTGCGAATTCCCGGTTGGCCATGCGGCGGTCCCACTCCGGCTGCGGAACCACGTGCACCGCCCGAGCGAACTCCGGCGGCAACTGCAATTTGTGTGAGGAAAGGTACTCGTTCCCCGGTGGCGGCGTCCTCCGCAACAAAAAATACACATGCTCATCGGCATACAGCAAGGCATCCGGAGGCGTCGCCGCGGCCACCTGACGCGCCGCCGGCTCGATGTCGCTCCAGTGGAATTCGCCCAGCCAGCCGCGTAGCGTGACGCCCAGCGCCGCGAGCATGATCACGGCGATCACTAGCACCGGTGCCATCGGCCGATCGGAGGCGCCGGTACGCGACGCGATCCCGTACAATCCGACCGCGGCCAGGATGGCTAGAAAAGGGGTCGCCAGCAGGTAATAGCGCGCGAAGGTCGGATGCGCGGCGGAAACGAACGCCCCCAGCGCCGCAGCGAGCCAGGCGCACAGGTGGAACTCGGCGCGAAGTTCGGGCTCCCACTGGCTACGCCGCGCTACGTACCAGATGCCCGCGAGTGCAAACAGTACGATCAGAATCGCTTGTGGCGCGAAAATGATGCCGCGGAAGATTTCGAAATCGTGCTGGGTAGCCCCCGGCCATTCCGACCTTCGAAAGAACAAGTGATAGCGAAAGATCCCGAAGATCACTGGGACTGGCCCGTGTGCGAATAACAACAGCACCGGGGACCACGCGATCAACACGCCCCCGATCGCCGCGGCGATTTTGGCCCAACCATGGCCCGCGCGATTCGCGATCAGGAGCCACACCGCAAGCACCGGCGCGACCGGCGCGGTAAGCATCGACGAGGCGCCCGCGGCCCCGGCAAACAATCCGGCGGCCAGTGCCCACGCGATTCCCCGCCGCCCGACTGCAAGAACCGCCGCGCGAAACGCCGCGACGATCACCAAGAGGCACAACCCGTTCGCCTGCCCTACCCCGCCGTAGCGCACGACCTCTGTATTGAGCCCGCACAGCAGCGCTGCAGTGATCGCGACCGCGGCACGCCAATGCGGCGAATCATTTCTTAGTTCATCCCATCGGGACCAAAGGTATTGCGCAACCAGCATTACCGCAGCCGCCGATTCGATCGCCGCAAAGAGGTGCACTGAACGCCACGTTTCGCCGAACAGTTTCATGATCGCGGCGTTCCAAAAGGCGTTCAGCGGGGATTGCGCGAAGCAGAAATCGAGATACGGCCGGCGGCCGTGCGCGATCAATTGCGCCGCCAGCAAATGAAAACCTTCATCCCACGCGAATGCGATGGTCTGGGAGTTAAGCAGAAATCCAGCAGCGATGAGCGCCAGGACGGCACCCAGCGCGATCCGGGCCTTGTTCAATCAAGCTCCGTTCGATCCGTCTCCACGTCAGAACATTTCAGCGGCCGGACGGCGGCGCGTGCGCTCCCGAAAATGATACACCGCGACTCCGGCGCCCACCGTAAGCACGGAGATCAGCGAGATCACCGGCTTCAACTGCACGCCGCGCACGATCATCCAGCCGCCCACCAGCAGGAACAGGGAAGGGACCAGCGGCCAGCCGAAGCTCACCGCGGGAAGTTTCTTCCAGCCCGGCCTGCGGCGCATCCAGAACAGTGACGCCACGCTCATCACCGCGCACAAGTTCAGCATGAATCCGATATAAACAACCAACTGTGGAAAGGGTGTCAGCGTCATCAGCATGGTGCAGACACCTTGCGCGACGATCGCCGTCACCGGAGTTCGCCAGCGCGGATGCACTTTCGCCGCGGCCGACACGAACGCGCCATTCCGCGCCATCGCGAAATACACGCGCGGCCCGATGGTCACCATCGCGTTCACGGTCGACATCAACGAAATCGCCATTAGAGCGGCGAACACTCCCGCGATGCGCGTCCCGAACAGATGCTTGGCCGCGACCGCCGCCACGGCTTCCTGATTCTTCAGATCCTCCAACGGCGCGCCGTAAATGAAGACCGCGTTGAGAGCCAGGTACAGCACGGTTACCAGCGCAGTTCCGATCGCGAGAGCGCGCGGCAGGTTGCGCGATGGGTCGCGTATTTCTTCCGCCACGTAGGTCGCCGCATTCCAGCCGCTATAGGCGACATAAATCCAGAACAGGCTCACGGCAAACTGCGCGGCCAGCGGCGTGGTTTCGGTCCGCACCGCATCCATCGAGAAATGTACGAGACTGCCCTGCCCGATCAGGAATCCCATCGCGACGAACGCCGCAAGTACCAGCACCTTCATCGCGGTCAGAACATTTTGGATGCGCGCCGTGCGTGCCACGCCCAGGCAGTTGAGCACCGTGAAGAACAGCACCAACGCGCACGCCGCCGCCTGTTCGCCGCCGAACCGCAGCGTCCATTCGCCGGATCCCAAAAACACCTGTGAGTTCTCATGCCTCGCTGCCGGGAAGAAGTACCCCAGGTAACCCGAGAATGCCAGCGCCGACGCGGCGATGGGTCCCGAGAATCCTGCGAAGAACGAAACAAACCCACTCATGAATCCCCACGTCGGTCCATAGGCGTTGGTGAGATACACGTACTCGCCGCCCGATCCGGGCTGATTGACGGCCAGTTCCGAATAGCAGACCGCACCCAGGAAGGCGCACAGGGCGCCCACCACCCAGATCCACATCACTAGCGACGGTGACCCCAGCTGCCCGGCCAGGAATCCGCTGCTGGTGAGAATTCCCTGCCCGATCATGTTGGAGATGACCAGCGCGGTCGCGCTGACCAAGGTGAGTTGGCGCAGCAGCGAGGTAGGCGGCGATGTGGTGTGCGGTGCGGTCACGGCTTACTCCGGCGCGACCGATCCGGATTTCGAGAGCGAACTGCCGCCATCGCACAAGTAGACCCCACCGGTGATGTAGGCCGCGGCATCGGAGCAAAGGAAAAGCGCCAGATCGGCCAGCTCGTCTTTGGTCCCGAAGCGGCGCAGCGGAACGCGGCTCTCCACGCTCTTGCGCGCGACTTCCGTCGGTGCCAACCGGGCCATGCCTTCGGTTTCCGCGGTCGGACCGGGAGTGATGCAGTTGC
>WNFL01171560.1_pt1 | contig 11511 bp, 9 predicted proteins | sample 5400361 | NCBI WGS metagenome assembly WNFL01 (sample SAMN13153351, study PRJNA577476) | soil metagenome | isolation source: 40 cm soil on Douglas fir-dominated hillslope | place: USA:California | collected 2013-09-17
TCAGGACCGGCTGTCGTTATGACCAATATTACAACTCCAACCGTGACCCTTACCAGCCTAGTCACGGGCACGTATGTCTTCCAGCTTAGTGTGCAAGACAATGCCGGCGCAATGGTTTCTGATCAGGTTACCGTTACCGTCAATGGCAATGTGGCACCCGTTGTAAATGCAGGTCCCGATCAAACCGTTGGTCTTCCGCTCAGCCAGGTTCAGCTCACCGGAACTGCTTCTGATTCCGATGGCACGATTGCTTCTTATCTGTGGACTGAAGTTTCAGGACCCCCAGTGACCATGGCGAACGCAAATACCTCCATCCTAACGCTGACCAACCTTACCCTGGGCACGTATGTCTTTCAGCTTGCTGTGCAAGACAATGGGGGCGCTGCCGCGAGCGATCAGGTTACTCTTACCGTGAATTCCACTGCTGTAGGCCGGGAGTTTGACGTAAATATTACCTGGCCGTATAACCTGCAAGGAGGTACCGTTTGGAACGACTTCGCCACCACCGGCGGCGGCGTTGTGGGAAACTCGAAGGTGTTATACGACATCAACCATGTCCTCTCGCCAATCACCATTTCTATTACGGCACCTTTTCAAGATGGGAATAACAATCACGGTGTCATGCCTGGCATATATCCCAACCAGGTGATGTGGTATTATCTTCGTTCAACAACAACCAAAGTAGGGGCTCTAAAGCTTTCGGGGTTGAATTTGAGCAATGTCTATGATTTGTCCATACTGTCCAGCAACGCGGATGTATGGTATCCGTCCGACACGCGCCTTACGGTCAATGGACAATCGGTGACCATCAATGCCAAAGGGAATGCCAATCAACTGGCGAACTTTATAGCCGTCGCTCCGAACGCAAGCGGGGAAATCAATATTACAATTGCCCCGGCAACAACAGATGCAACCAATAATGGAGTTATTAATGCCCTGATTTTAAAAGAGAGATCCCTTGTCACCAATACTCCTCCTGTCGTCAACGCCGGCACAGATCAACAAGTCACGCTGCCCCTCAGCCAGCTGATACTCAATGGAACGGCAACGGATCCCGACGGTACGATCGCTTCTATGTTGTGGACGAAGGTTTCAGGACCTGGCATCACCCTTGCGAATACAACTACGGCATCACTGACGTTGACAAATATCGCTGCAGGAACCTATGTGTTCCAGCTTAGTGCCCAGGATAACAGCAATGCTACGACGACCGATCAGGTTATCGTTACGGTTAACCCCGGTATCATAGTTCCTCCGGTCGTAAATGCCGGACTTGACAAGTCGCTGAAGCCTCCCGTGCCCCAGCTGCAGCTTACCGGAACGGCTACCGATTCGGATGGCTTCATTTACTCAATGCTCTGGACAGAAGTTGCGGGACCTGTTGCGACAATGTCCAATGCGACAAGCCCAACGCTGACGCTTACCAACCTGGGCGTGGGTGCCTATATTTTTCAATTTAGCGCAACAGATAATTCCGGAGGGACAAGTACCGATCAGGTTTCCGTTACGGTAACACCTAACATGCCGCCCCTTGTGAATGCCGGACCCGATCAGCAGGTTACGCTTCCCTTGACGCAGCTACAGTTGCCGGGAACAGCGACTGACACAGACGGTACAATCACTTCTTTATTGTGGACAAAGGTTTCCGGACCCAATATAACGCTTGCCAATACAACCGCGGCGACGCTTTTGCTTACCAATATCGCTGCAGGAACGTATGTGTTTCAGCTTAGCGCTCAGGACGATAATTTGGCCACGACCAGCGATCAGATTACCGTTACGGTTAACCCAGGCATAATTGTCCCGCCGGTGGTATATGCAGGAGCCGATCAAATTGTAAAGCTTCCCGTTCCACAACTACAGCTTACCGGAACGGCCACCGATTCCGACGGTTTCATTTATTCCCTGCTGTGGACGCAGGTCTCCGGGCCTGCCGTTACCATGAGCAACACGACCACATTAGCTTTAACGCTCACCAACCTGGTGATAGGCACGTATGTCTTTCAGCTTAGTGCGCAAGATAATTCAGGAGGAGCGGGTACCGATCAGGTTGCCGTAACGGTCTATAACAATTTGCCACCGCTTGTGGATGCAGGACCGGATCAACAGGTTACTCTTCCCCTCAGCCAACTGGCGCTTAGCGGAACGGCAACCGATCCGGACGGTGCGATCGCTTCTATGCAGTGGACAAAAGTTTCCGGACCCAATATAACGATGACGAATACAACCACGTCAACGCTGACGTTGACCAATATCGCTGCCGGAACGTATGTATTTCAGTTTAGCGCTCAGGATAATGGGGCAGTCACGTCTACGGATCAAGTTACGGTTACGGTCAACCCTGGTATTATTATTCCTCCTGTAGTAAACGCGGGAGCTGACAACACCGTCACCCTTCCCCTCGCCCAACTCCTTCTCACAGGAACGGCGACTGATTCCGATGGCTTCATCTATTCGTTGTTGTGGACAAAAGTTTCGGGACCTGCCGTCACGATGACCAATATTGCCACGGCAACCGTGTCACTTACCAACCTGGTCGCAGGCACATACGTCTTTCAGCTTAGCGCGCAGGACAATTCCGGTGCAACAGTTACCGATCAGGTTACCGTCACGGTCAATAACAACGTTCCACCCCTTGTAAACGCCGGACCCGATCAAACCCTTACACTTCCACTCAGTCAGGTGCTGCTTACCGGAACGGCTACCGATTCAGACGGTACGATTGCTTCACTGTTGTGGACCAAGGTTTCCGGACCTGCTGCAACCCTGGCCGGCACAACAACATTGACCCTCACGCTAACGAATTTACTTGCCGGCACGTATGTCTTTCAGCTGAGTGCTCAGGACAACGGCGGTGCTACGACCAACGACCAATTGACGCTCGTCATAAACCCAGCCCCGATTACCGGGACCAGGGAGTTTGACATCAACCTCACGTGGGCGTGGAACGTGCAGGCGAGTCTTCCCTGGAACGACTTCATTACGAGCAACGGGACAGGAACGTCTTCGCCCTTATTCGACAAGAATGGCATAACTTCGACGATCATCATCTCCACTACGGCCCAGTTCTTTGTGGATGGGGCGAGCAATCACGGTGTTGTTCCTGGTTTGTATCCCAAAAATGTAATGACGTTCTATCTGCGATCAACGCAAACCATGCAGGGAGCATTGAAGCTTGCCGGGCTGAGTACGGCCAAGCAGTACGATATATCGATCATGTGCAGCAACTACGATTTTTGGTATCCGTCGAACACCCGTTTGACTGTACAGGGTCAGGTGGTGACATTTAATGCTACGAGTAACGCAAATCAACTGGTCAATTTTACGAATATCGCGCCGACTGCGCTAGGACAAATTCCCATTGCCGTTGCGCCAGCCACCACGGTTTCGAACAACGTCGGCGTGATCAATGCGATTGTGCTGACGGAGCACGATCCGATCTCCGGCGCCAGAACAATGACCCAGGACGTCGCCGCCGCGGATCGTGATAAACCGTCTGCTCCAATGGGGAATTTCGTGAATGTGTCGCCTAACCCTGTGGATGATTATGTGAATGTTGAAATCAACTCTACCCTGTTGCAGCATGAAACGTATTCCATTGAGTTTACCGATATCCGGGGAATCCCAGTACACTCCCGTCAAATAGAGGGCCAGGGCACAAACTACGTTGTAGAAAGAATTCCTGCAGACTTCATGCAGACCGGATTGTACATCATGTCCATCCGCAGTCGGCAAAATGGGGTTGCGTATTTCAAGGTTCTTAAAAAGTAACAATAGACTATCCTCCGTCTGCTGATGGATATAAGCAAAGACCTGAAAATGAATATTTTTCAGGTCTTTTGCTTTATGTCCTCAATACATAAGGGACATGAGCGATAGCGGCTCAAAGCATTTTTGCAGTTAGCATTATTTTTCCCTGGATATCACTACTTCATCATCAGGCTGCCTCCCTCCAGTCCCTTCAAATCCAGACGCACGGAAAGGACAAAGTCCTGCTAATTTTTTAAATTGCGTAGAACCCGGCGGATGGACGGAAAAAGAACCTCAAGACCTGAAAAATGAAGGACAAGAGTGATGAGATCGATTTATCTCACAAACAATTTCTGACGCTCGATAAGGATTATGCCCAGACTGCGGCGGCCGTGGATTTGGTCTACATGAAAGACAATGTTACCGGTATTTCGCGGCATGCTACCGAAAGTGGATTTGTCTATTTCTATGAGAAGAAAGTCATTACCGACGGAAAGACGCAGGAACGAATAAAGAAATTGGCCATCCCGCCCGCCTGGACTCAGGTTTGGATTTGCCCTCAACCGTCCGGTCACATTCAAGCCACAGGCATGGATGCCCGGAACCGGAAACAATACCGTTATCATACTCAATGGAATAAGGTCAGAAGCGAAACCAAATTCCATCGTCTGTATGAATTTGGCAAAGCGCTTCCCGCGATGCGGCAGCAATTAGAAAAAGATATTTCGATCGGCGATTTGTCAGAACGGAGAGTATTGGCGGCTGTCATCCTGTTGATGGAACGCACGTATATCCGCATCGGAAACGCCGGGTACGAAAAGATGAATGGCTCCTATGGACTGACGACCCTTAAAGACAAGCACATTGCGATTAAGAGTGGTGAAATGAAATTTTCATTCAAAGGGAAAAAAGGAGTCTACCATAAGATCTCCTTGAAAAACAAGAGGCTTGCTAAAATTGTAAAGGAATGCCGTGACATTCCGGGTGAAGAACTCTTTCAATACTATGACGCCGATGGCAGCCGGAAGGATGTTGACTCGGGAAGGGTAAATCAATATATCAAAGAGGTTTCGGGTCTGGACTTTAGTGCCAAAGACTTTCGTCTATGGGCGGGTTCCCTGAATATGCTGCGGTCACTCAAATCGATGGGCCAAGCTGCTAACGGCAAGGAATGCAAACAGAATGTGCAGGTGGCGCTCGATGAAGTAAGTTCGAAACTGGGGAATACACGAATCGTTTGCCGCAAATATTATGTCCATCCGGGCATCATCCGTTTGTACGAAGAAAACAGGCTGGGGAGATACCTCAAAAAATTGGATGCAAGGGCAACGCCAGGGGATACTCCGGAAATGACCAAAGAGGAGAAAGTTTTAATGGAAATTTTGAAAGGACTGCATTAACCAGGATCAAGACTAATCTTGAAGTGGTTATTAGTTCCTGGTGCTTAGCGCTTAGTTGTCCGGAGTAGCCTTATTCGCTGACTGTTGATTTTCCGAGCCGGACGATTGCCTTCTGCACGTGGATTTCTTTGTGCAAATTCAATGAAAAAAGCCCTCCGGCGGAATCATTATTACGTAAGGGGGGTTATATTTGTAAGCATGAGAAACTGACTGTGATGGCATCGACTCCTAACCGGCGCAACGCCTCCCTCACCATCTTCCGATTTGGCAATACTGTCCGGATCCCAATCCTTGTTCTCATCGCCCATTTTGCGTGCTTTGGTTGCTCTCCGCATTATTGTCCTTCGTACTCCAGCACAACCTACAATAAGAGTTTCAATTATACTCCTGAAAAACACCTAACCTTCAAGCCCGTAAAGGTTCACGAATTTAAGACCGCCAAAGTCAACAAATCCGACAAAAAGGAGAAAAGCAAGGCCAGGATTCGCTAGGCGATTCCATGACCTCTCGGAAAACATGGAGTTCCTTTCCTCAGCTTCTGCGCTTTTTTATGATTCGTTTGATTTAGACAATTCAAAAAACGGGATTCCCATAAGGCAACACTCTTTGCTGAATCCTTTGTATAAGTCCCTTGGCGGCGGATGGGAATAACCCTCGCTCGATTTTCAGTTGAAATGACCGGAGCGGGTCACTGGTTAAAATGTACCATTTTGATAGTACTTTTTAACCAGCCCGTTTTGCAGGGATCAGCATTTACCTACTTGAAAGGACCATCGTCCTTATTTTCATTCCTTGAGTTTCATTTCCCAACCGGAACGAGGTTCGTTTCTGAGTACTTTGGGTTGATTTTGGTTCCTTTATGATCAACAAGCAGGATGGTCCATCGAAGCCATTTTAATAATCAGGAGACAGAGGCTACCGAGGAGGAATTGCACGAAGTCGCGTACACGGCAATTTCGATTCTAAGCGTTGTTGTTATAGTACTTGTTCTGGTAACAATTTATTGGATCACTTGAATTCTATCGTGATCAACATTATTTCCATCGCCAGCTTTTAATGCAGGGACCGACTGTCTAATCAAGGTTCAACACACCCCGGCGCCGCGCTATTTCTTTGTTTTCTTTTCCATAACTCTTTTCTTGCAGGATGTTTAAACGCACAAAAAGGCCAAAATCCGCCCATTCCTACGTACACCACAACGATGTCAAATTAATTGAAGGGGGCCGTGCGTACTTTGATTTGCTTGATGAAATGATCCGGACGGCAAAACACTCGATTCATTTTCAGGTATATATTTTTGATGAAGATGAAACCGGACAGCGGGTAGCCCGTGCGCTGAAGGAAGCTGCTTTTCGAGGGGTTAAAGTCTATCTCCTGGTAGACGGTTATGCTTCCAGAGACTTGTCGAAGGAATTCATTCACGATATGAAAGTCGCTGGCGTGAACGTTCGCATGTTTGAACCTCTGCTCAAGAGCAAAAAATTCTATTTTGGACGCAGGCTTCACCATAAGGTAATTGTTGTGGATGTTTTTCATTGCCTTGTCGGCGGCTTGAATATAAGCGATCGCTACAATGACATGGCGGAAGCAAAGGCCTGGCTTGATTGGGCGCTGTTTGCCGAAGGAGAAATCGGAGAGGTGTTGGCCAGGATTTGCACCCGCAGATACAAGGCAAGAATTCCAATCACAGCAGAGCGTACAAACCCGACGCCGATAAAAATGACGGACATTCAGAAAAATTGTTCTGTTCGGGTAAGGATCAATGATTGGGTGGATCGAAAGAGGGAAATCTCGAAGAGTTACCTGGAAATGTTCAGAACTGCAAAATCGCACGTCACGATTATGTCACCTTATTTTTTGCCGGGGAATGAGTTCAGAAGAGAAATGAAACAGGCTATCCGGCGTGGTGTAACCATTAAGGTGATTCAGGCGGGAACGTCCGATATTGCTGCGAGCAAATATGCAGAGCGCCACATGTACCGCTGGCTGCTCAGGAACAAGGTTCAGATCTATGAATACCAAAAAACAGTACTTCACGGCAAGATCGCGGTCACGGATCATCAATGGATGACGGTGGGTTCCTACAACATTAATAATTTAAGCGCCTACATCAGCATAGAATTGAATCTCGATGTTGACAATCCACATTTTGCCAGGGAAGTGGACCGGTGTCTCGATTCGATCATCAAAATGGATTGCCGGCAGATTACAGAAGAAACTTACCGTACGGGTACATCCTGGGTTGAGCATCAACTTCAGACCCTGGCCTACACGCTCTCGCGATTGGTTCTGTTCCTGTTTACATTTTATGTCAGGCAGAAGGAATAGGGAATGGAGTACAGAGAAATTCAGAAAACACATGGGCACACAGGAGACACATGGTATACACTCAGTGAGTGCCTCATTCCATTCCAGCCATGCGGCGAATCAGTACACCGACTGTCTTTTTATTCCAATTTGCGAACCGGCCGCGTTGAACAACGAATGAATTTGCATCCGGATAACTGAGATAATAGTGAAAGGCAAACTTTCCACGGGGATCGCTCCACCCCGTAATCTGCCCGAACCGCAAGTCGTTAAATACAAGAGTATCCTGCCGGTTTTCGACTGTGTAATACCCTTTCGAAAAACGCAGAAGTTTTTTCAAATCTTCCTTGTCTTCCATGGCACCTAACAGAGAGGTTTGGCGCGGAAAGTAATTAAGATTGACGTGTTTCGGGGTATCAAAAACGGACCGGTAACCAGTATAATACCCCGAATCCACCTCCGCGACAAAGTACCACAACCAATTGTTGAGAGGGGTAGGGGTAGTGAGCAGGCGAGTCTCCTGAACGCCTTGATCGTGCAACAAGGTCCTTACGTCCCTCTCGATGACGGATTTATTGTAAAGTGCGTAGGCCAGGTAAATCGAACTGAGGATCAGGGATAGTCGAATCCAATGCCTTCTGGCCGGAGCGTTCGAATCTAAAATCAGCAGGGCCAGGCAACCACAGCCAAGCCAGATTGAATAGAATGGATCGGCCACAAAGATAACGTCGAAGGAAATGCGGGCGTGGCTGAATGGCTCAAACCAGCCGACACCATAATTATTGAAAGCATCCAAAATGAGGTGCACTGAAATTTCGATGGCAAAGAACACGGCCCACTTATTTGTTGTGAAAGTTGCGGGGCGGCTCCAACGGGTTGCCGCGATGCCTAGAAGTGCCGAGACGACCGTTCCAAAAATAATAGAATGAGCAAATCCCCGGTGTGCAAGCAAGTTATCAACCGGTGTAAGCCAGAAGGACATCAGGAAGTCGACGTCCGGCAAACTCTGGGCCAATGCGCCAATGACCATGGCTCTCTTACCCAACTCCTTGCCTGCATAAGCCTCTCCAATGATGGCGCCGAGTGCTATGTGGGTAAGAGAATCCATGAGCTGAAAATAGCCACAGATTCACAGATTAGCACCAAAACATCAGAGAATCTGTGGCGGCCTTCTGATCAGTCTTTCGTAAATTCTGCATTTGCATAAATGGCGACTTCATCGCTTACCACGGCGCCCGGCGTGGAGGCACCAATTCCAAAATCGGAACGCTTCAAGGTTCCGGTTGCTTTAAAACCGCCTACTGTTTTCTTGGTGTACGGATGCACGGCCGTGCCGCCAAACGTTACCTCCAGGTCAACGGGCCGGGTGATACCATGCAACGTCAAATCGCCGGCCACTTTGTATTTTTTGTTGTCTATTTTAGTAAAGGATTTACTCTTGAAGGTGAACGATCCGTATTTCGCAGCGTCAAAAAAGTCTGCACCTTTCAAATGACCATCGCGTTGCTCGTTGTCCGTGTTGATGCTGTTGATGTCGGAAGTCAATTCGACGACGGCATCCGAGAAATCATCTTGGGTGGTTGTAATCCGGGCATCAAATGATTTGAAATTGCCGTCCACATCGGAAACCAACAAGTGGGTGACGCTGAATCCAAGTTTGGAATGCGCTTTATCGAGTGACCAGGTTTTTGTCTGGCCGAATGTGGCAACTGCAATAATGACCGCGATGAACGATAATTTGATTTTTTTCATTGTTTTTGATTTAGTATGTATTGTTTTAAAGTTTCGATTTTGGCTTCCTCTTAATTCATTTCTACCCTTCTTTCCAGCGGGTGCTTGCATTTTCGGGGTATTTAGTTACTTTTGTATACTCAAAGGTAAAAGGATACTGGCTGTACAAACAAGAGGGCACCTTCAACTCCCTTGGTTACCCGGAGGAAACTATCATTGACTATCAGCTGCATAGCATGAAAAAAAAATTAGAAAATTTTTCCGATCCGGACGACTGCCCGATCCGAAATGTGCTCGACCGTTTTGGCGACAAATGGTCTATTCTGGTCATCCTCGTTTTGGGGCAGAAGAATTGCAATCGTGAGCGGGACGTCGTCATGCGTTTTAATGAAATCAGGCAAACTATCGGAAACATTTCACAGAAGATGCTGACGGTGACGCTCCGTACCCTGGAATCGGATGGCCTGGTAACCCGAACGCATTACCCGGAAATCCCACCCCGGGTGGAATACGAATTGACGGACCTGGGATGGAGCCTTCTTCCTCACATAGACGGGTTGACCCAATGGGCACTAAGGAATCAGGACGCGATCGTGAAGACACGGAAAAAATTTTCAGCAAAAATGGAGCTGGCATGATCGATGAATCAAGTTGAACTGGAATTAATACCTATTCGAAAAGAGCTAGGCGAAAACACAGACTTTGCCGGTCATCCGGATTGTAAGGAGAGCCTGCTTGTGACCCTTGAGTATTATAAGAAAATTGGATTCGAAATTCCCTGGATTGGATACTATGCCAGCGTCGGTCACGTCCTGGTGGGAAGTGCCGGCTTCAAAGGAAAACCTGTCGATGGAAGAGTGGAGATCGCGTATGGCACTTTTCTACGGTACAGGGAGAAGAGTATTGGAACAGCGATATGCAAACAGCTGGTACAACTTGCTTTGAAGACGGATCCCTCTGTTAGGATTTGCGCAAGAACGTTCGAGAATGAAAATTACTCATCAAAGATTCTTAAAAGGAACGGTTTTGAGTTGCTCGGAACGGTGATCGATGACGAAGACGGAGAAGTCTGGGAATGGGAGTATAACAAGACTAAATCAAAGTATGTTGGTGACAAGTTTCCTGGATTGCCGGCGAATTGACCCTTCGGATTTGCACTAAACCAATCTTAAATTTTGAATTTGAAATAATTTGAAATCTATACGGTCAGAACGTAACATTCAATGAAATCACTTCATTTCCACGCCTCACTTTCACGGGCACCGTTTGCCCTTTTTCGAATTTGCCCAGCGCGTCCATATAGCCCTGAATATCCTTGATCACCAGATCGCCGATTTGAATAATCACATCACCTGTTTTGACGCCAGCTTTTTGAGCGGGTTTGCCTTCTGAGACTCCGTCTACTTGCAGACCTTCGACGCCGGCCGTGTAACTCGGCATGATTCCCATCGTCACTTTAAAGGAGCGCGACCCGCCCATGGATTTATTCTTTGTCGCAAGAAAAGCCAGCTTGGGCGTTCCGTCCAATCGGTCGACAAGCCGGACGATGTAGTTTAATACATCGACCTCGCCGGCATAGTTAATTTTGTCAGCGTCGTCCGACGGCTTGTGGTAATCGCTGTGAGACCCGGTGAAGAAATGCAGCGCAGGAATGTTCTTCAAATAGAAAGCGGCGTGGTCGGATGGCCCCATGCCGGTCGAATCTGTTTTGATGGCGAGCCTTTCGCCGGGAATGCTTTTCAGAGCCGCCTCCCACACCGGGCTTGTCCCCGTCCCACTGACCGCCACGGTGTGTGTTACAGGGTCCAGCCTCCCGATCATGTCGAGGTTGATCATGTAGTGGATGCGGGCCGAATCGACAGTGGGATGTTGGGTAAAATATTTTGATCCAAAAAGACCTAGTTCTTCGCCGCTGAAGAAGATGAAAACAAAATTGTTCCTTTCCCGGACGTTGTTGTTTTGAAAATGACGCGCCAATTCGATTACGCCTGCTACGCCGGAAGCATTGTCGTCGGCGCCATTGTGGATCTTGTCTTGCGGGTTGGCATCCAGTGAGTTGCCGTCGTACCCGAGACCAAGATGGTCATAATGCGCGCCGATGACGACAGTGTTTTCGGCCCCGTTGTTAATAAATCCAATAACATTGCGGGCGGTTCCTTCTTTGCCGTTGCCGTGGACTCCGGATTTAAAAGGGAAAGACTGAAAAAAGGTATCCTGGTCTCCCTTAGGTTCCAGGTTGATTTGCTTGATCTGGCTTTCAATGTATGCAGCCGCCATCCTTTCTCCTGACGAACCAGTCCCTCGTCCCATGAGTGAATCGTCG
>WNFL01401961.1_pt3 | contig 11511 bp, 11 predicted proteins | sample 5400361 | NCBI WGS metagenome assembly WNFL01 (sample SAMN13153351, study PRJNA577476) | soil metagenome | isolation source: 40 cm soil on Douglas fir-dominated hillslope | place: USA:California | collected 2013-09-17
AAAACTCTCCGCATCGACCCTCCCGTTTTTAAAGTCACAGGTTCCATGATGCTGGCCTAAGATCTCGGTCTATTGACGCCGCTCGAATCGCGGGCGTATGCTTCGCCCCTCTCCCCCGCTGGCAAGGCAGGTCGCCAGCCCCCGAGTAAAACCAAACGTCTAGCCGAAGAAGTCCCAAAGGAGCCCTCATGGCAAAGAACGAACATCCATTTATCGAATCGTCGCTCGGAAAGCTGAGCGATCTCAGGTCAGCGAAGTTGGAGCTTGCAAATCGCTACATTCATGGCCGCAAGGCGGAATTAGCGCGCCGGTCCGGAACGCAAGTGTCCATGATTCCGAGAGCGCTTACGGCCATCACGCCGAATCCGCTGCACAACGTGGTTGGCGTCGGAATCGGCGAAAAAATCAGCGAAGGAAAACAGACCGGCACGCTTGCCGTGAAACTGTTTGTGCGGATGAAATATCCACTTTCGGAGCTCAACGGAAATTTCGCGTTGCCGAAAGAGATTAACGGGATTCCGACAGACATCGAAGAGAGCGGCGTGTTCCGGCGCTTTCAGACGGCGGCGGCTCGCAAAGCTGCGGGATTGCCGAATCCACGAACAAAAATGCGGCCGGCGCATCCTGGCTGCTCGATTGGATTCCAAGATCCGGCAAACCAGTTCGTGATGGCGGGAACGTTTGGGGCAGTTGTGAAAGACGCGAGTGGAACTTACATCCTCAGCAACAACCACGTGCTGGCCGACGAGAACCGGTTGCCCATTGGCGCCGCCATCTTTCAACCCGGCTTGCTGGACGGCGGCAGTGTCGCCACGGATCAAGTGGCGTCGCTGGCGCGGTTCATTGCGCTTGATCCGTTAAAGCCAAACACCGTCGACTGCGCGATTGCGCGGGTGACGCAGAACAACATCGTGAACAGCGCTGTGCTGCACATCGGCACTCCGAAAGGCGCCGCGGTCGCGGCGATTGACATGAACGTGCATAAATTCGGCCGGACGACTGGATATACGGTGGGACGAGTCGCCAGCATCGATACCGACGTGACCGTTGGTTACGAAACAGGCGATTACACTTTTTCGGCGCAAGTGATTATCACGGGGAACAGCGGACACTCGTTCAGTGACGCCGGCGATTCCGGTTCGCTTATTCTGCAGCGCGGCACACACAAGGCCGTGGCGCTGCTCTTCGCCGGCTCGAACACACACACGATCGCGAATCACATTACAGACGTGTTGGCTGCGCTGAAGGTGAAACTGGCGTAAGCGAACAATGCTAGACTGGCCGGGAGAAGGCATGGCCAGCGAACAGGAAGCTCGCGATGTAAAAAACCGGCATTCGATGGAATTGCTGAAGATTCCGGGTGTGTGCGGAGTCGGTGTGCAAAAATCGGGGGAGAACGATTTTTACATCGCAGTGCACGTGGAAAGCAGCGACCCAAAGGTCATTGGACAACTGCCGAAGCAGCTCGAAGGTCTCCGCGTGGAGACGATTGTGAGCGGGCCGTTTAAGAAATTGAGCGAAAGCGCCGGCGATTGAGCGGCGGCCGAACCGAATCCGTTGAAAATAAGAAGGCATGGAGTCCGTTTGATCGGAGCCGCGCCTTGATTTTGATCCTCGTGGCTTGGCACTGTCACGTAGCGCCGGCGAGCGTTACCACGGAAGATGCTTGAAGAGACCCGCGCGCGCGAGCGCTGCCAGAGCGAACGCGAGCAGAGCAATCCAGCCATCGAGGGATAGCCCGCGCCTTTTTTGCTCAAACACAACTTCGTGTAACTTACCCACGTTGCCCTCCCAAAGCCGGCGCCCGATAGCGGCAATCAGTTCTTCACCCACGAATGCAGCGGAAAATTCAAATTATCCGATTCACTAAATTGACCGACGGCAGCTCGTTCGCCGATCTCCTGCACCGCTTGTGTGGCTACTTTCCCGACAATCACAACAGCGGGCGCCGGCAGTCTCTCTGCGTCGAAGAGTGCAGCAATATTGGTCCAGTGAATCTGTTGTTCGGGCCGCGTGGCGTGCGAGATGACGGCGCATGGAATTCCGGGGTCGAGGCCGGCGTCCACCAAGCGGGCGGCAACTTCGGCGTAATCGACGCCAGGCATGTAGATCGCCAGTGTCGTGTCGGATGTAACTTCGCGCCAGCCCAAACTCTTTACGCTTGCGCCGCGAGAAAACGCCGTGAACAGCACTTGCGAGGCAGAGCGGCGATCTGTGAGAGAGAAACCGGCAGCTGCCGCGGCACCGAAGGCCGCCGTGATGCCGGGAACTACTTCAAAGGAAACGTTCGAGCGGCGGAGCGCTTCGATCTCTTCGGCGGCGCGTCCGAAGAGCGTCGGATCCCCACCCTTCAACCGGACGACAGTCTCGTAGCGACCGACATATGCGATCAGCAGAGAGTTAATCTCCTCCTGCGTGAGCAGCTTCAGACCTGCGCGCTTTCCAACGTCTACGAGTTCGGCGGTCGGCGAAACCAGTTGCAAAACGTCCGCGCTGACGAGCGAATCGAACAGGACTACGTCCGCCTGTTCCAGGACGCGCGCTGCCTTCCGCGTGAGCAATTCTGGATCGCCGGGTCCGGCTCCAACTAGAAAAACTTTGCCCATTATTCGACGCCTTCCGTTGTGGGCTTGCGGTTGGCTTCCTGCAAAAACCGCTCGAAACCTTCCTTGCTCGCAAGGTTGTGTAGCACTTCTTTGTTCTGCGCGGAAGAAGCGCGAGAGGACCGCAACGCGTCACGCGCAGCGCCGAGCCATTCGAGCCAGTTTTCGTATTCGGTGCCGAACTGCGCTTGTAGTTCTTTGCGCAACCGTTGCGCCAGGGCCGGGCTGTTCCCGTTCGTCGAGATGGCAATTTGCAGATCGCCGCGCTGTACCACGGCGCCGTAATAGAAATGGCAGTTCTCGACATCATCCACAGCATTGCACAGGAGCCCTTGCGCGTCGGCTGCGCGATAAACGGCCTGGTTCACGCTTGGGACAGAAGTCGCGGCAATCACCAGGAACGCGTCCTGTACGTCCGCAAAGGAAAATTCCTTTTCACGCCACACGATCTTGTTTTCACGCGCGAGCGCCGAAAGCTGTGCATTCAACGCGGGCGACACGACAACGATATTCGCGCCGGCTTGCAGCAAACCGTCCATCTTGCTTGTGGCGATTTCGCCGCCGCCGACAACTAGTACGCGACGGCCTTCAAGTTTTACAAACATGGGAAAGAGACTCATCGGTCAGCCCTCCACGCTGTGCGGCACGCTTGCGGCGGGAAGATCGCGGGCAACCGCACCGACAAATTCGCCCGCCAAGATAGTTCGCAGCTCTTCGTTGCTGTGGCGCGCCAAGAACTCACGGAGCGATTCGGATTCGTAGCGGCCTCCGGTGAACGTCGCAAGCAGGCGCTCGATCGCGTCGGGAACATCAGTCGCCGCGCACCGGTAACCAACCGGACGCGCAATGGACGCGATCTGGCCGACACTTCCGCCGACGCAAAAATAGTAAGCGTCGACCATTTTTCCACCGGCCTTGATTTTCTTACCCTCAATGCCGATATCCGCGATCCAATGTTGGCCGCAACTGTTTGGGCAGCCGGTAATGTGCAGCTTGATCTGCTCTTCAAATCCTGGGAGGCGTTCTTCGAGTTCCCGTGAAAGCCAGCGCGCGAATCCTTTCGTTTCCGTGAGCGCCAACTTGCAGAATTCGGACCCGGTGCATGCGACCGTGCCACGTGCAAACGCAGAAACAGCGACCGGCAGGCCCGCGAGATTCAGTTCGTTCACGACCTGATTGACTCGCGCCTCGGAAATGTTGATGAGCAGAATGTTCTGCTGGACGGTGAGGCGGACGTGGCCGTCGCCGTGAACGTCGGCGAGTTCCGCCACTTTGCGGAGCTGCGCCGGTGCAATACGGCCGCGCAGGACGGGCGCGCCAACGTAGTAAAGCCCGGTCTGCTTCTGGCGGTGAACGCCGAGATGATCGCGGTGAATGTCGGCGGGAATCTCTTCCAGCTCGGCGGGATCGAGCGCAAATCCGATCTGGCGCTCGAGTTCAGCCAGGAAACCCTTGTCACGACTCAGTCGCAAAACTTCGCTGGCACGGAAGATCTGCGCAACGCCGCGGGCGACATCGAGCACCTGTTCCTTCCGAACGAAAGCATTCAGCCTGACGGCCAGATGCGGCTCGGTGGAAAGTCCGCCTGCGACGCGAACGCTGAAACCGACTTCTTTGACGCCATTGCGATTGCGCGTTGTTGCGGTAAACGCCACGTCGTTAATTTCCGGATAGCTGCACCACGAGCTGCAGCCGGTTACGCTCATCTTGAATTTGCGGGGCAGGTTGTAAAAGTCTTTGTTGCCGCCAAGTTCGCTATCAATCGCGAGCGCAAATGGCGAGGCGTCGGTCAGTTCGTGGCCGTCGATACCCGCCACCGGGCAGCCGGTTACGTTGCGTACGACGTCGCCGCACGCACCGGTCGTCGTTAATCCGATTCGCCGCAGCCGTTCAATCAGGTCCGGAATATTCTCGATAGTGACCCAATGCAGCTGAATGTTTTGCCGAACGGTGATGTCCGCAACGCCGCGGCCGTAGTTTTCTGAAATCGCCGCCAGTTCCCGCGCTTGCGTGGCCGTCAGCAATCCGTTCGGAATCCGGATGCGCACCATGAAATACTGCGTCGAGTTCCCTTCTCCATTTTTTCCGCCAACGACGCCGAGGCCATCGCCCTGCGTGTAAATTCCCCAGGTGCGAAAGTATGTACCAAGCCATTCAGGCGGAATCGAACCATGGCCGTGGCGCGCAAATTCGCGAATTTCGTCGAGGTGTTCCCAGGCGAACTTTTCGCGCTTCAACCGCTCGATCCTCTGCGCCTTCGTTTCCTTCACTTCACTCATCGCGTCTCCGCTTGGCCTGAAGCCCGGACCCAAAAACAAAAAACCCACGTTGCCTTTACCTCTGGCACGTGGGCTTCGGAACTTCGAATCTATGGTGGTACTACGTCCGCTGCAGCCTCAAGCCAGAGATGGATGTCTCGCGACACATACAGCACTCGCACGGACAACAGATCATCTGGCAAGAAGAGTTCATGCTTTCCTTAAGGTACGCGAAGACCGGCAACGTGTCAACGGAGTTGCGTGCCACATTGTCGATAGTTCTCATCTGTTTTTTTGATGCACGGAGCGCCGGTTTGGATACGGCATCCCCAGGGCTTGCGGGTTAATCGAGGTACATCCATTCGTGCCAACTGGCGGAGAGCGACTTTTTGGGTTTCCGGCAGATATAGATTGTTAGATTCGTCTCTTCCGGCATTGCGTACATCGGGCTGATGGTTTCGAACGGCCGGACATCGGCGAAAGAACGCTCAAGGCGCTCGAGCGGAAACCCAATCGTAACAACTATTTCGCCGGCGTAGCCACGCGGGCCCCAATACCCATACTGATTGTGGCCGCTAATCGCCTTGGGCAGACCGTAGTGCTTTCCGAAGTAGTCGATTGCGCCAGCCTCTCCGTAGTTGTACGCGAGTAGGGCCGCACGCGAGCGTTCTTCAGCCGGCAGAGACGCGAAGGCACGCGACATCGCATGGACCTGCTCTTCCCAGCCGAACATGTCTCCGAAGAGTTGGGGCAGGTCTCCCTGCGGAACGTTTTCAACGCGCACGGCTTTGACGTCCCAGAACGCAGAATAGCGAATGGCTTGGCGTACGGGCAAAATGGGCATCGCGAGCGGAGCGGCAATCGCAGCGCCTAGAAACAGGGGCACGATGAGCGCCGGCTTGAGCCAGAATCCAGTTCGCGGCAAAGTGTGTTTTTCGATCCACACAGCGCCACCGGCAAGTAGCATCACATAGGCTGGCGCCAGGTAATAAATTTTGCCGTGCAGCAAGAGCATTTCGGCAAGGACAACTAAATATGTCCAGGCGAGAAATGCGGCCTTCTTGCCCGTTGCATCGCGAAGGAAGTACCAGAGCCCCAACAACCAGATCGGCGCCGCGAGGGGATGCGTAAGCAGCGCCTGTTGCGCGATGAACTCCATCGGCGAAACCGTGGCGTACTTTGCGCCGATAACCGTGTGCAAAAGCTGAATCGTCGGATAGTGATTGCGAATCTCCCAAAGTAGATTGGGGAGAAAAATCAGAAAGACGATAACAGCGCCGGCCCATGTCCACGGGGAGCGAAAAACCCTGCGAGAGGGCGTCACCAGAAGCCCGAACGCGAGGCCAGAGCCGAAGAACAACATCGAGTGTTTGTTTAGGACGCCGATGCCTGCGACAACGCCGAAGAGCAGCCAAAGACGCGCATCGCCGCCGTTGAGCACTCGCAGCACAATCGCGGCGCTCGCCATCCAGAACGCTGGCTCGAACGAATTCATAGAAAGGAAATTGTCGAATGTGAGATAAATCGGCGCGCACAGCACAGTGAACGCAGCAAATCCCTGGGCAAACTTTCCGCCGCCTACTTCCCTAGCAATCCAGCCGCCGAGAAAGACTTTGGCGGCGCTAGCGAGCGCGGGGAAAAAGCGCAGCGCGAAGAGCGAGTTGCCAAGCGTGGCGCGGGTAACGTAAGAAACGAGAGGCGCGAGCGGCGAGTGGTCGACGTAACCCCACGCAGGATGCTCGCCGCAAGCCGCGTAATAAAGTTCGTCGCGAAAAAATCCGTACTGACGGTTGAGCAAAAAATGGAGGAGCGTACCGGCGAGGGCGAGAATCCAGACCCAGCGGCTCAGCGCCAGGCGTTCGTTTGCGGCGGAAGAATCGGCAGGCCGCGCGATTACTGCACCTTCTTCGACGCCGGGGCGGGGGCGGCGGTTGGTTCAACAATGCTTGCAGAAACGATGTAATCGAGCTTGGGCCAGCCTTTCTTCACATAGGGAGTACCCTGCGATTCAATTTTGTCCTGCGCCGGCCCACCGTCGTTGCCGTACCCTTCGTAGAGCATTTCCACCACGTTCATGCCCTTACCCTCAACGGATCCAAATGGCGAAAAGCCCTGCGCGTCGAGAAATGCATTGTCCTTCAAACTGATGAACAGCTGCGTCGTGCGGGTGCCCGGTCCAGCCGTGGCGAACGTTATGTATCCCCGCTTGTTCGATTGCAGGACGGGATCGTCCGGTATTTCAGTGTGCTTCCAAGCCGCGGAAACCGCGGGCTTGCCGCTGATCCCGAATTGCGCGACAAATCCCGGCACAACACGGAAGAATGAAGTGTCGTCGTAAAAGTGTGCTTTCACGAGGTTGTAAAAGCGGTCCGCGCCGAGCGGCGCCCACGCCCGCGTCACCTGCAGAGTAAATTCTCCGCGTGTCGTCTTGAATTTCACCTCGTACTTCTCCGGCGCTTTTTCCTTCAATGTTTCGGGTTTCAAGAGATTTCCAGGCTTCGCCGCAGGTGCCGGCGTCGTTGTCTTCGCTTCGGGGGCGGTGGCTGGCTTGGATTCCACGGGTGCGGGCGCGGGAGCCGGCGCGGAAGCGGGCGTTTCCGTTTTCGCGGTTTCCGCCGGCTTTGTTTCGCTTTCCGGTTGTTTTGTTTTGCATCCCGCGGCCAGCATCGTCGCTGCCGTCAACATGCACCATAGGGCGCTTCGCATGGAGTCTTCTCCTTTAGAAGATGAATCGGCAAAATCTGCCGTTACTTTTTGGCGTTCAATTCCCGGCTCACGCGCTCGACTTCGCTCATCACGCGGAGTGTATTCTCGCCGAGAATCTTGCGAATGTCGTTTTCCGAATAGCCCTTTTGCAGCAACGCCTCGGTGATTTTCGGAATCATCGTCGCGTCTTCCATGCCGTAGGGCATGTTCGCACCGTCAAAATCCGAGCCGAGACCGACATGATCCGCGCCAACCAGCTTTACGGCGTGGTCAATGTGTTCGATGATTTTCGTGTAATCCACTTTCGGCAGCTTGCCTGCCGCGACGTACTCGCGAGTGATCTTGTCACCCTGGATTAACTGGCAGGCTTCGTCGTTTTCATCCGGGCAACGTGTCGCGATTTCTTTGGAGATCCCTGCGTTGATGGCCGGATCTTTTTTCTCCGCATCGCGAAATTCCTGGCTCAAGAAGCCGACATGATAGTTAATTTGAATCACGCCGCCCTTCCCTGCCAGGTCTTTAATCATTTGGTCCGTCATGTTTCGCGCGGCGTCGCAGATTGCTCGACAAGACGAGTGCGACGCGAACATCGGCGCCTTGCTCACCGCCAGCGCATCGTAAAACGTCTTGTCGCTCGCGTGAGAGATGTCCACGATCACGCCGAGACGATTCATTTCGCGCACAACGTCCTTGCCGAAATCGGTCAAGCCATTATGCGCGGCTTTGCCGGTCGAGGAATCGGCCCACTCCACATCGATGCTGTGCGTCAGCGTCATATACCTGACGCCAAGCATCGCGTACTTACGCAGCACATCGAGATCGCTGTTGATCATGTGCCCGCCCTCGACGCCCATTAACACAGCGATCTTTCCTCGCTTTTTCGCCGCGCGAACTTCGTCCGCACTTGTAGCCAGCGCAATCTCATTCGGATGCTTCTGCGCTTGCTCCCGGACGGCGTTGATTTGACTCAATGCGCGCTTCACCGCTTCCAGGCCCGTGATTTTGCCGGACATCCAAATCGAAAAGAAAATTCCGTCGAGCCCACCTTCTTTCATTCGCGGAATATCAATGCTGCCGTCAGCGTGGCGAACGCCGAGGTCGAAGTTCGGATCGAGCAGCCTTTGCGTCGTGTCGTCATGGGTATCGACCACGATCGCCGAATGGGTCAACTTCTTTGCTTTTTCAGAAACGGAGTCCGCCGCCGCGCCTATAGCCATCAAGCATCCACTCGCCAGAATCGCGGCAATTCGTCGTAGTTCCCTCTCCATGCTGATTCACTCCCCGCCATTTTCGTTATTGCGCCTGCACTTCGTGACTTATTTTTTCCGCTTGCTCCATCACGCGAAGCAGGTTGCCGCCCAGAATCTTTCGAATATCGTCGTCGCTGTAGCCCTTGCGCATAAGGGCTTCCGTAATCTTCGGCAAATGCGTGCAGTCTTCCATTCCTTCCGGCATTGTCGCGCCGTCAAAGTCAGATCCGAGTCCGACGTGGTCCGCACCGGCCAGCTTCACGGCGTGATCGATGTGGTCGACAATCCTGTCCCAGGTGACGTGCGGCAGCTTCCCTTCCGCGGTGGCTTGCTTTTCCATCTCGTTCATCTTCTTTCCGAGACATTCCTCGTCTTCGCCGCACTGTTTTTTTAGCTGATCGAACATCGCCACCACGCCACCGGAAACTTTCTCGGATGCCTGGCGGTAGGCTTCATCAATGAAGCTCTTCTCGTAGTTGATTTGAATCACTCCACCCTTGGCCGCCAGCGCCTTGATCATGTCGTCTGTCATGTCGCGCGGATGACTGCAGATCGCGCGACACGAAGAATGTGATGCGATCAGCGGCGCTTTGCTCACTTCCAACGCGTCGTAAAACGTCTTGTCGCTGACATGCGAAATATCCACCATCATTCCTTGCCGGTTCATTTCGCGAACGATTTGCTTACCATAGTCGGTCAAACCATTGTGCGCAGGCTTGTCGGTGGAGGAGTCCGCCCATTCATCGTTGTAAAAATGCGAAAGCGTCATGTAGCGTACGCCGAGATCGCTGAAGATGCGCACCATACGGATATCGTTCCCGATCATGTGCCCGCCTTCGACACCAATCAGCGCGGCTATTTTCCCGTCGGCGTGGGCCTTGCGAACGTCGGCAGCAGTGCGCGCGAACATCATGTCCTTGGAATTCTTGCGCACGTTCTCGTGAACTGCGTCAATCTGGTCGAGCGCTTTCTGGATTGCGGTCGGCCCCATCGTGCGCCCGTCGATCCAGATGGAAAAGAAAATTGCATTCATTCCGCCTTCCTTCATGCGCGGAATGTCGATGTGACCATCCGGATTGCGTTTGCCGAGATCGAAGTTTTTCGAGAAGAAACGCTGCGTCGTGTCGTCGTGCGTGTCCAGCACGATCGAAGAGAAATGAAGCTTGCGCGCCCGCTCGGCGATGTCGTCGCCAAACGAAACGGATGCCGGAATACTAAGTAGCAGTGCCGCTAGAATCGCAGCAGCAAACAGTCGGGCAGCGCGCATTCGGTCTCCCTCAGAAAAATTGGCAAGGAGAGTTTAGCCTAGTTTTACGAACCAGCCGAGCAGAGCCTGCTTCCAGGCTGCGCGATTCATTTCAGCGATAGATTCGGTGAGAGGAATTCCCTTCGGGCAGGCTTTCACGCAGTTTTGCGCGTTGGCACAATCCTGAATGCCGCCGGGTTCCATTAACGCGGTGAGGCGCTCCTTGGCGTGCATCGCGCCAGTCGGGTGCATGTTGAAGAGCCGCACCTGGCTGATGATGGCTGCGCCAACGAATTTACTGCCCTCGTTTACTTGCGGGCAAACTTCGAGACAACTTCCGCAGGAAATGCAGTTCGAAAGCGGGTACCCCGTTTCCTGGATTTCCGGCGACACGCGCGGGCCTTCGCCCAAGTCGTAGGTTCCATCGATCGGAATCCAAGCCTTCACGCGTTTCAGGCTTTCGAACATGAACTGGCGATCCACAGCAAGATCGCGCACCAGAGGGAATTTGCTCAGCGGCTCGATCCGAATCGGCTGCTCCAGCGAATCCACGAGCGCGGAGCATGCCATGCGCGCTTTGCCGTTGATAAGCATGGCGCAGGAACCGCAAATCTCTTCCAGGCAGTTTGAGTCATACGAAACAGGCGTCGTCTTCTTGCGGTCGCGCGTCACAGGATTCTCCGCAATGTCACGCAGACAAATAATGACGTTCATCGAAGGGCGCCACGGCAGGGAAAATTCTTCCCAGCGCGCAGAGTCCTTCGGCGATGCCTGGCGCTTGATTCGAACGATGACCTGCTTCGTCTCAGCCATAAATCCTCGTCGTCATTTTGCGGCGTCGTAGCGCCGGGCGCGCGGCGGAATCTGCGAAATGTCCACGGGCTCGTATGTGAGCTTGATTTCGCCATTCATGTACTTGGCGCGCGTCGTCTTGAGCCAGTTCGCGTCATCGCGCTCCGGGAATTCCGGTTTGTAGTGGGCGCCGCGCGATTCATCGCGGGCGAGGGCGCCAAGTGTGATAACCCGCGCGAGGAGAAGCATGTTCCCGAGTTCGCGGGCAAAGTTCAGTGTCTGATTCGACCACTTGGTGCGGTCGCTCAGATTTACGCGGCCAAAGCGCTCGGCTAATTCCACTAGCTTCGCATCCGCCGCTTGCAAATTCTTGTTGATGCGCGTCACGGTCACATGTTCGGTCATCGTGTCGCCGAGTTCACGCCAAATCACCATCAAATTTTCGTTGCCTTCGTGCGAAATCAGTTCCTGATTCTTCGCCTCCTGCCGCTTTTGCTCCCGCGTAAAGACGATCGAGTCACTGGAATCGGCTCCTTTTTCCAGATTCTTTGCGTACTTCAATGCCGCCGGTCCTGCCAATCCGCCGCCGAAAATGCAGCTAATCAGCGAATTCGCGCCGAGGCGGTTCGCGCCGTGGTACTGATACTCGCACTCGC
>WNFL01051246.1_pt1 | contig 11510 bp, 14 predicted proteins | sample 5400361 | NCBI WGS metagenome assembly WNFL01 (sample SAMN13153351, study PRJNA577476) | soil metagenome | isolation source: 40 cm soil on Douglas fir-dominated hillslope | place: USA:California | collected 2013-09-17
GTCCGGAGAACCGTATATGAAGATTCGCGTCGCCAATTTCGTACTCGTTTGCCTGCTGCTGCCCACTCTGGGCGCAGCTCTAGACGCGAAACTGAATCTGCCTGATTTTGGACCTCTTGCAAATAAAGCAACGGAGTCGGTGAATCTCAGCCTGAGCCCGTGGCTCCTGCGCATCGCGGCGGCGTGTATCGACGACACGGATGCGGACAGCGCGGCGACCAAGAGGCTTCTTGCCGGTATCAAGTCGATCGAAATTCGCAACTTCCGCTTCGCTACCGACTTCGCGTACTCGGCGGCGGATATCGACGCCGTCAGATTGCAGCTCGCGGCGCCGGGTTGGACCCGGTTGATGCAAGTCCGCAATCGCCAGAGCAACGAGAATGTGGACATGTACATATTGGTCGAGAATGACCGCACCAACGGGTTTGCATTGATCTCCAGCGAACCGAGGGAGTTCACGATCATCAACATCGTCGGCTCAATCGGAGTCGAGGACCTGCCGAAGCTCAAGGATCACCTACATTTGCCCAAATTCGACGTCGGGCAGGCTCGTTTGATGATGTGACGGGCGGCGAGGCCATTGCGTATCCTGCTCGCTTTGCACGGACACGCTCACGTTGAATGAGGCGGCACAGGATTTTTCGGACGAGCAGCTTGGCAAGGCGCGCGCCGGCGAGGCTGCGGCGCTCGCGGCGCTGATCCGGGCACATCAGCGATCCGTCTACAGTCTGGCGCTACGAATGCTGGGTACCCGCGATCTCGCGGAGGACTTGACGCAGGACGTTTTCATGCAGCTGAGCGGCAACCTCAAGTCCATCGTGTCGAACACGCACCTGGTGTTTTGGCTGCGCAAGGTGACCTCTCATCGGGCCATCGATCAGTTGCGCCGGCGAGCCCGCATCGAGACGACCCCTTTGGATGAGGAAATTCCGCAATTGAGCACGGTGGATGGCGGCGATCCGCTGTTGCACCGACATCTGTGGCGGCTGCTGTTGAGCTTGAGTCCGTCGGCGCGTGCCGTGCTATTGCTGCGCTATCAAGAAGACCTAGATCCGATTGACATTGCTCGAACTCTGGATATGCCGATCAACACGGTAAAGAGCCACCTGAAGCGATCATTGGAAATATTGAGGCAGAAGACCCCGAACCCGGAGCCTCTTCGCTGCGAGGGCAAGTCGCCATGAACGAGGAATTGGAATCCCGGCTGCGTGCAGCCTTGCGGCCCGTGGCGCCCAGCGATGAGTTCACGCGGGACCTCATCGCGCGCGTCGCCGCGGATCAACGCTCATCGTCCGACGCGCGGAGCGCTCAGGGACGACGCCCCAGGGCACGGAGATGGTGGCTGTCGGCGAGCATGGCCGCATCGCTGCTCGTTGCCGCCGGTGTCCAGCACCAGCTGCACGAGCGACACGAAAGAGAGCGGGGACTGGAGGCGCGGCGAGAGGTGATCGAGGCGTTGCGGGTGACGAGCCAGAAGCTGAATCTCGCCTACGAAGTCATCAAGAATCAATCGTCTTCCCCGGCCGATGATAAGCCGGGCGCTTAGATTGCCATGAGGAATTGGCTTATGAGAAGTTGCAGCTTGCGCATTTTCTTGGCGTTGTTGGCGCCTACTCTGGTATGGGCCGCACCCAATCCTCGCTTGGCGCTGCCGGAATTTTCCACATTGGCGCAGAAAGCTACCGAGTCCGTGACCATCACTTTAGATGCTGCATTGTTGGCGATCGCCGGTCGTTTCTTGGACGGCAACGATCCGCAAGATGCGGCGGCCAAGGAAGTACTCAAGGGGCTGCAGGGAATCTATGTCAGGAGCTACACGTTCGACAAGGACTCGGCATACCAACAAACCGACATCGACGCGGTCCGAAATCAGCTGTCGGCACCCGGTTGGAGTCGCTTGGTGGAAACTCGAAGCCGCAAGTCACAGGCAAATGTCGATATCTATATTATGGTGACGAACAATCAAGCGACCGGTCTCGCTCTGATAGCCAGCGAGCCGCGTCAGTTTACGATCGTGAATATCGTCGGGGCGATCGATCTCGAGAAGCTGCACAAACTGGAAGGGCAATTCGGCGTGCCTAAGCTCGATATCGACTTGTCGAAGGCAGCGTCGCCAAATACCAAGAAATAGGGGTGGAGCGGGGCGACCAACGCGTCGAACGTGGCCCGGCGGCGGCGGCGTCCTGCGCCGGACGGGGAGTGAGCCGCGGATCACCGGGTTCCCATGGTGGCTGCTGTCGCTGGCCTCGCCCTTCGTCGCGACGTTTCGCGAAATGCGTGAGATGCGCTACCTCTGGCGCCGGCCGGTGCTGATTGCATAGCCGCTGGGCTAGAATTCGATAGGCCTCAGTGCTGTAATCATGACAATCGCCATTGGTATTCCCAGGGCTGGAATTGCGGGGCAGTGATGAACGAAAGCGGAAAGCGTTACACCGGCGGGTGTCTCTGTGGCTCGCTGCGTTATGAAGCGGACGGCGAGCCGCTATTCGCGGGCCACTGCTATTGCGCCGATTGCCGCAAAGCGTCGGGCTCGGGATTCATTCCTTTCATGGGGTTTGCGAGCAGTGCCGTTCGCTTCAGCGGTGCGACTCTGACGTTCACATCCAAGGCGGCCAATGGCGGGGATGCGGTACGCAACTCCTGTCCCATTTGCGGCAGCCTGGTTTTCGGTGGAAGGGTTGGCAAGGATGCCTCATTCACCATATACGCGGGCACCTTGGACGAGCCTGAGTCCTTCCATCCTCGGACTGCGATCTTCACCCGCAACCGTCCGGCGTGGGCTGTCATCCCGCCCGATCTCAGAGTCTTCGAAGCGATGCCCCCCGGCTAGAAACTAGCCCTTGGGGTAGGGCGTCCCGTCCCGATAGGCGTACCCCGCCTCTCCCTTCAGGAAGCGCAAGTCGATATCCGGATACTCCCCTTCGTCCTCAGCGATCCTGCGCGATCCGACCTCGATGACGACGGCATCTCGCGACGAACGATTCTGCAAGTGATGTCCGTCCTTGAGACCCGCCTTGAACCCGGCACAATCGCCGCTTCGGAGGACTTCTTCACCGGAGTCGGTCACGAGCACCACCTCGCCTTCGAGGACATAGACAAACTCATCCTCGGCGGAATGCCAGTGGCGCTGACTCGACCAACAGCCGGGGGGCAGGCGCAACAGATTCACCCCGAAGTCGGTGAGCCCGGCCGCGTCACCCAAGCGCTGACGGACCCGCGTTGCGCACGGCACATGAAACGGTGCCGGATATCCTGAACCAGTGACGATCGGCACCGCGTTGAGATCAATTCGCTTCGACATGAAGATCCTCCGGCGACAGGGGCACGATACGCCCACACCTTGCATATGGTATTGGTCAATGACGTACCGTATCAATAAAATCGTCCGCTGGCGGAGAACACGGGTAGCATCGATGCAATGGAAAAGCACACGGCCGCAGGCGCCGGCGTTATCTTCGCCGCACAGTTGGCGGTTGCAGTGACTGCGCACGCATCTGCGCCGGTGATCGCACCGTTCGGCTCCTGGGCTTCCCCCTTGAGTGCGGAAGCGCTGGCCGCGGGCGGCGTCAGTTTCGCCGACCTGCGCGCCGTTAACGGCACGCTTTACTGGACCGAAAGCGTTCCTGCCGCGGGCGGCAACATCGTGCTCTACAGCTCAAAGGAAGGCGCAGAAGCCACTGCGGTCACCGCGCGAAGCGCGAACGTGCGCACGCGCGTGCATGAAATGGGCGGCGCTTCCTATGTGACAGCCGACGATACGGTGTACTACAGTCAATTTTCCGATCAAAGGCTGTACAGGGCGAACAGCCGCGGAGAGGCGATGCCGCTGACGCCGGCCGGCTATCGCTACGCCGATTGCAAGCCGATGATATCCACGGACGGCTCGGTCGCCGCATTGATCTGCGTGCGCGAAGATCACACAGATCCCGCCAATGTGCGCAACACTTTGGTACGTTTGCCGCTGCCGACCGGCGGCGCCGGAGAAGTGCTCTACAGTGACAGCGATTTCGTGGCCTATCCGAGGCTAAGTCCTGATGGGCGGCATCTGGCGTTCATCAGCTGGAATCATCCCAACATGCCCTGGGATGCGACCACGCTCAAGGTTGCGGAAATTACCCGGCAAGGTTTGAAAGCCCCGGTCACGGTGGCCGGCGGACCCTCAGAATCCGTGCTCGAGCCGCAGTGGGACAGCGATGGAACGCTCTATTTTATTTCCGATCGCAGCGGTTACTGGAATCTGTATGCCAGGAGGGCAGATGAAGTGCACGCCGTGTGGCCGCGAGCCACCGAGTTCGCGCAGCCCCTGTGGTCGCTGGGTCAAGCCAACTACGTTCTCTTCGGGGATGGCCGCGCCGTGGCGCGCTTCGGAGAGCGGGGCCTTGATCGGCTGGCGCTGATCGATCTCAAACGCGGGACGGCGCGCATCCTTGACTTGCCGTACGTGGAATTCTCAGAACTGACTCGACTGGATGGCCACACCATCGCTGCGATTACGGGTTCGACGGATGAGGCCCCGGCGATCGTGCGCATCGACATCGCGGACGGCAGAGCTACCCAGCTGCGCAGCGGCGGCGTGCTGCCGCTCACGGCTGCGGACATTTCTACGGCGACTCCCATCGAATTTCCCAGTGCGCGTGGTCGCACCGCCTACGCGTTTTACTATGCGCCGAAAAATTCTGGCTTCAGGGGACCCGCGGGTGCGCCGCCGCTGGTGACGCTGGTTCATGGCGGCCCCACCGCGCAGGCGTCGCCGGCCCGGCGTTCCACGATTCAATTCTGGACAACCCGCGGATTCGCCGTCGTCGATGTCAACTACGGCGGGAGTTCCGGATACGGGCGCACATACCGGCAAGCATTGAAAGGCAATTGGGGAGTCGTCGATGCCGAGGACGTGATTGCAGCGGTCCGATACCTGGTGTCCACACAACGGGCCGATCCCAATCGCGTCGCCATTAGCGGCGGCAGCGCGGGCGGCTATACCGTACTCGTTGCATTGAGCACCAGCGATGTGTTTCGCGCCGGCGCGGATCATTTCGGGATTTCGGACATGACCGCCCTCGCGCGCGATACGCATAAATTTGAAAGCCGCTATATCGATTCCTTGATCGGTCCGCTGCCTCAGGCGCAGTCAATCTACGACGAACGCTCGCCTTTGAATCATCTCGATGGGTTCAAGGCGCCGCTCATCATCTTTCAAGGCGCGGAGGATCCCATCGTACCGCCGAACCAATCAGCGCTGATCGCGACAGCGCTGCGCGCGCGCAAAGTGCCGTTGGCCTACATCTTGTACCCCGGCGAGGGTCATGGCTTTCGCAAGCCGGAAAACATCATCAATTCCTTGCAGTCGGAGTTGTCCTTCTACGGACAGGTATTCGGCTTTAGGCCGGCGGATCAGCTGCCAAAACTAACGATCGAGGGTTTGCCGCCCGCGACTTGAACTGCGGCGAGGGCCCGCGACTTGAACTGCGGCGAGGGATTGGAATGCCAAGGTTGAGTCTTCTATGTCACCTCTATTGATTTTTCACATTATCGCCGCCTCCACCGGGTTGCTTGGCGGCGTGGCGGCCATGAGCCTCCGTAAAGGCTCAACAGGGCATCGCACCGGCGGAACCGTCTTTGTCATCGGCATGATTTGTATGACAGCCAGTGCAATCCCGTTGGGACTGCTCAAAACGCAGACCCTCAACGCGCTCGTGGGCGCTCTCACTTGCTACCTTGTGGCAAGCGGCTGGGTGGCCGGCCGCCGCAACCGTTTTCAGGATGTCCGAATCGTGAACGCGGCCCTCGGTGTGGTGGCCTTGGGAGTCGGGGCACTCTTGGTGAACTTCGGAATTGAGGCGCTCAATAGTCCATCTCACCTGAAAGACGGGGAAGACGCGTCCGGATATTTCTTCTTCGGAGCAATCGCCGTATTGAGCGCAGCGCTCGATCTGCGTCTGGTCATTAGCGGGATGGGCAACAAGCACCGGATCGCACGCCACCTGTGGCGCATGAACCTGGCCATGGCGATTGGCATTATTTCGGTGACCCCGCGTCTGAACCGACTCGCCGGACACCCCATCCGGAGTGACGCTCTGCTGGTGGCACCGACACTGCTGGTGCTCCTTTTCATGGTGTTTTGGCTGTGGCGTGTACTGGCGGCCAAGCGTGCCAAGGGGCCTTTGGACAGTGTCCTTGTCGACTAACTGCAATATCTACCGGCTTTACCGGAAGGAACTCTGCTGCCTGCGGCATCAGACTGCGCTTGGTCAGGAGGTTGCCGCTCCCGCGAGCAGCGCCGTAGTACTGTCTGTCGATCATTCAGTTTTTCCTTTGAGGCTTCAGTTCGGGACGACTAGGTATTTCTCGCCCGTCGCGCGCCTGCTGTAAGCCGCGATCACGTCGGGAGACAGAACCTTGGCCAGTGATATCGCGCTGGTATAGCGGCTGGCAAACGTTGTCGTCAATTCGGCCGCGACACGATCGCGCAACCTTTGCGCGGTATCAGGTCCGATCTTCTGGTAGAACCAAGTCATCAACCAGCCGCCGACGCTCCAAGCCATGCCCAGATTGCCCTCGATCACCTTCGGTCCGGGGTCGAGCACACCGTAGATGTACACCTGTTTGTGGATTGATGAGCCGTAGCGGCTGTAGGCGGTGGCCTTCCGGTTGGCGACTTGTTCCATGCTCGACAGGATCGTGGCAGCCATCGCCCCACCGCCGATCGCATCAAACGCCAACGTCGCACCGGTTTCCGCCAACGCATCTGCAAGGTCCCTTCCGAAAGTAGGACCCGTACTGTCCAGGACGTATTTCGCACCTGTCCTGCGGAGGATCTCCGCTTGCTGTGGACTGCGAACGATGTTCACGAGCCCGATACCGTCGGCAAGGCAGACCCGGTTGAGCATCTGCCCGAGGTTCGACGCCGCCGCGGTATGAACCAGCGCTGTGTGGCCTTCGCGGTGCATCGTCTCGACCATGCCAAGCACCGTGAGCGGATTGATGAACGCGGACGCGCCGTCCCTGGCCGTCGCCCCTTGCGGCAGCAACAGGCAGTCGGATGCCTTGACGACTCGGTACTGTGCGTACATGCCGCGATTGCTGCGCGCCGCGAGGGTCCGCCCGACTAGCGCCTGCACATCGGCGCCGGCCTTGATCGCTATGCCCGCGCCTTCGTTTCCGACCGGCAGCGGCACGTCCAGGCGGCCGGCCACGCCTGCCATCCGGGACTGCGGGATGTTAGCTGTCACGGTGGGCCGCTCATTCGTTCCACCCGATTGAATGGTCGATAGGTCGACAGGACCAAGCAGCAGGAGGATGTCCGAAGGATTGAGCGGTGCCGCTTCGACGCGAACGACCAACTCGTCCGCTGCCGGTTCGGGCACGGCCACGTCCTCGAGCCACAACTCGAGTTCTCCGCCCGACGTGATCTTCGATCGAAGTTCGAGCCCCGACACATCCGCTACGCCAGTCATGGCTTTGCTTTTCCTCTCGTCTGCATTTTTTTTCGAAGCCCTTTGGAAAGATATCTCATTACGCCCTCGACGAGGGTCTGTGGCGTCAGCGCCGTTTCTGCCTTCGCATCAATGATGAGCATCGCGAGACCATGGAGAGCCGACCAGCACGCAAGATGAGCCATCTCTCGCGCCACTTCGTCTTCAGGCTCAATGTCGAAAACATCTAATTGCGATCCACGCAGGATGATGCCCTCTAGGACGGTCTTGGTCTCAGCGCCGGCCATCAGTGCAGATGCTGGGCGTGCCGGATGGCCTACGGCCAGAGCAGGACCGAACATCAGTCGATAAAGGGCCGGATTCTCGATTGCGAAACCGACGTAAGTTTGCGCCAGCGTATCGAGCGCCGCTTCGGCAGGCTCAATGCCCGCTGTCGCCGCGGCCATCCGCTCGCGCAGCCTCTCGAAGCCCACCGCGGCTACGGCACCGAGCAGATCCCGTTTCTCCGCAAAATGATTATATGGCGAGCGACCTCGCGCAGAGAGAATGTCCAATCCTGCTCTTCCGCGACGAGCGCCACCGCCGCTTTGATCAAAGCGTCGCGAAGATCGCCATGATGGTAGGGCGAGGGCGTGCTATGCAGGTTTGCCATGAGTGCATCAAGCTCGAGTCATATTGACACTGCCCATATTACCTATGATGTGGGCAGTGTCAATATCATATCAGGGCATACGTTGACATGGAGGATAAAGGGTAGTATGGTTTATCGCATGAGCACAAGGCCGCTATCTGCAAACGAGCTTGCCGCGCTTTCGGCGCTCATCGCAACACCTGCCACCAAGGCAAAAGCGTCGATCACACTTTCGGGCAATCTCCTGAAGGTCATCGATTCGTTGGCGGGCTCGGCTCAACGGTCCGCATGGATTGAGCGCGCTGTTCAGAGCTACGCGTCTCGCCAGCTGAAGGAGCGGCGCCGAGAGCGGGAGCTAGTGCTATTGAATAGACACGCAGATGCATTGAACGCCGAAGGCGACGACAGCGCGACCTACCAGGCAAACTGGACCGCGGAGTAAGTCGTCATGTCCTCCGGCTTGCGCCGCGGCGAGATTTACCGTGTTCGTCAGCCCCAACACGGCGACCCAAAGAAGTCCCGCTGCTTCGCCGTGGTGAGCCGCCAGGATCTTCTGGATTCAAAGGCCAATCGCGTTGTGTGCGCGCCGATCAATACGTCCGGTGTCGGCTTGTCGACCGAAGTGCAAGTCGGGGTCGATGAAGGCTTGAAGCACGATTCAGTCATCAATTGCGACCAAATCACACGCCTCGAGAAAAGCATGCTCACCGACTTTATCGGCGCGCTGTCACTGCCGAAGCTAAGGCAACTGCGCACCGCGTTGGTAGTGGCCTTTGACCTAGATGATGATCCAGACGCTGACATCGGCCAGCACAGTTAGATCGGTCAATAGCCGCACGAGGCGATGGTGCGCGCGTGTGGCTTACGCGATTGGCCCAGCTTCGTACCGGGAGTAGGGCATTGATACACCAGCAGCACGGATCTGAATTCTTCCGTCGGGAAACTCAAATACATCTTAGTATTTGCCAACGTACCGACGGTTTTTTAGCATGTCTGCAAGCAAATACAGTTTGCGCTCGTAGTGCAGAGTCAAGTTGCCGGTGACTTTGCGTTGTTCACGCCATGAAAAGATGGAATCCAAGTCTTCATCTTCGCGCACTGGTCGATGGGCATCGCGCGTTTCCCGCGGGGCTTTTGCAAACAACGCATTGTAGGCGGACACGTAGGTCGGCATGAATGCATTGGCGGCTTCGATGCTCGATATTTTTTCAAGTCGGAGCTCTTTGACCAATCGATCTTGCATTGTCAGATGCGCCCGTTCGACTCGACCCTTCGCCGCCGGCGTGTTCGCACAGATACCATCGATATTGAGCTCAGACAGCGCACGGCCGAACTGCGTATGTCCGGCGCCGGTGGTCGCGGATAGCTGGTTAATACGGAAAATGCTGGCCTTGTCGCTGTAGAACGCGAGAGGCTTTCCGTGCTGAGCAAAATACTGACGTGTCGCCTCGAAGTATCCAAACGTGGACTCTGTGCCGGTGAACAACAAGATGGTCATCAATCGACTTGTTGCGTCATCGATAAATGTTAATGATGAATCCTTGGAGGCCTCAGCTTGCGCGGAATCCATAGCCCACCGGGCAATCTGCAGTCGGCGCACGGTCTCCTTGGCCAAATCGATGCCGTGCTTGGTTCTGAGCTTCTCGGGAGCCAATGTTGGTCCAAAATCCGCGTACGTTGACCTTAGGATCTTGATTACCTGGTCCGCCAAGGCCTCATCCAGTCGATTGTTGCTTGGCCGGTTGAAACGCTTGGAGATCAAACCGACAGGTCCCGCGGCGGCATATCGACGCGCAAGCCTACGAACCTGGCGCGTCGTGAGTCCGAGCCGATCAGCGGCTCTGATAGGCTTCAGATCGCCGTCGACCACAGCCTGAATGCACTTCAATCGGTCTAGATCGCGCATTGCAAATGTCACTCTCGTGTTTTGCCGCATTTGCAGTCTCCAGACCCCGGAAAAGGACCCAGAAACTACTCGTTGGCATCACTAAAGCGGACATTTGAACTTAGCCAGAAGCGGACATCTGAACTTGGCTGCTACACTAGTAACTTCGCATAATGTATATTATGTTAAATTATAATATTGATGAGATTGTCGTGGTCGCCCTTGACGCGCCGCAAATTCGCAAAGGCCTGAGCCGTCCTCGGCACGGCTCTTGCTCATTGGCCTGATCATGGGCGCAGCGGGATATTTGTTCGAAGTCCCGGCTGCCGCATAACTACGTTATGGAATGGCTGCCTCGGTCAGGCCTTTCATCAGGTGTTCGAGACTGAAGGCGGATTCGGTAATGTCCATATTGCTTCCCGGGCGCAGATACGTCGCGGCGGCGCCCGGCGTGATTACCACATAAGCACCGCCCAAGAGACCGGCGGTGCGAATCGATGCGGCGCTGTCTTCCGGAATGTTGGTGATAGCGGCATTGAGGCATAGCAGCACCACCACCATTCGGCCGTGTGGCTGCAGGCTGATCGCCTTCACATAGCCCACCTTGAAGCCGGCGATCTTCACAGGCGCAGCCACCGTTAGAGGTCCTACGTTATCGAACGCGGCGCTGACCACATAATTCGCGTGGGCGCGCCGCGACAGTGTGCTGTTGCCCGGAAACTGAGCCCACATGTACACCATGGCTGCAAACCCAAGGACCGTACTGAGACCGACACCAATGTTCACCCTCTTTCTCCACCGCGCTACGATTTCAAGGAGCCGCCCATCCGCTGCATAGCGTCGCGTGGGTGATCGAAGATTCGATGTGTGCTTTGAAACAAGATGGCCACATAGTTTCTTCGCAGACACAATTTTGGCGGGAACGCCAATGAGCAGTGCTGCCGCGCGTCCGTGCATTCGGTGTCTGCGCTGACACAATCTTTCCGTGCGATGAAGTATCGAACATCAGGCAGTTGCGGCAGCTTTTTAGTCTGCTGCGGTGACGACACTTTCCAGACAGCTATTGAGATTCGCTCATTCAGTGGGAACTGCCATGCGGGCGCGCACCTGGCTGATGGTGCTTTCCGTGGCAATCATCATGATCTACGGCGTGTTCTTCATAACCTTCTTGGGCCAGACCGGTCCCCGGGATGCGGATCAGTTTCTGGTGTTCCATAGTCTTCAATACTGGAATGCGACGATGTTTGGTCTCGCCAAGCAGTGGACTCCACTGATGTGCGCGGGACTCTCAATGGCAGGCGAGCCGCAAATTCCATTCATGTCACTCAGCATGTGCCTGAGCTATCTGCTCGGGCCTTATTGGGGACTGAAGATTGCCATTCCGATCTACTTTTCGTTGGGATGGGTCGGCGCTTTCCTATACGCGGGTCTCTGGCTCAAGTCTCGTGAACAGCGGATGCTCGCCGCCTCGCTCTTCATCGGGAACGGCTTCTTCGTGTGTCGCGTGGCGTACGGGCATTTTGATCTCGTGCCCTTCCTGGTGCTGCCCCTCATTCTTTGG